>OGOZ01000312.1_pt1 | contig 34565 bp, 30 predicted proteins | sample 1552801 | NCBI WGS metagenome assembly OGOZ01 (sample SAMEA2580196, study PRJEB22360) | human gut metagenome | biome: human gut; feature: human-associated habitat; material: faeces | place: Denmark | collected 2008/2010 | reverse complement strand
TAATATCGATGGGTCCACCTTCTAGGCCTCCCGGCCCCCGCCAGCCGTACGTGACCGGATGGAACAGAGTCACATTATGGTGTTCCCAAGTAACCACTTAGAGGGTTGGGGAGCCGTGGTGAATGAAGCGATGAACAGTGGCTGTGCAGTTGCTGCCTGTGGACAGGCGGGAGCCGTGCCCTATTTAATTCAAAATGGGGAAAATGGATTTATTTTTAAGAAGGATTATCAGGAACTGCTGCAGGAAGTGACAGAGCTTGTGAAGAATCCGGAATTGCGGATGCGTATGGCAAAGGCGGCGAATGGAACCATTACGACCTATTGGAATGCCGGGCATGCGGCCTCGGAGCTGCTGCGTGTGATTAAGGAAGTGCAGAAAAGCGGTAAACTGGTTCCTGCGAAAGAAGGACCTTTAAGCAGAGCGTAAAGTAATGGCTGCAAATAAAGCTATATGATGCCTGCTTGTGATGAATGATTCAGGAAATAAAGAAGCCAAGTGATAGTAAGAGCCTTAATAAGATACAATTTAGTAGAAAGGATTTTGAGATGGATCAACCGATAATAATCAGTGTGATTGTGCCGGTTTATAATATATTTGACTATCTGCCAAGATGTGTGGATTCCATACGGAAGCAGACCTATCCTTACCTGGATATTATTCTGGTGGATGATGGATCGACAGACCGTACCGGTGCACTGGCAGAAAAGATGGCACTCGAGGATCAGCGGATCCGTGTTTTTCATAAGGAAAACGGGGGGTCTTCTTCTGCGAGAAACTTAGGGATCACCCAGGCTAAGGGCGAGTATCTGGGTTTTGTGGACAGTGATGATTATATTGAGCCGGAGATGTACGAGAGGCTTCTGGCGGTAGCGCAAGAGGAGAATCTGCTGATGGTACAGTGTTCGCGGGATGAAATTGACGAGCAGGGAAATCGTCTTCCAAATGTCTGTGAACCGCCGGAAGAAGCAGAGATCCGGGACAGCCAGTTTCTTATGAGGGAGCTGCTGCTTCATCGCGGCGACTGCTCTTTCTGTACAAGACTGACGCACCGGTCCCTGTTTGAAAACCGGAAGTTCCCGGAGGGGGAACTGAATGAGGACTTTTATCTGCTGGTGCAGATGCTGCCGGAGGTCCCGCAGATTGCCGTACTGCCACAGCAGGACTATCATGTATTTTATCGTTATGGGAGCAATTCCAGAACGCATGATGAAAATTATTTTCCTTCCGTGTTTACGGATATTGTAAGGAATGCGGACCGGGTTTCGAAGCTTGTGGAAAAGCAGTATCCGCTTCTTACGCAGGAAGCGATGCGGTTTGGGTTGTTTCAACGGCTGGATTATATGCTGCATATTCCGATTTCGATGATGAATTCCGACAATGAGTTTTATCAGCAGGTGAAGAAATATCTTCGTAAGCATAAAAAGGATATCCGGAAGAATCCTTATCTGACCCGGAAGAATAAAACCTATCTTCTTTTGCTCGGAACGGCGCCGAAGCTGGTGCGGAAGGTACATTGGGCATTGCGGAAAAACAAGATTCAAGAGGAGAACTCGCGTGGAGAAAAAGAGTAAAAAGATTTTTTTCATAGGAATGACACTGCTTCTGTGCTTGCAGATCATTGTGCTGTTTTATTATGGAAGCCGCAAGGCCGGATACCATGAGGATGAACTGTATTCCTACTATTCCTCCAACAAAACAGCGGGGCTTTTCGTAAATGACAGGGAATGGACAATCGGTGAGAGCTTCCGCAATGAGCTTGTGGTGCTGCCGGGAGAGCAGTTCCGGTACGGGGTGGTAAAGCAGATGCAGTCCTGGGACGTGCATCCTCCGTTTTATTATTATCTGCTGCATACCGTGTGCTCCCTGACACCCGGAATTTTCAGCAAATGGCAGGGAATCAGCGTAAATCTTGCAGGGTTTGTGCTTTCCTTTATCCTGCTTGCCTATGCCGCTTATCTTACAGCGGTATATCCCATGAGTAGGCAGCCGGAGCCTTCAGACAGTCAGAAGCAGGCTTACCGGAAAAGGGGATATGCCCTTGCCGGAACTGTCTGTGCGATGTGGGGCTTTGGTGCTGCGGTGATTTCGGGTGTGATGTTTATCCGGATGTATCAGTGGCTGACCGTGTTTGTACTGTTGTGTCTGTGCCTTCATCTGCATGCTCTTGTCCGGAAAAAGGAGAGTTGGAGCTTTTATCTGCTGCTTGCCGTTACCGTATTCCTGGGATTTTTGACACAGTATTATTATATTATTTTTCATTTCTTCCTGGGAGCCGGATTCTGTCTGTATCTTTTGAAAGAGAAGAAGTGGAAGAGTCTCATGGCCTATGTGGGAACGTGTGCAGCAGCCTTTGGAGCAGCGCTTGTTTATTATCCTTCGGCACTTTCCCATATTTTCAGGGGATATCGTGGAACGGAAGCGGTCGGTGAGTTTGCCAATGCATCGAATACCCTGGAACGATTACAGTTTTTTATTGGCCTGTTTGATAAATATATGATGGGCGGTGGTCTGGCACTCTGGCTGCTTTTGATCTGTCTGATTGCCATGACCAACCGGTTTTTACAGAAAAGAGCGAAAAGGTCAGGGAGAGAACAGAAGCGGGAGAGAATTCTGACTTTGCCGGTCGGACTTCTTCTGTTTACCGCAGCAGGATATTTTTTCACGGTTGCGAAGACCGCACTGTTACTTGGAGAAACTTCCAACCGCTATGAACTTCCGATCTACGGAGTCCTGGTTCTCCTGCTGGTATATAGCCTGTATATGGTGCTGAAAGAAATGGAACAGGGAAATGCACAGGCTGCTGAACGGATCGCAGCATTGACAGCATCCGGAAATCTGTCACAGGAAGAGATCAGGAAACGGTATGTGCCGGATAAGAAAATCACCGGTAAAGTGGCAGTGCTGGTGGTGGTTTTGATAGCGGTACTGAATCTGACCGGTAATAAAGTATTTTTCCTTTATCCGGAGGAAGCAAAGGTACAGGAATTTGTCCACCAGAATGAAACAACGCCGGTGATTGTTCTGTATAATGAAGCCTCCGAAACGCATATCTGGTGGCTTCTGGATGAACTGAGTGAGTATGAGAATATTTACCTTGCTTCCATTTCAGGAGAGGGAGAGATTCTTACAAGTCAGAACTTTTTGAATGGAGATGCCGCGGAGTCTAAGAAATACATTGTTTATATGGCAGACTGTGAAAATCAAGGTGAGGAGCTGCAGAGACTCCTTGGAACGGAATTTCAGGAGGAATCCGATGCTTCTGGGGACATTTCATATGAAGAAATTGCCCGGAAGAATATGTGGACGATCTATGAAATCATGGATAAGTAATGGATTACCAAGATTTGCGGGGCTTAAATCAGTTACCGTTTGAAGTTATTGCAGATATGTGATAAGATATAAACGCATGTACAGCGAATAGTAAGGAGATTTAAATTATGTTATTGGATGACAAGACCATACTGATCACCGGAGGAACCGGTTCTTTTGGTAAATGTTTTACGAAATATGTGCTGACTCATTATAATCCGAAGAAGATTATTATTTATTCCAGAGATGAATTTAAGCAGTTTATCATGGCGAATGAATTTAAGGAATATGCGGACAAGCTCCGTTTCTTTATCGGAGATGTACGTGATAAGGAACGTATGATGCGTGCTTTTGAAGGTGTGGATTATGTCATTCATGCCGCAGCATTAAAGCAGGTTCCGGCATGTGAATACAATCCGAACGAAGCAATTAAGACAAATATCCATGGCGCCCAGAATGTTATTGACTGTGCACTGGATTCCGATGTGAAGAAGGTGGTTGCGTTATCTACCGATAAGGCTGTGAACCCGGTGAACCTTTATGGTGGCACGAAGCTGGTTTCGGATAAGCTGTTTATTGCAGCGAATGCGTATGCCGGTTCCAAGGACATTAATTTTTCCATCGTGCGTTATGGAAATGTAGCAGGAAGCCGTGGTTCCATTATTCCGTTTTTCCATAACATCATTAAAAATGGCGGTAACGAGCTGCCGATTACTGATTACCGCATGACCCGTTTCTGGATCAGTCTGACAGAGGGCGTAGAGCTTGTGATCAAGGCTCTTGAGGAAGCAACCGGTGGGGAAACCTTCATCAGTAAGATCCCTTCCTTTAAGATTACGGATCTTGCAGAAGCAATGCTTCCCGGATGTAAGATGCCCGAGGTTGGCATCCGTCCCGGCGAGAAGCTGCATGAAATCATGGTAACCACCGAGGACTCTGCTACCACTTATGAATATGACAAGCATTTCATCGTATATCCGCAGGTGGTATGGAATGATAAGCAGAAGATCAACGAAAGCGGACGCAAGGTAGAAGACGGATTTTCCTACAGCTCCGGTAACAACACCGAATGGCTCAGCGTGGAGGACATCCGGAAATTACTGGAAACACTGGATCTGGAAAAGTAGGATTTGCGGAACAGAAAGATTTGCAGGAACAGAGATAAGATAAATAGATAAGATGCTGAATGTCAGACACCCTCATGAAAGTCATGAGGGTGTTTTTTAATATGTAACATTTCTGTTGACCTTGACGTAAGGACAATGTTTATAATGAAGATAATCTTACGATAAAGAGATGGAACAATTACGGATAAGCACGGGAAAGGGGAAAATGGAAACGGAATGGAAGAAAAGAAGATCTATACCGCAGGAGAGCTTGGCAGACTTGCTGGCGTGTCGGCACGGACTATCCGGTTTTATGATAAGAAGGCATTGCTGCAGCCGGTTGGTTATTCGGACAGTGGATATCGGCTTTATAATCAGGAGTCTGTTTTACAGCTTCAGAGAATCCGGGTGCTTCAATATATAGGATTATCACTGGACGAAATCCGTGAACAGATCAGGAAGGAGCAGAATGAAAAATGGGAGGAGACGTTGTGGCGGCAGAAGCTGATGCTGGAAGAAAAGAAACAGCAGATGGAACAGATGATCTCCCTGTTGGATGATACGATTTATGAGTGCAGGTCCGGAGAAAAAAACGACATACAGCAGATAACCGATCTGCTAAAGCTGATTCATATGGAAAAGCCGTTTGATTATGGTTATTACTTTTACCAGCAGCATACGGTAAGAAATGAGGAATGGTATCAGTGGACCTTTGATAAACTGGCGTTGACGGAAGGGATGCACATTCTGGATATGGGATGCGGACATGGAAATCTCTGGATTAAGAACTGGAACCGGATTCCGGCAGGAACAACTATTATGTTGGTAGATAAGAGAAATGTCTGCATAGAATATCTGAAGGAATTCTACCGGGATCATAAGCGTTTTTTACAGGATCATGTTACGTTTCGATTTATGGTTACGGATATGGAAACAAATTGGAAAATAGAAGAAACTTATGACCGTGTTGTAGCCAATCACCTCTGGAGATTTATTGCACAGCCGGAAAAACTGATGGAGCGTGTGAAAAAGGTTCTTCGTCCCGGAGGCTTTTTGCTTTCTACTTATTCGGCCTATGGATTACTGGAAGCCATGCAGGAGGTGCTGAACCAGACGGGAATTCCGCTGGATCTCAGGGAACGTACCCTGCAGAAAAAGGAAGAACGGCTGATACTGGAAGATCAGATGAGAAGATGTTTTGAAAGAGTGGATCTGGAGACATTTTCAAACCGGGTAGAGGGGCTGGATCATCCGGAGGATCTTTTAGCTTATATACAGAACTGTGAAGGCAGGCTGGCAGAGGAGCACCGTGCATCTTTTAAAGAATATGAACAGAAGCTGAAAAAGGAATGGAAGGATTACGCTGTGTGGAAAGCTGAAATAATCACCCCATTATACCGATGCTTTGCTGAAAGCAGATAAGCAGGAACAAGGAGAAAAAATGAAACTGGCAGTTTTATCAGATATCCATGGAAATGATATTGCCTTTGAAGCATGTCTTTCCTATCTTAAACAGCAGGACATAGATGCCTATTGTCTCTTGGGAGATTATATCGGAGAACTTCCGGGCATACGTCATACCATGGAGATGTTATACCGGCTCATGGAAGAAGAGCGCTGCTATATCATCCGCGGTAATAAGGAAGAGTATCAGTTAGGAAGTCTCGTGGAGGAGCATCCTGAGTGGGATGCCTATCCCAGCACGGTCGGGATGCTGCGGTATGGAAAAACACAGCTGCAGTCCAAAGATCTGGATTTTCTTAAAAGCCTGCCCATAAGCAAGATCGTAAGAATAGAGGGTCTGCCGGAACTGATGCTTTGCCATGGCTCTCCGCGTAATGTGCGGGAAGATCTTTATGCTCATAATGAGAAGAATGGGGAGATCTTCAGGGAGATAAAGCAGAACTATATTTTAAGCGGACATACACATCGCACGACTAGCTTTGAAGAGCATGGAAAACTTGTTTTCAATCCCGGGGCGGTTGGACTTCCTGTCCATGGCACAAAAGGGGCACAGATCATGATTCTTCATGGTGACAGAGGATTCTGGGTACCGGAATTCCTTACCATTGATTATGATGTGGAGGACGTTATCCGGGAGATGCACCGGAAGCATTTATATGAAATTGCCCCTTATTGGACCAGAATTACGGAATGGATGCTTCGGGGAGCCGATTCTTCACATGGAAGCCTCCTTGCACAGGCCATGGAATTGTGTACCCGGAAGTATGGCACGTGCCAATGGCCCATGATTCCTGAGGAGTGCTGGCAGGAGGTCTATGAAAGGTTCATGGCTGTAAAAAATTTACCAGTATAATTTCATGTCTTCCATAGCTTCGTCATCGGATAAGGAAAAGCTGTCTTTGATACGGGTGAGAGTATTTTCAAAACTACAGCCAAAGTCCTTGCAGACGAGGATCAGAGCCTGAATGCCTTGATTCCGACCTTCAATCAGTCCAGAATTATGTCCTTCGGTTATTCCTTTGGTATAATAAGAATTAATTAAATCACACACGGTAGTCTCTCCTTTCTTAGCAGGTGAAGTAAATAGTGGAATAGAGTCTAAATATTGATTATCGCTGGTCAGGGCATGGAGCATCCGGATCACCTCTTCCGGGCGCTTCAAATCGTGAATTTGAGGCAGGTGGTTTGTATATTGAGGGAATGGATTATATGAGATTGTGTCAGCATTCAGGGTTGAACAGCTTATGGGAGCATCAGTTACAGACGCAGGGAAGAGATTATGCGATTGCTATGAAGCTTCCCCAATATATGAAGCAGTGTGGGTTAAAGGATATTGATTGCCGGATGAACGATAAAGTATTATATCTGGATCCTGACAGCCCCGAATATCTTAAGGAACTGGACAATTTGATAGAATTAGAACGGTGGACAGGAAATGCATTAGAAAAGGAGATGGTATCCAACCTTATGAAGCACGGAATGAGTCTTCTGGAAGCCAAGGATTATTATTGGCAGCAGAAGGAAATTGAGCAATACATAAAGGCAGGAAACCATCCTCTGATTATTAAAGTAGAAGGAATGATGATTATATATGGAAGAAAAGTATAAGTTACCAGTATAGCTTCATATCTTCTAACGCTTCGTCATCGGATAAGGAGAGACTGTTCTTGATTCGATCAAGCGTATTTTCAAAGCTGCAGCCCAGATCTTTACAGTTGCTGATGAGAGCTTGGATAACCTGATTACGACCTTCGATCAGGCCAGAATTACGGCCTTCGATAAGCCCAGAATTACGACCTTCGATAAGCCCAGAATTATGTCCTTCGGTTACTCCCTTGGTATAATAAGAATTAATTAAATCGCACATAGTAGATGCTCCTTTCTTAGCAGGTGAGGTAAATAGTGGAATAGAGTCTAAATATTGATCATCGCCGGTCAGGGCATGGAGCATCCGGATCACCTCTTCCGGGTGCTTCATAGTCTGGTTCCGCTTCAACAGGCTTTCACGATCACATAAGTAGTCAAGGATGATGCGCAGGTCTCCCTGAAATTTCTCACGGACATCTTTGCTGAGAAAACACATATTAAACACCGGCATTTTGCTATTATTGAAATATGGATATGCTGCCGGATTAGGTTTAAAGTGTAGTGCTTCCAGGATAGAAGTTGCTTCATTCCAAGGTTTTCGGCTCCAATTTAACACAAAGGTAAATACAGGGTATGTTTTATATGCAGTTTTCTGGCCTTTGCATTGCGATCGGTAAGCAGCACCATCATAGCCTGCACAGCGAAGCGGCATGTAGGCATCTATGGTGCTTTGGTTTTCGAGGTTATAAAGTGCATGAATCTCTCCGTCATGCAGTTCATACATGCCGCAGTCACGGAGCTGCTGATGAGTCTGATTATCCGCTTTGATATAAAGACTCTCTGTCGGCCCGGCTAACAGATCAGCTTCGTTCACAACTTTCTCGCCGGAATAGACTAAAACGTTGATTAATTCTGCAAAAACGTCCCGGCATCCAATCAGCATTTTCTGGGTATGATCTTTTTCTCCCATTGGTTCTCCTTTTCTGATGTAGTCAGACAGAAATGAAAATCCTCTGCCTTTAAATAATGAAAATTACTGGAATTTAAAAGCATAGATTTTCTGAATGGGTGGCTAGGAATTCCTAAAATACAGATACCACAAACAGAACTGACCAGATCGCAGATCGTAACACAGATCGTGGGAACGACACTGTAAATGTCAATATCGCATAGATCTATACTGTAATCATTTAAAACTTCAAATTCATACTTGGGGTATATGTCTGGAATTCTGAAAAAGAATTTAATAAGATACCACAGAAGTTGTATGCTTTTCTATAAAATAGCATAAAAAGGAAAGGGATGCAATGGAAAATTTATGAATACAGATAAATATGATCGAATAAATGAATCATTTAATACATCATTTAAAGATAATTCAAAACCCTTGACTTTGACCTAAGGGAAAACATTAAACTAAATACAGTGGACAAATTTTCGGGGGGGGGGTAGTATAATGTACCTATTACACGGCAGGTCCGGTGGATAACCGGTCCGCCATCCGGAGTTGCAAAAGAAAAGTTCTTAGAGGGGGAAATCATGGAGAAGAAAAAACAATCCTTACACGAGGTGTATGTAAACAATATCTATGCGGTTCATCTGGCTGCATCTGCAAGCAAAAGCAGAGTGATCCACTCGTTCTTTGGGAAATTGATCGGAAATTTGGAATGGGTATTCTTTAGTGGATTTTTCATGAGGTACATTGTTAACCAGTTAGAGCAGGGAAAAGAATTTTCTGAAATTTTTGCTTTTATTCTGATATGCGGAGCTGTGTTCTTTTTGCTTGCGATTTATCAAAGTTATGTTGAAAATGTTGCAGTTCCGCTCGCGGAACCTGCAATCTATGGAGAAATCTATGAGAAGATTTATGAAAAGGCCAGGAATGTGGAATTAAGGTGTTATGAGGATCCGGATTTTTACAATCGGTATACGATGGCAGCCGATCATGCGGTGGAGAGGGTAACCGCAATTACAGATAACATATGGGGAGTTGTAACTGGAATTATGGCATCGTTTCTGGTGCTTTGGACGATGTACCGCATTGATCCGGTGTCGGTTTTGTTTGTTTTCTGTCCGCTTATCGGCAACTTTTTATTTGGAAATCTGAAAAATAAATTTGAGTATATGCGCTATCAGGAGGAAGCACCGAAGGATAAGGTGCTTAACTATGTGAACCGTGTTTTGTATCTGCCGGACTATGCAAAGGAAATACGATTATCCGAAGTGTTTCGACTGTTGAAACGGCAGTATAATGAGGCAGCGGATGAAAAATCCGATCTTGCCGGAAAATACGCATGGCGTATCGGAAGCATGAATGTTTTGTGGCATTTTTTTACCTTTACCGTTATGTTTGAAGGTGTGTTATTGTTTGCCATATATAAGAATCTGGTTATTGGAAGTATGTCATTGGCAGATCTTACGGTCATGAGCAGTCTGATGGTGGCGGCTACCTGGATATTGATCGGATTATTCAACAGTGTGATGGAGACGATGAAAAATGGATTATTTATCTGCAATCTGAGGACATTTCTGGAGTATGAAGAGATGATTCCGGAGGATCAGGATGGCATTTTGCCATCGAAGGAACTGGAAAGTCTGGAATTTGAAAATGTTTCTTTTTCCTATAAAGAGGAAGAAACAATTCAGGGATTGTCTTTCCGGATAACACATGGAGAGAAGATTGCGCTGGTGGGACATAATGGGGCCGGAAAAACAACAATTATTAAATTGATGCTGCGCTTATATGATCCTGCAGAGGGAACGATCCGGGTAAATGGGATTGATATCCGGAAATATAATCTACGGGCATATCGGGAGCTGTTTGCGACCGCATTTCAGGATTATCAGCTTTTTGGAGTGACCATCCGGGAGAATATTCTTATGGGAAAGCATCCGGAAAAGGAGGAGCAGCTTGTTGCCGAAGTGCTTAAAAAGGTTGGAATGTATGGGAAAGTAGCAGCTTTATCGAAAGGAATCGATAGTGTGGTAACCAGGGAATTTGCAGATGACGGCGTGGTCTTTTCGGGAGGGGAAGGACAGAAAATAGCGGTGGCCAGGGCGTTTGCCAAAGAATCTCCGATCCGGATTTTTGATGAACCATCAAGTGCGCTGGATCCGATTGCAGAGTATCAGTTGAATCATTCGATGTTGGAGGCAACGGAGAATAAGACAGTGATTTTTATTTCCCACAGACTGTCTACGACGCGGCTTGCTGACCGGATTTATCTGCTTGAACAGGGAAAGATTGTGGAGCAGGGATCGCACGAAGAGCTTCTTGCGAAGGGCGGCAGGTATGCTGCAATGTGGAAAGCCCAGGCAGGGCAGTATCGTGGCGTTTCCTAGTTACCAAATGCTTCATATCTGCATATGCTGATAACAGAAGGCGGTGTATGGAAAGCAGGAATGGGGCATGGCAGCAGGTATAGGTCATACTGATAATACAGATATGAAAATTGAGGACCGGTATTTAGAACAGGCGATGCGGCTGCACAGGGAGTATCCGGTTGTGGATATGCATCTGGATCTTGCAGGAGAAATGCTTTTAAGGCATGAACTGGGCGAGCAGAATGTCCTGTATCATCGATACCTTAAGAATTTTTTTGAGGCAGGTCTCCGGGTGCTGGCCTCTTCCATTTATGTGGCAAATTGTGATCTGGATCATGCATGGGTCAATGCCAGAATGCAGATTGCACTGATTAAGGGAGAAATTGCCACCTGCAATCTGGAGATCCGGTGTAATCATGAGGAGCAGACTTATGACAGGGTACGCCTCATCCGCAGCCGCGAGGATCTTCAGAAGGTGCTTGAAGGAAACGAACTGGGGATTTTGCTTTATATGGAAGGTCTGGATTGCATTGGCAGCGATCTCTGGAAGCTGGAGGAGCTTTTTGAACAGGGAATCCGCGGGGCGGCGCTTACCTGGAGTAGAAAAAATGCACTGGCCACCGGCTGCTGCAAGGCTTCGGAGCATCGGCAGATACCGGGAGGGCTTACCGAAAAGGGGATAGCTGTCATGCGGAGACTGGAGGAGTTATCCATGTTTCTGGATGTGAGCCATTTAAACGATGAAGGATTCGCAGATGTCTGCCGGATTACGACGCGCCCCTTTGTGGCAACGCACTCCAACAGCAGGACGGTATATGACAATTATCGGAATCTGACGGACGGACAGATGCAGAAGCTCGCGAGACAGGGCGGTGTGATGGGGCTGAACGGGTGCCGGTATATCACAGGTTCCTTAAATGGCGGTCATCTTATAAGAATGTGTGAGCATATCGAATATGAGACAGCAGGAATTGGCAGGGAGCATGTCGGTTTTGGTTTTGATCTGTGCGATTCTTATGACGAAGCGCGTGCCGGATTGCAGGGAAAAGAACCATTGGTACAGAAGGATGACTGCCTGTCGGATCATGCACAGATTCCAATGGTGACCGCAGCCCTTTTGCAGCGCGGCATGGCAGAAGAAGATGTGATTTTCATCATGGGAAAAAGCTGGATTTTGTATTTACAGGAGGTGCTTCCCTAGGGGAGGCATCTCTTCCTTTTACCGCAGAATTATTGCAATAATTCAACCAGTAATTTGCGTGCATCTGCTTGACGCAGAATAGGTTTAATTTTATAATCAATTATCAGATACGAATGTGAAAACAGTGATCTCGTTTCCGGGAGGTAGTCTATGAGAAAAAGAGTGTTACTGCTTTTTTTGTTATTGATAAGTATAATCCTTTGCTGTGCATGCGGACGGAAATCCGAAGGGAAAAGCATGCAGGAGCTTCCGGTCATAACCGTTGGCGGTGTGATTTATGAGCCCTATTTTTATCAGAGGATTGATGGAGAATATACCGGGATTGATATAGAACTTGCAGCAGAAGCATTTCGAAGAATGGGCTATCGGCCCGTCTTTTTACAATTGGATCTGGAGCAGAGAGAACAATTTCTCGAAGATGGAAGGATTGACTGTATATGGAGCTGTCTGACCATGGAAGAGCGGAAAGAAGATTATCTCTGGGCAGGTCCGTATCTATATACACGTCGTGTCGTGGTTGTTCCCGAGGAAAGCAGAATTGAACAATTATCGGATCTTAAGAATAAATCCGTTGCAGTACAGGCGAATTCTACTTCTGAGGCTGTTTTTCTGAATGAGACCATAACCGAGCTCAGCCAGGTGGAACAGATATATAGTTATCGTGCACTGGGGCAGGCATTTACGGCTCTGCGCAAGGGGTATGTGGATGCGGTTGCGGGTCATGAGGCAGCACTGCTCATTTATACGCAGGAATATCCGGACCAGTACCGCTATCTGAATCTGAGTGCTGAGAGGTCGAAGCTGGGTGTTGCTTTTTCCAAAGAGGGAGATGCTGCGCTTGCAGAAGAACTGACGAAGACCCTGCAGGAGATGACGGAGGACGGAACGGTCGCAGAGATCATTGCAAAATATGGTCTGGATGTGGAAAAGAATATTTATACGGAGGAAATAGCGAATGAAAAGTGAGCAGCGGGACAGGTTCCGGATTCATACGTATTTCCTTATTATGCTCCTGGTGGTGCTTGGAAATCTTGTGATGTTTGGCGTGTATAATATCGTGACAGGGGCAGAGAGAAGAAGCATGGAAGTGAATGCAGGGGAAACGCTTGACTTCCTGCAGTCTGTCTGCCAGAGATACGATGATTACCAGCTCGGAAATACAACCAGAGATCTCCAAAGTACAATCGGCAAGGTGAGGGTGATCCGGGATTACGGTCAGTATAAGGAGATTACCAGTGATTCCTATTTGCTGTCACATGCGAGGAATCAGAACCTGACGGGAATTTTTGTACTGAATAAAGAAAAAGAAGTTGTTGCGCATGCGGATCGCAGAGGAAATAGTGCACAGGAACTGCTGGATATGCTTTTAAGTGAAACCAATGTAGATAGTATCCTGCGCTATCCGAAGAAGATTTATGCGGATCAGGCAACCGCAGCAGGCTGTCAATATAATTATGCCATTCTTTCCCTGCGTGATAACGATGGAATTCTGATTGGCTATGAGGATATTACAAATCTGATTAATGATGTGAATGAACTGTCTTTGAACTCTCTGCTTGCACACGATAATTTCCAGTATAATGCAATAGTTGCAATTACGGACGGGAACAAGGTTCTGGCATCCAACAATGCCGGAATGGTAGGACTGGCGGTTCAGGACTGCCCCATTCCGGATGTTAGTGCTCTGGCAGAGAACGGAACGTGGGGTGACCGGGAGATAATCTCCATCCAAAGCGGAATCAATGACTGGTATGCAGCGCATGCTCTGTACTGGCAGTATTATCTGTATGCCTTTTATTCTTCCAAAATTGTATTTCAGAACCGACCGTTGATCCTGATGATTACCGGCGGTATTTATGTCATAATTGTGGCGTTTGCGTGGATTTTATGGCAGTATTTGCAGAAGTCGAGATTCCGGCAGATGGAACGGGAATATCATCTGATTAATGCAATCGGCAGTATTTACCGTGTTAATATTGTGATCTCCCTTGAAGATGCAGCATGGGAGACAATTCTTGATCTGAAGGAGCTAAAGAATATTCTGGAGCCGTTTCCAAATGCAATTGAGATGCTGGAAAATTATAAATTGAAGAGAGTATTGGAACCGTATCAGGAAGAGTTTTCGAAATTTATCTGCCTCGAAACCATGGAAGAGCGGCTTAGGTCACAGAAATTTATTGGTTTCAGCTATGAAAATGTGAAACACGAATATGCACAGATGCTGTTAATTCCGGCTACGAATAACACAGACGGAAAGTTGAAAAAGGTGATTCTGGTTATTCGTGATGTGACACAGCAGAAGAAAAAGGAGATGGCTTATCAGGAAGAACTGCGGCAGATTGCCCAGGAGGCTAAGAAAGCCAATGAAGCCAAGTCGGATTTCCTGCGCCGTATGAGTCATGATGTGCGCACTCCGATCAACGGGATCCGTGGACTGGTCGATATCGGAAGGGCTTCCGTCGAGGATCGCTCGAAGGTTATGGACTGCTTTGACAAGATTATGAGATCTTCGGATTTCCTTCTGGATATGGTGAATAATATTCTCAATATGAGTAAGTTAGAGAGTGGCAGGATTCGTCTGGAGGAAAAGAGCTTTGACCTGAAGGATCTTCTGGATGAGGCCAATGCGATTATGGAATCCCAGGCGGTAGAGAGGGGAATCATATTTCGGAGTTCGGATATTGTAATTGAGCATAGTCATCTGATCGGAAGTCCGACGCATTTACAGCAGATCATTCAGAATGTTATTGTCAATGCAATTAAGTATAATAAAGAAAACGGCTCTATTGTTGTAGGCTGTAGGGAGCTGTCATGCGATGATACATATGCATTATTTGAGCTTAGCTGTAAGGATACCGGTATTGGTATGAGCCCCGAATTCCAGAAGCAGGCATTTGACATTTTTACACAGGAGCACAGTTCTTCGCGGACAGATTACGAAGGAACCGGTATCGGACTTTCCATCGTGAAAAAGCTTGTGGATCTGATGCATGGTGAGATTGAGCTCGAAAGTGAAGTGGGGAAGGGAACTTCCTTTACGATTACGATGAGCTTTGCGGTAGATCAGGAGTATTACCGGGCCGGTAAAGCAGAGGTAGAGGAAAGCGATTCCCTTGACGGAATTCATATCCTTGTAGTGGAAGATAATGAGCTTAATATGGAAATTGCGCAGTTTATGCTTAACGAAAAGGGCGCAGTAATTACAGAAGCAGGAAATGGGCAGGAGGCAGTTGAAATTTTCCGCAATTCCGGAGAAGGAGATTTTGACATTATCCTAATGGATATTATGATGCCGGTAATGGACGGCTTGGAAGCTACGCGAACAATTCGTGCGTTGGATCGCGCAGATGCAGCCTCAGTTCCGATTTTTGCAATGTCTGCAAATTCCTTTGATGATGATATGCGCAAAAGCAGGGAGGCCGGCATGAATGAGCATTTGTCCAAGCCTCTTGATGCAAAGAAGATGGTCGAAACGATTCTTTCCTATGTAATGAGATAGTTGTTTAAATATCCGTGAGACCGGTAAATATTTGCATAATCATGGGTAATACTCTATAATCGAATGTATGAGAAGGGGAATGCTGCACTTCGGAATATAGGGCAATTTTGAATCGGGAAAGAGCCGGAAATGGAGGGAAGGTATGAATTTTCAGGAAGCAAAGGACAAACTGCATAAGGCAGGCCAGGAGCAGGTTTTAAGATATTATGAGGAGCTTTCCGGGGAACAGAGGGAAGCACTGTTAAAGCAGATTGAGGATACGGATTTTTCGATTCTGGATGCTGTGAAGGCTGGAAAGAAAGAACTACAGAGGGGCGTGATTACTCCTCTTGCCGCCATGCAGCTTAAGGAGATCGAAGAGAAAAGGGCACAGTTTAAGGAAACCGGCTTACAGGCGATCCGTGAGGGCAAGGTTGGCGCGGTATTGCTTGCAGGTGGAATGGGGACCCGGCTGGGATCCGATAATCCAAAGGGAATGTTTAATATTGGTCTCACAAAGGAGGTTTATATCTTCCAGCGTCTTATTGAAAATCTGATGGATGTCGTGAAGGAAGCCGGAGTATACATTCCGCTTTATATTATGACCAGTGACAAGAATCATCAGGCAACAACCGCGTTTTTGAAAGAGCACAATTACTTCGGCTATGCAGCGGATCATATCACTTTCTTTATGCAGGAGATGGCGCCCGCCACCGATTATGAAGGTAAGGTTTATCTGGAAGAAAAGTGGAAAATGTCCACATCTCCGAATGGAAACGGCGGCTGGTATCTGTCCATGCATAAATGGGGCATTGCACAGAAAGCAATGGAAGATGGTGTGGAATGGCTGAACATCTTTGCGGTAGATAATGTGTTACAGCGGATTGCAGATCCGGTTTTTGTTGGTGCGGTTCTGGAAAATCAATGTGTAGCCGGTTCGAAGGTGGTAAAGAAGGTAACACCGGACGAAAAGGTTGGTGTCATGTGCTTAGAGGATGGCAGACCGTCTATCGTGGAATATTATGAACTGACAGAAAAAATGCGTGATGCAAAGGATGCGGCAGGTGATCCGGCCTACAACTTCGGGGTGATTCTGAATTATCTGTTCCGGATTTCCGAGCTTGAGAAGATCCGCGAGAAGAATCTTCCTCTGCATGTGGTAGAAAAGAAGATCCCTTATTTGAATGAACAGGGAGAAAAGGTGAAGCCGGAAGCTCCCAACGGATATAAATTTGAACAGCTTGTGCTGGATATGATCCATGAAATGGAAAACTGTCTGCCGTTTGAGGTAGAGCGCAGCAAAGAGTTTGCACCCATCAAAAATGCAACCGGTGTGGATTCTGTGGAGAGCGCAAGAGAGCTGTGTAAGTTAAATGGAATTGAATTATAATTGCCTCCAGACAACATTTTGACAGATAAGGGTAACATTTCTGTATTGTGAATCTGTTTCGGGAAGCATATAATGAGGCCATAGAAAACAAAGTCCTTAAGGAAAGCGAGGAGAGAAAAATGTCAATTTTAGTAACCGGAGGTGCCGGATATATCGGAAGTCATACCGTAGTAGAGCTTCAGAATGCCGGATATGAAGTGGTTGTTGTGGATAACTTAAGCAATTCCAGCAAGGAAAGTTTAAAAAGAGTGGAGAAGATCACCGGAAAGCCGGTTACCTTTTATGAAGCAGACATCCTTGACCGTGAGGCACTGAATCAGATTTTTGAAAAAGAGAGCATTGATTCCTGTATTCATTTCGCAGGTCTTAAGGCCGTTGGGGAGTCTGTACAGAAGCCCTGGGAATATTACGAGAATAATATTGCAGGGACGCTGACGCTGGTAGATGTCATGCGGAAGCATGGCGTGAAGAACATCATCTTTTCTTCATCCGCAACCGTATACGGAGATCCTGCTATGATCCCGATTACCGAAGAGTGCCCGAAGGGACAGTGCACCAATCCTTACGGCTGGACGAAGTCCATGTTAGAGCAGATTCTTACCGATATGCAGAAGGCAGATCCGGAATGGAATGTGATTCTGTTAAGATATTTTAATCCGATTGGCGCACATAAGAGCGGATTGATCGGCGAGAACCCGAATGGTATTCCGAATAACCTCATGCCATATGTGACACAGGTTGCGGTTGGTAAGCTGAAAGAGCTTGGCGTATTTGGTAACGATTATGATACCCCGGATGGAACCGGAGTACGTGATTATATTCATGTTGTCGATCTTGCCATCGGTCATGTGAAAGCGATTAAAAAGCTCGATGAGAAGGTCGGACTGGCAATTTATAATCTGGGAACCGGAAAGGGCTACAGCGTTCTGGATATTGTGAAGAACTTTGAAGCTGCTACCGGTGTGAAGATTCCGTATGTGATTAAACCGCGCCGTGCCGGAGATATTGCCACATGCTATTCCAATGCGGATAAGGCAAAGAGAGAACTGGGATGGGAAGCACAGTATGATATTAAGGATATGTGCGAGGATTCCTGGAGATGGCAGAGTATGAATCCCAATGGATATGCGGATGTAAAGTGATTTTAATATGACGTGATGAAGTGGTTGTGGGAAGCCCAAAATACTTGTTCATGTTCGGGATCCCGGAACTAAGAAGCTCTAACTATTTCGATGTTGATCGTTGATAAGGTACGCAACCAACGCAACGAACCATCCGGGTTCGATTGCGTTTTGCCCGGACATCCGTGTCCGGGCATTGCTGTTTTTTGGACGAAATAGAAGAACTTCTAAGTCCCTCCATAGGAACATGAACCAAGTATGTTTGGGCTTCTGACGTAACTGTTTGATTCAATATAATATGGGATAATGCTGTTTTGGATTATTATAGAATGCTTGCGAATAAAAAAGGACCCATACGGATCCTTTTTGCATTATTTAATCTGTAAAATTTAAAATAAGATGGTAGAAATTTATACAACACTAAGCCACATAGCAGTACATGAAGATGAAGTGACAGAAGCTTCCGGCCATGACGAAGAGGTGGAAAATTTCGTGGGAGCCGAAGAACTCATGCTTTGCATTGAATAAGGGGAGCTTTAAGGCGTAAATCACACCGCCGATGGTGTAGATGATGCCACCGGCAAGCAGCCAGAGGAAGGCAGCAGTGGGAAGTACCTGAAGGAGTGGACCGAATACGGCAACACAGGCCCAGCCCATGGCAATATAGATCACGGAGGAAAACCATTTCGGGCAGGTGATCCAGCAGGCTTTCAGGATCATGCCGAACAGGGCAAGACCCCAGATAACGGCAAGCAGGGTATAACCAAGCTTCCCACCAAGGACAGTCAGGCAGATCGGGGTATAAGAACCGGCGATTAGTATGAAAATCATCATGTGATCAATCTTACGGAAGATGCGTAAGGGGCGCCCGGACAGGTTCAAGGAGTGGTAGGTTGCACTTGCTCCATATAAAAGGATCATGCTCACGCAGAAAATACTGAGTGCGATAATGGATTCCCGGCCTGCATAGAGCGCTGCCTTGGTTAATAACGGAGCAGCAGCAAAGGCTGCCAGTAACATTGCTATAAAATGGGTAAGAGCACTTCCGGGCTCACGAATTGTAATTTGCATAAGAAAACCTCCTTTAAATAACAACACGTAGTATTTAAAACTACATTAGGAATAAGTAAATACTACTACATAAGATACGCAGTGTCAATCGTTTTATTCACAAACATAAAAGGGTCCATGCAGAAAAATCCTGCACAGACCCTTTATTTAAAATCTGATTTTAATCTTCTTCAATGACCTGAATTTCGAAATAATCAAAATCAATATGCTCAATGAAGCTGTCCTTTGTAAAACGTGTTTTGGAATGGCGTTTAAAGTCCCTGATATTGAGGTCCAGCCAGATGGGGCGGGTGAGATCCAGCTCATAGCAGGCCTCATCCAGTGCCTGAAATACCTTATGGGTACGGGTATCCTCCTGATCGTTGCAGATCACCACATCTTTGAGTAAATGATTTTCTTTAAATATTTTAGCCCATAAACGAAACATTTCAGGATCTCCTTATATAATCTTGACAGTATCTGTTTAAAATTTCTCTTCCGTATTCTGAATGGCTGTGGTCTACCACTGATTCCAGGTAAGCAGAACCAGTGTGATGAGGATGACAAAGGCAAGCACCAGATATTCCAATATGGCTGCACAGATCTGATGTACCCTGCTTTCCACACGGGAACGGTCGCAGAACTGGATCAGTCCAATGACGGAAAACAGAAGTCCGACCACCACATAGCGGAAGTTGGCACTGCAGGTATAAGGGTACTTAATGATAAAAGCAATAAAGGTCAGTACAGCGAGAACGTAACCAACCAGCAGGAATACGCCAAGCTCACGGTTTCCTTTGCGGATTTCACGGATTGCCATAAGGATGTTGATGACAAATAACAAAATGCCAAGCGTTGCTGCAAGAATCAGGGCAACACGGCAGCACTGTAAAAGGAAATCGGATAATTCCGGACGGACTTCGTCAAAAATGGAGGTCCGGAACAGAATCTGCCAGGTGTTGCAGATGGTATTTCCGTTGATGGTATGGAACGGATAAGCAAGCTCCATAGAGGCAGGAAGTCCGAAAATCTGCTGGTAGGAGAACTTGCCGATGTACTGCTCGGATTCCGGAGGCAGAATCGGTACACCGGGATTTGTATTGTAGAAAACGAGGTTCCGGATTACCCAGGAAAGACCGATCCCGGCAGTCAGGACACCGAAAATGGCAAATTCACGGATGGATTTCCAGACACGTCCGGCTTTGCACTCTTTTACAAAATGCATCAGGAAAACGGCCGCCAGTGGGAATGCCATTACGGCAACATTTAATTTGGTAATCATTCCAAAGCCTAACGATAAGGCAATAAGAATGAGATTTTTCAGAGATTTATGCTCCATCCAGCACAGGGCGAAGTAGAAGCAGGTAAAGGTGAGCAGTGTCGATAGCATATCGTTATTGACGCTTGCAGACATATAAATCATGCCCGGATGGAACGTGAGCAGTGCCATGGCGAGTACCATACAGGTATCGGAGCACCTCATTTTCTTTAAAACGCCATATCCGACGGTGAGACACAGGCTGGAATATAAAAGTGTCAGAGCCTGGATGTTTTCAAACGCCAGACGGTCACCGGCACCAAACAGCATCTGCAGATCGATGAACAGACAGGAGAGGATGTGGTGAAAGGGCGGATGATAATAGGAAAACAGTTTATACGGGCTGAAATCCGGAAGATGTCCGAACTTACACAGGTATTCGATGTAGCCAAGGTGGCCGGGATTAATCAGATCATCGGACAATCCGGAGAAGTAGCCTTCGTCATGCTGGCGGTCGACCACGCCGGTGCAGATTACATAATAGCTTCGTAAAATTACGCCCCCGGTAATCAGCAGGAATACCTTATCGTCTGTGGTAAGGTGTTTTTTCTTTGTCATGAAAAAGCACCCTGCCAGATAAAGAAGCAGGATTACAACAAACATGCCGGTCTTATACTCATGGGATAGGGCAGCAAGAGAAGGGGCTGCCTGCATGAATACGGTATACAGAAAGAAAATGCCAATTAGGATGGCGGTACGGTATTGCTCTGCTTTTTTGAAAAAGGTAGCTGCTTTTGTATTCATAAATCATTCCTCACTCTATGATTACTATTTGGTTCCTGCATCATAACAGGATGTTTTTTTATTATGCAATAGATCGTCATTGCTGTCAAATTTCATTCCAAACCTATTGAACTCCATGGACGGATATGCTAAATTGTTATATAAGAAAGCTATATTCAATAGGAGGGGAGATGGAAAAGAAGGTATTATTTCAAAGAATAAAGGGATTGCTTGCACTTGTGCTTGCATTTACGATGATGTTCGGAACGAGCATGATGGTGTTGGCGGATGAAGCTAAAGAAATTGATTATGCCGGTGTTGAAGTAGGTGACAACATTCCTGGAGGAACAACACTTTATCATCAATATTCGATAAGTGGAAGCATATATGTCTATATATATGATGATAAAAATAAGGATAAAATTGATGAGGATTTCAACAACCGGAAAATTAATTACCAAAAACCGAAATATTGCGTCAAGACTCTAAAGGAAATTAGGGGAACACTTATTTCAGCAGGAACACGTATTTCAGTAACATTACCTAGTGGGTATACATATTCTGTTGAGAAAAAATGGGGGGAAGAAGAATTTTGGGTGCTAAGATATCCTCTGAAATCAAATGAAGAAGTGCAGCCGGCGCAGCTCGTAGCAAGCCACGAGCACAGCTTCCAATGGGTGGAAACGCTGGAAGCAACACTTGAGAGCGACGGTCTGATGCAGCATAGGTGCGAATGCGGAGCAGTAGATGATGAATACCCGATATCAGCTTCACTTGTTTATTTTCATGAATATTGCGCGGCAATACAGAATGCACCGCAGAATGCGGTTGTGGAATGGAATTCGGATCCGTTCCGCTGTTATACCAGAAGAATGATGGAAGAGCTTGCGAAGAGACCGGATGTATCATTAAAGACGACCTTTACCGATACGGACGGAAGCAGAAAGAGCTTTACGATCCCGGCAGGACAGGCACCGGCAGACAGTGAGCTGTTCTATGGATTTACCTATCTTGGCAATTTGTACGGATGGAACTAAACCTTTTTCCTGAACGGAACAGCCTGAAAACAGAATAAACAAATATGAGGACGAGAAGAACAGTGGAGAAGCAGTGGAAATCTTTGGTTGGTATGGCAGGAGTTGTAATAGCAAGCATTTTGTGTGCGATGCTGCTCCTTATGGTAACCGGATGGATTCCGAAGAGCATGATCAGGGAGTCCTGCGTGGAGAGCGGGGCTTACTTTGAAGAGCACGAGCTGTTTCCTCTATTACTGGAGGGACAGTTTAATACCAGACAGGATAATTATGCAGATTGTATTCTTGTGAATATTTTATATCATATCGATAAGAAGGATCTGCTGCGTTCCCTGATAAAAGCTTCCTATTATAATCCGGAGCTTCAGTCAGTGGAGGTAAGCCTTGCCGAAAGCCTCGCAGGTGATAAAACACCTGATGTTGATTATTTCCGCTACTGGCACGGAGGAATGGTTCTTCTTCGTCCTCTTTTTGTGTTTACGGGAATACGCGGAGCGAGAATCATACTGGGAGTCGTGCTGTTACTGCTTACTCTTACGGTGATCGCACTCATGTGGAAGCAAAAGGCAAAAACACTGGCGGTCTGCTATCTTCTGGGAAATGTCATTGTTCAGACCTGGATGTGTGCATTCAGTATAGAATATATTACAACCTTTCTTCTGATGAATATTTTTCTGATTCTTTTGCTGCTTTGGTTTCCACACAGAACCGATACCGGCTCTTTCTACCGGAGAGTATACGCAATTCTGTGCGCTTCCGGTGTGTGGACCTGCTTTTTTGACTTTCTGACAACAGAGACACTGACGGTGACAATGCCGATTTTGCTGCTGCTTGTCCTGCGTTATCAGGCAGGAGAGCTGGAAAGCATCCGGCAGGAAAGCAGACGTCTGCTCTGTGGTCTGCTCTGCTGGGGAAGCTCTTATGTCATTATGTTTATTACCAAGTGGCTTCTTGCTGTGGCGGTGCTTGGCAGGCAGGCATTTGAAGAGGCAATGAAGGCAGCGGGAGAAAGGATTGGAGGAACGGTATATCTTGGCAATACGAATCTTGATCCGGAGGCATCCGGAATGCAGCGGTTTCTGGGAGCGGTCATCCGTAACCAGGGCAGCCTGTTCCCTTTCCGTAATACGATGGGAATGGGAGCAGCCGCAATCAGCTTTCTTGCGGTGTTGTTTGTCTGTCTGGCACTTATTTATCTTTTCCGGTCAAAACAGTTTGACGGACGCCTGTTGCTGCTGGTCCTGATGATTGGTGCAGTGCCGTATCTGCGCTATATAGTGCTTGAAAATCATGCTTATCTGCATTACTTCTTTACGTACCGTGCACAGCTTGTAACCGTTACCGGGGTGCTGTTCGTTACGTATGAGCTGGGAATCCGAAATATCCTGCGAAAGAAAAAATAGTGTTATTCGGTTATATCAGGGAAGAAACCGCTGTGGAAAAACTACAGCGGCTTTATTTATCGCTTTGTTTTTCCGGGGGATCATGTTAAGATAAATAAGTGACAGATCAGAGTACTGCGTAAGAGAAAAAGGACGCAGGAGATTAATGTGGGATAGCAATTATGAGGATAATACAAAGGCTTATTTTTGGAACACCGGAAGAAAAATGGAAGAATGGCTGCGGAATTTTCTTTCTGATTCTGGGAATTCTTTCCTTTTTTGTATGTCTGTTTCAGGCATTCGGACAGGATATCTGGTATGACGAAGTATTTTCAGTGAATTTTATACAGCATAGTTATAAGGAAATTGCAGTCCTGACAGGAAGGGACGTGCATCCACCGCTTTATTACTGGTATTTGAAGCTCTTTCATGATATTGGAAAGGTACTGGTTCCGGCGGCTTCCTCCATCGTACTGTGCAAGCTTGCATCAATGCTTCCCTTTGTGGGAATCTTCGTTTATACACTGACAGCGATCCGGAAGAACTTCGGACTGCATGTTGCAGGGCTGTTCTGGTTCCTGGTAATGACCATGCCGCAGATCTCCAACTATACGGTGGAGATCCGGATGTATTCCCTGGCATTGTTTTTTATTACGGCTGCTTTCGTACATAGCTGTGAACTGGTCCGGGCGTTTCCAGTGAGAAAAATATCTGATGGGGAAAATGGTATCACAAAATGCTGGAAGGATAATAAACACTGGGTTTTATTCTGGGTTTATGGAATCCTCACGGCATATACCCAGTATTATGCCTGTGTGGCTGTGATTGCGATTTATATTGCAGTATTCGTATTCTACGCTGTTATGGTACACAGAAGCAAAGCTGGGAAATCTGTCTGTGATAAGGTGCAGGTAAATCAGGAACAGGCAGAAAACCGGAAAACAATACAGAACGAAGAAACAATACAGAACGAAGTAACCATACAGGCGCAAAACAGGATATGCGCCCGGAACGGAATCTGGAAGGTTCTGCTCTGTGCAGGGTTATCTATACTTGCCTATCTTCCTTGGCTTCCGTTCTTTTTCTCGCAGGTGCGGACGGTAAGCAACAGTTACTGGATCCAGCCACTTACCTGGAAGAGCATTTTCGGATGCATGAAATATATTTTCCTTCCGGTTTCCTATGCGGTAAAGAAGAATTACGTGCTGGCCTGTGTAATGATTTTAATTTTTGGTGCAGCATTCCTGTACTCCTTCCTTATGAAAAGAAAGGATGCGGGGGAGCGTTATTTCCTGCTTGCCGGATTATGGATTGCGGTATTTACCACCTTTGTCGGATTTGTATGTTCGATCCTGAACCGCCCGATTTTCGTATACCGGTATCTCATCCCCTGTCTTGGCGCGATGTGGCTTGTGGCAGCAGTGGTATTGTGGGATTCCGTGGAGAAAAATTGGGGTATTCTGTTATTCGTGCCTTTCCTTCTGGCAGGACATTCGAATATGCAGGGCTTTTACGGAGAAGAGCATAAGAAGATCGTAGAGATGGAAGCAACGCAGAGCTTTCTTGCAGACTTTCCGGAGGATGCTGTGGTACTTTGTAACTTCGATCACGTGCAGGCTGTGACCGCTTGTTACTTGAAGGATTCGAATGAGATCTATTTATATGGAAGTAATCCGGAAGAGCTGATCGCAGAACTGCTTCCCCAGTGCCGGGGATTGGAGGGTATCACAGAACTCCCGCAGCTTGTGCAGGAAAAGGATGTTTATTTCTTCGGCAGCTTTAACAGCAGGGAAGATCTGTTGAAGGAATGGGAGACCGAAGGGATTACTTATACCGAAGAGGGAACCTATCTGCTGGAGCGGTATTACTTTAATGTTTATCATCTGGTAAGTGTTCGGAACCAAGTGTCATAGCTTTTCGGGAATACCGGTATTCATACAGAATAGAAATATTTATTGTCTATATTGGGGAGAAAAGGAATTCATATGAAAAAAATCAAAGCATATATAGTTGAAAATAAATTATTCAGCCTGTTTTTCTTAGGCATGACGGTTTATTATGCGGTCAGTATGTTCGTAATCAAACCGTGGTATGATGAACTGTATACCTACTATTCCTTTATTTCAAGGGGGCCGGTTTACGCGGCGATTCACTGGCCCGTGCCGAATAATCATGTCTTTTATTCGGTGCTGTCGGCATTCCTTGACTATCTGGGAAATCCCTATATCGGGCTTCGGGGAGTTTCGTTTCTTTCGTCCTGCGCCAACATGCTTCTTCTGTATCAGCTTGCAAAGAAGTTCCTGAACCGGTTCTTTTCCGCAGGTGTCGTATTTCTGTATGTGGCAGTCTGGCAGGTCAACAATCTTTCGGTGCAGGGGCGCGGCTATACGCTTGCGGCAACCTGTTATCTGATTGCCCTGTTAAGCCTTTTCAAGATCTGTAAGGAGCAGGCACGGAGGAGAGATTATATCCTTTACACGCTTTCCCTGACGGGGGGACTGTATACGCTTGTAAGCTCGACATTCTGGGTTATCCCGGTCTGCATTGCAGGTGGAATTACCCTTCTTTTTACGAAAAAGTACAAAACGCTGTGGAAGCTGATTGCTGCTTCCGTTGTGGCAGGCCAGCCGTTCTGACTGTGGGATTGTATGCGGTGATCTGGCTTGCGATCGGATCAAACCTCATGTCGAAGGATCCGTCCAGCATTTATTATGGAATTTATCAGGTGAAAATCATTCTGAAAACGCCGTTTGAAGCATTGCGGACCGGTATGGAATATATGCTGGCCACTCCGTACATTCAGGGGGATGAGCGGAGTTATATTGTAAAGGAGCTGTTCCATTATCTTACGGGCGTGTTCAATCTGTTCTATGCAGGACTTGGCGCGGCACTTGTGGTAATCCTTGCCATCGGGGGCGTGCTTGCCATTGTGAGTGCATGCTTTTCCCGTAAAAAGGACGAGGATTCGTGGTTCTTCCAGGTCTATCTGGCGGTATCCGCGGTGCTGGTTCCGGTGATGCTGGTGATTCAGAGCGTGCAGCCGTATTACCGGGTATTTTCGTTCCTTGCCGTTCCGGTCAGCCTGATGCTGGTATGGCTGCTGAAGCGTCTGGTGGAGTTGGTGCTTCGATTCCCGGAAGATACGATGGTTGCTGCAGGGAGGTACTGCTGTCTGCTGCTTTTGGGTTTTGCGTTGTTTGAACTTTACGGACCCTCGTATCATTCTCAGTATGCAGAGCGCGAAACAGAAATTGCGGATATTTTCCGGGGACATACGGAGGATTTGCAGACTTGCTTTACGGTAGATGATTACCAGAAGTATGTGCTGAAATTTTATTATGATAAAGAACTGGAAGAAGTGGCAGCTGCGGATGCACAGTGCGTCCTGATTCCGAAAGAAATCTATGACGAAACGAAGGAAATTCCGGAATGGCCGACACTTTATGGCTATGGTGCGGTGGATACGGCTTATATTAAGGAGCATTTCACACAGGTTAGCGAAAGCGAACATTATGAACTTTATATCAGGAGCGAATAGAGGAAAAGAGTCGATAACTTTATTATGAAAAATGTATAAAAATTTTATAAAAACATGCATTTTCCTGTGAAAATATGCTATTATATAAGTGGAGTATGGGGACTCCCGAAGAGGGAGAGGAAGGGTTACTTATGGATATTATCACAGGACGCGACGGCGATGTGGATAACTGGAAAGAGGTTATTCTTATTTATAGTTCGGCTCTGAAACAGATTGGTACGAAGCTGGAGATTCTGAACGATGAATTTCAGCACGTACACAGCTACAATCCGATTGAGCATATTAAATCCCGAATTAAGACCTCGGAGAGTATCGTTAAGAAATTAAGGCGGTATGGCTATGAATCGACGATTTCCAATATGGTCGAATATATCAATGATATTGCGGGGATCCGCGTGATCTGTTCGTTTGTGTCGGATATTTACCGTATTGCCGACATGATCAGCAATCAGAGTGACATCAAGGTGATTTCGGTGAAGGACTATCTGAAGAATCCGAAGCCGAGCGGCTATCGCAGTTATCACATGATTGTGACGGTTCCGGTATATTTATCGGACCGGATTGTGGATACGAAGGTGGAGATCCAGATCCGGACGGTAGCGATGGACTTCTGGGCAAGCTTAGAGCATAAGATTCATTATAAATTTGAAGGAAATGTGCCGGAGCATATTCAGAGTGAGCTGATTGAGTGTGCGGATATGGTAGCAGCACTCGATGATAAGATGCTGTCGTTGAATGATGAAGTTCTCAGTATGAACAATCTGGAGGCCGAGTGATAAGGGATACAGGAAGTGCAGTTATAAAGATCAGTTTATATAAAATAGAACATTACGAAGACAGAGCGTAGTAAGAGATCACAGAGAAAATGAATAAAACTGTAATCAGAGATGAGAGGATAAGATTATAAAGAAATTTTGGAAGAAACGAGTAGGATCATATAAGAAATTATAATAAAAATTAGAAATTAAAATAACAAAGACTCAGAAAGTTGTGTTATCTTTTATATGTTGTTATAAAAGATCATACCACATTTTGAGTCTTTTTCTTTCGAATGAAATCGGAGGAAGGTTTTCTGGATCATAACCGATTTTTCTATAAATTTTCTGCTATAATTTTGCCATAAAATGAGGAGTGCCCAGACACATTTCTGCGCCTGGGCTATTATGAAAAAATTTATCTATGTGTGTAATGAAAAACATTACATGTTTCCGTTGCTATGTATATATAGTACAATACAATTATGAACAAATTATGAACAAGCTATGAAATTGCTGTTAATTTTTACAACGATGTAAAAAAATGGAGATAAAATCTATACAATATGCACAAAAGCGACAGTAATTGTAAAAATGTAAGAGTTATGCTATAATAAAGCGATTATAAACAGATATTTGTTTTCGTGAAAAGAGGATAGGTATGGATAATTTTATGGACGAAATTGTACAGAAATTTACCCCGCAGGAGATGATCCGGGCCAATGCGGCGGCGGATGCAGCAGAGATTGAAAGTCTTGAGAAACAGCTTACCCTGTTTAAAGAACAGATGGAGAAATATGACGATTGCCTTCAGGAGATGCGTCAGGTCAATCTGAAGAATATAGAGACAGCACAGGATGTTCAGCAGTTGGCGGACAAAATGGGACAGCATCTTGGAAAGACAGCAGGAGAAGTAGAGGCTGCTTCGGTTTCCAAAATTAAAGAAACCTCAGATCTTTCCATAGCAGGAATTCAGAAGGCGATTGATGAGAGCCTTGCGAAGATCGCCGAGATTAAGGAACATGCAGACAATACCCAGCAGATTGCGGAGATGGTGGACGAGCTCCAGAATAAGACCGAGAATGTCATTAAAAATCTGGAAGATTTTCTTCATACCGATAATGTGAAGGTGTACCGTAATGTTCAGGCCTCCATGGTGGAGGAACTGGACCGCCGGGCAGGGGAACTGAAGGAAGAACTGGAGAAGACACAGAAGAAATCTGGAGTGTTGTTCCCACTTGTCTTAGTAACCATGATTCTTTCTGCACTGAATCTGATTGTAAGTGTTCTTGGATTACTTGGAGTCTTTTAAATTTAAAATAGCAGCAGGAGTATAGGATATATGGCAAAACAGACATGGAAACCGGGGAATATGCTCTACCCGCTTCCGGCGGTTCTGATTACCGTGGCGGATCAGCAGGGCAATCCCAATATATTTACAGTGGCATGGGCAGGCACCATCTGCAGTGATCCGGCAATGGTATCAATTTCCGTCCGTCCCTCCCGTTATTCTCATCACATGATCGAAGAGACGGGAGAATTTGTGATTAATCTGACAACAAGGGATCTGGCGTTTGCAACCGATTATTGTGGAGTGAAGAGCGGCAGGGATGTGGATAAATTCAAAGAGCTTGGACTTCATATGAGTCCTGCAGAGGAAGTAGGCGCTCCTCTTTTGGATGAAAGCCCGGTAAACATTGAATGTAAGGTGACGCAGGTGCTTCGGCTCGGGACACACGATATGTTCGTGGCGAAGGTCGTATCCGTGCATGCGGATGAAAAGTATATGGATGAAAATGGAAAGTTTTCTCTTGAAAAAGCAGATCCGATTGCTTATTCACACGGAACGTATTACACGCTCGGAGAAAAGCTTGGAACATTTGGCTACAGCGTAAAGAAACGATAGGCTCCGGAAGGGCTCTATCGTTTTTCTTTTTGAGTAGAGCACTTAGCGAGGTTATTTCGAGCTTAGTGCGAACCATACAAGTTCACTTGGCGAACCAAAGGTGAGTCTAGTGAACTTGTTGGGATAAAAGACTTCCTCGCACAATCGCATCCTTGCCGTATTTATTGCGGATCGCATCTAAGGCGGTATCAAGGGCATCCAGCTTTTCACGGGATGGACCTGCAGATTTTTCCGGCTGGCTGGGAATCTGGTCGAATAAACTTAACTGCACCGGAGCATCCATATCACTTAATTTGGTAGTGCGAACACCCAGCAGACGGATCGGGGAACCGTTCCACAATTCGTCAAATAACTGACAGACGTTTCTGTACAGGAGAGTGGTCGCATTCATCGGCTCCGGGAGATTCTTCTGGTGGGAAGAATTCCGGAAGTCGGCGTATTTGATTTCAACGCTTACCATGGAAGCAGACTGGCTCACATGACGTAACCGTTCCCCGACACTTTCACATAAGGATAAAAGAATCGGATAGGCCTCTTTGGCGGTTGTGAGGTCTTTAGAAACGGTCGTGGAATTGCCGATTCCTTTTGCTTCCGCGGGTACGGAGGTAACTCCAGAGTCATCAATGCCGTTGGCATACTGCCACAGGAGGACTCCATGGCTTTTGAGGTGGGAGGCAATAATGGACACATCGGTTGCAGCAAGATCGCCAATCGTGCGGATTCCTAAATTGTGAAGGGCCTGCACGCTGGATTTGCCACACATATATAAGGAAGAAACAGGCAGAGGCCACATCTTTTCCCTGATTTCATGCTGATAAAGGGTATGTACCCTGTCGGGCTTTTCAAAATCGGAAGCCATTTTGGCAAGCACACGCTTATCGGAAATGCCCACATTCACGGTGAACCCAAAACGGTTCCGGATCTCGTCCTTGATATGGAAAGCCGCTTCCATGGGAGAAGCGTAGCGGTGCCGGATGGGCGTATAATCCATGAAGCATTCATCGACACTGAGCTGTTCGATATCGGGACAGACAGAACGTAGATAGTTCATCAGCTCTTCGCTTTTCTGATGGTAATAATGCATGTCCGGACTTTCCATGACGAGGGTGGGACATTTACGGAAAGCACTGACAATCGGCTCGGCAGTCTGGATGCCGTATTTCTTGGCAGGGATTGACTTGGCGAGAACGATGCCGTGCCGTTTCTCCTGATCACCGCCGATAATGGAAGGAATGGTGCGCAGGTCGAGCGGATCGCCATTTTGCAGACGGCGGATGGCACTCCAGCTTAAGTATGCAGAATTGACATCAATGTGAAAAATCGTTTCGCTGCCCATGGTTCCTCCTATTCGGTTCCTCCTATTCCCCTTTTTTTCTTATTATAAACGGAAATACATGGAAAGAACAGGCTCTTTACAAGTAAATTTAGAACTGTTAAAATAAAGCCGTTACCTTTTGAATATGGAAACAGAACAGGAATAGTTTATGATACATTTATCATCACATTATAAACGGTTAAAAATGCGCTTTTTAAAGATTGCATTGCTGGCAGTTTTTGTCAGTATTTTTTTCATGCCGTCTTTTGTGAAATTCGTGAAAACCGGAGACAATATGTTTACGGTCTTTTTAAACGGACAGGAAGTCGGTGTGGTGGATTCTGTTGAAAACGCGAAGAACTACGCAGTGGAAGCACGAAGAAACGTAGCGTCCCGGAACAATCATCTGGTTCTGGTGGAGAGTGAGATCGAAACCGTCGGACAGGAAGTGTTATGGGGCAAAGTGGATTCACCGAAGCTTGTGATTAACAACATGGAGAAGGTCTATACCTCCGACATGAAGGAATCCATGATTAAGTCCTATGTAGTCAAAATTAATGAAAAAATCATCAACCTTGCCAATCTGGATGAGGTGGTTGCACTGTTACAGGCAGCAGTAAATAAATATGATGCGCACAAAGACTATCAGGTGGAGCTGCAGCTTGATCCGGCAAGAGAACTTCCGGTTATGAGCGCTGCCGTTGCAACGCGCGAGGAAGTGCAGGAACAGGAAGAGGCAGCGGAAGCTGTAGCGCTGGAAGCCGGATTTCAGGCAGATATGACGGTATTGTTTGACCAGATTGAGCCGGATGTGGAGAAGGACTTTGAGGATTATCAGCTTGGTATAATCTCCATGAGTTTCGGGGATGATATAGAGGTAGCTGAGGCGTATCTGGATGAGGGTGAACTGACGGATATCAGTCTTGCCATCAATGAAGTGACAAGTGACGAAGAGAAAAATGAGATTTATAAGGTGGTTTCTGGTGATACCCTGTCAGGAATTGCCATTAAGACGAATGTTCCGCTGGACAAGCTGATTGAAATGAATGAGTCCTTAGAGGATGAAAATTCAATGATCCATCCGGATCAGGAGTTGATTGTAACGGTCGAAGAACCGATGCTGGCTGTCCTGCGTCAGGAAGAAATGTATTATGAAGAAGATTATGACGCGGATGTCATTTATATTGATAATGATGACTGGTATACAACAGAAACTGTGGTGCATCAGCAGCCGTCTGCCGGACACCGCAAGGTAGTTGCGGTTGTAGCCTTTGAAAATAATACAAAGGTTTCGGAGGAGATTATCAAGGAGGAGATTACTTATGTGGCAGTTCCGAAGGTTGTGGAACGCGGGACTAAAATTCCTCCGACCTATATCAAGCCGATTTCCGGAGGACGTCTGACGTCAAACTTTGGACGACGCAATCGTCCGACCAGAGGCGCAAGCTCCTATCATAAAGGAGTTGACTGGGCAACACCGACAGGAACCGCAGTTTATGCTTCCTGTGGTGGTACCGTTGCAAGAGCCGGCTGGGGAAGCGGCTACGGATATTGTGTATATATCAATCATCCGGATGGCAGACAGACCCGGTACGGACACTTAAGCAAGGTGCTCGTTTCTGTGGGACAGACGGTTTCCCAGGGACAGAAGATTGCTTTGAGCGGAAATACGGGTGTCAGTACAGGACCCCATCTGCACTTTGAGATCCTGATTAACGGATCCCAGGTGAACCCGCTGAAATACCTGAATTAGTCCTAAACAGATGTTTGGGTTTACAGACTTTTACATTATGTTATAATGATAAAAGAGTTTTCGTACCAGATTCCGTTTGAGTTGATTGAAATAATGCAACCGTGAAGAGATGAAACAGTTGCAGAACTACTGAAATATTACTACGTATGATGATAAATACCGGATGGAATATATCAAACGCATTTCGAGGTATGCTATGGAACAGTATGCAATCAGAGGTGGTAATCCGTTAGTTGGCGAAGTCGAAATCGGTGGCGCAAAGAATGCGTCCTTAGCGATTCTGGCAGCAGCCGTTATGACGGATGAAACCGTATTAATAGAAAATATCCCGGATGTCCGTGATACCAATGTGATGATGCAGGCCATTGAAAGCATTGGAGGCACCGTGGAGCGGGTAGACCGCCACACCGCCCGGATTTCCGGCAAAAATATCAAGGATCTTGTAATCGAAGGGGATTACATCAAGAAGATCCGTGCTTCTTATTATCTGCTGGGGGCATTGCTTGGCAAGTATAAGAAGGCACAGGTTTCCTTACCCGGTGGCTGTAACATCGGACTGCGCCCCATTGATCAGCATATCAAAGGCTTTCGTGCACTTGGCGCGGACGTGAAGATTGCCAACGGGTTGATTTTTGCAGAGGCACAGAAGCTTAACTTCCACTATCTTGAGCTTATGCATATACTCTTCAGCGATGTTAACCCGATCCCCGTAAAGACTGCCATGAACCTCTTCGGCTATGAAGCAGGCGAATGCAGACTTCCGCTCGTACCCATGAGCGTTCAGGGTTACCATGACCTCAAGGATTGCATGGAGAAGTATGACCTTTTAAGCAAGAAGGTTAAATAATCAACCTTTGATTCGTTTAAAATTCAAGAAGTTTAAAGGGGAATAAAAATGGTAAATACAGCAATAGTTGGTTGTAACGGTAAAATGGGTTGCTTTGTGGCACAGGCTGTTCAGAGCCGTGAGGATTGCAATGTTTTGTTCGGTGTTGACGCATTCGGTGAAAGTAATTATGATTTTGATGTTTTCAAGACTTTTGACGAGGCAACCGAAACACCTGATGTAATCATTGATTTTTCAAATCCTGCAGCTCTTGACGGTATGCTTTCGTATGCAGTTGATAACAAAGTACCTTGTGTTATCTGCACAACAGGTTTTTCTAAAGATCAGATTGTAAAAATCGAAGATGCGGCAAAGACAATTCCTGTTTTCTATTCAGGTAATATGTCACTCGGCATCAATCTTCTTATTGAGCTTTCAAAAGAGGCTGCAAAAATTCTCGGAAACCAGTTCGATATTGAAATCGTTGAAAAGCATCATAATCTCAAGCTTGACGCTCCGAGCGGAACAGCTCTTATGATTGCAGACGGAATTTCGGAACAGCTTGACGAAGATCCGCAGTATGTCTATGACAGACACAGCTACCGCAGAAAGCGTTCAAAGAACGAAATCGGTATTCATTCCGTAAGAGGCGGCACAATTGTAGGCGAACACGAAGTTATCTTTGCAGGTCACGATGAGGTTGTAACAATCTCTCATCAGGCTCAGTCAAAAGAAGTTTTCGCTGTCGGTGCTGTTAATGCGGCAGTATTTCTTAAAGATCAGAAGGCCGGTATGTATAATATGGGCAATCTTCTTTCTCAAAAGATGAACTGATAAATAAGATTTTAAAGCACGGTTTTCGAAGCCGTGCTTTTTCTTTTATAAAACAGGTTTTTTGCATATAAAAAAGGCCCCTTTTCGAGGCCTTTTTCTTTTATCAAACCGGTGCTTACCGCTCTTCTCTAAAGTACGATCTGCTCAGCC
>OGOZ01000309.1_pt1 | contig 35016 bp, 33 predicted proteins | sample 1552801 | NCBI WGS metagenome assembly OGOZ01 (sample SAMEA2580196, study PRJEB22360) | human gut metagenome | biome: human gut; feature: human-associated habitat; material: faeces | place: Denmark | collected 2008/2010 | reverse complement strand
GCGTGCACGAATCTGCTCGGCTTCCTCGTGCGCTATGTTCGCACGCGTGGTATGGATGAAGCTATGGGGAGTGGCAAAACTACCGATTTTCACTTTATCCTTTGCCTCACACACTCGCCACGCATGGCTCGCGCGACTAACTCGTGCACGCCGCACGGAGGTTCGGAAGGAGGACGGCGCGAGTCCTCCTTGCTGACTTTTGGTACTTTTGGTCATGCAAAAGTACGATAAAGGAAAAGTACGATAAAACAAAAGTAAAACAAAACCACTACACGACCCCCACACATTTCATAAACACAACAAAGGAGGAGCTCCTATGGCTGAAAACGAAAGAAAGAAAAGAATCCTCATCGTCGAGGATGAGAAGCGGATTTCTCAGCTTCTTGAGGTCAATCTGATGATGGCAGGCTACGAATGCGAAACGGCAAGCGACGGCGAGCTCGGACTCCGGCGTGCGCTGGAGGGCGATTTTGACCTGATACTGCTCGACCTCATGCTCCCGAAAAGAGACGGCTTTTCCGTTTGCCGCGAGGTGCGCAAAACGCTTGCCACTCCGATAATCATGGTCACGGCAAAGGAGGATGAAATAGATAAGGTTATGGGGCTTGACCTCGGTGCCGACGACTATGTGACAAAGCCCTTTTCCATCAAGGTGCTGCTCGCGAGAATCAAGGCAAATATCCGCCGCAGCTCGGGCGAATTTGTCGATGTGAAAAAGGCGGACGAGGGCGATAAGGATGCGGATAAAATAGTTATCCGCGAGCTTGTGATAGACAACAGAAATTTCACCGTGAAAAAAGGCGACCGCGAGATAGAGCTTTCAAATAAAGAATATGAGGTGCTCCTTTTTCTTGCACGCAATGCGGGACAGCTTTTCACAAGAGAAGAGCTGCTGAATAAGGTCTGGGGCTATGATGGCTTTCTCGGCGACCTGCGCACGGTGGATGTCACAATGTCCCGCCTGCGCTCGAAGATAGAGGATGTCCCCGCCGAGCCGGAATATATTCTCACAAAAAGAACAAAGGGGTATTACATACCCAACTGACGGGAGAAGCAAATGTATAAGAATCTGCATTTCAAGATAATTCTTATCCTTGCCATATTTACGATAACGCTCATGTCTGTCATCGGTGCGGTGCTTATCGGAAGCGCCTTCAACTTTTACAGCAATGATTTCATGACGCAGATGGAGCAGGCTTTTGAAGTGAACGGCAACCTCGTTTCCGAGCTTCGCTCGGCTTTTGACCTGAGCGATTACGCCGCGAGACAAAACGAGATACTCAAAGCCTATTCGGGTGTGCTCGGAATAGATAAATACAGAGATTATTTTATCCTTGATACAAACGGCGATTTTCTTTACGGCTCTGTTGCGGACAGCGCGGAGGCAATGGAAAAAACGCCGAATATCATTTCCGCCATGTCGGGAAAAACAGGTGCGCAGAAGCATCTGCGGACAAGCTATATTGATTATGCCACGAGAATAGAGAGCGGCGACGGAAAAAATGCCGTTATCGTCTGCGTCAAGGACAGTCAGGAGGATGTGCGTTCGCTTTCCGTGATGATTTTCCGCATCACGGTGCAGGCGATGTTCTTCGGAATGCTGGCGGCTATCGTGCTGTCATTTTTCCTTGCCAAGGCGATAACGGAGCCGATACGCACGCTCACCGTCGGTGCGCAGAGAATAGCCGAGGGCGAATTTGATAAATCCGTCGATGTAAAGGCAAATGACGAGATAGGTGCGCTTTCCGAAACATTCAACTATATGAAGGATGTACTCAAGGGCACGCTTGACGAGATTTCGGGTGAGCGCAGGAAATTTGAAACGCTCTTCCTCTATCTCAATGATGCCGTCATAGCCTTTGACAGCTTCGGCTCACTCATGCATATCAATAAAATGGCAAAAAAGCTCTTCCATTTCGGCACGCCCGAGGGAGAGCGCTTCCTGAAATATTTCAATTTCACGCAGATGGTACGTATGCTGAATATAGATTACCGCAGGATAGCCGACGAATACAAGGCAAGCGGCAATTACAGCATGCACGATGTTATATATGACGGCAAGGCGCTCGATATCATGCTCGCCGATTTCCGCTATACCGAGGCAAATACCGAGAGCCACGGTATCATGTGTGTTATCCACGATATCACCGAGCGATATGAGCTTGATAAATCCCGCAGGGAATTTGTCGCCGATGTTTCGCATGAGCTTCGCACGCCGATACAGTGTATACGCGGCGCGGCGGAAACCGTGCTGGAATGTCCGACGCTGCCTGCCGAAATGCGCGATGATTTTCTGCGCATGGCGATAGACGAATGCGACAGAATGACGAGAATCGTCGGCGATTTGCTTGTGCTTTCCCGCCTTGACAACCGCCGCACGCAGTGGAAGATAGAGACCTTCACGGCGGACGAGTTCCTCTCCCGTATGCATGATATCATGGCAGGCGAGGCGGCGGCGCACGGGCATACGCTCGTTTTCGATTGCGAGCCGAATATTCCGCCGGTCACCGCCGATAAGGAAAAACTCCAGCAGGCGCTGATAAATGTTATTTCAAATTCCGTCAAATATACGAAAAACGGCGGCAGGATAGTCGTTACGGCAAAAGCCGAGCAAAACGGCGTGCTGATAAATGTCCGCGATAACGGCATGGGTATCCCTCCCGAGGATATTCCTCGGCTCTTTGAGCGATTCTACCGCGTGGAGAAGGCGAGAACAAGCGATGCGGGCGGCACGGGACTCGGTCTTGCCATTACAAAAGAGATAGTCGATGCCCACGGAGGGCAGATATGGGTAGAGAGCGAGCTCGGCAAGGGTACCTCAACATGGATAAGAATACCCTACGAATGCAGGCTTGCCGAGGGCGAAGGCGGCAAAGCGGAATAAGACAGAGCTTTTTCCGCGACAGCGCGGCAAAAAACGCAAAGGAGATGAGCGCATGAAGCTGAAGGAAATAATCAAGACAGTTGCCGTCTGCATACTGACGGTGTCACTCACCTGCCTTTGCGTCGTATATATGCTGCTCTATCAGCAGTCGGACAATGCGGCTTTCACGCGCGATGATTATCTCAAGATAAAGAGAGAAAATACGCAGTACAGCTATACGGAGCATTACAGAACCTCGTTTGTCATTCCCGAGGAGATAGTGCTTGCCTGCGAGGGAGACGGAAAATATCTGCTCATGGCGGAGAACGGCACCTCTTCTGCGGCGGACGAAATCTCAGGGAAATATTTTCAGGGGCTTTTCGGAGAGGCTTCAAGCTCAAAAACGCTCTCGGCAGAGGACGGAAGGGCACTTTTTGCCCGTCTCTGCGGCACGGAAACCTATATCTATATGAAATATCATACGGAGCTTCCGCGTTCGGTGATATACAAGCTTTCCGATATCTCCCGCATGAGCGAGAGGATAAGCGGGGAGGGCATATATGAGCTGTTCATCTTTGCTGTGGCGCCCTATCTGCCGGTCACCCCGACTGAATTGGGACTTGATACCTACAGCTCCTATCTCTGCGCCGCCACGCGCGATCTCTCGGGAGTATACAGGGTTTTCTATTACACATATAAACCCGAGATAGGAGAGGAGTTTGCCTTTAACAAAAAAATATTTTCGGCATATAGTGATTATGAAAAAATAACCGATTTCAATTTTCTCTCGACTACGGATCTTTATCATGGAATGGGAGTTTCGGGGGAGCGGAATATCGGTACGGTGCTTGTTTTCAGAAAGAGCCTTCCCCTCTCGCGCATGAAGCGCTATTCCGGCTATGATAATCTGCTCGCAGAGGAAAATACGGAGCGCCTGCTGCGCGCTTTCTCCATGAATGCGGGCAAGATTTCCTCCCATACGGATGAAAAAGGCACATATACCTATTATGAAGAGGGAAAGACCCTTTCCGTCTCGGCAGACGGCGAATGCCTTTTCACCGTCACCTCGCGGGAATATGCGCCGAGCCTTGCCTTTTCGGGCACGGATGCCGAGCCGCTCGATTATATCGGGGCAACGGCAAGCTTCCTCTCGTCGCTCCCGCTTTTCTCCGATAATATACTTATGCCGGATGTTTCGCTCACGCTCTCCGAGGTAACTCTCGAAAAGGGCTATGCGCGCATCTCCTACGGCTTTCTTTATAATAATGTGCCCGTCATCATAAACGGACGCAATATCGCCGCCTCATTTGAGATATATGACGGTGCCGTGACCGAATGCCGGCTGGAATTTATCACGCTTTCCGGCTGGGGAGAGGCGCTTGCACTCTCGGAAAACAGGCTCGATATCATGAGCCTGCTCATCTCCTCCGCGGGAGATTTCGATATTTCGGCGGCTTATGCCTTCGATGATGAAAATTTCGCCGCGGGCATATGGTTTTCGCGCTTCGCCGCCGAAAAGAGAGAGGAGGAGAGCAAATGAAATGGAAAAATCTCAAGAGCTTTGCCATAGCCGTGCTCCTCGTGCTTAATGTGCTTTTCGGCATACTTGTGTATATACGCTACACCGATGAAAATTACTATGACAAAGAGCTGACCGAAAATATGACTGCCCTGCTCTCCGAGAGCGATATCGTGCTTGCCGGCAACGCGCTCTCGGATAAGATAGTCAAGCTGAATGCGCTTGTCGGCACGGTTTCCGCCGCGAAAACGGCGGATGCACTTACTCTGATAAGCGGAGCCTCTCCCGAGAGCGAGGGCGAGGCGCTTGTCTGCCGTGCGGGAAACGCCGTATATTCTCATGACGGGAAAAGCACTTTCTCTTATAGGAGAAGCGATATTTCCGAGCCGGATGCCACTGGTGCCGTTTCCGTTGCAAATGCCGAGGAAGAGGGCAGACGTGCGGCGGACGCCGTATGGAAATTTCTCTCGCTTGATAAGATTTTCACGGGAGAGGGAAAATACAAAAGCAAGCTTGTCTGCCGCGATATACGCTACAGCCTCTCGGGAGGCTTCTTTGCGGCGGAGCTTGCGCTCTGCATGGGCGGATTTGAGACCGATAATATACTCACCGCTTATCTGCGTGACGGCGTTCCGCTCATGATAGAGGGGAGCCTGCCGCTCTCGGCACCCGACGGTGCCATGGCTGTTCAGGAGATAGGCATGCTCACCGTGCTCCTCGATGAAAAGGCATACGTGGATACACTCCCTGTGAAAAAAAAGCGCATATTATCGCAGATTTCGTATTCATATATCACATGGTTTGATATGAACGGCAAATTTTATTTTACGCCGATATGTGAGCTTCGCTATGAGAGCGGAGAACTCTCCCGCTATGATATGATAACGGGAGAGCGCCTCTGATACCGCATGAGGCAAAAATTTCTCGGAAAGGTTATTTTGTAATGGAGAAAATCGTTATAGACGGCGGAAACGCCCTGCACGGAAGAATAGAGGTAAGCGGCATGAAGAATGCCGCCGTGCCGATAATATTTGCCTGCGTTGCCGTGGGTGATGTCTGCATCATCGAAAATCTTCCAAATATAAGCGATGTGGTAACATCACTTGAAATACTTTTGTCGATAGGCGTGCGTGTGCGCTATCTCGCCGAAAACAGCGTGGAAATAGATGCACGTAATGTTTCTCCTGCTTCAGCCCCATGCGACCTCGTGAAGAAAATGCGAGGCTCATATTATCTCATCGGCGCCATGCTCGGGCGCTTCGGGAGCGTTATGGTGGGACTTCCGGGAGGCTGCGACCTCGGCGCGCGCCCGATAGATCAGCATATCAAGGCTTTTGAGGCGTTGGGCGCGGAGGTTACCGTGGACGGCGGCTTCATAGACGCGCAGACAAAAAACGGCATAACGGGCGCAGGTATTTATTTTGACTGCGTGACCGTCGGCGGCACGATAAATACCATTCTCGCCGCTGTCCGTGCCAAGGGGACTACCATCATCGAGAATGCGGCAAGAGAGCCGCATGTCGTAGATGTGGCAAACTTCCTCAATTTTTGCGGTGCGAGTATCACGGGCGCCGGCACCGATACGATAAAAATAAAGGGCACGGATGAACTGCACGGCTGTACCTATGCTATTATTCCCGATATGATAGAGGCGGGCACCTTCATGATAGCGGCGGCGGCAACGCGCGGCAGACTCTATATCAATAATGTTATCCCCAAGCATCTTGATGCCATTTCGGCAAAGCTTGTGGAGATGGGAGTTACCGTTGAGGAATTTGACGATGCCGTGCTTGTTTCACATAAAGGTGAGCTTTCCCCCGTGACGATAAAGACTATCCCTTATCCGGGCTTCCCGACCGATATGAATCCGCAGGCGGCAGTGCTTCTTTGTCTTGCAAACGGCACGAGCCGACTGCATGAGACGATATATGAAAACCGCTTCCGTTATGTCGAGGAGCTGAAGCGCATGGGCGCAAATATCAAAGTGGAAAAGAGCATCGCCACGATAACAGGCGTCGATCATCTTACGGCTTCCACCGTACGTGCCGTGGATCTGCGCGCAGGCGTTGCCATGGTCATAGCCGGACTTGCCGCGAGGGGCAGGACGGAAATAGATGATATTTATCATATAGAGCGCGGCTATGACAATATAACAAGCAAATTCAAGGCTGTCGGCGCCAATATACATAAGGTCGAGATACCCGACCCGTTCGTTACCATCTGAAAAAAGGAAAAGGACTGAAAAATGAGGGAAATAAGCGTATTTGATATTATCGGACCTATAATGATAGGTCCTTCCAGCTCGCATACGGCAGGCGCACTTCGCATAGCGCAGACGGCACGCAAAATAGCGGGCGGCAATGTGAAGGCGGTTACCTTCCGCCTCTATAATTCCTTTGCCAAAACATATGCGGGGCACGGCACCGACCGTGCGCTTGTGGCGGGAATGATCGGCTTCGATACGGGCGACTATCGCATACGTGATTCCTTCAGGCTGGCAAGGGAAGCGGGGCTTGATTATCATTTCGATATCTGCGAGGAAAATATGCCCGAACTGCATCCCAATACCGTCGATATCACGATGACAGGCGAAAACGGCGAGATAACAAGCGTGCGCGGCTGTTCCGTCGGCGGCGGCAATATCAAAATAGTGATGATAAATTCCGTCGCGATAGAGTTTACGGGCGAATACAATGCGCTTTTCATTTCGCAATACGATAAGCCGGGTGTGCTTGCGGATATCTGCTCCGTGCTTGAGGAAAAGGAAATAAACGTCGCATATATGCGTGTTTATCGTGAGGAAAAGGGCACAAATGCTTATTCTGTCATAGAAATAGATGGCTCGGCGGATGAGAGCGTTATCGAAAGGCTCAGGCGGCTCGATAATATCCGCTCGGTAAAATACCTTACGGCGGAGGCGGAAAAATGAATTTTATCAATGCAAAAACGCTGATTGAAATATGCGAAAATGAAAATATAAAGATTTCCGAGGCGATGCTGCGTCGCGAGACGGAAATTTCGGGTGAGAGCCGCGAAAATATCGTCGCGAGGATGAAGCGTTCGCTTGATGTGATGCGTGAAAGCGTTGCCGAGGCGGGAAATAACAAGAGAGAAATGCTCGGCGGCTTCATCGGCGGGGAGAGTGCCGACATGCTCCGCCGCATAAAGGAAAAAGGCTCTGTGGCAGGGCTTTCTTCGCTTGCTTCTGCTTATGCAATGGGAGTGCTTGAGGTCAATGCCTCGATGGGCAGGATAGTAGCGGCACCGACGGCAGGCGCTTCCGGTGTGCTCCCGGGAATACTTGTCGCTTCAGCGGAAATATACGGCTTTTCCGATGATGAGCTGACGGCGGCGCTCTTCAATGCGGGCGCGATAGGATATATCACGGCGAGAAATGCGAGCATTTCGGGCGCGGAGGGCGGCTGTCAGGCAGAGGTGGGAACAGCTTCGGCTATGGCGGCATCGGCTCTTTGTGAGCTTTTCGGCGGCACGCCGAGAGAATGTCTCTCCGCCGCGGGTGATGCGATAGCAAATATTCTCGGGCTTGTCTGCGACCCTATCTGCGGGCTTGTGGAGGCGCCTTGCCAGAAAAGAAACGCCATGGGCGTTTCAAATGCGGTGATATGCGCCGAGATTGCACTTGCCACAGGCGGTAAAACGCTTGTGCCTTTTGATGAGGTGACAGAAGCGATGCTCAGTGTAGGGAAGAGTATACCGTATCAGCTCCGCGAAACTGCGCTCGGCGGCATGGCGGCGGCGAAAAGTGTGAGGGATTGCAAGCCCAAATGTGCAGGGTGTGAACGGGAATGCTAAAAAAGTGCAGACCGAAAAAGCGAAAGGAGTTTTATATGTATTGGAGAAGAAAAAAATTGAAGTATGATATTCTCATTCCTCCGCTTAACAAACCATTAGACATGCTAAACTCAAAAGAAGCAAAAACTTATTTCGAGTGGTATATCAATTCCATTCCGTCAAGAATCGAATATCTGAAACATATTTCAAATCTGCAATTGGATTTTTCTCCCGAATCGTTAATACCACTATGGGGTTGGCTATTAAAGCAAGCAGAGATTGAAAATACACCCAAAGCGAAGCTGAAAGAGTTGAACAGCCGTATGAAAGCAATGCCATGTGACATGGCAAGGACGGTGGCAGAAGAAAATAAAGTACAATTTTCTTTGCAGACAGAGTATATATTGCGAGACATAGCTATGTATTTCGGAGAAGTTTGCGTGAAAAATAATCCAACTATATACTGGGGATTTCATACAGACGGAGAAAAGGATTCCTTTGCAAACAGACCAATACTGAGGGGCTTTCTTGACAGGGACTTCTCTCCACCATTTAAAGCAGAGTTTGACCCGACATTTACGGTGAGATGTATTGCATGCAATCTGTTTGACGGAGACGCTTCAAAACAAGACTTGAAATATATGTATGATAAATGGAAGAGAATGATGTGATAAAAAATTGATAGCTTTTTCTTTTGCGCCTGCATAAGCAAAAAAAAGCGGATAGGGCATGTATCTTTCGTTTTGACTTCGGATGAAATTCGGGTTTTGAGATAGTAGGGGCGAACATTGTTCGCCCGCGAAGAATCATAAAGTAACTTTTCTCTTATCGTACTTTTCAATGACGAAAAGTACCAAAAGTCATTTAAGAGGGCTTTCCTCCCTCTTAAAAATCTCCTTCCGCGTGCACGAGTTTGTCGCACGAGCCATGCGTGGCGAGTGCGTGCGGCACGGGACAGAGTAAAAGTCGGCAGTTTTGCCGCTCTCCGCAATCTCGACTATACCACGCGTGCGAACATATCACACGAGAGAGCCGAGCAGATTCGTGCACGCATTGCCTGCACGCCCGCTGGATAATGGGTGGCGCGGGCGTGGGTGGAGTCCGTGCGCTGACGGGATGGAGCGTGTATATTTTGTGATTAGAGCGACTGCGTTTGATTAGAAATTAACCGATTTGACAACATGAATAATAATCAGGTGGTGCAAAATGGATATTGATATCTTGAATTTAGAAAAAAAGTTAAAGAAAAACAGCCAAAATTCAACGGAAGATTTGCTTCAATACATTTTATTTGAAATGCAAAGCCCCATTGAAGATTACTTTTTGGCTGTTGAACTTTTAAAGGAAAATTACTTTAAGAGCAAAGACTTGCGTCTGGCAATTTTAGGTGCATATCTTTCATCAACATGGCTTAGCTTTGAGAAAAATATTTTTTTGATGCCGTTAGATGAACATCTGGCGGAAGCTGATAATCAGAATAAAGCAATCATATATTATTTGCATGCCTATGACATGTATATCAAATACGACGGAGATTACCCTCGGGAATATTCTGACTATTTGCAAAAATCCGTATCTTTTTCAGAACGCTTTGTCTATAATTATGTACGCTTATCTGAAGTTACGAGCGGAAAGGAAGCCCGCGTATTGATGGAGCAGGCAATCTCTAATGTAGAAACCGTTTGGAACGAGGAGCAACTCAAAAAAGAGCCGAGGACTATTCCGAAATATGATGATTTTGTCGATGAATTTATATTAGGCGTTGACATCAGTATATTTCAATATGAGTCTTTGGTGGCGAAAAGGGATTTGCTTTAGACTCTTTTTACAAATAAAATAAAAAATCAAGGCAGGAAATCCTCGGGTTTCCTGCCTTATATTTTCGCCTTTATAACTTCAGCGCGCCATATACCAAAGCTTTCGCTTCACTTAACTTCAGCGCACCAAATATTAGAGCTTTCGCTTCACTAAACTTCAGCGCGCCAAATATTAGAGCTTTCGCTTCACTAAACTTCAGCACACCATATACCAAAGTTTCTTTTGCCTACTTTTCTTTTCAAAGAAAAGTACGGTCAAAGAAAAGTAGGTTATTTCATTGCTTCTTCAACAGCAACGGCAACAGCAACGGTAGCACCGACCATCGGGTTGTTGCCCATACCGATAAGTCCCATCATTTCAACATGCGCGGGAACAGAGGAAGAACCTGCAAACTGAGCGTCGCTGTGCATTCTGCCCATTGTATCCGTCATACCGTAGCTGGAAGGACCTGCTGCCATATTGTCGGGATGAAGTGTTCTGCCTGTACCGCCGCCGGAAGCAACGGAGAAATACTTCTTGCCGTTTTCTACGCACCATTTTTTGTATGTGCCGGCAACGGGATGCTGGAAACGAGTCGGGTTTGTGGAGTTACCTGTGATGGAAACGCCGACATTCTCAAGCTTCATTATAGCAACACCCTCGGGAACATTGTCTGCGCCATAGCATTTTACAGCCGCGCGGGGACCCTTGGAATAAGCTGTTTCGGAAACAACCTTTACGGTTTCCGTATAGGGGTCAAACTCGGTCTTTACATAAGTGAAGCCGTTGATTCTCGAAATGATGAAAGCGGCATCCTTGCCGAGACCGTTGAGTATAACGCGCAGGGGCTTTACACGAACCTTGTTTGCATTGAGAGCTATCTTGATAGCGCCTTCTGCTGCGGCAAAGGATTCATGACCTGCGAGGAAGCAGAAGCATTCCGTCTCCTCGGAAAGAAGCATCTTGCCGAGATTACCGTGACCGAGACCGACCTTGCGGTTTTCCGCAACGGAACCGGGAATACAGAAAGCCTGGAGTCCGATACCGATAGCGGCGGAAGCATCAGCTGCCTTTTTGCAACCTGTCTTGATAGCGATAGCGGCGCCTACAGTGTAAGCCCATATAGCGTTTTCAAAACAGATAGGCTGAGTTTCTCTTACTATTTTATCGCAATCTATACCTACGGCAAGTGTGATTTCCTTGCATTCCTCGATAGATTTGATGCCGTAATTTGCGAGAACGCCGTTGATTTTATCAACTCTTCTCTCATATCCTTCAAATAATGCCATCTTGCTCCGCCTCCTTACTCTTTTCTCGGGTCGATATACTTGGCAGCTTCGGCAAATCTGCCGTAGGTGCCCTTGGACTTTTCATATGCTTCATTAGGCTCCATGCCCTTCTTGATGAAGTCTGTCATCTTGCCGAGAGAAACGAACTCATAGCCGATAACCTGATTGTCCTCATCGAGAGCCATTCTTGTGCAGTAGCCTTCCGTCATCTCAAGATAACGAACGCCCTTTGCCTTTGTGCCGTACATGGTACCTACCATGGAGCGTGCGCCCTTGCCGAGATCTTCCATACCTGCGCCGACTACGAGACCGCCCTCGGAGAAAGCGGACTGTGTGCGTCCGTATACTATCTGGAGGAAAAGCTCTCTCATAGCGGTATTGATGGCATCACATACAAGGTCTGTATTGAGAGCCTCGAGGATTGTTTTGCCGGGAAGGATTTCAGCTGCCATGGCGGCGGAGTGAGTCATACCGGAGCAACCTACAGTCTCTACGAGAGCCTCTTCGATAACGCCGTTTTTGACATTGAGCGAGAGCTTGCAGGCGCCCTGCTGAGGTGCGCACCAGCCCACACCGTGAGTATAGCCGGAAATATCGGTGATCTGCTTAGCCTGAACCCATTTGCCCTCTTCGGGAAGGGGTGCGGGACCATGGTCGGGACCTTTGGCTACACAGCACATGGAATCTACTTCCGTTGAATATACAATATTCTTGTCTTCCATTTGTTTATTCTCCTTGTTTTGATTTTCTTATTTTACTATCTTGCCGTAGCAGGTGCCGAATGCGCAGGCGGCATTCGATTCATCGGTATCGATGTGCATGGCGGGAGCGAACTTGTCGCTTACGCGGATTACAACATCGCCGAAAACGAGACTGCGCTCGGTATCGAGAGCAACGCTTACGATTTCCTTGTCGGCAACGCCGAGGTCGGCGGCAGCTTCGGGAGTGAGATGAATATGACGCTTTGCGGCGATAACACCTTCGCTTATTTCATATTCTCCTGCGGGACCTACGAGCTTGCAGCCGGCAGAGCCTGCAACATCGCCCGATTCGCGAACAGGCGCACAAACACCGAGAGTTCTGGCATCCGTGAGTGATACCTCAACCTGACAAGCCTTTCTTTCCGGACCGAGGATTATAACATTTGCAATCTCCTTTTTGGGACCCACAACGGTTACTCTCTCCTCGCAGGCATACTGACCGGGCTGACTGAGGGGTTTCTTCACAGTGAGCTTATAGCCCTTGCCGAAAAGCGCCTCCACAGCCTCTGCTGTAAGATGAACATGTCTTGCCGAGGTTTCAACCAAAATTTTATTTTCCATAGAATTTATCCTTTCCGCGTCCGTGCGACGCTGATTTGGGTTCTCGCCCGTTTTGCGGGCAATTTACCTATATATTATAAAACAATTCACGGCAAAAGTAAATGACTAAAATCAAATTTTTTTGCAAAAATCGCAAGAATTGTTCTTTTTCCTGAAAAGCGGAGCCATACTTGGGAATAATCAAAGCAAAATCAATGAAAAAGCGAGGGATATTTCATGTCGGAGGACAAAAAAGAGACAAAAGAAGCCACTGCCGATGAAAAGCCGGAAGAAAACGGCTCGGTGGTGACGAAAAACGGCGATTTTACGCTGCATTGCATAACGATAATCGGACAGATAGAGGGGCATTATGAGCTGACGGGCGGCGGCAAAGCGACAAAATACGAGCATATATTGCCACTGCTCGTTGCTGTCGAGGAGAGCGAAGCGGTGGACGGACTGCTTGTACTGATAAATACCGTCGGCGGTGATGTGGAGGCGGGGCTTGCCATAGCCGAGCTTCTCTCGGGAATGAGCAAGCCGACGGCTTCGCTTGTGCTCGGCGGCGGGCATTCCATAGGCGTACCGATCGCGGTTTCATGCAGGAGGTCGTTTATTGTTCCGAGCGCGACGATGACGCTTCATCCCGTCCGCATAAACGGCACGGTGCTCGGCGTACCGCAGGCTTTTGAAAATCTTTCCCGTATGCAGGAGCGGGTGACGAATTTCATAGTTTCACATTCCCGCATCGAGCGGGAGGTGCTCACGCGCCTGCTCATGAATACAAACGAGCTTTCCACTGATATGGGCACAGTGATAGACGGGGCGCGCGCGGCAGAGTTGGGACTTATCGACGAGGTAGGCGGACTGCGTGAAGCGATTGCATTCCTGCGTTCGCAGGCAAAAGGGAAGCGCGGCAAAAATGAGGAAAGGGCAGGTGAGGCGAGATGAAAAGAACGGGCGGAAAATTCCGCTTTCCGTCGCCGTATGCGCGGTTTGACGGGGAAATCGGTCATTTCGGCAAGAGCATGGTGATGTTTCTTTTCGGCGGCTTCGGCTATGGACTTATAGAGGTGCTCTGGCGCGGCAGAACACACTGGAGTATGGTGCTTTGCGGCGGAATTTGCTTTCTTGCAATGCATCTTGTGAATACGGGAATGAGGCGGCGCAGCATTTTCCTGCGTGCTTTTGTCTGCATGTTGTGCATCACTGCCGTGGAGTTTGCCGTCGGCTGCATAGTCAATATCGGTCTGCAACTCGATATATGGGATTATTCGGAAATGAAATTTCAGCTTCTCGGGCAGGTATGCCTGCTCTATTCGTTCTTCTGGTATCTGCTTTCCCTCGCGGTTTCTGCCGGCAGTAATTTTGCCGCGCGGATTTCGGGAAATGCCGCGACGCAAACACGATGATACTGACTTCATATGCGAGGAAAAGGATGCATACCGTATCGCATACGTAAGGGGGGAGGCGGAGAAAAAGGGAAATGCGTAATTTTGCCGCCGGCTTTTTGGGAAAATATCACAAATTTTTTTAAGAGGATTGACAAATCTCCGGCGGCTATGATAATATATAATATACGGGATAACCGGATCGGATTAATAAGGAGGACTACTGTCAATATGAAAAACTTTTTTGCGTTTATAGGTGCGATTGTATTTATCGCGGCACTGGTGTTTGTGGGTATTTTTCTTTACAACAAGTATGCAAAGACCGACGACGGCGAGTTCGAAATCGTATATTCTTATGAAAAGATGCTGGAATCGTCGTCAATCGGCAATGAGAAACAAATGTACGTCAAGGAATACAAGGGCAAGTCGCCTGAGAGCATTGTGATACCCGAAAAAGCGAACGACCAGAACGGAACGGAGCGCAAGGTCACAGGCATCAGGGCAAAGGCATTTGCAAATAACAAAAATCTGAAAACGATTGAAATTCCGAGCGGCATCATTTATTTTGAAGGCTACATTTTCAAAGGCTGCGACAATCTGGAAACGATTATACTGAAAACGGACGACATTATCAGCCTTTCATCCTTCGGCACCGCATTTGAAGGTATTGATATTTCAAAGGTGACGTTTGTCGTTGAGAGCGAGGCTGTCAGAGAAACGCTGCTGAGAAATTATCCGGAAGCAAACATTCAGGTGAAATAAATGAAAAAAACGGCAATCGCGGCTTGCTATTGCCGTTTTTTCACCCTTTTTTCAGGAAAATTCCGACGCCTTAAAATCGGGAATGAGCTGAAAATTGCCGGACGACTGTATCGGTGCCTGCCGCGGAGCAGCCTGCTGACGTTCGGTTTGTACAAGACGGAGAAAGAGAGGGCTTTGCCGGTGAAACGAAACACAAAGCAACTGTTTTCGATGATATTTGTTTTTGCGGTCATTGCGGCGACATATTCGTGCCGTATGCTCGCAAAATTCGATATCGGCGGCGTTTATCCGAGCTATATACGCGCGGCTCTTTATCTTTTGCTGTTTTCGCTCTGGGGCTTTTCAATCGACCGTCGCATTATTCACAAGCAGACACAGCACTGTCTGCGCCTGACGGCACTTCTGATGCTGATATGGCTCATCCTGCGCACGCTCAAATATGAGTTTGTAACCGATACGACCGCCGCGCGGTACATATGGTATCTCTATTACCTTCCGATGCTGTTTATACCGCTTCTGAGCGTGTATATCGCCCTTTCTCTCGGCAGGTATGATAACCGCCTGACAGGAAAATCGGTTGCCATGGCAATTATCCCTACCTTACTGTTTGCCGCTGTAATGACAAACGATTTACATCAGCAGATGTTTGCCTTTGGGGGCGGCTCGCCGGAATTTTCGGGGGAATATTCTTATCGTCCGCTGTATTTTGTGTGCCTTGGCTGGATGATTGCCTGCATGGCGTTTTCGCTTGTCCGCCTTTTCAAAAAAAGCCGTGTTGCGGGCGGCAAAAAGCGGATGGTGCCGCTTATTATGGGATGCGTGGCTGTTCTTTACAGTGTTCTTTACCTGTCCGGAATTCCGGCTGTGCGCTGGTGGCTCGGGGATATGAACGTGACGTTCTGCCTGCTGTATGCGTCGATTTACGAAAGCTGTATACGCTGTCGGATGATACAGTCGAATACGGGCTATATCGAGCTTTTTGAGGCGACGACGCTGGCGGCGTGTATTGCGGACAATGAAGGAAACATCGTTTTGAGGTCACGCGCCGCGGGTGACGATATGGTTTGTCCGCAGGAGGGGCAGAAAATTATCCGTCCGGACGGAATGCGCATATCTTCGGCACGGATAAGCGAAGGCTACGCCGTCTGGATGGACAACGTCCGACCGCTTACGGAACTTCGTGAAAAGCTGAGTGAAAACAAGGCTGAGATGGAGAAAAACAAAAAGAAATTGCAGGATGCTTATCTCGTGCGGAAAAAGCTGCACGAGCTGACCGAAAAAAATCGCATCTATGACGAGCTGGAGGCGAGAAACGGAAAGCAGACAGCTCGCATGCGGCAGTTGCTCGGGCAATGCGAGAACGCATCGCCCGCAGAAACAAAAAGTCTGCTGAAAAGGATATTTTTGCTCGGAACATACGTCAAGCGCAGTGCAAACCTTTATTTTTTAAGTCGTGAATACGAGTTTTTGCCGCAGCAGGAGCTAAGGCTGACGGTTGACGAGGCGGTGCGTGCGCTTACCGCCTGCGGAACGGAGTGCGGCGTGATTTACCGCACGACAAAGCCCATGCGTTCGGACGAGGTTGTGCGGATTTTCGGGCTTTTGAAAATCGTCGCGGAGGCAACCGTGGACGATCTGCGATCGCTCTTTATTTCCGTTTCGGACAGCGAAATGGCTCTGTCGGCGGAGTGCTTTTCGGATCTTTCGCGGATTGCGACAGATGAGGTGACGGTCTGCTTTGAGGACGGGCTGTGGCTCATTCGTACAAGGATAGGAGGCGGAGAAAATGCGCAGGCTTAAGCATTTTGCGTTCAACGCCATAAAGGAAAGCTTCGATATGCTTCCCACCGCCGTCTGCTTTTTCGACTGCTCCGGCGGCATTGTGCTTTGCAACCGGCAGATGTATCGGCTGAGCCGATATCTGCTGGACAGCGATATGCAGTATCTCGGCGAGGTCGAGCAGGCACTCCTTGACCTGCCGGACGATATTCTGCAGGTTTCGCCGGAGGGAAACATCTATAGCTTTCCGGACAAAACCGTATGGCGATTTGAAAAAACAGTTGTCACCGACCGTTATGGGAAAGCGTATATACAGCTTACCGCCGCAGACGTCACCGATCTGCATTGGGCATTGGTACAGCTTTCAGCCGACAACAGGAAGCTCGCGGAGGACGCGGAAAAAATGAAGCGACTCTCGGAAAATGCGGAGGCTGTCGCGAGGGAAAAGGAGGCGCTTGCCGCAAAGTCTGCCATGCATGACAGCCTTGCCGCATGCCTCACCATCACAAAGCGGTATCTTGCGGGCGATGCGGAGGGCGTCGATGCCGGCACTGTATTGCACGAATGGGGAAAAAGCATTGCCTTTCGTGATGCTGTTCCGCTGTCGGCAAGGGACAGCCTGTATGACGCCGCAAAAAGCAGCGGCGTCGCCATAAGAATGAGGGGCGATGAGCCGAAGGGCGACGCGGCAGAGCTGATGTATACCGCCGTGCAGGTCTGCCTGAACAACGCCATTCAGTATGCGCAGGCAACCGAGCTTTCCGTGACGATATGGGAAGGCAGCAGCTATACCGTTATGATCCGCAACAACGGCAAGCCTCCGGAAAAAACGATAACGGAGGGCGGAGGGCTCACAAATCTGCGCCGCCGTATTGAAAAATCGGGCGGAAAAATGACTGTGCAGAGCTTGCCGGAGTTTTCTTTGGTGATCGATATACCGAGGTCTGAAAATTCGGGAGGAGGCTTATGGCTTTGAAAAAAATACTGATTGTAGAGGATCAGGCTCTGGCGAGAATGTACCTCTGCTCGTGCGTGGAAAAAAGCGCGGGTTGCGAGGTGGCGGGAACGCTGACCGGAGCCGATGCGGCTCTCTGCCGGTGCGGCGACGGAGATATCGACTTGGTTTTAATGGATATATGCACCGAAAACGATTCCGACGGGCTTGCCGCCGCGGAAACGATCAAAAAACGTTATCCGCGGATAAAAATAGTGATGGTGACCTCTATGCTTGAGGGGCGCTTTCTGGAAAGGGCAAGGAAAATAGGTGCGGACAGCTTTTGGTATAAGGATTCGCCCTCAGAGGATCTTGTCGGAGTGATAGACGGGACGCTTTCGGGAAAGCACTTCTGGCCGGACAGCGTGCCGGCGGTACCGTTCGGAAAAGTGCTTTCAAAAGACCTTTCCATTCAGGAGCTTGAGACCCTGCGCCTGCTCTGCGAGGGAAAAACGAACGCTGAGATTGCCGAAAGGCTCAATGTTGCGGAGTCGTCGGTGCGGACGTATATCAATCGTATGCTGGAAAAGACAGGTTATCCGAACCGCAACCGTCTGATGGTTGCCGCCGTCGGCAAGAGGCTTGTTGTGCCGGAAAGCCGTCGCGATGAAAACGAAGAAAAATAATAATTATGCAATGATTATGTATTTTTATACATACGGTTACAGCCGCTCTGTTTTTTGAAAAACAGGGCGGTTTTTCTTTTTGCCGATGCAAGAAGCCTTGTTGTTAACAATTTGTTTACATTTGGCGGATTATTTGTCCACACTTTTGAGGACAGACAGAGGCGTTATTATTTGATATAATTATATCGTAAAACAAATTCGGAAAATTTATAATGAAAGGAAAAGAGGAGGGTTAATGAAAAAAATAGTAGTGAATATACAGAACTTTCTGTTTGCAGATTCCATAGCTGCCGCCTTCAAAAATTCGGACTACGATATTGACGTGGTCCGCGCGGAAACTCCGAATGATATTCCCGAGCTTTGTCAGATGTATAAACCGTCTGTTCTCGTCATGGAAGTGACGGGGTACACTCCGTGGCTTCTTTGCGATAGACTCCTGTTGCGTGACGAGGTGAAATCGATTTGCCCCGATTGCAAAATTGCCCTTCTTGTAGACTCCAATACCGAAAAACAGGCGGCAAAAGACATACGCGACGCCAAGAAAAACGGAATTATCGACCAGTTTTTCTACGGCTCCATGACCGCCGAATATCTGATGGATCAGATATATACCATGTAGCCGCAGAGAAAGACGAAACGGAATACCAAACGAAGCGGCGGCGTTGCGGCAGATTATTTCGCTGCGCGCCATATAAACAACGTAACTGTGCGGCTTTGCGCCTGATGCGGTTTTTCCGCATTTTGCGCGGCGGCAAAGTATAATTTAAGGAGGAAAATCAAAATGAAGAAAAGAAATCTGATCATGGTGGGAATACTGTCTTTCCTGCTTGCGATCACCGCATTGTTTTTTGCAGTCGGTGCGGCGGACATCAATGATTATCCGGACGAGGTCCTGGGACTCAAGGACGGAAATGTCAGAGTGATATACTCCGCAACCAGTTCGGAAAAACTGCATACAAAAGAGCTGAACGGAGTATTTTCCTATACAAAACAGTATCCGAAGGCAACCGAAATATACGGATACAAGGACGGAACTCTTTATTATTGGACAAATAACGAAAAGAACGTTCTTTATATTCCCGGGATTGCGGGCAAGGATCTCAAGCTCAGGGTTGAAGTCGATATGACGATTGCGGCGATATACGCTCCCGGCGTCAATCTGACGATCGATACCGGCGATCGCACGCTTACGCTGACGCGCAACTCGAGATATAAACACAAAGAGGCTGTCGGCGCTTCGATTGACCTTTCGCGTCCGAACACCGTATCTGCCGAAAGCGGAAATCTGGTAATCCGCGGAGAAGGAAAGATCGCAATCGACACGACAGGCACAGGCGCGGACGGCGCGGAATACGGCCTGTACGCAGGGAATGTGCAAATTCTTGAGTGGGCAAGCCTGGATGCGCGCATGGGCAACAGGAAAAAAGAGGTTTCCTTTGTCATTCTGACAAGCGAGCTGACAATCGACACGCTGGGAGCCATTTCGATCAACGTCCGGAACACGAAAAACATTGCATATGTGTGGAACGTGAAGATGCGCGATGAACAGAGGTTCCATCTCATCAATGCGAGATACCTGGAATTTGAATTCCAGAATCACAATCTCTGGGGCGACTTCGGCACGGATGAAAACAAGAGTGCAAAAACCATATGGCTCGACCTGACGATATACAACAAATTGCCGAACAGTCTGCCGAAAGAATGGAACGTCGACTATTACTCATCCTCCAAATCAAGGGATGAAACCCCGTATAAACTGAAGTTTTCACGACTTGGTTCATTAAAGTCAAGTGATTATATGACAGTGAAGGTTAACGGAGCCACCATTGACAGCAACGGAATGACCGCGCTTTATGCCGGCAAATCTTATGATATAGATATCGAACAGGAGCTGCCGGAATGGTTCCTTAAGCTTGAAAAAGAAGGACGCCTTGTACAGTCAAAAACCGTTGAGGTTTACGAGGGAGAAAAGATGATCTGGAATTCCGACTGGAACAGCGGTAAGTTGAAGATAGCCGAAACGGGAACGTATACGCTTCTTTTTGAATGGAGATACCGGAATCCCGGAAGTCTGGTTGTATGGCGGTCGGGTGCGAATTTCAAAGAGGTGACGGCTCTTGTCCTTGAAGAAGGAAAGCAGATTGCGGGCCCTGTCCGGTATGACAAAGGTGCGGTGAGTTTAGGCAGCTATCTCAAGGCAAGCCTGCCGAACATGAGCGACCTTGACGGAGTTGAAATCATCTGGCGATGCGTTGATAAAGACAGTAAAAACGATGTTCTCATCAAGGGAGAAACCGGACTCAGCATTAGGCTCGACAAACCGGAATACGTCGGCAAATATGTCTATATGATTGCCAGAGGCAAGCCGGAAGGCAAATATTACGGAGTGGTCTTCGGCAAGGAAATCCTTGTGGAAAAGGTGTATAACCCCTCCGAACCGCCGAGAATAGACGTTGTTGCGACCAAGTCCAAAAACTTCTACGACGGCTTCAAAATATTGAACTTTGACAGATCAAAGTTTGATTATTTTGTCAGCAAGACGGAGTATAAAAATTTGTCGCAGATTGACTGGAGCCAGAAGTTGACGTCGTCAACCGGAAGCGGATATTACACGGGCGACAGGATCTATTTCTATTATCGCTATGCCGAAACGGACACGAAACGCGCGGGCTTTATAATAAAATCGCAGATGCTGCTGATTGACGATATCGTAATGCTGGGCAGCATAACCATTCAAGGAACCGATAACGGCACCATATTCATAAAGCCCGGTGAAACAAGGACTTTTTTGGTGAAGCTGAATCCCTCAACGGCAAACGACTGCAACACTTTCACCGTAAAATCACCGTCATCATACGACGAACAGTTCTTTGAAATCGTCTCCCCGTCAAAGCCGGTTTCCGATCTGAAGGGCTTTGCGATGATAACCATCAAGGGTAAAAAGGTGGGCTACGGAAGCTTTGCAATGTACTATGCCGGACCGTCCGGTCCCATGCAGAACACTTACGGCGGCGCACGGGTTGTTGTTTATACTCCCGATGATATGGGATCGTCAAGACCGCAGATGAGCTATACTCCGTCCTATGAGGATGTTACGCTCGACGTGGGCGATACCTTTGATCTTCCGAAAGATCTTCCGGATCTTGTTCCGTTTGACGCAAAGGGATACTCTCTTAAATGGGGCGTCGGAAAGAAGGCCAAGGACAAACTCGGCTATACCACATATATTTATGACTACGAAAACGAGTATGTCAAAATCGAAAACGGCAAGCTGATAGCAAAGCAAAAGACAAAAGACGGCGAGCCCGTACAGATTGTACTCTGCGTTCTCAAGAGCGGAGAAAAGCCTTACGCAGCATACAACACGTCATTCTTCCTGACGGTCAATGAAAAGCCCGTCATAAAGGCGACGGGCGTATCGCTGAGCGAAAATGTGCTTGCTTTGCACGTCGGAAACGTCGCAAAGCTCAATGCGGCAATCATGCCTGCCGACGCCGCCGGAACATATACGATAAAATTCACCAGCAACAACCCCGATGCCGTAAAGGTTGATGAAAACACCGGTTTGATAACGGCTGTCGGCATCGGAAACGCAATAATATACGCAAAGGCAAACGACGATCCCTCGCTTATCGAGTCCTGCTCGGTATCGGTCGGCGAACACAGCTTCGGCGAATGGACGCCGTCCAAGGCATCGGAAAGCAACCATCAGAGATACTGCCTCTGCGGAGAAACGGAAACGGAGGAGCATACCTTCGGCATCTGGATAAACGATGATGCTACCGGAAAGCATTGTCATGAATGCACCGTCTGCGGACACAATGCATACGGCGAGCACAACGAGGGACCGTGGATAACCGATACGGAAGCGGAAGTCGGCGTTGAGGGCAAAAAGCACACCGAATGCTCCGAATGCGGCAAGATAATGAGAACGGAAACCGAGCCTGCGCTTGTCGACTATGCGATAAACATCGTCGGCGGAAAGGCGGTTGACTCCGCCGGAAACACGGTGACAAGAATCGTTGCCGGCGAGAGCGTTACGGTAAAAGCCGATCCCGCTCCGACGGGAAAGGCATTTGTCAGATGGAAAGCAGAGGGTATCACGCTTGACGACGAGTCTGCGGCAACCGTGGTATTTGAGATGCCTGCGGGAGACGTAAAGCTCGAGGCCGAATACAAGGAATCTGTCGTGCCGCACAAGCACGAGGCGAACACAGAGAAATGGCTCTTTGACGAAACGTATCACTGGAACGCCTGCAAAGACAAGACCTGCTCCGAAAATCTGAACAAAGCGGAGCACACCTTCGTATGGAAGACAGACAAACCGGCAACCGAAACCGAGGACGGAATCAAGCATGAGGAATGTTCCGTCTGCGGAAGAAGACGAAGCGAAAGCACCGTAATTCCGAGCACGGGAAAGACTACCGCCGGAAAAGACGACCCGAAGGGCACAACGGCACCAGTCACGCCCGAAAAGCCCACAGATAAGAATAAACGGATACTTCCTGCGGTAATTACCGTTGTTGCTATTGCAGGCGTGGGAGCGGGAACGTATTTCATCATTAAAAGCAAAAAGAAAATCACGGGCGACGGCGGCTCGGGAAACGCCGGAGACGCTGAATAAGTCAACAGGCAGCTCCGTGCCGCAGGGGAAATACCGACGGCACAGAGCTGACCAAAATATATTTTGGAGGTTAACGAAATGAGTATTTTTGACAAACTGAAAAGCAAAACACAGCAGGCGGTAGCAACCGCGGCAAGATCGGTAGGAAACAAGAGAGAGACATTCACATTCGCGGCTCTCCCCGAGAGCCTTGCCGAAATGCAGGCTCTGCCCGAGGCAAGCCTTGACACTCCCTTCAAGACGGCGGCTCTCACTGTTCTCGCGCTCTGCGCTTATGCGGCAGACAAGAACATCGGCACGGAAATGCTGAACTGGCTGCGCGGTCCCCGTCCTCTCAACGGTCAGGAAATTTCCTTCCTCAATGACCGCTTCCGCGACGGAAAGACATATCTGCCGTTCACTTACTTCGTCGGCTCTACGCCGGACAACAATTATACTCCCACAGAGCCATATACAATTGTTATTGAAAGCAATCACGTATCGGGCGAAGAGCAGGGCTATATGAAGCTGTTCATTCCCTGCGGCGGTGCAGATGACCCGCGCCCCATCAAGATGCGTCAGCGCGGCTCCGACGGCAAGTGGTTCCTCTGGGAACAGTACCTGCTGACAGGCGTCCGTACACCCAAGTCCGCAGACCCGTGGGCGTAATTAAGGAGGCACAGAAGAATGGATATTCGCGGAATCTGGAAAGTAAAAGAAGTTCACGTGCCGACTCCGGACGGAGAAAAGGTGTTCACTCCCGATAATCCGCCGGAAGACGAAATGTTTGAAGAAATGGCTGCAATGATGCAGTGGCGCACGGAGTTTGCCGACGACGGTATGCTCAACACGCTTATGTTCGTGCCGGATGAAATGAAGGCGGAGGCGGCAAAGCACGGAGTTGATGTCCGTGACGACGGATATGCCGTTATCGATTCGACAGAGTGGGAGGAGAGGGACGGAAAGTTCTTCTACAATACAAAAATCGAGGGCGAGGTTTTCGGAGAGAAGGTTGACCCGTTCATCGAAATTCCCGTAATTGACGGAGACTGCCTTGAATACAGTCACGGAATGATAATTCTGGAAAGAGCATAATCCGAAAAAATACGTCGGCGGAGCCGACCGCAAAAACGGACGCCGGGGGCGTCGCTCCGGGCGATTCCGCCGACAAGGAAAATCGGACTGAAAAAGGAGTGGAGATACCTGTGAGCAAGGAAAACCCCTATAATATTGATATAAAATCAACAGAGCCGCAGGCTATGAGCAAAAAGCGGGCAGGAACGGCAATTCTTGCGGAGACGCTGAAGGATTATTTCGGCGGTCTGAACTTTTTTGCGGGCTCCGACAAGGAAAATCTCACCTATGAGAACGTAGTTGCGCATATAGGCGTCGACCCTTCGGAATACCGTTATGATGCCGAACGGGATATACGGATTTATTCGTGGTATGCCGCCGAAAGCGAGGCGAGCGTTTTGAACATATGGTTTAAGGACGGCAGGCTTTATGCCTGCGGCGCATACAATCTCGGCTTTCCGATAATGTAACCGTATACACGCAAAAGGCTTGCTGCGGCAAGCCTTTTTACGAAGAGAAAAGGAGCGCTTCCGGCGCTTTTCGAAAAAAAGAAAAAGTGTTTTGCGATATTTTCCATCACTTACAAAAAGGTGGCAATCCTATGGAAATCATAAGCTTTAATTTGTGTGAAAGCGGTATGTCTGCACAGACGCACACATACAAGGGTCACAGAACGGCAGACGGAATTCATCTGGAATATTATATCGGCACAAATTCGTGGGACAGAGACGGCGGTACCGAAAGCCGCAATGTCATACGCAAAATCGACAGGGGAGAGGACATGCTTTGCAGGCTGAACGACCTTTTTGAAGCCTGCCAAATCCAAAAGTGGGCAGGGTTTCGTGGCTCAAATCCTTCCGGCGTTCTTGACGGAAGCTCTATGAGCTTTGAAGCGGTTTTAGCCGACGGAACGAAAATCAGTGCCTTCGGAACAAATAATTTCCCGAAAAACTATCACGAATTTGCAAAAGCTCTCCGCCGACTGATAACATCGGAAAAAATAAGCGATACCGAATTTACGGAAGGAACGTATGCCGTCACCCTGCCGGAAAGTTGGGTAGGCAGGGTTACGGCGGGCTTTTCGGAAGGCTGCGTGACGTTTTCCGTCGACTGCGACGGCGGCGAGCTTACATTTTTTATAATCGATAATGACAGCTGCGGCTATTCTTCGCCGTCGTACAGAGGAAGGGAAGAGGTCGGACGACTTGTTTCGGAGGATGACGTCAGATTTATCACCGCACGCGATCACGCTTCAATCGCGTCGTATGCAAGAGGGGCTTCCGGAGACGCGCTTGCACTCACGGAAAGCTATAATGACGACAAGTCCGCCATAATCAAAAGCATAAGAGGCGTAAACGGATATAAGTTCTGTGCGGAGGACGGAACGGTTCTGTATATGTCCGAAGCAATGACGCTTGCGGACACGGCTCGGAGTCTCTGGCTCTCTCTGAACTTTGCGGGCGACTATCCCGGCGGCTCAAAGCCCATAACGCTGAAGCGCCGGCAATACATACAGATGTTTCCGTCATACACCTATACGGGCACAATCGACGAGGTGCGCCGCAAATTTCTAAAGGTTTTTTCGGAGGAATTTACCGACAGGACGCTGAAATGCGCCGTTGCGGAAAAAAATCTTGTCGAATACAAAGGCAATGTATACGTTCTGTGCAAGAAAAGCAAGGGAGAGGTCTCCCGCAACAGCTATGTTGACAGCATATCGGACGAAGGCAACGGAAAATTTACCGTTGTGATGGCTGTAAAAATGCCGTCTGCGGAGGATGCTGTTTATGTCGGCTTGCCGGTTGGCAAAAATGCAGAGGGAAGATTTGTATTTACTGATTATCCCTACTGGGACAAATCCGAATGATGCTTTTCACTGTTCATCTGTGCGATATCAACGAAAAAAGGAGCGGATTTTTCCGCTCCTTTCGATTGCCGAGAAAGGATTCCGAGCTTTTGTCCCGAACCGTTTGCAGGTAATCAGACCGAAGTCATTCGGCTTTTTTTGCATAAACTTTTTTGAGAATAAGCCGCACGGCTTCCGTCGCGGCAAAGGAAATATAAAATCCCACCGTTATATCCGAGAGAAAATGCGCACCGATAAAAATACGGCTTATTGCCATCGCGGCAGTGCATATTCCTATCACAACATATGAAATAACAACAGTTTTTCTGCTTTTGCCTGTCGCCGCGAGCCATAGCGGAAAAGCGAAAATTATAGCCATATTTGCCGTATGTCCCGATGGAAACGAATTATAGCCCGAGAAGAAATCAATCTTATACCACGGCACAAAGCGCGATATATCTTCTCCGAAATCGCGGAAGCGGATTCTGCCCCAGAGCATTTTCATAAACTGCACCGTAATAAGCACGGCAAGCGCGGCAAAAAATGTCACGAGTGCGGGAACAAAAAGCTCCGCGAGAGTTTTTTCGGGGATTATCTCTGTCAGACGCGTTATGATAAGCGCAAGCGAAGCGGGTATCATGATGCATGATATCAGAAATGCCGCGCGGTATTCTTCAAAAGGCTTCAGCGTCGCACGGACGCAATAAAGCATGAGTATGTATTCGAGAGCAAAACCCGAAAGCCGCCATGCGAGCGCACGGTGCTGCTCTGTCCTTGCCGAGAGAGACCGCACGATTATCGCCGCGGCAAACGAACCGAAAACCGGTCCGGGCCATTCTCCGATAACCTGCAACGCATAGCTTACTATGCGGAGTACCGTCGAATTTTCTCTTGCACCTACTGCCGCCACGGAAATATCAAGGTCATATACCGTTGCGATGCACATAAGTATTACGGAAAAGATACCCGTCGCGCAAAGCGGGAAAAATCTGCTTTTCAGAAGCTTTTTCATTTTGTTTTTATTTCTGCTTCCGCGAGAGCCGCGGCACCGACTATAGCCGCATCGTTCCCGAGTGCCGCTATGCGGAGATCGGTGACGAGAGTATGCGTCGCGGAATAAACCTCTTTTTTCGTTTTTTCTATGACGGGCTTCATGAGATAATCTCTCTCGTTTGAGATGCCGCCGCCTATAAGAAATACCTCCGGCTGAAAAATATTGATGAAGTTTGCGATGGCGCAGGCGAGATACGAGGTGTATTCATCCACTACCTCGGTTCCCGCTTTGTCGCCGGCACGCATTGCGTCAAAAGAGGTTCTGCCGCCTGCATTTTCTATATTTCCGTTGCAGAGATTCCACATGAGGCTGTCATGACAAGCCTCCATTTTTTCCTTTGTAATATTGACAAGCGCCGTCGCCGAGCAGTATGCCTCGACGCAGCCTTTTCTGCCGCAGGAGCACTGTCTGCCGTCCATCACCATGACCGTGTGACCAAGCTCTGCTCCGCCGAAGGCACAGCCCGTGAGCACCTTGCCGTCGATTATAACGCCTCCGCCGACACCTGTTCCGAGCGTTATCATAACGGAGGAAGAAGTACCCTTTGCGGCACCGCCGACGGCTTCGCCGAGCGCGGCTACATTTGCATCATTGCCGATGGCTATCTTTTTCTCCGGAATACCCGAAAAGCGCGAAAAGATTTCTCTCATCGGGAAATTGCGGAAGCGTATGTTGTTTGCATATTCCACTATGCCTGTCGAGCAATTGACCGTACCGGGAATGGCAATGCCGACACACGATATGTCGGAAAGCGAAATACCGAGCTTGACGCAGAGGTCCTTGCAATGCTCCGCCATATCGGCGGCTATTTCCTCGGGTGGGCGCTTTGCCAGCGTCGGGCGCGAGCCTTTTATCAGAATATTATAATTTTCGTCAACTATACCCGCTGCGATATTTGTACCGCCGAGGTCTATGCCGAGCGTATATTTCATAAGAAATCCCCCTTGAAACGACGCTTTTTTGTACTTGCCGTTTTCATTTTTGATTATACAATCAAATTCGTCTCATGTCAAGCGGTTTTGCGCATTTTTTGCAAAGGGCAGAGGGAATGCTCTGCCAACTGCACTTTGCAAAAGCTCTGACGCCCACGCTTTGCGATGACGGATTTTTCTCCCCGTTTTTCTTTATACAAAAGCGGGAGAAGAAAAAGAAGTACATTGCGGGCGAAAAATCTGCTTATGGGTGCAAAATCGCAATTCCGGCGCACGAAAGAGAAAACGACCGGAATGAGGTCGTTTTCTCATGATTTTTATTCTTCTTTTTTGAGTTTGCGCTTTTCGCCGTCGGGCGTTTCGATATAAGTATTATCGAGTTGCTTCTGAAAATTTGCGCGGAAAGCGGCACGAAATTCCTCGCGGAGTTTTTTCTGCTCGGCTTCCTCCTCGGGGGTAAGCCCTACGGTTTTCTGCTTTCTCGCAAGCTCATTTATCCTGTCTGTTCTCTCGCTCATGTTTATTCCTCCACCACAGTGATATGCTTTATCTTCTGCTCTTCTCTCGGACGGTCGCTTCTGTCTGTTGCGACGGTTGCTATCGCGTCAAGCACATCAAAACCGTCTGTCATCTTGCCGAAAGCGGCATACTGCCCGTCGAGATGCGGTGCATCCTTATGCATGATGAAAAACTGCGAGCCTGCGGAATCGGGCATCATTGAGCGTGCCATGGAGATAACGCCGCGCGTATGGCGCAGGTCGTTTTTCACGCCGTTTGAAGCAAATTCACCCTTTATTTGATATCCGGGACCGCCCATGCCTGTGCCTGTCGGATCGCCGCCCTGAATCATAAAGCCCTTGATGACGCGATGAAAGATAAGCCCGTCATAAAAGCCTTCCTTTGCCAGCTTTATGAAATTTTCCGTCGTGACAGGTGCTTTATCCTCATAGAGCTCGAGCGTCATCACGCCGCCGTTTTCCATTTCTATAGTAACCTTTTTCATTAAAATCAACTTCCTCTCGCGGATATTTTTTTCAGTATAACACAAAAACATGAAAAAATCTACACTTTTTTTTATCTTTTCCGTAAATTTATCGCGTGAGAGAGCCGTCACGCTTCATTATTATAACGGCGAAAAGATAAGCGAAAAGTATCAGAAGAGAGGCATTTTCCGAGCTGTAAAAAAATATGTATACGGCGATAAGAAAGAAAAAGCCGAGGATAACGGCATCGAGCACGCGCGCCGTATTGTCCGCCGCCGCTATGCCGAAGCGCATGGCAAGCACGGCACCGAGCGCCGAGCCACCGTCGAAAAACGAAAGCGGAATAAGGTTCATGGCGGCAAGCGAAAGCGAAAAAGCCACGGCATATGCGGCAAAATCCGACGAGAGCGGAAGCACGCATGCCATTGCCGCCGTAAGCAGGTTGAGAAAAGGTCCCGCGAGCGCCGCGAGGCAGATATCGCGATATGAGCCTGCCGCGCCGTAGTCGATGGAAATGCCTATCGGGAGCACGGTTATTTCCCGCGGGGCTCTGCCGAGCAGTGCCGCCGCCGTGAGATGTCCGCATTCATGAAGCACGGCGGAAACGGCAAGGGCGACAAAGCAGGATGTCGGCATGGCGGCAAGCGATACGGCAAAACCGAAGAACGCAAAAGGATGCAGACGGAATTTTATCGGGGCGCGTGTTTTTTTCATGCCGGCTCTCCGTTTTTTGCCCCACCATCGTGTGAAAATGCCTGCGATAGCTTCAGCGCCAGTGCCGCAGCTATCGGAAAGACAATCATGCCCGCAGCGCCGGCAAGCCTGAGCCCCGAATACATACACATCAGTGTGAGCACGGGATGAAGTCCCGTCACGGAGCCGACTATTCTCGGCTCGGCTATCTGACGGACTACCGTTATCACGAGATAGATTACGGCTATCTCCAGTGCCTTTGTGCCGTTTCCCGCGAGCAGAAGCCCCGCCGTCCACGGCAGGAGCACCGTTCCGACGCCGAGCACGGGCAGAATATCGACTGTCGCTATGACAAAAGCGAGCATCGGTGCATATTTCTGCCTGATAATAACAAATCCGAGGAGCAGCTCGGCAAAGGTGAGCAGAAATATGACAAAATACGATTTCGCATAGCCTGCCGCCGCGACAATTCCCTCTTTTCGTATGTGCAGGGAATATTTTTTCAGCCGGCCCGAGAGCTTGCCAGCGACAAAAGCGCGTATTTTCGGATAATCGGCGCAAAAATATATACCGGAGAATACAAGAACAATAAAAAACACGAGCGCGCGCGGCATGGCTGAAACGGTATGAGCCACCCAACGCGAGACGGTTGTCGCGGCGGCTGAGAGTGCCGAGAGAAAGAGCGAGCGCATCATGCCGGCGGTATCAACGCCCTCCGCGGCGGGGAAAATATCTCTTATTATGCGGTCGACAGCACCGCCTATTTTATCTGCCAGCGCAGAGATTTCCGTAAGATAATCGGCATCTCCCGAGGTCAGCTCCGAGATAAAATCCGCGCTCTCGCGGATAAGCACGGCGAGTAGTGCCGCTATCCCACGGCAGAGCAGTCCGAGCAGGAGAAGCATGAGCAGTGCGGAAGAAAGCGCACGCGGCACGCGGCATTTTTTCTCGAGAAAATTCACGGGTTTCTGCAAGATAAGCGCAAGGATAAACGAAAAAATAAACGGCGCGAATGCGGGAAGAAGATAGCGCAAAAGAAGGAAAAGTGCCGCCGCGCCGCCTGCCGCACAGAGAAGATACATCCCGAATTTCCCCGCTTTTTCACGAAAAGCCATGATTGTTTTCTCCTTTTCTGCCGATAAACGGAATTTGAACAAAATTCAAACTTTTTTGCAATTTTCGTAAGGTGATTGACAAATCGCAAAATTTATGGTATAGTTTATGATATGTAAAGTTAAACATTTTTATTCGAAAGGATAATTCACTATGAAAAAGATAATTTCGCTCTGCCTTATTATAGGTGCGCTTTGTGCATCGGCGGCTGTTCTTTCCTCCTGCGGAAAGGAACAGGTTCCCGGCACCGTTTCCACAACAACAAGCGCTTCCACCTCTTCTACAGCTGAGACAACGGAAACAACAGAAAGCACGACAAATACTCTCCCCATCACAATGACATTTGAAAATACGGATATTGTAGACAGCCTTGAATACAAGTTTTATGCCCGTCTGCTCAAGGATGAAAACGGCAGTATCACAGGCGTTGCCGTTCAGGAATGGAAGAATGCCGAGGCTACACTTGATATACCTGCAGAATATGTTTACAGCGGCAAGAAATATCCTGTCACGATGGTCGGCTTTTATGCAACTCTCGTAAAGAACGATGCCTCCGGCGTCAAGGAAGTTATCATTCCTTCCTCCGCGAGAATCGTTTCGCAGAAGGTATTTACAAACTTCCCGAATCTCGAAAAGGTTACCATAGCCGAAGGTCTTGAAACAATCGAGGCGCATGCCTTCTGGAAATGTTCCAAGCTTTCCGATATCACTCTGCCCTCCACGCTCAAATCTATCGGTGCATATTCCTTTGCAAACTGCTCATCGCTTGTTTCGATAACAATTCCTGCGGGCGTTACCGAAATCGAGCCCTGCGCTTTCTCGGGTTGCACAGGACTGAAGAGTGTTACTATTCCTGCGGCTTTCAAGGATCAGGTTGATTCTATCTTTAAGAACTGCGGCGATATCACATTCAATTTTTCATAAGTTAAGTAAATAAGCAGAAAAAGGGGCTGTCAAAGCCCCTTTTTTGACTGTCGGCATTATGGTGGTTTTTTGTGGACTCTCGGTGATATTGATACGAAAAAAACATAAAGTAACTTTTCCTTTATCGTACTTTTGCATGACCAAGAGGAGGGTTCAGGGTGGCGTAGCCACCTTTGAACGGCGTCGCCGAGACAGGGTACGGCTTGTTGCCGCCGTGAAGAATCATAGAAAAACTTTTCTTTTATCGTACTTTTCAGTGACGAAAAGTACCAAAAGTCATTTAAGAGGGCTTTCCTCCCTCTTAAAAAACTCCCTCCGCGTGCACGAGTTAGTCGCGCGAGCCATGCGTGGCGAGTGCGTGCGGCAAAGGACAAAGCGAAAATCGGCGATTTTGCCGCTCTCCGAAATCTCATACTACCACGCGTGCGAACACATCACACGAAAAAGCCGAGCAGATTCGTGCACGCATTGTCTGCACGCCCGCTGAAAGTGCAAGGCGGGCGCGAATAAGGCAAGTATGCTGACGGAATAGAAGTTATATTTTTTAATTTGGCTTGTTGGCTATGCTTTGTGTTTTATCTTGTAGGGGTCGGCGCCTCGACGACCCGCACGATACTACAGGCTCGAAACGCTCAAGCGCCGACTCGGATTTACTGCTGTGCCATGTCAGTCTACGGCGAACCTCGCGGTCGATATTTGGGCGCTATAATTGGGAAGCCTGTACGCTGACGGGACGCGGAGATATGCTTTGTTTTTCCCTGATTCCAATCCCCCATCCCGCTACGCCACGTAAATTTATTCGCATATATAAACACAACAAAAGGACACAAACAATGATACAGGAGTTTTTTGTTTCAGATGCAGATATAGCCGTTATCGGCGCGGGTCATGCCGGCATAGAAGCCGCACTCGCCGCCGCCAGACTCGGTTGCCGCACCCTGCTTTTTACAATTTCACTCGATGCCGTTGGCAATATGCCGTGCAATCCCTCAATAGGCGGCACGGGCAAGGGTCAGCTCGTTTTTGAGATTGACGCGCTCGGCGGCGAAATGGGCAGAGCCGCGGACAAGGTTATGCTTCAGGATCGCATTCTCAATTCCAGCAAGGGCGCGGCTGTTCAGTCCAAACGCATTCAGGCAGACCGCCGGCTCTATCAGGACATCATGAAAAAAACGATAGAGCATACCGAAAATCTGCGCCTTATCCAAGCCGAAATCCGCGAAATCCGTCGCGACGGTGACGGTTTTGCTCTTGTGACGGCGGTCGGCGCCGTGTATAAAGCACGCGCGGCGGTCATTTCCTCGGGAACATATCTCGATTCACGAGTAATAATCGGCGATTTTCGCCAAAGCTCGGGCCCCGACGGGATGCACGCGGCAACACACCTGACAGAGAGTCTGCGCGCGCTCGGCATAAGAATAATGCGCTTCAAAACAGGCACGCCGCCGAGAATCGATGCACGTACAGTCGACCTTTCCGTGCTTGAGAAACAGGACGGCGAGGAAAACCCGACGCCTTACAGCGCCGACACTGATGTATCGGATTTGTATGCGCGACCGAAACTTCCCTGCTATGTCGCATATACAAACGAAAAAACTCATGATATTATCAGAAGCAATATTCACCGCTCACCGCTCTATTCCGGCGAGATAAAAGGTATAGGTCCGCGATACTGCCCGAGTATTGAGGATAAGGTAGTCCGCTTTCCCGATAAGATAAGGCATCAGCTTTTCCTCGAACCGACGGGTTATGGCTCAAATGAGCTGTATCTGCAAGGCTTTTCGTCCTCTATGCCGGCGGATGTTCAGCTCGAAATGCTCCATAGCATGGTCGGCTTTGAGCATGCCGTGACCATGCGCAACGCCTACGCGATAGAATACGATTGCTCCGATCCGACACAGCTTTCCGCCGCGCTGGAGTTTAAGAAAATCCCGAATCTTTACGGCGCGGGACAGTTCAACGGCACCTCGGGCTATGAGGAGGCAGCGGCACAGGGGCTTATTGCCGGCATGAATGCCGCACTTAAATTACAAGGCAAAAAACAGCTGATATTGACGCGTAACAGCTCATATATCGGTACACTTATTGATGATTTGGTTACAAAAGGCACAAACGAACCATACAGAATGATGACCTCTCGCTCGGAATATCGTCTGCTTCTGCGGCAGGATAATGCAGATGTGCGCCTGACGAAATCGGGGCATGATGCAGGGCTTGTCAGCGATGAAAGATATGCGCGTTTTCTTGCAAAGCAGGCACACATCGCCGCGGAAAAGGCGCGCCTGCACGCTACGGTTTTTCCACCGAATGAGAAGGTAAATTCCCTGCTGGAATCGCTCGGGGAACCGAAAATAGAAACAGGTGTTCGCGCAGATGAGCTGCTCCGGCGACCGAGCATGACGTATGCGACGCTGCTCTTGCTCATGGACACGGAGAGCGACCCGCACCTCACGAGAGCAGAGGCTCTGACGCTCGAAACGGACATAAAATACGAGGGATATATAAAGAAGCAGCTTGCCGAGGCGGCGCGATTTGAAAAGTTGGAAAAGCGCATTCTGCCTGAAGAAATCGACTATTCCGCTATTCGGGGAATATCGCTTGAGGCGGCGCAGAAGCTTGCAAAATTCCGCCCGCACAGCATAGGTGCGGCGAGCCGGATAAGCGGTATTTCGCCTGCTGATATTTCGGTTTTGCTTATCTATCTCGATATCGTGAACCGAGGAAGAGGCTGCCATGCGGAGGAGACCGACGATGGAAAAGAGTGAGTTTTTCAGCATATACAAACAAATGTTCGCAGAGAACGGACTGGAGAGATATGCCTCGGAAGAGGTGATGGAAAAGTTCTTTTTACTTGCGCAAATCATGCGTGAAACGAACGAAAAAATGAACATAACGGCGATCACTGAGGAGCGCGAAATCATCGCGCGGCACTATATCGACTGCCTTTTTGCGGCGGAGCTTCTGCCTGCGGGAGCGAATGTCCTCGATGTTGGCAGCGGCGGAGGCATGCCGACGCTTCCCTTTGCCATCGTGCGCCCGGATGTCACCGTGACCGCACTTGATGCGACAGCAAAAAAGACGGCTTATATCGCCGATACGGCGGTAAAACTGGGGCTTTCAAATGTTAAAATTGCCACAGGCAGAGCCGAGGAGCTGGGAAGAGACGGCGCGTATCGCGAAAAATACGATGTGGTTTGTGCCAGAGCCGTAGCGGCACTGAATATTTTGCTCGAATGGTGCGTTCCTTTTGCCAAAAAAGGAGGGCTTTTCATCGCGATGAAAGGAAAAAATGCGGAAGAAGAACTGAAAACGGCGCAAAACGCTGTGAAAAAGCTCGGAATTTCGCTCGCGCAGAGGCAAAATATCACTCTGCATGAGGAAAGCGGAACCTCGACGCGCGAGAATTTTATCTTTATAAAGAATGAGAAAACGGCGATGCTTTATCCGAGGGCAAATGCACAGATTAAGAAGAAGCCGCTGTAAAAAGAAGTGAAATCCGGCATGGATTTCACTTTTTTATGATATTTTTTCTATTGGCTGTACGTGGTTTTTTTCTTGTAGGGGTCGGCGCCGTCGACGACCCGCGAAGAAACATAAAGTAGCTTTTCCTTTATCGTACTTTTGCGTGACCAAAAGTACCAAAAGTCATCAAAGAGAGCGTTCCCCTCTCTTTGAGAACTC
>OGOZ01000304.1_pt1 | contig 35273 bp, 32 predicted proteins | sample 1552801 | NCBI WGS metagenome assembly OGOZ01 (sample SAMEA2580196, study PRJEB22360) | human gut metagenome | biome: human gut; feature: human-associated habitat; material: faeces | place: Denmark | collected 2008/2010 | reverse complement strand
TACGGTATGTGTCCTCCGAGAAGTCCTGATGTCCCGGGGTATCCAGAATGTTGATACAGAATCCGTCATATTCAAACTGTAAAACAGAAGATGTTACGGAAATACCTCTTTCCTTTTCAATTTCCATCCAGTCCGAAACGGCATGTCTTGCGGTTGCCTTACCCTTTACACTTCCGGCGAGATTGATGGCTCCTCCGTATAAAAGAAATTTCTCGGTCAAGGTTGTCTTACCGGCATCCGGGTGGGAAATAATGGCAAATGTTCTTCTTCTGTTGATTTCCTTTTCATAATTACTCATAATACTGATTCTCCTGCTATATTTCCTTTGACGGAAAGCTCATGAAGCACGGTAGCTCCAATATCCGCAAAGGTCTTTCGTGTGCCCAGATTTCCGGGACTTAAGTTCTTTCCATACATGACAAGCGGTGTATGCTCGCGGGAATGGTCCGTGGAACAGGTATACCCCGGATCACAGCCATGATCGGCCGTAATCATTAAAAGGTCATCCTCCCGCATCTTTGCCATGATCTCAGGAAGCGCTTCATCAAAAGCCGTAAGGGCCTTCGCATAGCCTTCAATATCGTTCCGGTGTCCGTAAAGCATGTCAAAATCCACCAGATTGATAAAGCACAGACCTTCAAAATCCTGATCCAGATAGGAAAGGGTCTTGTCGATTCCGTCGGCATTGCCTTTTGTATAGACAAAGTCGGTAAGCCCTCTTCCGGCAAAAATGTCATGGATCTTGCCGACTCCGATCACGTCTTTGCCTGCACGCTTCAACACATCCAGCATCGTGTCCTTCGGAGGCTCTAAAGAAAAGTCATGGCGGTTCGTTGTTCTCGTATATTCCCCGTTGCTTCCGACAAAGGGACGGGCAATCACTCTTCCCACACCATGCTCCCCGGTAAGAATCTTCCGCGCAATCCGGCAGTCCTCATACAGCTCCTCTAACGGAACCACCTCTTCATGTGCCGCGATCTGGAAAACGCTGTCCGCAGACGTATACACAATGAGCTTCCCGGTTTTCACATGCTCATCCCCGTACGCTTTAATTACTTCCGTACCGGAATAAGGCTGATTGCACAAAACGCCTCTCTTTGTCTTTCGTTCAAATTCCTGAAGCACGCTTTCGGGAAAGCCATGAGGATAAACAGGTAAAGGCTTTTCGGAAATGACACCGGCAATCTCCCAGTGGCCGATCGTGGTATCCTTTCCTTTCGAACGCTCCGTCATCCGTCCATAGACGCCAACCGGATCAGGGTCCGGTTCTGCCCAGTCCTTCACTCCATCGATGTTAAACAGCCCGAGTTTTTTCATATTGGGCATATGAAAACAGGGACTCGTTGCAGCCGACCGCAGCGTATTCGTTCCTACATCCCCGAAATCTGCGGCGTCTTCCGAAGCCCCTATTCCCACACTGTCTAAAACAATCAAAAAGACTCTTTTCACCTGGTATCCCTCTCTTTCTTCATTATTCTGTAATAGGATACCACATTTTAGAAATTATAGCACCAAAAACTTCATCAAAACAACGTTTACTGCTGTGCAAGGGTACTGATGACGATAGCCTCGGGATTCATTCCCGTTTTGCGGACAATGATATCCTCAATCTGTGCACGCTGTGCCTCCGTAAGCTCCGCGGTATTCACAACCACATCCACCATGTCATCGGTGATACTGACAACCACATCCTCAAAGCCTTTTGCCTCCAGCAGGATTTCTGCGGCAGTCTCCTTTTCGGCAACATCTGTCAGTGCAATCATTCCGTCAATTGCTTTCTGCTTCTGCTCCTCGGCAATGTTAGTGTTGTTGATGATTTCAAGGAAGGTTTCCTTACTCTTTGCCCTGGTCTGTTCCTTTAAAAGTTTTGCTCCCGAAAGACTGTCCATGCCTGCCACACTGGTAAAAACAGCTTCGCCGGGCACATCCCCTGTGATCTCTTCCACACTGTCAGAACCGGCTTCCAGATCCGTGCTTCCATCATCTACCGTAATATCCTCTGCCAGGATATCATCCATGGACTGCTCCAGATAATTATCCTCCTCCAACACAAGCTCCGAATCCATGCTCTGAATATCCTCATACTGGGAATCTCCTCCGGTTACCTTTGCTGTCTCGACCGTGTCCGATCCGGTTGTCACGATTTCTTCCTGTGTAATCCTGTTTCCGGCAAAATTCAAGTAGCCGGCAACCGCAATCATCAGTGCAAGCGCGGTAATCATCACCTGATTCTTCTTCACCATATTCTTCAAACCATGTCTCCTTTTTTGCTTATATCATTTTAGCTATTTTAATTTTATGTGCCTCCAGTCCAAATAATGCCTGAATTACTTCAGATATATTTTTTGCCACTTTTCCGTTTGCCGCTCCCTTCGCACACACCACCACGCCCTCAATTTCCATCGTGGAAGCAGACGAATAATAGGTGTTTTTTGCAGACGGTTTCAAGGTAATCATGACCTTGTTTTCGCCCACTCCTTCCATGGTTGAAAGCAGCTCTTCCAGAGAATGTTCCAATGATAGCACATAGGCATCCCTCGTGTCTTCTGTGCCTGTACTTCCCCCGTAATCGAGAAATGACAAGGTGCTGTCTGCTGCAGTACTACCGCTCTTTGTACTCCGGCTTTGCTTTTCGATTGGCCACGCCACTACCAGGAGCAAAACGCCAAGCAAAAGCAGCACTAGAAAGTTTTCTTTTCTCCAGCGGAGCTTTTTTAAAATGCTGTCGTTTTCTTTTTTTGCGTTTTTCTGCACCTCTTTCTTCATCGCTTCCTGCATGTTCTGTCCGGCTTCTCCTGCTTCTTCCTGTTGAAGCTTACTTTCCTTCTCCCTGTCTGTCATATTCCTCACCCTTTCACGCACTCCGGCACTCTTCATCCTGGCTATTCTTTCTTTACGGTTCTCTGGTCTGCGTCTTTTCCTCTTGCCTCTCTTACTGTTCTCTTTCTGTATCTTCTATCATTTGCTGCTGATCGGTCACTTCTTCCCCTGTCGTCTGTTCCTGCTTATTCTGTCCATGCTGATCCAGCTTCTGTAGGTCCTGCTCCTGCGCGATCTGCCCGACAACATATTCCGTCATATGCTCATATAAATTTCCCGTTTCACTCTGCATGGCAGACGGGAGCTCCCTCACCGACAATTCCACGCAGAGCTGTTCCACATTTGACTGCATCACCTCCCGGGCCTCTCTGCCGGATACGAGAGACAGAAGCGGCTGTGTAATTTTCAGAATCAGAATCAGGGAAACCAGTACCCGCACATATTTGGCATACGCCTCTTCCGGCACAAGCACCATTAAGATCTGCGCAATTAATAAGAAAATACAGGCATTTTTCATAGCTTCGAGCATTTTTTCTCCTTTCACACCATCACCGAATAGGCAACCACCGCAATCACAATAAAGAACAGGGCGATGGACGTAAACACACATCGAAGAACCAGAAAGCAGCCCTCTCCGATATGGTCGGCGCAGTCCGAAATCCGCTTATCGCTGATCATCCCGGTAATGGCTGCCGAAAGCTTCACGCTGCAGGCCAGCACCCCGATCTTCAAAACCGGTATAAGACAAATCGAAAGAAGCAGAATCAGAAGAAACACCCCGAAGCTGTTCTTCACTAAAACTGCCGCGCCAAGCAGAAGCTCTGTCACACCGCCGGTCAGTCCTCCGATCCCCGGAATGGCGGAAACTGCCTTATGGATTGCGGTGTTCTTAAAGCTGTCCACGACAGGAACGATCATTGACTGGATCAGGCTAAGCCCCGTGATGAGGAAAAGCACGACCTTTAAAGAAACAAGCACCGCCTTCTTTAACAGATCAAGCAGCAGCGTCAGCCTCTCCTCCGCCCACAGTCCGTTTAAAATTCCAAGAATCATATAGCTGTATGCAATTGGAAGAAGCGCCTTACAGACAAATGCTTCCACAAAATAAATCACCAGCAACATCACCTGATAATACACCACTGCCGTTCCTGTGCCATTGGCCGCCCCAACCGAAATGAAGTACACCGGAATAAACGTCTTCACGAAATCCAGAATCAGTGTAAAAACCTGCGTGGTCACGGTACTGATCTTCGTCATTACCAGAACGAGAATCCCCACTAACATCATATACAAGAGATAAAATGCAATTTTTTCCTGCCGGGTTCCCGCAAACAGATCGGCAAATCCGGTAAAGAACGACGAAGAAATGCCAAGCACCAGCACATACAAAAATACCTGCCTCGCAAATGGCACCTCTCCCCAGAGCTTCCCTTTGATCTGCTGTCCGAAAAGCTGCAATACCTCCTGCACCTTTCCCTCCAGCAGCATTTTCATAATTCCGTCTGCATGAATCAAAAGATCCGGGAAATACACGGCAAGCTCTTCGTCCAGTCCTGTAAAATCGTAATCCTCTAACATCACTGCCAGATAGTTGTCCACTTCATTACCTGGCTGCACCTGTTGATCCTGCATTTGCTGTTCCTTCGTTTGTTGTTCCTGCTGATCCTGCGCTTGTTGATATTCCCTCTGATATGCCTGCTCCCCGGCCTGTGCCTCGAGTTTTGGCACGAGCATGCCAAGAATCAGCATGCAGACTCCGATTCCCGTACGGGACGCGATTCTCCGTAGGATGTCCGCAATCCATATGCCCTTTCTTCTTTTTTTCATATGATTACCCTTTTTCCATACGACTACCCTATCGAAAGCGCCCCGATATTCTCAATCACCGTTGCCAACACCGGAAGTCCCATCACAAGCACGGAGATTTTGCCAAACACCTCGATCTGTCCTGCCACAGCTCCAAATCCGGCATCCTTACATACCAGGGAGCTGAAATTGCACAGATAGGTGATTCCGACCGCTTTCACAAGGTACAGAATATACGTCTCACTCCCCTTAAGATACCGGGAAAGTGCCTCCACTCTTCCTACCAGATGAACCATCTGATCCATGCAGAACCAGAAGATCAAAAGACAGATCGTGACACCGATATAAAGCCCGTACTCGGTCTTTTCGCTCTTAAACTGTAACGCAAGCAAAACCCCCAGTACCCCGATCATTCCGATTTTCATTACGCTCATCGTTTTCCTCCTTTATCCAATCGAAAACAGATCCTGCATCATGACAAACAGATCATAAATATACGGAATCAGCCACATTAACACCAGCACCAGTCCTGCCAGGGAACACAGAAACGCCTGATCCTCCCTGCCGCTGTGCTTTAACACCTGATTCAATATGGTAATCAGTATTCCAACTGCAGCAATCTTAAAAAGTATTGAAACCGTCATGTCCGATCCTTCCTATAAAAAGAGTATGGAAAGCAGCACACCCCCTGCCACACCCACGCTCATGATCATTTTGCTTCTGCTCTTTTGTTCCTGTTGCAGGCTTTCAATCCCCTCCTCCAGCTCCCGCCGGATTTCACGGAGGCTTTCTGCCTGTGCCTGTCCCTTTAAAAAGCCCTGCTTCGTCGGAAAGGCAAGCAGCCATTCCTGCTCCTTTTGTTTTAATCCGCTTTTCTTAAGGGAAGGTAAAAGCTCCTCCCTCCAGATCACGGCAAGGTCCTGTCCACCTTCCTCCATCCGCTGTGCAATCCGTCCAAACTCCTGCTGGAAACAAAGCTCGTCTTTAAAAGAAAGCTTTTTTAAAATTTCCGGAATTGGCAGCTTTCCATAGGAGATCTGAAATTCCATGTATTCATAAACGCCCCGGATCTGCCTTAGCAGCATAAGGCGCATCCGGTATTCCCGGCAGATACTTACCGAAAATCCCAAAGTTCCCAGCATGATAAAGAGACTTCCTATCACAGCGCTCATAATTCTGTCTCCTTAAGCAGTTCTTTTCTTTTGTCATAAATCCTTACGATCCGCTTCCGGTCCTTAACAGTAAGTAACAGGAATCGTCCAAATAACTGCCCTGCTTTCCCCAGCTTGTCTATCGCCTCCTTAAGGGAATACCCATGCATGGTTGCGAGCACCCCGGTTCCGCAGACCGCAATCCTTTGCAGTGCCGTAAGATCCTCCTCACTTCCGATCTCGTCCACAGCAATCACCCGCGGCGTCATGGAACGCATGAGAAGCATCATACCCTCTGTTTTCGGGCAGGCATCCAGTACATCGGTCCGGATCCCTACCTGATTCTGCGGAATCCCCTGATAACTTCCTGCGATCTCCGACCGTTCATCCACGACCGCTACCTGCTGTCCCTTCCGCTCCTTCGTTCCATCCGATACCTGCCGGATCAGATCCCGCAACAATGTGGTTTTTCCACAGCCGGGCGGTGAAATAATCAGGGTATTCCTCAGTTCTTCCTGTTCATATAAATCGGGCAATACCGGATCTGCCATCCCTAAAATTTCATGGGAAATCCGGATATTTAAAAAGCGGATATACGAAAGGTTCCGCACGCTTCCGTCCGTATTCAGAATCACCTTTCCGGCAAAGCCGATCCGGTGCCCTCCCTGCACGGTGAGGAACCCCTGCCGGAGTTCATTTTCAAATGCATAAAGCGAATAGTTACAGATCTGGTTCACGATGTCCTCGATTTCCTCACCCGTAATCTGCCATGCACCGCCCCGATCCGCAAGGCACATTCCTTTCGGTGTCAGGAAGTATTCACATCCCTCCCGGATGATCCGGCACGGACAGTTTGCCCCCAGACGGATTTCGTTTAAGTGTTCCACGTCCTTAAGAACCGGTTCCATTCTTCCTTTCAGCCTGTCCGGAAACAGCGAAAGGATCTCGTCCCTTTTTCCCATAAAAAACCAGCTCCTCATCTTGTCTTTAAGACATTATATGAGGAGCTGTCTGATTTATTACTTTTATTCGATTTTAAAAATCCGTTTAGTTCTGTGCCACATCCTTCATGGAGAAGCTCATTCTTCCCATCTTATCCTTGCCAAGGCATACTACCGTAACCTTGTCACCAAGAGTCAGAACATCTTCTACATGATTGATTCTTTCCTTAGCGATCTTGGAAATATGAACCATACCTTCCTTACCGGGAGCGAACTCGATGAATGCACCAAATTCCTTAATGCTGACAACGATACCCTGGAAGATCTGTCCTTCCTGATAATCGGTAACGATGGTCTTGATGTACTCGATAGCCTTGTCCATCATTTCCTTATCGGTACCACATACAGATACCTTACCGTCATCGGTAATATCAATCTTCACGCCGGTACGGGCAATAATCTCGTTGATGGTCTTACCACGCTGGCCAACCACATCACCGATCTTCTCCGGATCAATGTTGATGGAGATGATCTTCGGAGCGTAAGGTCCGACCTCTTTACGAGGCTCTGCAATGGCTTTCTTCATACAGTTATCCATGATGAAAAGTCTTGCCTCACGGCATCTTGCAATCGCACCTTCCACGATCGGTCTGGTCAGACCATGAATCTTAATATCCATCTGGATTGCGGTAATACCTTCGGTTGTACCGGTTACCTTAAAGTCCATATCGCCGAAGAAGTCTTCGAGTCCCTGGATATCGGTTAACAGTACGAAATCGTCATCGGTTTCACCGGTAACCAGACCACAGGAAATACCTGCAACCATCTTCTTGATCGGAACACCTGCAGCCATCAGGGACATACAGGATGCACAGGTAGAAGCCATGGAAGTGGATCCATTGGATTCAAAGGTCTCGGATACGGTACGGATTGCATAAGGGAATTCATCCTCAGAAGGAAGTACCGGAATCAGAGCTCTCTCTGCCAGTGCGCCGTGTCCGATTTCTCTACGTCCGGGTCCTCTGGAAGGCTTTGTTTCACCTACCGAGTAGGACGGGAAATTGTAGTGGTGCATATATCTCTTGCTTACTTCGTTTTCATCAAGACCGTCGATCTTCTGCTGTTCGGATAACGGTGCTAAAGTACATACGTTACAGATCTGGGTTTGTCCACGGGTGAACATCGCAGAACCATGTACTCTCGGGATAATGTCAACTTCTGCTGCAAGAGGACGGATCTGGGTGATCTCACGTCCATCCGGACGCTTGTGATCTTTGAGGATCATCTTACGGACGGTCTTCTTCTGATACTGGTAAATAGCTTCTCCCAATACGGCAAGCCACTCTTCGTTATCTGCAAAAGCTTCCTCTAACTTCTCGGTAATTTGACGGATATTTTCTTCACGAACCTGCTTCTCATCCGTGAATACTGCTTCTTCCATCTGTGCGGGAGTTACGATTTCCTTCATTGCCGCAAACAGCTCTTCCGGAATTGCACAGCTTGTATATTCATGCTTCGGCTTACCAACCTCTGCAACCATCTGGTCGATAAATGCAATAATGGTCTGGTTTACTTCATGTGCCTTATAGATGGCTTCGATCATCTTCTCTTCCGGAATCTCGTTTGCTCCAGCTTCGATCATGATCACCTTTTCTCTGGTAGAAGCAACGGTAAGATTCAGGTCACCATTCTTCCACTGCTCCTGGGAAGGATTGATCACAAATTCACCGTTGATCATACCAACCTGAGTCATTGCGCAGGGACCGTCAAACGGGATATCGGAAATGCTGGTGGCAATCGCTGCACCAATCATGGCAACCAGCTCCGGACGGCACTCCGGATCCACGCTCATAACCATATTGTTTAAGGTAACATCATTACGATAATCCTTCGGGAATAAAGGACGCATCGGACGGTCGATGACACGGCTTGTCAGAATGGCATTCTCGGAAGCCTTTCCTTCTCTCTTATTAAATCCACCAGGGATTTTGCCTACGGCATACATCTTTTCTTCATACTCAACACTCAGCGGGAAAAAATCAATTCCATCTCTGGGCTTGTCTGATGCGGTTGCGGTACACAGTACGGTGGTATCACCATAATGCATGAATGCGCATCCGTTTGCCTGCTTGCCGACACGGTTAACATCAACGCTTAAGGTACGGCCTGCAAGTTCCATTGAAAACGTCTTGTACATAGTTTCTCTCCTTTTCTCTTCTCGTTCCTGTACATGTGGAACATGTTACTGCACAGCAGTATAAAAATTTAAAAAGGCGGAGCTTTTATTGATGCTCCGCCTTCAACTACCAAATTACTTTCTGAGACCAAGTTTCTCGATCAAAGCACGGTATCTCTCGATGTCTTTGCTCTTTAAGTAGCTTAAAAGACCACGTCTCTGACCTACCATTTTGAACATACCGCGTCTGGAATGATTATCCTTCGGATGCTCCTTTAAATGCTCAGTAAGCTCTGCAATTCTTGCAGATAAAACTGCGATCTGAACCTCCGGTGAGCCTGTATCACCTTCAAATCTCGCATATTCCTTCATAATAGCTGTTTTCTTTTCCTTAGAAATCATTTTCTGTCTCCTTTCATTATTAACCGCCGGATACTAAGAATGGGTCGGAGTGTCCCAACGAGATCATTCTCTAATTCTGAGTATCGGCTAAACTCATACTCAAGCATCATATCATAAAACAGATGCCGTGTAAAGAGGTAAATCTACATAAATCTAATCCTGTAAAATTCTTACCATTTTCGCCGGAGTACGGTAATTGTAATTGGAAATCCGGATACCGGTTTTCGGGTTACTTGCATGGATAACCTGTCCGCCGCCAATATAGATAGCCACATGGTTAATGCTTCCACCCTTTGCATAAAAGATCAGGTCACCTGCCTTTAATTCCGAAGCAGATATGGTTGTTCCCATCTTCGACTGCGCCTGAGAGGAATGAGGCAGAGTCACACCATACTTTTTGAAAACGCTTAAGACAAATCCGGAACAGTCCGCTCCGCTTGTCAGGCTTGTACCGCCCCAGACATATGGATTACCGAGGAACTGCTTTGCATACTGGCAAAGATCCACGCGGACATCGGATACACCCTGTCCGTATAACAGCTCGGTCATCGTAATGGCTGTCTGTAAATCCGACTTTAACTCAACATAATCTCTGGAAACGAAGACCTCTTCATCATCCAGATAGACCTTCACCCACTCATCGTTATATAACTCTGCAACCTGAAGCTCTTCTCCTTCTGCCACCTGTGTCACCACATCGGCATCGGTATCGGGCTGTTCCCGGATATTTAAGCCATCCGATGAGGCAACAGCGACGGTACTTGCCAGATCTTCTCCCTTCTTCTTCGCATTGTAGCCGGTCAGGAGATATTCTTCCTTTACATATCCTTCTACCTTACCGGAAGTGATATGAGTCCAGCCGCCTTCACTTTCCAGAACCTCGCAGGCCGCATCCTTCGGGAGCTTGCCAACGAGCTTACCGCTCTCATCCGGTGTCTCACGGATATTTAAGTTATTCTCCTGTACGTTGCATAGCCCCAGATTGGTATAGCCCCACATCGCACCCTTTGCTTTCTCTGCAAGTGCCTTATATTCATCTACCGTAAGTGTGGATACAAACAGATCTTCCACACCTGCCGTCATCAATTCTTCCGATGCAACACTCTGCGTCTCTTTTGTAACGTTTTCCGCAGCCTGTCCGTCCATAGACAGTAATAAAAATACAGATGCTGAAAGACAGATGCCCTGTAAAATTGATCGTCTCAAAATAAACCTCCAAATTTTTGCGTTTATTACGCATTTGTTACAAATTTATTACAACGATCACATTATAGCAGTAAATTTAACACCTGTCAAATAAACCACTGCTTACCATCTTCCACATCCTGCCGAAGCTGCTTCTGCAGTCTGACAAGATCCTGGAACTTCTGCTCCGGGCGCTTAAATTTCAGCAGTTCCAGCCGGATTTTCTTTCCGTAAATATCCCTGTCAAAATCATATAAATAAGTCTCGGCATTTACCACTTTCGTCTGCTGCACGGTGGGTTTTACTCCGATATTGGTGATTCCATGGTACATGCAGCCATCATAAAAGACATCCGAATAATACACCCCGTAAGGCGGCATCAGCTTTTCCTTCGGCGGATAAAGATTCACGGTAGGAAAGCCCATTTTCCGTCCCAGATGCATTCCGTTTTCGACAATGCCTTCGATAGAATAATTCCTCGCAAGAAGCTCGGATGCCCGTTCCATATTTCCTTTTAAGATTTCTTCCCGGACATAAGTGGAACTGATTTCCTTTCCGTGATCGAAAATCTTCTCGATAATCCTGACTGAAAAGTCATTTTCCTCTGCCATTTCTTCAAGGAGTGCACGGTTCCCTTTTCCACCCTTTCCAAAGGTAACATCCTCTCCGGCAGCCAGAAATTTCATATTCATCATCCCAAGCAGGATGTTCTTCACAAAATCCACCGGAAGAGTTGCCGCCGTTTCCGGATTTAAGGGAAATTCTACCAGAACATCTATCCCCATCCGTTCAAAGATTTCCCGCTTTTCTTCCCTGGTGGTCAGCTCCTTTGCTTCCTCACCGCCGAAATAAACCGTTGCCGACGGAAAAAACGTAAAGATCACCGCCTGCAGTCCATTCTTTTTCTGCCGCAGAATCTCATCAATCAGACGGTAATGTCCCGCATGAATCCCGTCGAACTTTCCAATGGCAACTGCAGATGCTCCTTTGAGTTTAAATTCTGTTTTATCACTAACGATCTGCATTGCTTCCATCCTGACCTTCCAAAAACATTTTTACCGGTGTAAAAAGCCTCCTGCCGCCCTCATAGCGGTAAATGGCGCAGAACCGGCCACCGGAACTGTATACCCGGTATTCCTTCTGATCCACCGGAAATTCTTCCGGCCTCTTTCCAATGCTTTCCGTATCTTCCTTAATCAGAACCTCCGACCGCTTCAACTGGTTTCCGTTAAGCAGTGCCTTCTGTGCCCCATCGGATACCTGAATGGCAGGAAGGGCATGAAACATTTCTTCCACCGGAATGACTGCCTCCTGCAGTCTTCCCTGATCGGCAAGCTCCTGAAGAGCGGATAACGATTTCGCGTCCCTTAGCCGGAACTCTCCGACTCTGGAACGGACAAGACTCGTCATCACTGCGCCACACGAAAGGGCCTGTCCCACGTCATGGCACAGGGTACGGATATAGGTTCCCTTCGAACAGACAACCCGGATTTCGTATTCCGGATGCTCTGCCTTTAACAGCTCCAGCTCATAAATGGTAACAGGGCGTGCCTTACGCTCCACTTCCTTTCCCTCTCTGGCAAGCTCGTAAAGCTTCTTCCCACCTACCTTAAGTGCGGAATACATCGGCGGAACCTGCTGCAGTTCCCCAACAAAATGAGAAAGCATCTCTTTTACCTGTTCTTCGCAGACACCAACTTCCTTTTCTTCCAGAATCTTACCGGAAATATCCTGTGTATCGGTGGTCATTCCAAGCCGGAATCTGGCAATGTATTCCTTGGTTTCTCCGGTCAGCATATCGCAGAGCTTCGTTCCGCTTCCTAAACAAACAGGAAGAACCCCCACCGCATCCGGATCGAGGGTTCCTGTATGTCCTATCTTTTTCTGCTTACAGATTCCGCGCAGCTTCGCCACCACATCATGGGAGGTGAAGCCCGCTTCTTTATATACGTTGATTATTCCGTGATACATGTTCTTCTCCCAGAATTTGTTATCCCATTAACTGTTTCTCAATCTGTGCAGACAGATTATTGATAATATCGTGATATGTACCCTGCATGGTGACTCCTGCCGCGCGTACATGCCCACCGCCGCCGAACATCATGGCAATCTTCGCTACATTGATCTTTCCGTTAGAGCGGAGGCTTACCTTATACTCAAGCGTGTTCGTCTGATACATGAAGATCGCACATTCCACGCCCTTGGTATTGCGGAGCTGGTTCACGATTCCCTCAAGATCATGCGGTGTTGCTTCATAAAAGCTCATGGTCCGTTTATCCACCATGCTGACAATACATCTGCCATCCATAAACTGGATGCTCTCAAGCAGCGCGCGTCCCAGAATCTGGTTCTGTACATAGGTCTTTTCATAGAAGGACTGATCAATGAGCGTCGGGAAATCAAATCCATACGAGATCAGATCTGCTGCGATCCGCAGGGTTTCCGGTGAGGTGTTGGAATACTGGAATACACCGGTATCATGAATAATTCCGATATACAGGGCTTTTGCAATGGACGGATCCATGGCTTCCTTGTCATCAATAGCCCGGTACACCAGCTCACTTGCCGAGCTTGCCTTAGGATCCATGAAATTCACATCACCGTCTCCTGAGTTGCTTACATGATGATCAATATTGATCTTCTTACGTGCCGCATCAAAGTACTTCTGCGCTTCTCCGGTACGTTCCTTTGTACTGTCCAGTACGATAAACACATCAAACTGCTCCACCTTTGTTGCAAAGTCGGTGTGAATATCCCCGATCCTGCTGATGCAGGAAAATTCCTCTCCCGGCTGCTCTAAGAATACCTCAATCTGTGCATCCGGGCACTTCTTTAACAAATATAAATAAAGGCCCATCACCGACCCGATGCAGTCACCATCCGGCCGGATATGTCCACTGATGCCGATCGTTGCGGCATCCTTTACTTCTTCATAAATTTTCATATACATCCTGTCCTTATTACTCTTGTGATAAAGTTTCGTTTCTGTCTTCCTTCTGTGCATCTGATTTAGCTACTTCATCAATCAGTTTGGACATTTTCACACCATAGGCAATGGACTGATCCACGATAAAGCGGATTTCCGGTGTGTTGCGCAGATTAATTCTTCTGGCAAGTTCTCTGCGGATATAGCCTTCCGCACTCCTTAAGCCGGCAAGCGTATCCTCTGCCACACGGTCATCCCCGTAAACACTGATCCATGCCTTACATGTTTTCAAATCAGGTGCAACCTCTACAGAGATCACGCTCGTTAAGGGACTGATTCTCGGATCCTTAATCTCTCCACGAATGATCTCTGCGAGTTCCTTTTGAACTTCCCCGTTGATCCGGGTATTCTTCATGCTGTTCTTTCTCACCTGGGAACCTCCACCATAATATATGCTTCTACGATATCCAGCTCCTGCATCTGGTCAAAGCCTTCGAATACAAGACCACATTCGTAGCCAGCCTTTACTTCCTTTACATCGTCCTTAAATCTCTTCAAAGATGCCAGAGTGCCTTCATAAATCTGCTCTTCCTGTCTGGTGCTTTCATTAAGTCTCGTAATACGCACCTTGCAGTCTCTCTGGAAATATCCGTCTAAGACATAAGAACCTGCAATATTACCAATTGCGGACGCACGGAAGATCTGACGAACTTCTGCATGGCCGATTACCTTTTCTTCATAAACCGGATCAAGCATTCCCTTCATGGCTGCCTCGATATCCTCAATTGCCTGATAAATGACACGATACAGACGGATATCCACGCCCTCACGCTCTGCAAAGGCCTTGGCCTGTGCATCCGGACGGACATTGAAGCCGATGATGATTGCGGAGGATGCAAATGCAAGGGAAACATCCGATTCATTGATGGCACCTACGCCACCGTGAATACATTTTACAACAACTTCTTCGTTGGAAAGCTTCATGAGACTCTGCTTAACGGCTTCCACACTACCCTGTACGTCTGCCTTAACGATCAGGTTCAGTTCCTTCAAGTTACCTTCCTGAATCTGGTTAAACAGATCATCCAGTGACATCTTCGCCTTAGTCTCTTCAAGCATCTTCTCTTTATTCTGTGCCAGATAAGTTTCTGCATAGGACTTGGCAGTCTTATCGTTTTCATGGGCAATAAATACCTCACCTGCACTCGGTACATCGGATAATCCAAGGATCTCTACCGGTGTGGAAGGCTTTGCTTCCTTCACACCTCTGCCCTTGTCATCGATCATGGCACGTACCTTACCGTGGCTTGCACCTGCGGAAACGAAGTCACCCACATGTAACGTACCCTTCTGTACCAGTACGGTAGCCACCGGACCGCGTCCCTTATCAAGCTCTGCTTCAATGACAAGACCTCTTGCACGACGATTCGGGTTTGCCTTTAATTCCATAATTTCAGCCGTAAGAAGTACGGTTTCAAGCAGAGTGCCGATTCCTTCTCCGGTCTTTGCGGATACCGGAACGAATTCGGTGCTTCCGCCCCAGTCTACCGGAATCAGTTCGTATTCGGTCATCTCCTGCTTTACACGGTCGATGTTCGCGCCCGGCTTATCAATCTTGTTGACTGCCACAATAATTTCAATACCAGCTGCCTTCGCATGGTTGATGGCTTCTACGGTCTGCGGCATCACACCATCGTCTGCGGCAACAACCAGAATCGCAATATCGGTTGAGTTCGCACCACGCATACGCATTGCGGTAAATGCTTCATGTCCCGGTGTATCCAGGAATGTGATGGACTGTCCACCCACATTTACGGTGTAAGCACCGATATGCTGGGTAATACCGCCTGCTTCCTTATCGGTTACATTCGTCTTACGGATTGCATCAAGGAGGGAGGTTTTACCATGATCGACATGACCCATAACACAGATAACGGGCGGTCTGCTCACAAGATCCTCTTCCTTCTCTTCGTCTTCCTTTAACAGCTCTTCAATGACATCCACCTTAACTTCCTTCTCACAGATGATGTCATAGTCAATGGCAATGTTCTCCGCATCTTCAAAGGTGATTTCGGAGTTCACGGTTACGATCTGTCCCTGCAGGAACAGCTTTTTAATAATGGCAGAAGGCTGCAGCTTCATCTTATCTGCCAGATCCTTAATGGTTAAGGATTCCGGAATGGTGATAACCTTGATCTGCTCTTCTGCCGGCTCCTCTACCTTCTTCTCCGGCTTAATGAAGCGTCCGGCTTTATTCTTGTTCTTTAAAGCTGCTTCATCCTCTTCGTACATGAAGTCCTTCTTGGATCTCTTATCCTTCTCCTGACTGATTCTGCGCTTTTCTTCCTCTCTGCGCTTGTCATCCTTAACCGGCGGGGTATCCTGAGCGAAACTCTTACCCGGCTTTTCATTCCGCTTAAATCGAGAGTCCTGCCCTCCATTGCTTCTCTCACCGCGGTTATTATTGAAGTCGCCGCGGTTACGGTTCCCATCACCGCCGTTATTACGGAAATCTCCCTTGCCACTCTGGTTGTTAAAGCGATTCCCGTTTTCAGGTCTTCGGTTGTTATTCCTCTCTCCCTGATTGTTCTGACCAAATCTCTGATTTCTGTCATTTCTTTCATTTCTGTCGTTTCTTTGATCCCTTCCGTCTCTGTTGTTGGATCTGTTTTCATTACGGCTGTCGTTTCTGTTTTCCGCTTTGTTTTCCGGTTTAGCTGCTCTCTGGGCTGCCTGCTCACGCTCCGTCGCTGCACGCTTTTCAGAAGCACGCAGCTCTGCTCTTGCTTCATCCATTCTTCTGGAATTCTGCTTGAAATCACTTGTGGAAGTCTCTAACTGGGACGGTGCCGTAAGCGGCTTGATAATCTTGTGGGGAACCTCCCTGTTCTGTCCCGGTCTTCCGTTGTAATTGTTATTTCCCTGCCGATTGTTCTGCTGGGGTCTGCGCTCCCCCTGGGAACGCTGTCCGGATATATTACTATTATGCGGATTACTTACAAAAATAATCTTTTTCTTTTTTACGGGAGCTGCCAGTTTTCCCTCTGCTTTCGGTGCTTCCTTCTGCGCTTCTTTCTGAACCTCTTTCTTTCCTTCATTCGAAGGCTCTGCTTTTGCTTCGGACTTTGCTTCTGACTTTGCTTCTGTCTTTGCTTCTTCCTTCGCTTCGGGCTTTACCTCTGCCTTGACATCTGCTTTTTTTGCGGCACCAAATGCTTTACGGACCATTTCTGCTGCCTCTTCCTCCACAGAGCTCTGTGCTGCCTTTACTTCTATTCCTTTTTCCTGAAGAAAGGCAATCACTTCCTTGCTTTGCTTCTCCAGCTCCTTTGCTAATTCATGCACTTTGATTTTCGACATTTATTTACCTCCGTCTTATTCACTCCAAATGAACTCCAAATGATGTTTGTATCATTCCTGAATTGTCTGCAGATGTTTCATGATGCTGTCGGAAAGCCCCGGATCCGTCACTGCAATGGATGCCCGCATTTCCTTCCCGATTGCTTTTCCAAGCACTTCCTTTGTCCCTAAGGTATAAATGGGGACCTCATAAAAACTGCATTTATCTGTAAATAACTTTTTCGTGTTTGCGGATGCATCTTCGCTGATGATCACCAGACATGCGCTCCCGTCCTTTACTGCATTCTCCGTGGAGAATTCGCCGCTTACCAGATTTCTCCCCCTCGCAGCAAGCCCCAGTAAAGACAACACCCTCTTCATCTGCACAGGATCATTCATTCTCGTCATACTCCTTTTCCAGGCTGTCATACACTTCATTCGGAATACTCATTTTGAAAGACCGTTCCAATCCTTTGTTCTTCCGCGCCTTTTTCAGGCACTCTCTGGAAATACAAAGATATGCGCCTCTTCCATTTTTCTTTCCGGTTAAATCTAATACAATTTCATCCTCCGGTGTTTTCAGGACACGCATCATTTCCTTCTTGCTTTTCATTTCACCGCATCCCACACACTGTCTTAAGGGAATCTTTTTCGCCATACCAAACCACCTTTATTCTTCAGAGGGTACTTCTTCTTCCATACCTTCCTGACCTTCTTCTGTCAGATACTCATCGTCTTCGTACTCGGCATCTTCATCATATTCCTCATACTCATAATCCTCATAACGGAAGCCCGGTGCATCCTTGGCCTGAGTCTCACTCTTGATATCGATCTTGTATCCGGTCAGTCTGGCTGCAAGTCTTGCATTCTGTCCTTCCTTACCAATAGCAAGAGATAACTGGTAGTCCGGAACAACGACCTTGGCGGTCTTTTCATCCGGATCTGCAAATACTGCAACGATCTTTGCGGGAGATAAGGCATTCTGGATCAGGTTACCGGGGTTCTCATCCCAGTTGATGATATCAATCTTCTCTCCACGAAGCTCATCCACGATGGAGTTCACTCTTGCACCATTCATACCAACACAGGCGCCGACGGCATCTACGTTCGGATTGTTGGAGCGGACAGCCATCTTGGTTCTGCTTCCTGCTTCTCTGGCAATGCTCATAATCTCTACGGTTCCATCCTTAATTTCGGTAACCTCTGCTTCAAACAGACGCTTTACCAGCTCCGGATGGGTACGGCTTACCAGGATTCTCGGTCCCTTGGAGCCATTCTTTACTTCCAGAATATAAACCTTGATTCGCTCGGTTGGGCGGAAGTGCTCTCCCTTTACCATTTCGCTTTCATTTAAAATACCATCGGCCTTACCTAAGTTTACGCTGATGTTGCGTCCGATATATCTCTGTACAATACCGGTAACCACATCTTTTTCCTTGGCATAGTACTGATTGTAAATCACATTTCTTTCTTCTTCGCGGATCTTCTGTAAAATCACACTCTTTGCATTCTGGGTTGCGATACGTCCGAATTCCTTGGACTTGATCTCTACATGAATGATGTCGCCAACCTTTGCAGTTTCCTTAATCTTCTGTGCATCCTCTAAGGAAATCTGTAACAGATCATCCTCCACATCATCTGCGGTTTCCACAACCTCCTTCTCTGCATAGCAAAGGAAATCGCAGGTTTCACGATCAATCTCTACCTTGATATTGTCTGCTCTGCCAAAATGCTTCTCGCATGCCGTGTAAAGGGAATTCTCGATCGACTCAAATAAGGTCTCTTTGCTGATTTCCTTCTCCTTCTCCAAAATATCAAGTGCTTCCATTAATTCTTTGTTCATTTTCGTATCCTTTCTGCTTGTATTTGGACTAAAAGTCCAATGCTAATTTTATAACTGCAATATCTTTTCTCTGAAAAACCAGATCCTGACCATCCTCACCGGTTAATGTCAGTGTTTCATTGTCAAACGCTTTCAGGACTCCTTCGAAATCCTTTGAACCGTTCACCGGCTTAAACGTTTTTAATTCGATGTCCTTCCCAATACTCTTTGCAAGATGCTTCTCTTTCTTTAAGGTTCTGCCAAGCCCCGGGGAACTCACCTCGAGAATATAGGCATCCTCAATGTAATCCTCTGCATCGAGCTGGTCGGAAAGCGCCCGGCTCACCGTCTCACAATCCTGAATGTTCACGCCGCCGTCCTTGTCAATGTAGCAGCGAAGGTAAAAGTCACTTCCTTCCTTCACATACTCCACATCGTAGATTTCCACACCGGCAGCCTCTACGATCGGCTTTAACAATTCCTCTGTCTTTGCTTCATAAGACTCTCTCTTTGACATTCTTCCTCCTTTAAATTCTGAGCCTGCCTCCGGCTCGGCTTCTACTCTGCTCTGTACGCTGTGCTCTACTCTACCTGCTCAAAAAAACAGCGGACTCGCAAGTCCACTGTTACTAGTAAATCTTTATAACTATAGTTAGATTAACACTTCTTATAAGGAAATGCAAGGGTTTTTCAAAAATTTCTCTGCTTTTTCGTTCGGAACTATTTAATATTTGATCTTATCCTTTACACTGATTTCTTTTCCAAGCTGGACTTCGATCAGTTTCAGTTCCGTAACTGCTGCAATCGTATGTTTACACCCTGCTTTCATCGTCAGGACATCCCCCGGTCCGACATCCTTCACCTCATCATCAAGGATCGCCTGGCCGTTTCCCTGAATGATCGTCCAGACCTCGTCACGGCGTTCATGGCTGTGGTAATTCATCTTATGCCCCGGCATCAGTGTCACCTTGATCGTCATGCTCTCATCTTCAATGTCCAGTACACGGAAGCTTCCCCACGACTTCTCTGCAAACATCACCTGCTGGTCAATTTTATCTACAAACGGTTTGATGTAGCTTGACTGTTCCTTGTCGGATACGAGGATTCCCTCCGGACTTGCCGAAACTACCACATCCTGTAATCCCATGCACAGTACCGGAACATCCAGTTCATTAATGACATGGACATTGCTGCACTTTTCATTTAAAATGGCATCTCCGATGCTCGCTTCTTCCATGGCCTCAGTCAGCGTGTTCCAGGTTCCAAGATCCTTCCATTTACCGGCAAAGCGCAGGACACTGATATCCTTTTCTTTCTCGCCGACCGCATAGTCAAAACTGATCTTCTGTAAGGTTTCATACCTGGCAAACAGATCCTGATAATCCGTAAAACCAATGAGTTCATGTGCCTTCTGAATAAGATATCCAAGCTGGAAAGCGAACACGCCTCCATTCCACAGTGCACCCTTCGCAATGTATTCCTTTGCCACATCGGCAGTTGGCTTCTCCTTAAAGGTAGAAACCTTGCTCACACGCTCCTTGCTCTCCGGAATCACATAACCATACTTCTCACTTGGATACGTGGGTTCAATTCCCATCAGCACAAGATTGGCCTCTCCCCGCTCTGCAAGGTGCGCCAGTTCTTTCACGGTTTCGAAGTAATCCTCGTCCACATACGGATCCACCGGACATACCACAACAGCTTCCTTTTCTGAAATGTGCTTCACATCCTTAAGAAAAGCTGCGGCAAGTGCAATGGCCGGAAAGGTGTCACGGCGGCACGGCTCCACGCAGACCGAAACCTCTTCCCCTAGCTGGTTATGAATAGCCGATACCTGTGATTTCGATGTTGCAATCGTGACAGTCGCTTCCGCATCTACCGTCTTGATCTGACGATAAACCCGCTGCACCATGGATTCGTATTCTCCGTCTTCCTTTTTAAAGATCTTGATAAACTGTTTGGACCGGATATCATTGGACAAAGGCCAGAGGCGCTTTCCGGATCCTCCTGATAATAAGACAATGTTCATTCTGTTCCCCTATATTAATCATCATAATATTTGTAATGTTTATTATTTCATCTGAATACAGCCATCCACAAAACTAATTTGTATTACTCCGAGTAATTATAGTGTACCTTACTTTCCTAATAAAATCTACTCAAAAATGATCCACTGGATCATTTTCTCATATGCATGGCAACTAAAAAAATCCGCAGCCTTCCGGACTGCGGATTTTATCATAACACTATCTGTTTTTTACTTTATATTTCATTTTCCTGTAGAGCTTACATAAGCATTTTTGATTTCCTTACTCCTTCACACCACCGATCGTAAGTCCGGTTACGAAGTATCTCTGTAAGAACGGATACAGGCAGATGATCGGAAGCATGGTTGCAATCGTTGCTGCGGACCTTACAGTAACAGGCGTTACTGCTGCTGAGCTTGCACCTGCTGCGGAGGCATTTGCAGCGCTTCCGCTCTGCTGCATTACAGAAGACAATAATTTCATCAGCTCATACTGCAGAGTTGTATACTCACCTTTCATTCTGTTATACAGCATGGCATCGAACCATGAATTCCACTGATATACTGCAACGAACAGGGCAACGGTTGCATATACCGGTTTACATAACGGAGAAATAATCTTAATAAATACCGTCCAGTATCCAGCACCATCCAACTGTGCTGACTCTTCAAGGGAATCCGGAAGTCCCTGCATATAAGTTCTTAATACCAACATATTAAATGCACTGATTGTTCCCGGGATTACATATACCCAGAAAGTTCCGGTCAGATGTAAATTTCTGTATAACATAAAGATCGGTATCATACCGCCGTTTACATACATCGTAATTACCCAGAACAGGGATAACTGGGACTTAAACATAAAACGCTTTCTACTGACCACAAACGCCAAAAGTGCATTTGTTACTAAGGAAAGCAGCGTTCCAATTATAGTTCGTAATACGGTTATGTAAGCACCTTGAAGCATATTCTGCTTAGTAAGGACTGTCTTGTAGTTATTTAATGTAAATTTTCTCGGCCATAAATAAATGCCGCCGCGAACTGCATCAATACCATCATTAAGGGAAATTGCCAAGGTATTTAATACCGGATATAAGGTGATCACAACAAAGGCAATCATGAACAAAGTATTAAAAACTACGAATATCTTATCCGCAAGGGATGTCTTTTTCTTTTTCATGTCTCTACCTCCTAGAATAACCTTTCTTCGCCCATACGTTTTGCAGCGAAATTAGCCACCAGAATCAGAGCAATACTAACTGCACTCTTAAATATTCCGGCTGCAGTACCTAATGAGAAGTCATTCTGACTAATACCCCAGGTAAGAACATAAATATCAATGGTATCCGATACACTCTTAATCAGACCATTACCTAACAGGTACTGTACTTCAAATCCTGCATTCAGTACATTACCTACGTTCATCAGTAACAGAATCATAATAGTAGGCTTAATACCCGGTAATGTTATATATTTAATCTTTGCCCATCTTCCGGCTCCATCAATGGATGCTGCTTCATACAGACACGGATCAATGGATGTAATGGCTGCCAGATAAATAATGGCATTCCATCCGGTTTCCTTCCAGCAGTTTGCAAATGCTACAATCCACCAGAAATACTTGGGATGTGCAAAGAAATCAATTGCACGGTCAATAATTCCTGCTTTCATTAATAATTCGTTGATGATACCGGTAGAAGATAACGCATCATGTAAAATACCGGTAACAATAATCCAGGAAAGGAAATGAGGCAAATACGAAATTGTCTGTATTACCTTTTTCGGTTTCGTGGCACGAATCTCATTTAACAGAATGGCAAATAGAATCGCCATAATTGTGGATGTCACCAGATTCAGTACACCCATACAAAAAGTATTACGGATAACCCGTAAAAAGGTTGCGTCCTGAAACAGGAACTGGAACTTCGCAAGTCCCACAAATTTTGATCCAAGTAATCCATCTTTCGGCTTATAATTCTGGAATGCCATCAGCCATCCGGTCAATGGCCAGTAATAAAAGATAATACCATAAACTACCATAAAGAAGGAAACGATCAGTAGAAATTTCTGTCTTTTAATTTCTTTCCATGTTATCTTTTTGTCTTTTTTCACTTTAGCTACGCCCTGACTCATATATCCGCTCCTAACTTGTAATAAAGAAGCGGCAATAGTCTTCTCACCGAATCCTACTGCCGCTTTCCTCACACAATCATTTTGAATGCTGCAGTCTCTATCTCCTACTTAAAGGTATCCAGAATTGCCTGCATCTCACTAATGAAATCTTCAGGTTTGCAAGCATTATATGCATCCATATACTCAGCCCATCCGGTTTCGAAATCACTGGCCATTACAACCTTGGGTAAGTACTCATGCTTAATTTCACCCATCTTTGTCCATGCCACACCACCAGGAGTCTCTGTGGTGAAGTTATTAGAATAACTGTACATGGGGAACCACGGTCCATTTGTCTCAACTACAGAACCAATCATATCTACATAGTTTCCTGCACCATATGCTGCAAAGCAGTCCTTTAACGGCTGTGCCATATCTACCTGGAATTCTGCAGGCTGTTCTTCCGGCTTATTTGCATTAATTCCATCATCACTGGTACCACCCCACTGAGGCATATAAGAATACTGGCAACGATGAGATGCCTGATATGCAGTATCTGACCAGTTCATTCTCTGCTCCTGTGTTCTTGCATATAAACCATTTTCATCAACGGTATAATCTACATCCTTAACACCCCAGAATCTTAAATCATGCAGTTCCTGATCCATTGCACAATCAACGATAAATTTGAATGCCTTATCCGGATCCTTACAATCCTTGGTAATAGCAACACCGGAAGCCTGGTTAACCGTATCATCGTATGTATGCCATCTGTTTTCCATTCCCTCTTCTGTGGTTAATCCAAGAGGAACATAGTTGCAACCCTTTGCATCAAGTCCCTGCTGTTTGAATACATCATTCACAGTGTATGCGAAATCCCACCACTGGTCTACCATACCAAGTACACGACCTGTGGAAAGCTTGGCAATATATTCATCATAGGTCTGGGTAAAGCTTTCAGGATCTACAAAGCCCTTCTGATATTCTTCGTTCAGCTTCTTGAAGTACTTAACAGTATCGTCAGAAGTATTGTAATCCTCAATTGTCATCGTATCCTTATTAACAATAACAGATCCATCATTCGGATATCCACCGAGGAACTGTCCTGCATTTTCAAGGCAGAAGTATCTCCAGTCTTCACAGAGAATGGTATAAGGGATATTCGGTGTTCCATCTTCCATGGTCGGATTTGCTGCCATGTAATCTTCGATTACCTGGAAATACTGATCCATGGTCTTGATTTCCGGATATCCGGCCCACTCAAGAACTCTTACCTGAATCCAGAATGCTTCGTCATTATGTGTTGTTGCAGTAGGTTCACCCTTCGTATTTCCGAAAGGATTGATCCAGTAGATATGTCCATCAGGCTGACGGAACTTTTCCCATTCATCTTCTGTGAACCATTTTTCTTTAAATTCCGGATACTGATCAATATAGTCATCCAGCGGGATGAGTGCTCCTGCATCTACCAGGAGTGACATGTCATCGCTGTCAATATAATCCGGATATTCATCACTTGCAATTAACATACCGGTTGCTTCTGATGCAGTCTGTCCGGTTAACCATGTTTCTTTGATACGAACGCCCCACTTCTCACCAATCATCTGGGCAATTTCATTATCATCATTAATTTCAGAACCCGGCATGGTAATGAACATGGTGAAATCTGAAATTTCGTCTTCTGAATAAGAAGTTTTCGCCTCTTCTGTTGTGGAATCTCCTGCTGTGTCAGAAGACTCGGTTGTAGTCTCTGTTGTAGTCTCTGTTGTAGATGATGTACTACTGTCATCTGTTGTTGTAGCGCCACCGCAGCCAGCCAGCATGGTTACTGTCATGGTAACGCCAAGTAATAAAGCTGTTAATTTTTTCAGTTTCATATTTGCCTCCCTCTTGTTTGTTTTAGAAACATTTGATGATTTTATTATACCTTTTCACCACGTGTAAACAACCCGAAAAACTCTAACTGAAAACCCGATAAACTATAGTTTATCGGGTTTTGCAAACGCAAGCCGTACAAAATTGTAACCACCAGGATACAACACATAATAAGAACGGTCTTTCATACACAATACTACATTTCAAACTGATCTACAATTTCTGCCAACTGCCGTGCAATATTCTGATTCTCCTGCGCCTGATTCCGGATCGTATCTGCCACTACAGCAAGCTTCTCATTCTTATGTACAATGCCGCCTATTGCTTCCTGATCCTGTTGGGTAATTTCATGGACATCTTCTATGTGCTCGCCAATCTGACTGACCGACTGTTTCAGCTGTCCGATTGCAGTATTTATCTCACCCAGCTGATTTTTAATTTTCTCAGCAGCCGATCGGTTATCCGTTGACTGCTCTGCAAAATTTTCAAACTGCCGTACAACACTTTGTTCCATATAACCCATCATATCATTAAAGCAATTATTAACACTGTCAATACTGTCATTTGCTTCCGCACAAATCTGCTGGATATTGGTTGCCGTTAATTTGGATGTATCAGCAAGTGCGCCGATTTCACCCGCAACAACAGCAAAGCCCTTTCCGGCCTCTCCGGCTCTTGCTGCTTCAATGGACGCATTAAGAGATAAAAGATTCGTTTTATTTGCAATACTCAGTATTTCCATTGCCAGCTGATTAATTTTTGATAACCCATTCAGACTGGAAATCGCATTTTTTACAGAAGTTCTGGTTGTTATCAGCTCTTCCTTTCCTTTTTCATATGCTTCCTGTGCACTTAACTGCATCTCCATTGCATTTGCTTTCACTTTTCTGCTCATATCATCCGACTCACGGATTTCCTGCATAATGCTCTCCACAATGGCATTGATATTCTCTATTTCTTCATATACATGGGCAATCGCATCATTTGTGCTTTCGAGAGAGGCAGACAGCTGCTGCGTTGTTGCCGTCTGATCTGTCATATCATCTACGAGTTCTACTGCTGAATTCTGTAAATCATACGCTTTTCCATGCAAAGTGCTGCAGCATTCCCGAAGGGTCTGGACAATATCTCTCAACGAACGGATCAGTGTCCCCGTTGCTCTTGAAATACTTCCCAACTCGTCCTTTCTTGCATAGTGCTTTTCTATCTCATTATTTTCCTTTATATCAAATTGCTGTAATGCAAGGATTCCATTTTCGATTGGTTTCATCGGCCGCATCATCCGGTTTATGATAATCGCAGAAACCACCCCCAGTATAAGCAGGATAACCGCACATAAAAGCAGCAGATTTGTCCGCATTGTCAGTGCTGAGGCAAATAGTTCCTCATAACTGTCTTTGATAATAAACAGCCATCCACGGTCTGCCATGTAATAATAGGAGTCAATATAGTCCTTTCCATTCTCTTTGTGCTCGACATAATCGCCAACAGAATTGGAGGTATCCTTATATTTCTCACATAACTGTAGCAGATACTCTTCCTCTGTTTCTGTAGCAACCATTTCCGGTTGATTATGGAAAATATATTTATGATCCTTTACATTAATCATGCAGTAAGTTGCATGTTCCATTCCGCTCATTCCAAGGCTGTCCAGTTTATTGACAAGACCTGCCGTATAAATTCCTCCTCCAACAAGTCCTGCAGGATTTCCACTTTCATCATAGATCGCCCGATACATAGAAACAATCTGTTCGCCGCTTGCAGGCGATATAATAATCCCTGTATTATATACCCCATCCGTTGCAAGCAGTATATCCTGTAATGCTTTCAAGGAATCACCTTCTCTTGTAGTAATGCCAACAACACCTGCATTGGTATGGGCAAGTACATGGGTATTCCATTCACTTACATACAGTCCTTCCAGATTGTTTATATCCGCAGAAAAGGATTCCGTATATTTCTGTGCTGCATCAACTGCTGATTTATTTTCCGGATTTTTGAGGACATTCAGAATTTCTCCTGCCTTACTGTATGCTGACAGAATCACCTCGGATTCCTGTACATAATTATTCACAATCTGGCTTCTCTCCTGTACGATTGTCTGCAGATTGTCTGTCGCCGTTGTCCTTACATTTTTGGTGATTTCGTATACTACCATTACGGAAAGACATGTCATAACCGCAATCTGCATAATCAGAATTGCACTTATTATTTTTCTAGCTAATGATCTTCTGTTTTTCTTATTCATTTTATTTGCTCTCCATCCTATTTATTTGTTCATAAACATATCCGCGATCTGATTTCATAATCACTTTCTTAAGTTCAAAATACTCCACCGCATTCTCTTTCAATGTAAAGGAGCAGGTAATCCATTCTTCAGCAGCTGTAAGATTCTGTGGCGTGACAAGCGGCTGTGCTGCCTCCTTTAACAGATCCTTCTGTTCCTTCGTCAAAGAAGCCGGTTCTCCCATAACATGCCATACCTTCAAAGGATTGCATGTGTCTTCATCCACCGTTCTTCGTATCAGACTGTATTGCTCTTTATTCTTGGCCGGGAATCGAAAACTCAGTTCCTTCTTTCCCTTTTTTTCTCCATAAACCGGATTCCATAAGATTCCACGGTAATCTCCTGCATCATCAATTATTACCAATGCATGTTCCGAGCGGTAGATACATCTTCCCGTTAAATGTTTAAAGAACTGGAAGGTGTAAAAAGTCGGTTTAGGGATGCATCCGTTCGCAACCAGCCCAAAGCCACCATGAAAAGGTGTAAACGGAACTCCGAATTCTTCAAAAATATCTCCAAATGTCCAATAAGAGTAGGAAGAATGATGGTCACCAAGTCTGGACAACTGATGTGCAATATAGGCTGCATTCAGGTTGGTATCATGAATCGGGTTATTCGGGATATAAGAAGTATTAAATTCCGTAAGGTGAATTTCTTTTCCCCGATACTCCTCAAACTCATCTACAATGTCACGCGTTGATTTCAGATTTCGGAAACCGAATTCCGGATCGCTTAGTTTCTGATATCCGTAACGTCCCTTATTTTCCGGCAATTCTGTCGTATAGTGATGTCTGGTAATAAAATCGACCGGAAGTTGTCTGCCGCTGCAAAACTTCATAAATTCCCGAATCCACCGCTCATCATCCACACCACAGATCGCAGGTCCTCCCACCTTAAAACGGGGATCCACTTCCTTTACCGCATGAAAAGTAATTTCAAACAGATGAAAATACTTCTCCATATCCGCATTTTCCCAGAATCCCTTCAAATTCGGTTCATTCCATACTTCAACCGGCCAGGTAATCACTTCCTCTGCTCCATATCGTTCCATCAAATGGAGTAAGGTCACCTGTACCAGCTCGCACCACCTGTTCTCATCCTTTGGAGGGGTCACATTTCCTTTCCAGTAAAATACCGTCTGCGTTCCACCGGCCAGATCTCCCGGCATAAATCCAAGTTCCAAAAATGGCTTTATATGTAATTCCAGATAGGAATCCATGACCAGATCCAGATAGGTGAAATTATATTCTGCCTTTGTCACCCCGTTTTCGTCCTGATATTCATGATAAATTGCCATATCATCCGCAAACAGTCCATGTCCTCTGATATGGGTAAATCCAATTCTGTCCTGTACATATTTTAATTGAGCCATATATTCCTTCTGCAATGCCAGTCCCATACGCCCGGTTCCGATGCAGAAATCCACATGGTTATGAAATTCTTCCGTATGACTCCTATCCAGTATGATCTCTTTCATCCGTTCACCTCCTGTTCTATTTCACTTTTATCTTTTCCGGAATCCATCAGTCCTTACGAAACGCAAAGGATTTCAGGCTGGTACAGCCTTCTCCGCGATAAGTAAGATAAAGATCGAATTCCTCTTCCTCTATGCAGAGGATAGTGGTATATGTTTCCCACACATTCGTATACTCAATGCTCACCCTGCCAAGCACAGGACCATTCAACGAAGTACGGATTTCAAAATATCCCTTTCCATACCCTCTTGTTGTAATCGCAAGTCCTCCAATCTGATTTCCCGTAAATGACCGGAATCCTATGGTCGTTCCGTCTACAATTTTTGCGATATAGCCGTCTTCCCTGTCCCCATCTCTTCCGTCCTGCATGATCTTCGGATATTTTTCATCCACATAAATGCTGGGTTCCTCCGTAAAAAGATGGCATGCGATATAGGCAGGATACTCTCCTTCTGCTAAAAGCGGTCCTCCATTCAGGCCACAGGAAGAAAGCCGGGCCTGCAAAACAGAACCGTCCTCCATAATCTGAAGCTTCTCTGCACAGCCCTGACGGCTATACCAGGTTCCATTCGTATGACGATGGTAAAAAATGTACCACTCCTCTCCGATCTGTACCATGCTTCCATGATTATTGGCTCCGTATGCCGTAGGCAGATCTGCCGGTTTATAAGAATCAATATGTAAATCACAGTTGCTGATGAGAACGCCTTTATATTGAAATCCCTTCCGTGGATTGTCGCTCACCGCATAGCAGAGTTCATGCATCACTTCGGAAGAATAGATAAAGTAATACCGGTTTCCTCTCTTCCGGATCGATGGTGCTTCAAAAAATGCATGTCCCTCAAAGCCGGTACCTTCCGCATATTCACATCCCGGTGCAACAAATACCGGTTCCTCTTCAATGGTAATCATATCCGTACCAAGTACCGTTGCCATTGCCCCATGCCTTGATTTGTCTCCCCGTCCGCAAAATCCGGTATACAGATAAGTCCTGTTTCCTTCAGTAAGTACTCCCGGGTCAAACTGTGGCTCATCCCCATTCCGTTCTCCAAGCCGTGCTCCATCTTTATAATGCACATAACCATAAAACTCATAAGTTCCCGCAGGCTCATCACAAACTGCAACCGACACAACCGGTACCTTGTCCAGCACATAATATAAATAATATCTTCCATCCGGTCCGACCGTAACATCCGGGGCATATAAGCACATTTTCCCTTCTTTATTAAGCGGATCTGCTGTCTTCGGATAAATGACTCCTTCATATCTCCAGTTTCCGAGATCATTTACCGGCGCCGACCAGCATACATAATCGCCCATACAAAACACATATCCGTTATAGTAATCATGGGATCCGTAAATATACACTCTTCCGTCAAAAACATAAGGTTCTCCATCGGGAATGTATTCCCATGATGGCAGATAAGGATTAAATGCCTGCTTTTTCATTGCTCTTCCTCCTTGCATAATCAATATTTTATTCTGTAATTAAACGCATCCTCAATTATCTTATGTATTTCCCACTCTGTCCGCAACTGGAGGATTTCTAGCGTTATCCTGAAAAACTCGAGAAACAAAAAGCCCCATACAGAAGCGATTCCCATTCGTATTTCATACAAGGCTCTGCCTTAAATCCATATCGTCTATTATTGTGCCATCCCGGCCTTTTATTCGGTCACACCCGCATTTTTACGGTATTTGCTTGGAGTACATCCCTTCTGCTCAATAAACTTACTGATGAAATAGTCCGTATCACGGTATCCGACTTCCTCTGCAATCTGGCTGATCTTCTTATCCGTCTTAAGCAGTTCCTGCGCCGCTTCGTTAATCCGGTACTCACATAAATAATCCTTAAAGGACTGCCCATACTTTTTACGGAAAATCTGTCCGAGGTAGGAGTTGTTTACAAAATACTTCTTGCTCAGATCCCGGAGTGTCAGGTTATCTGCGAAATGCTCTTTAATTTCTCTCTCGATATCCTGTAATACTCCTCTGGACACATTCTTGCGGAGCTGAATCAGATATTCCGCATAATCACAGGCAAATCTCCGAAGATGCGCCCGGCTTCCTCTTGTGATTCCGGCATCAAAAACATTTTCACTGATATACTGCATTACCTCTTCCTGGTCTACGGTTTCATCCTGTTCTACAGCCAGATGAATCAGCTGAAACAGCAGATAGTTCGTATTCATGGTTACCAGATCCCTCGCCATCCCTAAGATTTCCATCTCCTGAAACAGCTCGTCCACACTGCCATGAATCCCGTTTACATCATTCTGCTCTACTGCTGTGATCAGATGATCCAGACTCTGTTTGCAGAGAATGATCTTTCCTTCTCCAATCTGCATTTCTTCTTCGTAACAGTAAACCATTTTCTCCTGACGAAAGCCTTTCGAAGAGCGCAATGCGCAGGCTGCCGAATAAGAATGAGATAATTTATCAAGATCTTCTACCATTTTCCCCGCAAGTAATATGATCGGGAAATCAAGACGCGCATTCATCTTTTCTGCAAACCAGAACAAAAATTCATCTCTCTCCATCATATGCTCTGCTGCCATGTAATCCGCATACAAAAATCCTATTTCATAGTCTTCTTCATAATCGAGTAATTCCCTAAACAAATGCGAACCATCATCTTCAAGAATTTCTATCGCATAATCATATATCCTGTTGCGGATTACCTGTAATTCACTGTCAGAAAGTTCCTCAATATCTGAAATATTCTGCATACTGATATGAATGTAACGTAAGCCGCCATCTCCAAGCCGTAAATGCTCTTTCACATATTGAAGTTCCTCTTTGGTCTGCTTTCCACGTAAAAGCGCAATAATATACTGCTTCAACTGCATTTTCTGTATCCATCGCTCATTTTCCGCATTTTGTTCGGTAACTGCCAGACTGCTTTTTGCCTTACGGATCAGCTCCAGCAAAGCCTCTTTCTGAACCGGTTTTACCAGATAATCCATGCAGGCATAGCGGATCGCTTTCTGCGCATAGGAAAAGTCATTATACCCACTGAGAATAATAAAAAAAGCATCGGAAATCTGTCTTCCCCTGATCTGCTCAAGCAGCTCCAATCCAGACATCACCGGCATCTTAATATCAGTAATCACCAGATCAACCTCATGATCCTCCAGATAGACCAATGCCTCTTTTCCATTCGATGCCATTTTAACAATTTCACACCCTTCACCAGCCCAGTCAATCAATACCGACAGTCCTTGTAAAATAAATGGTTCATCATCTACAAGCAACACCTTCATTTGAATTTTAATTCCCTTCTTTATCATTCTTTCGTAAAACTGCACTTTCCGGAATGCGAATCACCAGAAAAGTCCCGATTCCTTTTTCACTCTCCATTTCAAAAGATACCCGCCCTTTCGTTGCCATTTTAAGCCGAAGACAGGCATTCAATACCCCGACATGTCTCTTTTGGCGAATATCATCAATCTGCACATAATTCATTCTGTGATTCAACAATTCAACTTCATCTTCATCCATTCCGTTACCGGTGTCTTCTACTTCCATGACCAGATAATTTTCCTGCATATAGGCACGCAAATAAATCCAGCAGGGAACCGATTTTTTTTCAACACCATGTACACAGGAATTCTCCACAAAGGTAACAAGTGCCAGTTTAGGGATCTTCACCTTCCGGCATTCCTCTGTAATATCAATTTCATAGGATAGTCTATCACCAAACCGGTATTTTTGCAATTCCAGGTATGCCTTAATGAAGCTCACTTCTTCTTCAATCGTTGTATCATCCGTATTCCATTCCACATTCTGTCGTTCAAGAATGGCAAGACGCTCCACCATGGCAGCCGTTTCAGTTTCTTTTTTCAGAACGCAATGCATACGAATACTTTCCAATACATTAAACAGAAAATGGGGATTAATCTGACTGTATAGTGCCAGAAGCTCTGCCTGCTGTCTTGCAATATCAATTCCCTGTTTCTCCAGACGGTCCTTATATACCGTCTGGATCAGTTCCTTCATACGGCTAACCATCCGGTTATAATTCCACATCAGGGTGCTGATTTCATCTGTGCCCTGGATATTCTCCAGTTCTTCGAATTCCTCGGTATCCATACGGTCAAATGCAGTACTTAACGCACCAAGGCGGAGTGCAAAGGAACGGTTAATCAGGGATACCAGAACAAGCGGCAGCAATACGTTTACCAGAATCAGACACAAAATCAGCAGAAAATGTTCCCGGATACTCGGAAGGATTCCTCCCGATGGCTGCATAATTAAAATCCGGAAGGGCTCGCCACATATGGAAAAATCACGTTCCAGACGGATCTTCTCTTTTCCTGTCAGATATTCATAATCAATTTTCGTTCTGAAGCTGCCATCATTTGTAAACAGAATCTGATCTCCGGAACAGATCATCACCGGTGCATTGTAACGCATATCCTGAAAGCGCCGCACCAGATTCACATAATCAACCGTTACCACCACATATTTTTCTTTCTGTAAATCCCTGTAATAATCCATCTTACGAATCAATACAATTTTCCGGTTACTCACTAAATTGATACTGTTTTCTTTATAATTAAAGATTACCGTCATGTCCCTGTCCTTTTGCTGATACTCCAGGAGCAATGAGCTGTCGGCAACCGAATCCAGACGATAAAAAAGACCTCCGTTTACAATATCCTCATTATCTCCATAAAATACAACCTGAAAACGGTCTGAATTCATATTACCCAAAAAAGGATTCGTGCTGAATTTTCTGCTTTCCTCAAAAAATTCAAGTGGGGAAGCAAAAGATTGTTCCAAAAACTGATTCAGCGTACGGTTAATATATACACTGTTTGTAAAATCAGCGGCTTCGTCAAATGTATAAGTCAAATCTGCCTCCACGGCAGATGCAATGCTTTCAAATTCCTTCTGCTGCTGTTGATGCTCATTATCAAATACAATGTACAGAATCACAGCATCCGTCAGAACAAGCGGAAACAGCATACAGACTACATAAAGAATAAATAACTTTTTACGGATACTGTAATCATCCATCCAGCGTTGAAGCCTGTCCAGTAGTCTCTTCATCTGCCTTCTCCTTCCCTGCCTGTTCTTACTATTTTTCTTAATGCTCTTTCTTACTGCCACCCTGATTTGCAGGATTCTTCTACCAGATCCGGTAATTGCCGCTCAATGCAAGGAATGCAAAGAAATACAGGCAATTATCGTAATATCTCCGGTCACCTTCCCGAAGCGGCATCCGGAAGAACTCTTCCAGCCACTTTTTTGCAATGCGGATGCTTTCGTCGTCCTTCGTCCGTCCAAGAACTGCCAGGATTCCCTGTGTGGTCGTTACCTGTAATCCGACCGGATGTAGGGCAGGTTCATGAAGGCTTGTTCCATCCACCTCATAGATTTCAAAGGGGTGATCATCCCATCGTGAATCCAGGAAACGCAGTAGCTTTTCCGGTGCCTCATACTGTCCTTCATCGATTCCAAACCATTCGTAATCCAGTCCGATGTTCGCTGCGGTACGGTACGCATCACTGAAAAACCAGTCATGACGATCGGTGGTCCACGGTAACGGGCGGCTCATGGGTTTCCCGTCAAATTCGGCATACTCGGCACTCATTCCGGTCTTAGGGTGACAGGCTTTCGCCAGATATTCCCGGCTTACCTTGGCGGCCTCTTTAAAGAACGGCCGGTCTTCCTCATCTGCCCACAGAGCAAACAATTCATAAAAATGCGGCAGGTGGTAGGACGGATCGGTGAAATCACTTCCAGGTACAAACAGAATCTGCTTATTCTCATGATTCCACATCGGGTATCCCGGTCTGCCGTTCTCACCCTTATGGATGCAGGCTCTTAAAATCTTCTTTGCCTGTTCGGAATAGCAGTAAATTCCTTCGCCGTCTCCCCAGCGGTGGGAAGCAAAGAACAACGCCATGGCAAAGAATTCTTCCCCATCCGGGGCTGCGCCATCGGCATTGCGTGTTCCGTCAAGTCTACAGGACCATGCAAAATAGCCTTCGCTTTCGCCCTCTTCCATCCACATATAAGTACATGCCCATTTCCAGATGCGGTCAAACTCTTCCTTCTTATCCATCTGGACACAGATCATCATACCATAGGACATACCTTCTGTCCTGGCATCATGATTTCCGGTATCTTCCAGATATCCCATATCTTCCCCCGCCGGATGATAAATCCGCTCCTCCTCGCTTCCGTAAAAGAACGTTTCAAAAATCTCATTCAGACGTTCCTTCACTTCCTGATCCTCTTTTCCAATCAGTGAAAATAAATTACGGTATTGCTTCGTTTCAAAAGCTGCCATAAATAAAAAACCTCCTTTGTGATAAGTACATAATAAATTAAGTATACACAAAAACGAGGTTTTCTTTCTCTTCGAAAACTGACTAATGCTAATCAATTATTGCTATTCTGCAACGATACCAGATGGTTCGTTCTTTGATCCGATAGGACTAACCTTCAATGATCAGATATCTTCCATCCCCGATTTCGAACACTTCATCGGCATTCAGAATTTCTTCTTCGTCCGCACCATCCATATCGATGCCCTCTTCTTCAAAGAAATCCCAGACTTCACGCAGCGAATTCACCACCACGGCAAAATTCTCCTCCAGGAACTCTTCTGCCTCTTCCAGAGAAGAAACCACATCCCCTTCCGGGAAAAGCTGCTCCTGCTTTTCTAAAAAACACTGTAATACCGCGTCATCATATTGCATTGCTATACCTCCTCTTCCATTCCCTTCTCCGGAATGAATACTCTGTTATTGATTAATTTTTCCTGCTCCTTCACGCGCTCTACCGCCATCTGCCCGAAAATCAACTGGGAATTGTAAGAGCCCTTTCCTCTCTTATCCACCTTCTCATAGGTTCCCTGCGGCGTAAGTAAATGTGCCTTTTCGGTATCACGAAGCTGTATGGTAAGAATGTCCATGA
>OGOZ01000302.1_pt1 | contig 35332 bp, 34 predicted proteins | sample 1552801 | NCBI WGS metagenome assembly OGOZ01 (sample SAMEA2580196, study PRJEB22360) | human gut metagenome | biome: human gut; feature: human-associated habitat; material: faeces | place: Denmark | collected 2008/2010 | reverse complement strand
ATTAAAATTTTTAATTCTTCATAACTTTAAAAATATAAATACAAGTGATGATTATCATTCTTTAGTTAAAATTAAAAAAAATGATAAAAAATAAGAGGTGATAAAGTGAAAACTATAGAAAAAATTTATAATTATGATAATATAACTCCAGATGAAATTGATGAAAAAACTACTAGGGCACGAGCACTCCTTATCAATTCAAAAAATGAGATATTAATGTGTTATTCTAATGGATTACAACATTATGAATTTCCTGGTGGGCATTTGGAAGAAAATGAAACGCTTGAAGAAGGGTTAAAAAGAGAAATATTAGAAGAAACTGGAATAGTTCTTGATTTGGAGAAAATTGATTTATTTTATGCTATAAAGTATTATTGTAAAAATTATCACAATACCGAAAAAAATAGATTGGTTGAAATATATTACTATGTTGTTTATTGTGATTCAACATATGATGATTCCAAAAAGCAATTAGATTCAAATGAAATTATTCAAAATTATGAATGTCAATATATAAATGTAGATGATTTAAAAAACATATTGATAGAAAATAAAAAAACAACTAAAGAAAATAATTCTGCTCTTGATGATATGATATTAATCTGGGATGAGTTTTTAAAAGCAAATAAAGGTTAATATTATGGAAGATTATGATGTTTTTAACGAAATACAAAATTTACAAACAAAACAAATAATAGTTATCATAGAGGATGATGAAAATTTTGTGATTAAAAATTTGCTTGGATTGTCGTCGGTTGAGATAGTACCAATAAGATTTAGCTATAATTTATCAAATTTTTCCAAAGATTATATTGAGCAAACAAAAAAATTATTTATATATTATTATAACGAAAATAATGAATATCAAAATGAGTTATTAAGATTGAAAAAACACTTCATTCATTATCAAAGAAAGCCAAGCTTTGCATATATACCTAATGATAATAAATATATAAAACTTAAAAATATGCTTAATGAGATTGGAATAAGGTGTATCTCTGATAAAGAACAATTACTTTCTGTTATAAATAAAAAATTAATATTTATTGATAGTGATGAAACATTAAAAAAGTCAGATGGTACAATTTCTGAAAGAGTGAAAACAGCAATTGAAGAAAACAGAAAAGCTGGTAATATAATTATTATTTGCACAGCACGTCCTCGTTACCAAACTATAGAAGTTATGAAAAGCTCAGGAGCTAATAATATTATTGTTTCATCTAATGGATCAGAAATTTATGATAGTAGTACCAACAAAGTAATATTTAATTCGTTTATAGATAAAGATTTGGTAATAAAAATGGTAGAAATTGCTTATGATAAAGATATTAGATTGATATTAACTACAGAAAATATTGAGTATGTCACAAAAGATGTAAGAAATCCTAAGCAAAAATTATTAAGTAACAATAATTATGTTAGTGAATTATCCATGTGTGATACTAAACAATGTATGTTTATTGACAAAAAAAGCGAAGATATTTATGAAATTAGGGATACATTATCTACAAATAGTAAATTACATATAGTCGATGAAATTAACGAAAATAGCTCATATGAAGAAAAATGGTTTAGTGTTGCTAATTCAAATTGTTCTAAAGGAAATGCGTTAAAGATTGTATCAAAATATTTAAATATTCCTATTAAGAATACAATTGCAATTGGAAATGATAAAAATGATATCTCTATGTTTGAGGAAGCAGGAATAAGTGTTGCAGTTGCTAATGCTTCTGACGATATCAAAAACAAAGCAGATTATGTTACTTTATCAAACGATGAAGATGGTGTTGCAATTTTCCTTGAGAAATTAATAAAGTAGTTGGATTATGAAATTGTATTAAAAAAGTTTCAATTCATGTACAAAATAGACTAAAAAGATTAACTTTATGTTGTCAAATAATATACAAGAACTGTGAAGAAAACTTGTATATTTTTTATGTCACAAATTGGTGTTCTACATAATTTGCCAAAAACTACAAAATATGCTAGAATACGTAGTAACTGAGGGGTGTTTATATGGAGAACAATAGTTTATTATTGAAAAAATTTGTTGAAGAAATAGAACAATTACCATCACAACCATGTGATAAACCATATAATCTAGATGGTTATAGTGATATTGACAAAGCTATTTTACAGGACATTGATCAAAATAGAAATCATTCATGGATAAAAGAAGTATACAACAGAAGAAAAAATGATATGGATAAAACTGCAATTAAATATCGTGGACATAAATTTACTTATTCAGACTTCTTTATTCAATCGTATCGTTATGCAAAAGCTTTAAAACAACAAGGCATAAAAAAAGGGGATGAATTCATCTGCTGTATAGAAAATGTTCCAGAATTCCCATTTATTATGGGAGCAGCAAGCATAATTGGTGCTAAAGTAAATTTGTTAGCAGCAGATATGGATCAAGATTATTTGTGTGATATTATCAATGATGCAAATTCTCCTTTAATTTTTGTAAGTGATAAAAATTTAGAAGAATTTACTCCAACTTTGAAAAGAGTAATGGATCACAAAAAAATAATTACTATGCCATTAGAATATTCAATAAATGGTGATAATAGATTTTCCTTTGTTACAGATGAGTTCTATCAATTAAATAAGGAAAATTATAACAAATGTGTCTCTGAATTAGATAATGTAATGGGACTTGATAGTTTCCTAAAAGAAGGGGAAAAATATAGTAATTGTGTTTTTGAAAATACAGGTCTAAATGATGGCTTTACAGTTACATATACAAGCGGTTCTACACTTTCAAATAAACCAAAAGGTTTGGAACATGGAAATAGAAGTTATATTACAATGGGAAGATATCATGATCCAGAAGTATCTCACATTCCTTCAATGAAAGGAATGACTATGCTTGCTTTTGTTAGAACAATGTCAGATACAGATTTTATGTCTGCGGTTTCTGATGTATTTATGCAAGGTGGCAATGTTGCACTAGAGCCAATAAATGATAAAGATTTTATTATGTGGAGTATGCTTATTAATAAAGCAAATATTTGTTTAACTTCAAGAACTGTATGGATATATAATATGAAAAAGCAAATGACAGATCCACAATATGCTAATTTTAAGTTTCCTGATTTAATTGCTCCTATGTGTATTGGAGAACCAGAAGAAGCAAATGAAGATAAAGCTTTAAATAAATGGTTTAAGAAAGTAAAAGCAGGCACAAATGTTACTAAAACACCATTTTCTATAGTATGTATGAGTATTGCTGGTGGAGATAGTGAACATGGCGGTATATTTATAACTATGTATAGGTCTTTACAAAAACTTAAATTAAAAAATATGAAGATCAAAGGTCAAGTTGGTATGGGGACTTATGGAATGGTAAAAGTTGCTGCACTTCGTGATGATATGTCTTTGTGTGAACCTGGTGAACCTGGTAAATTAGTTGCTAAATCTCCTTGTACTATGCACGGATATCGTAAAAATCCAGAAGGAGATAAGGAATTCTTTATTAAAGATAAAGATGGTAATGATTGGGAAAATTTGAATACCTATGGCTGGGTAGATAAAAATGGATATGTTTACGTTAAAGGTAGAGTAAGCAAAATGGATGGAAGTATTCCTAATTATAAAATAGCTACTGAAATATTAAAAGACACAAAAAAAATTATGTCTTGTGAAGTAGTTAATTCAACATTTAATGGACAAACAGTTTATGTTGCACATATTGAGCAACAATTTCAAGAGCCATTTAATGAAGAAGAAGTTTTAAGAGGCGCTGCACTACGTTGTAAAAATGAATTTGGTGAAGATATTTTGGACAAATTGTATTTTAGAGTTCGTTCATCACAAGAGTCTTTTCCCGTTACAGCAACTTTAAAAAGAGCTTTTAAAGCATTGATTGAAGAAGGCGTTTCTGAAAAATGCATTAGTGCGAAAGATGTTGTTTCAAATAAAACAAAGGAAAAAGTTAAAACTTTAAACAAATAACAATAAATAGTTTCTATTTTAGAGACTATTTTTTTGACATTTAACTTATTCATGATATAATTTATATGGTGATAGTGTATGAAAAATAGCTTACAATTTGTTATATTAAGTATTGTATATATTTCGTTTTTAAATTTTAATTTTATTAGAAAAAAACATATTGATACACCTGAATTAAAAATATTTGGTTATCTTTTAATTTTAAATTTAGTAGGACTTTTTATAGAATTCGGATGTATAATTTTTGGTAATGTAGTAGGTACAACTAACTTTCTATCAATAATTTTTAACCGTTTATATTTAATTTATTTAGTAGGATTTGTTTATTTATTTTTAAATTATGTCATGACAATTTCTCTGGGTAGTAAAAAATATAGAGAAAAGAAAAAGAAGTACATTACATTTAGTATAATTGTCTTAATAATTTCAAGTTTATTAGCAATGTTTTTACCAATTGAAATATATACTGGTTACTCAACAGGCCCAGCAATAATTTCTGTTTATGTTAGTTCTAGTATTGCAATATTAATATCATTATTTTATATGATAAGAAATATAAAAAAAGTTGCGTTAGGAAATTATTTATCATTGTTTATATTACTTGGAGGATTAGTTTTAACGTCAATAATCCAAAGAATTTATCCTTCATTTACACTAATAACAACTATGGAGGGATTTGTTCTACTTGTAATGTATTTCACTATTGAAAATCCAGATGTTAAAATGATGAAAGAATTGCAATTCGCAAAAGATTATGCAGAAAAAGCAAATCGTGCCAAGAGTGATTTCTTAAGTAGTATGAGTCATGAAATAAGAACACCATTAAATGCTATAGTGGGATTTAGTGAATGTATTATTACTGATAAAACATTAGATGAAGCAAAAGAAGATGCGGCTAATGTCGTTATGGCTAGTAATAACTTATTAGAAATAGTAAATGGTATTTTAGATATATCAAAAATAGAAGCTAATAAGATGGAAATAATAAATAAAAACTATAGTTTGCTTCCAGAACTTAATTCACTTGCTAAACTTATGATTCCTCGTATTGGTGATAAAGACCTTGTTTTAAAAACACACTTTGCTACCGATATTCCAGGTGTTATGTATGGTGATATTGGTAAGATTAAACAAATTATTACTAATATCTTAACTAATGCGGTTAAATATACAGAAAAAGGAAGTATTGATTTTTCTGTTAATTGCATCAATAAAGATAATATATGCTCTTTAGTAATATCAGTAGAAGATACAGGACGTGGTATTCGTCCAGATAAGATAGATAGCTTGTTTACTAAATTTAATCGTTTAGATGAAGATCGTAATACAACTATTGAGGGTACTGGATTAGGTCTTGCTATAACTAAAGCCTTAGTTGATATGATGGGTGGTAAGATAGTAGTACAAAGTAAGTATGGAGAGGGTTCTAAATTTACTGTTTATTTAAATCAACGAATAGTAGAATTATATGGTAAAGAAGAAGAGAAAAAAGAAGATAGTACTCTTGCTAGTTATCATGGTAGTCATGTTTTAATTGTTGATGATAATGACTTAAATTTAAAAATAATTGATAAACTATTAAAAAAATATAATATTATGACAACACTAGTTGCTAGCGGACAAAACTGCTTAGATCTTATTAATGATCATGAATATTTTGATTTAATATTGATGGATGATATGATGCCAGAAATGAATGGTAAAGAAACGTTTGCTAAATTAAAAGAGATTGAAGGTTTTAAAACTCCTGTAGTAGCGCTTACAGCTAATGCTTTATCAGGAATGAAAGAACAATATCTAAAATTAGGATTTAATGATTATTTAGCTAAACCTATTAATAAAGATGAACTAGATGAAGTTTTAAAAAAATATCTAAAAAAATAAAAGGGTGACCTTTTATTTTTCTTCTGGTTTAAACTTATTTACTCCAATCATACTACCAAAAGTTGTGGCAATCACAAGAATAATATAATATATTACAGTTTTTAGTGATATTGAGGAGTCTAGGGCTAGATAATTAAAAATGGTAAGAAAAGCAAGAAATATTAAACTTAATTTTAATCCTTCAAGCCATCCTTTTTTACCGGTTCTTTTACCTATAACAAATCCTCCAACAAATAGAGAAATAATAGGAATAATTACCTTTAACACATTTATAAAAGTATTACCAAATAGATTTATATAATTAAATAAAGTTGAAATAAAAGTTAAACCAAGTAAAAAACAAATAATATATATAAAAGAAATACCTACATTTTTTAAATAATTCATAAGTGCCTCCTAATTAATTTTATTCTTTGCATAAGATTATATTCTAAAGACATAATAAAAAGGGTGATAATATGTACTTAAGTATTATTGTAAAAACATTAGTATTATATTTTTTTATTGTTGTTGTATATCGCGTTATGGGTAAAAAAGAAGTAGGTAAGTTAAGTATTATTGATCTTATTGTATCTATTTTAATTGCAGAACTTGCAGCTATATCAATAGAAGAAGCAGATAGATCTATCTTAACTTCTATAATTCCTATTGTAGTACTTGTAGTAATTCAAATAAGTATTAGTTTTATATCTTTAAAAAGTGTAAGTTTAAGAAAATTAATAGATGGGAATCCAATCGTTATAATTAAAGATGGTAAATTAAATTTTAAGGATATGACAAAATTACGTTATACAATTGATGATTTAATAGCGCAACTTCGCGAACAAGGTATTAAAAGTATTGAAGAAGTAAATTATGCAGTGCTAGAAAATAATGGTAAACTATCAGTTTTTGAAAATAGTAAAGATTATCCATTACCGATAATTATTGATGGTAATATTGATTATGATGTATTAAAAGATATGAAAAAAGATAAAAAATGGATTTATAAGATACTTGATGATAACAATATAACGTTAGATAATGTCTTTTATGCTTTTTATACCAAAAATAAAACTTATATTATTAAGAAAGATGAGCTTGAGTAATATTTAAGCTCTTTTTTACTTTTTTTAAGTCATATATAGTTACAAATATGATATTAGATGCAGTTGCAAGGATTAAGCCCCAAAGACCAATTTTGAGATTGCACCCAATAATTAACGTAGTAGTTCTAATAATCATTCCATAAAGGGTGCCCATCATTGAGTCTTTAGCTTTACCTATAGCTTGTAGGCTTGAACTAATAGGACTTTGAATATAGTGAAGTAAACATATAGGTGCTAGAAACTTAATGTAATTTAATCCTTCTTCAGTATTATAAATAAGTTTCAAAGGTATATTTGGAATAAAGATAAATATTAAAGTAGCAGGAATACCAATTAAAAGAGAAAAAAATAATGCTTGTTTAATTTTCTTTTTAGTATAATCTATATTGTTGTTGGCGTAACTGTTACTGACTACCGGTATTAAAGCTTGAGATATAGCTAAAGTAAAAAAGGAAGGTAGCAATAATAAAGGCATAACATAACCATTTAAAATACCATATTCGTTTATAATAAAATTATTAGAATAGCCATTTTTTAAAAGAAAGAAAGTTAAAATAATAGGTTCAAAAAAATAGCCGATACTTCCAATTAATCTACTAGCAGTTGTAGGCAAGCTTATACCAAATATTTCTTTCATATTACTTCTGTTAGGAATAAAATCATTTTTTGATACTTTAAAATGTTTAGGAAGAAAGAAAAATAAAACAATAATGGAAGTAAGTTCACTAATAATATTACTAAGAACAATAAATGCAACGGCAAATTCTAATCCTTTCTTCAAAAATAAAGGTATACCAATAATAACGATTATAAGACGAACAATATCTTCAGTAATGTTTGATACCACATGCGGTATCATTTTTTGTTTACCAAAAAAATATCCTCTTAAAATACTAGATATAGATATAAATGGTAAAACAAAGCCAATAGATTTAATAGCAAGATTTACTCTAGGTTCATTTAATAAACTAGTTGATATAAAATTACTAGAAAATATTAAAATAAACATAATCAAAATATTTAAAATAATAGAAATAGGTAGAGAAGAAAATACCAAATTTTTATTATTTCTTTTATCTTCTGCGACAAGTTTAGAGATAGCGACAGGCATTCCTAGTTGAGCTACCGCAATAAGTAAAGTAAAAGTTGGCATGATTAACATATAAAGACCAATTCCTTCAGTACCAACTAGTCTAGTCATAACTATTTTTATTAACATACCAAGTATTTTTGTAATAAATCCTCCAACCAGTAAAATAAATGTAGATTTAATAAATTTGCTTTTTTTCATAGTTTCTCCTTTAAAAAAATCTCTTTTTCATATATAATGTATATGTAGGAGTCATAAAAAATATTATGGAGGTCTATATGAACACAGAATTTACCACTTTAGAACAACTCTATGAAAGATTAAAACCAGCTTTAAGAACAAAGATGCGTGAAATGAGAAGTTTAGGTTATTCTTACATAAGAGAAGAAGATATTTGGAATTATTTAAAGGAAGTTAAATGGGCAAGTTCCAAAAATTTATTATTGTTTGAAATGGTAAGAGATGTGCTTAATGTAGATAATGGGAGTGTTGATAGTTATGTTAGACAAAAATTAAACTCTCGTGAACGAAGAATATATTTTAATGAATAGTTTGGAGATGCATTATGAAAAAAATATTTAAAAAAATTTTGTTGTTAGTACTACTTTTTGTTGCTTCTATTTTAGTACTAATCCCAACAATTAAACATGTAAATTATGGTCTTGATTTACAAGGTGGATTTGAAGTTTTATACCAAGTAAGTAGTTTAGATGGTAGTAAAATGACTAGCGATAAACTTACTTCTACATATAAAACTATTGGTAAAAGAATAGATACATTAGGGGTATCAGAACCTAACATTGTTGTTGAAGGTGAAGATAAGATTAGAGTTGAGCTTGCTGGTGTTACTAATATCGAAGAAGCTCGTAAGATATTAAGTAAAGCTGCTAATTTAACATTTAGAGATACTAGTGATAATTTACTTATGACTAGTGATGTTATTAGTGGAGCTAAACTTGGAAGTGATTCTAATGGAAGACCTGCTGTTGCACTTAGTGTAAAAGATAAAGAAACTTTTTATAAAGTTACTAAAAAAGTAAGTGAAATGAGTGACAATAGAATTGTTATTTGGTTAGACTATACTGAAGGTGAAGATTCATTTAGTAAGGAAGGAAATAAATGTGGGACTTCTGAATCTTCATGTTTAAGTGTTGCTAGTGTTGGAGAAGGATTTGCTAGTGATGTTATTATTCAAGGTAACTTTACAACTGAAGAAGCAGAAACTTTATCTAGTTTAATTAGTTCAGGAAGTCTTCCTACAAAATTAGAAGAAATATCTTCTAAAACGGTTGATGCTTCATTAGGAGCTAACTCTTTAAATAAAACATTTACTGCAGGTATTATTGGGATAGCTTTAATTATGGTTGTTTTAATCTGTTTATACCGCTTTGCTGGATTTGTATCAAGTGTTGGTATTATGATTTATACAACACTAGTATTTGCTATATTCTGGCTTGTAGGTGGAGTTCTTACTTTACCTGGAATTGCTGCTGTATTAATTGGTATTGGAATGGCAGTTGATTCAAGTGTTATTAGTTTTTCAAGAATTAAAGATGAATTGAAAAAAGGTAGTAAGTTAAATAATGCTGTTAAAAATGGTAATAAAAACTCTTTCGCTTCTATTCTAGATGGTAACCTAACTACTTTAGTAGTTGCCCTTATTTTATTTATCTTTGGTGAAAGTAGTGTTAAAGGATTTGCTACAATGTTAATCATAAGTATAGCCGTTACAATGTTTGTTATGGTATTTGTTGTAAGATGGTTAATTAATTATACAATTAAAACTGGTTTCTTTGAAGGAAAAGAAAAATTATTTATTGGATATAATGGTAATAAAGAAAGATTTGAAAAACTTAACTTTAACGAATTAAACCGTTATACATTACCACTTACTGGTATTATGGTAGTTATTGGTATAGTTTCTCTTGTTATTTCTGGATTAAATCTTGGAATAGATTTTAAAGGCGGAACATCTATCACAATTGAAACAATGAATAATTTAACTGAAGAAGTAATAAAAGAAGATATGAGTTCTCTTAATTACAATGTTTATAGCTATGAAAAAGCTAGTGATAATGTTTATATAATTAAAGTAAATGAATCAATGGATAAAGATGAAGTAATGAACGTTGGCTCTTACTTACAAGAAAAATATGAGGCTTCTACTGATATTGGTGTTGTATCTAACTTAGTTAAAGAATCATTAGTTAAGAATGCGATTGTATCATTATTAATTGCTTTTATTGGAATAATCATTTATGTAGCATTGAGATTCCAATTTATGTATGCTGTAAGTGGACTAGCTGCATTAATTCATGATGTATTTATGATGGTTGCAATCTTTAGTTTATTTAGATTAGAAGTAACAAGTGTCTTTATAGCAGCTGTACTTTCAATAGTTGGATATTCAATCAACGATACAATTGTAGAATTTGATCGTATTCGTGAATTAATTAAAACTAAATATAATAGTAAATTAAAGAGTATGAATGATGTTAATGAACTTATCAATACAAGTTTAAAACAAATGTTATCACGTACAATTATTACAACACTTACAACAATGATTCCTGTAATAACATTAATATTCTTTGGTTCACATGAAATATTTAATTTCAATATTGCCTTATTAATTGGTTTGATTGCTGGTACATATTCTTCTGTTTTACTAGCACCTCAATTATTAAGATTATTCTTAAAGAAAAAAATAGACGTTGATTTAAGTAAAAAATGGTATGAAGATAATGAACCAACTGAGAAGAAAGTAAAAGGAGTAAATGCTTAATTTATTCCTTTTTTTCTCTTAAAAATTAAAAAACATAGTTGCAATTTACTTTTTGATATGTTATAATCAAATTCTACTTAAAGGGAGGTTTTGTATGGAAAATAAAAAATATGTAGTGTGTAGAGATGATATTTATGTTGGGGAAGTTGTAAGAACAGATAGCATATCATATTGTTATAATAAAAATAATTATGACTATATGACATTAGGTATTACAGGTCCTTATAAAAGTTATAGAAGTATGTTATTTGTACCAAATGAAGTGAATTTAGCAAATGATTTATTGTATAGATCTCCAAATTATCCTGTTCTAAAAGTTACTGAAGATCAACTTTGTTTAAAGCTTGGAGAAAATACTATAATAATAAAAAATGCTTGTAATTTAGCAGCACTTCTTGAATACTTTGGATACAAAAAGGATTTAACTTTTGAAGATATTATGAAAATTCGTAAAACATTCTTTACAGGAAGATTTGCTAAAGATAATTGTGAATTATTTGGTTATAAAGAAACAATGGCTGAAGATGTAACATTTTATGATTGTAATGGTGAAGTAGTAACTGACCCTTTGGAATTAAAAATTAGAAAAAAAATATTTAAATCGGAACAACGAGCAGGACATAGAATGTTCTCAAGTGTAGGTGAAGGCCAACTTCCAAAGGAATATTTTGATGTTTTAAATCAAAGAGGAAATAATAGTTTACGAGACATTGATGAAGGTTTTAGTGAAAAAATAAATGCTTTTACACCTCATAAAGAAGAAGGACCAGTAAAAATATTAAAAAGATTTTAAAATAAAAGATATTTGAAAGTGTTGATTTCAACATTATCTTTTTTGAATTTAGATTTTAACCGCACCTTTTGGTGCGGATTTTTATTGACATAATAATATGATAATGTTAGAATAAATTACACGAAAAGAGGTAAAATGTGAAATCAAAAAATTATTTTATAAAAAAATTGGAAGAGCAATTATCAGATTCAGAAAATATTAAATTGTTTAGAGAAATGAAAGACGGAAAAAATAATCAAGAATTAATTATTTTACGTAATTTAAATTTAGTTAAGATTGTTGTAGAAAATTATGATACAAAGTACGATAAAGATGAATTATTTCAAATTGGAGTACTAGAACTTATTGATTCTATTAATAAATTTGATTGTGATAAAAGAAAGAGTTTTACTAGATACGCTATAAAAAATATTAAAAAAAGAATAGCAGAAGTGTTAAATAATTTACCAAATAATGAATTGGTAGTAAATTATGGACATATTATTGATATAGATGATGAATTTATAACTGATATTGATACAAATGTTGAAGAAGAATATGAGAAAAAAGAATTAAGAGTACAAGTAAGAGATTATGTTAATTCTTTACCACAAATACCTAGAGAATGTATAAAGATGTATTTTGGTTTTTATGGCAAACAATATAGTTTTGAAGAAATTGCTTTGATATTTAATATGCCTAGAAATTCAATAAAAAGAATTATTGTTAGAGAATTAATGACCATTAGAAGATTAATCTCAACTAAAAAAATAGATAAAGTAATTAATTCTATACAAAAGAGAAAATAGCTTATATTACTTTATTTTAAAAATTATTGCATTATAAAAATTAATGATGTATAATTAGTATAGTAAAGGAAAGTGGTAGTATGGTTAACATGACTTCAAAATTTTTAGTGGAAATACCAACCTGGGGGGGGGTTATTTAATCATACTATAATATTAAATAATAAAGAAAACACAAAGTTTCTAGACTTATTTGTAGTCTAGATTTCTTTGTGTTTTTTTGTTGTACCTTTACTAAATAAAGTAAATCTAAATAAAAGAAGGAGGAATATTATGAAAAATAAAAAAGGTTTTACTTTAATAGAATTACTAGCGGTAATAGTAGTACTAGCAATCATCGCACTAATCGCAACACCAATAGTAATGAATACAATTAAGAATGCGAAAAAAGGAGCAGCAGAAAGAAGCGCAGAGAATTATGTTAGGGCGGTAGAAATTGCAATTTCTACTAGGAAATTAAATAATGAACCTGTTCCTGATGGTACATACACAATTGATAGTGATGGAAACTTAGGGGGGATTAATTATATTGATAAAGATCTTTGTAATGCTCAACCAAGTCAACAGAATTGTGAAATAGGGACTGAACAAAAAATTGTTGTGGAGTCTGGGGGAAGTAGACCATCATCAGGTAAAATCACTATCAAAGAAGGCATGATAGTAGATAATGAAGTTTTACTAAGTATAAATGACTATCAACTTACAGTAAAAGAAGGAAATGGTACTGCAACAGAAGTGGGAGACAAACTATGTGTTAGTGTCTTTGGAGAATCATTAACAGCTGGTTCAGAGTATACTTGCGAATTAGGGGATGGGGAAAAAACCAATTTTTATATTTTAGAAATGAATGGTGATACTATTTCTTTAATAATGGAAACAAACTATGGAACTGAACAATATCCTTTTTGCAATCAAAGTGGTGCTAATAAATCAGATGCAACAAAATGTTTAGCAGATGGTTTGAACCATGGATTAGAAAAAATTAAAACAACGTGGACAAAACTAATAGAAAATGGTGGCACAGTATCTTTGCCTTCATATAATCAATTAAAAAAATATGCTGTTGAAAATGATTATTTACCAAAATGGTTAGTTGGTGATGTATCTTATTATTGGACATCAACATCTTATACAACTTCTGATGGAGCTTATCTTGTTAGAGACTACTCTAAAACAGATAATAATAAGTATGGAATGATAAGTGCTGATGGAATAGGAAATAGTAATAATTTACGCCCAGTTATAACTGTCTTAAAATCTAAACTTTCATAATAAAGAGTGCTCTAAGCACTTTTTGTTTGCTTGTTATTAAGATTTGTGTTAGAATATAGGCAACTGAGGGGGGATTAATCGTGAGAAAGGATAAAATATATAAAAAGTACCTATATATAGTGAATGAATATTATAAAATATATGGGAATAATTTTTCTAAAGATGAATTAGAAAAATTATATGCTGAAGTTATTACCCTATATTTAAGCAACAACTTTGAAGTGGGTATTAAAGATTTTATTTATAATAAATTTGCAGAATTTATAGATGGTTATAATTTTGAAAAAAGAAAACTTAAAGATTTAGTTATAGATGCACGTAATGGTAATAAAAAGGCTCGTGAAATAATTATTTTGCATTATATAAAAATGGTTACTTCTTTAGCGCCCCATTATAACTATGCACCTTTAGATGATATGATTAGTGATGGTATTGTTAAATTAATTAATGTTATTGATTATCAAATATATGACACTGATTGTGATAAGATTTCTCACAAAATTTGTGGGCAATTAAGACAATTTTATAATGCGTCACAAATTAAATATAATAGAAGTATTAAAGAAGAAAAAATAAATAATATTGATTTTTTTGATGACGAGTTAGATGATAAGATAAAAGAAATAGAGTTAGATAGTTTTTTAAAGTCTATAGGTAATAAAAAAGCTACTAATTATTTTAAGAAATATTATTATGAAGGTTATAAATTAACAGAAATAAGTAAAGATGTTAATGTAAGAATTGATTCTGTTAAACAAAATATTAAGATGGTTAGTAGATTAATTAATAATAATCATTTGAAATAGTCTTAAGACTATTTTTCTTTTGGAAAAAATGTTATAATTTAAATGGTGGTAGTATGTCAAGAATAAAAGTAATGGATGAATTATTATCTAATAAAATAGCAGCAGGAGAAGTTGTAGAAAGATGTTCTTCAGTTGTTAAAGAATTAGTTGAAAATAGTATAGATGCAGGTTCTGATGAAATTAGAATAGAATTAAAAGAAGCTGGTACTAAAGAAATCAAAGTTACTGACAATGGGTGTGGTATGGATAGAGAAGATGCGAGACTTGCATTCTTTCGTCATGCGACAAGTAAACTTAAAAATGAAGATGATTTATACCGAATAATGACATTAGGTTTTAGAGGTGAAGCTTTAGCCTCTATCGCTAGTGTTAGTAGAGTATATTTAAAAACATCAACTGGTGATGTTGGTACAATAGTTAAGATTAATGGTGGAGTTGTTGAGTCTATAGAAAATGGTGATGCAAGAAGAGGAACTATTATTTCTGTTCAAGATTTGTTTTATAATACTCCTGCTCGTTTAAAGCATATGAAAAGTTTATATACTGAACTTGCCAGCATAACTGACTATATTAATAAACTTGCTTTATCACATCCTAATATAAAATTTACATTAATAAATAATGATTCAGTTATTTTAAATACTGATGGTAGTGGTAATTTACTTAAGACTATTAATTCTATATACGGAGTTGAAGTAAGTCGTAATATGTTTGAAGTAAGTGGTGAAAATATTGATTATGAAATAAATGGCTATATAAGTGCGCCTTTTATACATCGTTCTAGTCGTAACCATATAATAACTATTGTTAATGGAAGAGTAGTTAGAAATCAAGATTTAAATAGAGTAATAAATGATAGTTATCACTCTTATAAACCTGATAATAGATATCCCATTGTTGTTTTAAATATTGAAGTTGATCCTAGTTTAGTAGATGTGAATATTCACCCTACTAAAATGGATATTAAATTTTCTAATTTTGATAGATTATTAGAGCTTGTTTCTGAAATAATAACAAATAAAATAAATAAAAAGAATTTAATACCTAAAAAAGAGGTAGTTATTGAAACAAAAGAGGAAATAGTAGAAGAAAAACCACAATATGAAGAAATGACTTTAGATTTAAAAAGAGTTGCGGAAGATGAAACTTATTATAAACCAATTGAAGTAAATCTTGATTTAACTAATACAGAAGTAGAAAAAGAAGATATAGAAGAACCTGGAGAAAGAATGCCAGAAATATACCCAGCTGGTTTTGTTCATGGTACATATATTATTGGGCAGAATGAAAAAGGAATGTATATAATTGATCAGCATGCTGCTAAAGAAAGAATTAATTATGAGTACTATAAAGAAAAATTAGGACACCCTACTAAAGAAAAAATATCATTATTATTTCCTTTTACGATAGAACTTTCTAATACAGAATTTATAGTTTTAAAGGAACACTTTGATTTACTTCAAAATATAGGATTTGAAATAGAAGAATTTGGTGTTAATTCAATAATTGTAAAAGCTCACCCAACATGGCTTCCAAAAAGTTATGAAGAAGATGCGACCAGAAGAATTATTGAAGTGGTAATTATGACAGAAAAAGATTTTTCAATTGTTAAATTTAATGAAAAATTAGCAACTATGCTTAGCTGTAAGATGGCAATAAAAGCTAATGAAAGTATTACTCTAGAGGAACACGAACAATTAATTAATGATTTAAGAAAGTGTAAGAATCCATTTAATTGTCCGCATGGAAGACCAACTACAATATTTTATTCTAATTATGATTTAGAAAAGTTATTTAAACGTAGTGGTTTTGATAAAATAGTATAGGGAGGATAAATTATGAATGAGTTAGAAGAAAAAATAAGACAAAGTAAAGCAATTGATATTTTACTTAACTATTTACAAGATAATAATTTGCTTGAAGATGTAATAAAACATCTTACTATTTCTAAAGAAAATGGTGAAGTAATTAATAAGTTAAGCTTTTATCAAGATAAAAATGGCAAATTATTAAGTAATTATGAAGTGAATTTGAATGATTTAGATAAAAGTAAATTAGAAAAAATGATTATATATCGTTATGAAGAATTAAGTAAATTATACTTTGATAATAATTTGGTAGAAGAAAAGAAGATATTAAATAATACACCATCTAAGTCATATAATCAAATAAAAAGAACGTATCAACCATTAAAATCAGATGAGCAACTAATGGTTCAACAGTTACATAATTTAACAAATGAATATCCTTGCTTATTAATTGAGATAATTTTATATTATAATATTAGTATTGAAGAATTAATAAAAAGCGATAATAAAAAATTAGTATTAAATTAAATTTTAAAATAAAAAGGAAATGAGAAAGCTTTATAGAATAATATAAGTGAGTTCTATAAATTTCTATGACCTTTTTATTTTTTATATAAAAATTATAAAAAAACAAAAGTATATTGACAAACATATGTTTGTTTTGATACAATCTTGTTGTTTATAAATATACATGTACTTACAATAATATTAGTGATTAAGTAAACAATTCAAAATTAAAGGTGGTGAAAGAATGAAGGAAACTAAATTAGAAACTATTACAAATCTATTTGATGGTAAAGAAATAAGAAGTTTTTGGGATAGTACAAAAGAAGAATACTACTTTAGTGTAGTTGATGTAATAAGTGTATTAACTGAAAGTAATGATCCATCACATTATTGGAGAACTCTTAAATCAAGAATGCTTAAAGAGGGAAATGAAACCGTCACAAATTGTGACACCTTCAAATTAAAAGCAAAAGATGGAAAATTAAGAAATACTGATATGCTAGATACAAAAAACATTTTCAGACTTATCGAATCAGTGCCTAGTCCTAAAGCTGAGCCGTTTAAAATGTGGCTTGCCAATCTTGGAAGTGAAAGAATTGATGAAGTATTTGATCCTGAAATTGCCATAAAACGAGCAATTGAATATTATCGTAAAAGAGGATATTCTGATAAATGGATTGAGGTTAGGTTAAAAGGAATATTAGGCAGAAATAAATTAACAGATGTATGGAAAGATGGCGGTATTGAAAAAAATATAGAGTATGCAATGCTTACTAACGAAATATATAAAAGCTGGTCTGGAATGAAAGCAAATGAGTATAAAGCATATAAAGGTCTTAGAAAAGAATCGTTAAGAGATAATATGTCTGATATAGAAGTATTACTTACAGATTTAGGAGAGATAGCAACTCGTGATATAGCAAAATCAGAAAATCCTCAGGGATTTAGAGAAAATATGAAAGTTGCTCGTAAAGGTGGACAAGTTGCACATGATGCAAGAGGGTCTTATGAAAATGCAACTAATAAATCAGCTGTTACAGATGAAAACAATTTAAATTATCAATATATAGACGAAACAAAAAAATTATTAAGCAATAACTCTAAAATATAAGTTAAGATGTATTAACAAAGTAAAAGAAATCATCAATAATTGATTTCTTTTCTTTTATTTTTTTGATATAATTAGAAAAGGAGTGATTTTATGGCAAACAAAGCAATTACAAGTAGAGATATTGATTTTGCTAAATGGTATACAGATGTTGTTAATGCGGCTCATTTAGCAAGTTATTCAAATGTAAAAGGATGTATCATTCTAGAACCTAATGGTTATGCAATATGGGAAATGATGCAAAAAGAACTAGATAAAATGTTTAAAAAAACAGGACATAAAAATGTAGCAATGCCAATGTTGATACCAGAAAATTTAATGAAAAAAGAAGGAGAACTAATTAATGGTTTTGCTCCTGAAGTAGCTTGGGTAACAATTGGTGGACAAAAAGAACTAGAAGAAAGAATGTGTATTAGACCTACTAGTGAAACATTATTTAGTGACTATTACTCAACTAAAGTTAAATCTTATCGTGATTTACCTATGAAATACAATCAATGGTGTAGTGTTATGCGTTGGGAGAAAGAAACTAGACCATTCTTAAGAAGTCGTGAATTCTGGTGGCAAGAAGGACATACTATTCATGCTACTAAAGAGGAAGCTGAAAAAGAAACGAAAGATATGTTAGGAGTATATAAAACTTTCTTTGAAAAGTATTTAGCAATTCCTGCTATCACTGGTAAAAAAACAGAACGTGAAAAATTTGCTGGTGCTGACTATACTTTAACAATAGAAGCTTTAATGTATAATGGTGTATCATTACAGTCTGGTACAAGTCATTATTTTGGGCAAAGATTTTCAAAAGCATATGATATTAAATTTTTAAATAAAAATAATGATTTAGAATACGTATATCAAACATCTTGGGGAGTATCTTCTCGTATGATAGGAGCTTTAATTATGGTTCATAGTGATGATGATGGATTAGTTCTTCCACCAAATATATCTCCAACTCAAATAGCAATAATACCAATTGGTAATGATCCTAAAGTATTAGAATTAAGTCATAGTTTGTATAATCAATTAGAAGAAAATAATATTAGAGTTATGATTGATGAAACCGAAAAATCTCCAGGATTTAAATTTGCTGAAGCTGAAGTAAACGGTATTCCAGTTCGTATTGAAATAGGTGCTCGTGATTTAGAAAACAATAATATCACTTTAGCACGTCGTGATACTAAGGCAAAAACAACTGTTAATAAAGATACAGATATTGTAACTGTAGTTAATTGTTTACTTAGTGATATTCAAGATAATTTATATAATAGAGCTTTAGAAAGACGTAATAATCAAACTTATGAAGCACACACGTTAAAAGAAGTAGAAGATATTATGACAAATCATCCAGGATTTGTAAAAGCAGATTGGTGTGGTAGCGAAGAGTGTGAATTAAAAATGAAAGAAATAAAAGGTACTAAATCACGTTGTATCTTAGAAGATCACAAATTAATAGATGGTAAGTGTATTGTTTGCGGTAAAGAAGCTAAACACTTAGTAGTTTGGGGTATACAATATTAGTTTAGAAAGGTATAAGAAATTATACTTTTTTCTTTGCAAAAATATTGCATTATAAAAAATAATTTTGTATAATTAATACAGTAAAGGACAGTGGTAGTATGGTTAAAGTAGCTTTGAAAATAATAGCAAAAACACCAACCTGGGGGTTATTTAATTATACTATAAAACTAAATAATAAAGAAGACACAAAGTTGCTAGACTTTTTATAGTCTAGATTTCTTTGCGTTTTTTTTGTTGTACCTTTACTAAATAAAGTAAATCTAAATAAAAGAAGGAGGAAAGAAAATATGAAAAATAAAAAAGGTTTTACTTTAATCGAATTACTGGCGGTAATAGTGGTATTAGCAATCATTGCTTTAATCGCTACACCAATAGTAATGAACACAATTAAGAATGCAAAGAAAGGAGCGGCAGAAAGAACAGCAGATAACTACATCAAACAAGTAGAGACTGCGATAACAACATCAAAATTAGATAATAAAGAAGTAGCGGATGGAACATATACGATAGATGAAAATGGAAATCTAACAGGAAATGGATTAACAAAACCAATAACAATAGAAATGAATGGAGAGAAACCAAAAGGTGGATCTGTTGTAATAGCAAATGGACAAGTAACAACAGATTCAACTATGGAAATAGGAGATTACACAGTATCATATAATCCAACAAATAAGAAGTATGAAGCAACAGAGAAAAATAATAGTTTAGTATTATGTAAAGCAGTAACAACAGCAACTATAGGGAATGTACCACAAGGCAATTTTGCTTATGGTGATGAATATACATGTGAACTTGGAGATAATGATACAAAAACATTCTTTCTGTTAGAAACAAATGGTGACAATGTATCTTTAATTATGAATGCGAATGTAGATTCAAATGGAAAAGCAGTCACATCTTCATCAACGGATAAAGGAATTATTTCTTCTTGGTTAACAAAAGAAGATTATTTGGCAGCCGGAGGAACAGAAAGTGATTGGGGTAATTATGGGAATAATAATTTAGGCCCAATTACAGCAAACAAAAAATTAAAAGAAAACACAGTAAATTGGACAAAATTAAATCAATCACAAATTACATTACCAACTGCTGAACAAATAACAGCGGCATCAGGAAAAACATTTAATAGTAATTCTGATACATCTGTTTCAGGATTATCAACATGGTTGTTTGTTAATTTAGCAACAGGATCATATCCTCATGGGTATTGGACATCTACTCCAATATTACAACCGACTTGGGTTGTTTTTGATGTATACTGTAGGGAAGGAACTATAGATTGCAACAGTGCTGATTTATCGAGCACTTCTATTAATTTAGGTTATAATTTAGGTGTACGCCCAGTTATAGCTGTTTCAAAATCACAACTAGGATAGACTTTATAAACATGAATTCTTTTATTCATGTTTTTTTGTGTATCAAAGTATGATAAAATATAACAAGTGGTGATAAATATGTATTATAAAATCAGCAATGGTAGTGTAACACTTTCGGGAAATACTATTTTAGAAGATATTAATTTTAAAGTTAGTGATAATGAAAAGATAGGTATAGTTGGTCGTAATGGTAGTGGTAAGACAACATTACTTAAAGCTATAGTAGGTGAGGTAGATTTAGAGAATGGTTATGATGATTTAAAGGTAGAAAGTGTTGGAGATTATAAAGTTGGATATGTTAAACAAAATGTTGATAATAATTTAAATATTAAAATGATTGATTATATAGTTGATGCTTATTCTAATCTTATTGATATAGAAAAAAGTATGAAGAAATTAGAAAATAAAATGATATCTGGATATGATGAAAATATTGTTAATAAATATAATGATTTGATATCAAAATATGAATATCTAGGTGGTTATACTTATAAAAAAGAATACGAGGTAGCACTAAAAAAATTTGGTTTTAGTGAAAGCGATAAAGATAAATTATTGAGTGAATTTTCTGGAGGACAATTAACTAAGTTATCACTAGTAAAATTATTACTTAGTAAACCTGATTTACTTATACTTGATGAACCAACAAATCACTTGGATATCAACACTATCGAATGGTTAGAAGATTATTTAAAAAATTATAATAAAAGTATTATTATAGTTAGCCATGATCGTATGTTTTTGGATAACGTTTGTAACGTTATATATGATATAGAATATGGTACTTTAAAAAGATATAATGGTAATTATACTTATTTTGTAAATAAGAAACACGAAGACTATTTAAAACAAGAACGTGATTATGATGCTCAACAAAAAGAAATAAAGAGGTTGCAAGCTATTGCAGATAGGTTTAGATATAAACCATCTAAAGCATCAATGGCAATGTCTAAACTAAAACAAATAGAAAGAATGGTTAAAATAGATAAGCCACAAAAAGAAAATAATAGGACTTTCAAAACTAATTTTAGCCCCAATCAAGAAAGTTATCGTGATGTTTTAAAAGTTAAAAATTTATTCATTGGTTATGACAAAGAATTAAGTAGAGTAACTTTTAATGTAGAACGTAAAGATAAATTAGGTATTATAGGTGAAAATGGAATTGGTAAAAGTACATTACTTAAAACAATTATGGGATTTATTAGTCCTTTGGGTGGTAAATATACATTTGGTGATAAAGTTAATATTGGGTATTTTTCTCAACAACTTGACAACATTGATCCTAGTAAAACAATTTATGAAGAAATAGACAACGCATTTCCTAGTATGTCACCAACAGAAATAAGAAGTTTGTTAGGAGCATTTGATTTTCACGGTGATGAAGTATTTAAAAATATTTCTAGTTTATCTGGGGGAGAAAAAGTAAGAGTTAGTTTATGTAAGATATTAAATAGCAGACCAAATGTTCTTATTTTAGATGAACCAACAAATCACTTGGATATTATCAATAAAAATACGATAGAAAAGATGTTAAAAGAATATAATGGTACTATTATTATGGTAAGTCATGATAGATATTTAATAAAAAATGTATGTACTAAATTACTAGTATTTAATAAAGATGAAGTCGTTTTATATAATTATGGGTATGATGAATATTTAGAAAAAAGAAAAGTAGTTAAAGAATCTGAAATAATAAAGAAAGAAAATAAAGTATCAAAAAAAGAAGTTAATATTAATTTAATAAAAGAAATAAATAAAATTGAAAAAGTGATAGATAATAAAGAAAAGGAATTAGCTAAATTAAATAAAGAACTTTTAAAAGAAGAAGTATATATGGATATTAGTAAAGCTAAAGCTATACAAGAAAAAATAGAAATAATTACAAAAGAAATAGAAATTAAAACTAAAGAATGGGAAACTTTAGCAGATAAGATGTAAGTCAGTTTATACTGACTTTTTTTGTGTATTTTTTTTTGTAAAAAAAAGGAAATAAGAAAAAAATGTAGAATGTTATAAGTGAAGGGTTATAAAAATGTAATCCTTTTTTAATACAATAAATTCAAAGAAAGGGATGAGAAAATGAATAATGAAATTGTATTATTTGAGAATCAAAATGTAAAGTTGGAGGTGAATGTTAATGATGAGACAGTTTGGCTTACTCAAAATCAGATGGCACGGTTATTTGATAAAGAAAGAACTGTTATTACAAAACATATAAATAACATATTTAAAGAAGGAGAATTGGATAGAGAAAGCAATGTGCAAAAAATGCACTTTGCAAATTCTGATAAACCAGTTACCTATTATAATTTAGATGTAATAATAGGCGTAGGGTATAGAGTAAAAAGTAAAAACGGAATAGTATTTAGAAAATGGGCCAATAAAGTATTAAAAGATTATTTGATAAAAGGATATGCCATAAATAATAAAAGACTAGAATATTTAGAAAAAACAATTAAATTAATAGATATAGCAGGAAGAATAGATGAAGAATTAAATGGCAATGAAGCAAAAGAAATAATAAGAGTTATAAATGATTATTCAAAAGGATTAGATCTATTAGATGATTATGATCATAAAAGAATAGTAAAACCAAATGGTACTGTTAATGATAAAAAGATAAGTTATGAAGAATGTATAAAGATAATAAATAAATTAAAATTTAGTAATGAAAGTAAATTATTTGCTAGAGAAAGAGATGAAGGATTAAGAAGTATTATAGGAGCAATATATCAGTCATATGATGGAATAGATTTATATAAAACGGTAGAAGAAAAAGCAGCTAATTTCTTATATTTGATAATAAAGAATCATGTCTTTATAGATGGAAATAAAAGAATAGGAGCAACACTTTTTATATATTTTTTAAGATATTATAATTTATTATATATTGAAGGAAAACAAGTAATAGATAATAATACACTAGTTGCCTTAACTCTTTTAATAGCGCAATCTAATCCTAAAGAAAAAGAAGTATTAATTGATTTAGTTATGAATTTTTTAAATTGAACCAGATAAATTTCTAACAACTTTTTCTTGTGGAAAACTCTTGAAAAATAAGCATAAATAGTATATACTATTACTTGTATTGGAGGAGAATTATGAAAAATATAAAAGAGATAAATATTAAAGTAGAAGGAAAAGAATGGGAAGAAGCTTTAGATAAAGCATTTGTTAAAGCTAATGCTAAAGCTAAGATAGATGGATTTCGTCCAGGAAAAGCTCCAAAAGAAGTATTTTTAAAGAAATATGGTAAAGAAGCTTTATATATGGATGCTGCTGACATTGTTTTAGATGGTGCTTATCGTAAAGTATTTGAAGATAATAAAGATTTAGAAATAGTAGCGCAACCAGAAATTGGACTTAAGTCAATTGATGAAAAAGGTGTTGAATTTACATTTAAATTAACTTTAAAACCAGAAGTTAAATTAGGTAAATATAAAGGATTAAATGTTAAGAAAGATAGTGTTAAAGTAACTAAAGAAGAAGTAGAACACGAAATTGAACATTTACGTAGTCACTATGCTGAAAACGTTGTTAAAGAAGGAAAAGTTGAAAATGGTGATATTGCTATTATCGATTTTGAAGGATTTAAAGATGGTAAAGCATTTGATGGTGGTAAAGGAGAAAATTATTCATTAACTATTGGTTCAAATACATTTATTCCAGGATTTGAAGATCAAATTATTGGTATGGCTAAGGGAGAAGAAAAAGATATTAATGTTACTTTCCCAGAAGATTATCATAGTGAAGAATTAAAAGGTCAACCAGTTGTATTCAAAGTAAAAGTAAATGAAATTAAGGAAGTAAAAATTCCAGAATTAGATAAAGATTTCTTTGAAGATTTAGGAATGGAAGGAATTGATTCTAAAGAATCTTTAGAAGCTCAAGTTAAAGAAAATATTAAAGCTCGTCGTGATGCAGATGCTGAAAATAAATACATTGATGAATTATTAGAAGCTGCTGCTAAAAATGTAGAAGTAGATATTCCTGATGTTATGATTAGTGAAGAACAAGATCGTATTTTAAGACAATATGAAGAAAACTTAAAAATGCAAGGATTAACATTAGAACAATTCTATCAATTTACAAACAGTGATGAAGCTGCACTTAGAGAACAAATGAAAGATGAAGCTACTAAGAGAGTAACTTATAGATTAATGCTAGAAGCTATTGCTAAAGCTGAAAAAATTGAAATAACTGATGAAAAAGCTAACGAAGAAGCTGAAACATTAGCAAAACGTTATCAAATGCCAGTTGATGAATTCTTAAAAGCATTTGGTGGTATTGAAATGATTAAATACGATTTAGAAATGCGTGGAGCAATAGATGTATTAAAGAGTGAATAATTCACTCTTTTTTCTTTGTTTTATGGTAAAATAAAGTAGAGGTGGTAAGATGGTTTGTGAAGTTTTGGTTGAGCTTAAAAGTAAAAATATAGATAAAACATTTACATATCTAATACCTGATAAATTTAAAGATAAAGTAAAAGAAGGAATTAGAGTATTAGTTCCTTTTGGAAAACAAAAATTAGAAGGTTTTGTTTTAAACATATCTGATAATTTACCAGAATATAGTTTAAAGGAAATCATTGATTTAATTGATTTAGAGCCTGTCTTAAATAATGAGTTATTAGATCTAGGTAAATATATTAGTAAAAAGACTTTATGTAATTTAATTACTGTTTATCAAGCTATGTTACCAGTAGCATTAAAAGCTAAAAATGGAAAGATAATAAATAAAAAGTTTGATACTTATGTAGTTATTAATAATGATGATTTTAGTGCTATTAAAAGTAATAAGCAACTAGAAATTTTAAATATTGTTAAAGATAGAAAAAAAGTATTAAAAAAAGAGTTGAATGATATATCTTTATATTCAGTTAAAACTTTAATAGAAAAAGGTTATTTGAAAGAAATAAAAGAAGAAAGTTATCGTATTAAAAGAGATAATATAAAAAAAGATGAACCTAAAGTTTTAAATGAAGAACAAAAATATGCATATGATGAAATTACTAATAACTTAGGTTCGTTTGTGCCATTTTTACTTCATGGTGTTACCGGAAGTGGTAAAACCGAAGTATATATGCATGTTATAGATAAAGTTATAAAAAGTGGTAAACAAGCACTTGTTTTAGTTCCAGAAATAAGTTTAACTCCACAATTTGTTTCACAGTTTGAAAATAGATTTGGCAGTGACATAGCGGTTCTTCATAGTCGTTTGAGTGATGGAGAAAAGTATGATGAATGGCGTAAGATTATCAGAAATGAAGTAAGTATTGTAATTGGGGCTAGAAGCGCTATATTCGCACCACTTTCCAATATTGGTGTTATTATAATTGATGAAGAACACACTTCAACTTATAAACAAGATAATAATCCTCATTATAGTGCAATTGATGTAGCGTTATATCGTGCCCGCAAATATAACTGCCCAGTGGTTTTAGGAAGTGCAACCCCTTCTATAGAAAGTTATACTCGTGCTAAAACAGGAGTTTATAGGTTACTAGAATTAAAAAATAGGGTAAATAAACATTTACCTACAGTAGAATTGGTTGATATGAAAGATGAAATGCGCAAAGGTAATCGCATTTTATGTGAAAACTTAATTAACTCTCTAAATGAGTGCATAAAAAAGGATGAACAAGCTATTATCCTATTAAATAGAAGAGGATTCTCCACTATATTAACATGTAAAAATTGTGGTTATACAGGTAAGTGTCCTAACTGTGATATTCCTTTAACTTATCATAAAACATCTAATACTATGAGATGTCACTATTGTGGATATGGTAGTGGAAAGATAAATATATGTCCAGAATGTGGTAGTAAAGAAATTAATTATTTTGGAATGGGTACAGAAAAACTAGAACAATGGATAAATGACAATATCGAAGGTGCTAGAACAATTAGAATGGATATTGATACAACATCTAATAAAGGTGCACATGAAAAAATAATAACAGCTTTTAAAAATAAAGAATATAACATTTTAATAGGAACGCAAATGATTGCTAAAGGTCTTGATTTTCCATCGGTTACATTAGTCGGGGTAGTAAGTGGAGACGCTAGTCTAAATATTCCTGATTTTAGAAGTGCAGAAAGAACTTTTCAATTATTAAATCAAGTTGCGGGACGAGCAGGGCGAAGTGAAAAGTTAGGTAAAGTTATTATTCAAGGATTTAATATGAATCATTACAGTATTAGATATGCAAGTACGCACGATTATACAGCTTTTTATGAAGAAGAAATGAAAATAAGAAGAGATTTGAAATATCCACCATATTATAATCTTTGTTTAATTAAAGTGTGTGGTGTTGATTATAATATGGTAAGTGATGCGGCTAATAAAATAGCTAATTATTTAAAGAGAGAATTAGAAAATAAAGTTATTGTTTTAGGACCTACCAGTGCTAATATTCCTAAAATAAATAATACATATTATTTAAATATCATTTTAAAATATAAGAAAACAGAATATATAGTTAGTTCTTTAAACTTTATAAAAGATGAATATAAAGAAAATCGTAAAATAAATTTAGATATTTATTTAAATCCTAATCAAATATAGTAAAAGTGTGATAAAATAATATTAGTAATTATAGAAAGGATTGTTTATGAATTTAGAAGATGTAAATGTAGAAAAAGAATTAAAAATTGTTTTTATGGGTACACCAGAGTTTAGTGTTCCTGTATTAGAAGGTTTAATTGAAAATTATAAAGTTAGAGCTATTGTAACTCAACCAGATAGACCTATTGGTCGTCATGGAGAAATGAGTGCAAGTCCTGTAAAAAGAGTAGGTATTAACCATACTATTTTAGTGCTACAACCTGATAAAATAAAAGAACATATTGAAGAAATAACATCTTTAGAACCTGATTTAATTGTTACTTGTGCGTATGGACAAATTTTACCTAAAGAAATTCTTGATTGTCCAAGATTAGGTTGTATTAATGTTCATGCTTCACTTCTTCCTAAATTAAGAGGAGGAGCGCCAATTCATAGAGCTATTATGAATGGTTATAAAAGAACTGGTATAACTATTATGTATATGGGTATTGGTATGGATGATGGTGATATTATAACGCAAGAAGCAATAGATATTGATATTAATGATACTGCTGAAACATTACATGATAAGTTAAGTATTTTAGGAAGAGATTTACTTTTAAAAACACTTCCTTCTATTATCGATGGAACTTGTGAAAGAACAAAACAAGATTCTAGTTTAGTTACTTATGGATTTAATATTAAAAGAGAAGATGAAAGAATAGATTTCTCTAAGACTAAACGTGAAATATACAATAAAGTTAGAGGCTTAAATTCATGGCCTGGTGCTTATTGCTTATATGAAGGAAAAATATTAAAAGTTTGGAAATGCCGTGAAGGTGAAACTTATAGACCTGATTTATTCGATGGTCAAGTAACAGCAATTTATCCTGATGGTTTTGGAGTAAAAGTTAGTAATGGAGAAATAATATTTACTAGTGTGCAACCTGAAGGTAAGAAAAAAATGGCAGCATCTGATTTCTTAAATGGAATTAATAAAGATGAATTTATTGGTAAAATATTAGATTAGGTGATTAGATGTTTAAAAAAACTAAAGAAAAAATAAATAGTAATGAGTATGTTATTTTATTTAAAAAAATGTGGGATAACAAACGTTACCGTTCAATACTAATTTTAGTTATCTATTTTATCTTTTTTGGAATAATTATAGGTGTTACTAGAGAAAATTATAAAAATACAGAAATAAATGATAGTGGGGATTCATCAAAACAACCAACTATTATAGAAAAGAAAAATAATTGGAATAATTATGAAAAAAATTATCAATATATAATAACTTTGAATGATGAAAAAATTGCTGATGTTAAAGTTGATGATGGTATTATTAATTTGAATGTTAATAATAAAGATTATATTGTTATTAATAATGTAATTTATCAAAATAAAAATGATGATTTAAAGAAAGTTAAAGAAATACCTAATTTAAAAATTTCTCTTCCAATTACTAAATTAAATATTAGAGAAATAATGAATTATTTAAAAGATTTAGAAGCTAGTAATTATACAGAAAACGCTATAAAATATCAAATTAGTAGTTCATATTTTATTGATAATACAGAAGAAAATATTGATGTTGAAGTTTATGGATATGATAATTTAGAAAAAATAGTTATAAATTATCAAGAAGAAAAAATTACATTAGAAATGAGTGAAACAGATGTTGGAAGTGTTGGATAAAAATTTAAAATTAATGTATCTTGTAAATGATAATGAACCTGATTCTTATTATATTAGTCTACAAGGTGATCCTAAGTGTGCGATTGATGTATCATATATTGATAATGATGCTTTGTTTAAACTATCATTACAAGAAAATTGTAGTGTTGAAGATATAGATATTATTCTTGATAAATTTAGTGATTATTTTCTTAATACAAACGAAAATATTAATGGAATAAGACTTTATGCTGATCCAACTGATTTGTTAGAACAAATAGGATTTGTATTAGAAAATAATAATGATGAGTTTTTATATAGAAAAAGGAATAGAAAGATAAAAAGAGGTTAGTTATGGAAGTTGTTATAATAATGGCTATTATAGGTGCAATAGTATTTTGTTTTAAAAGAACATTTAGTGGTTTTGTATATGCGGTTGGAATGGTAGATATATTTTTAAGAATATTAGCTTTTTTAAAAGTTCAATTATTAGGTGGCGAAGCTTTAGCGTTTGTTAATCGTTGGTTTCCTGCTTCAATTCCTGCTATAATTGAAAAATATACAGATGGAGCTTTAACTACAGTACTTTTTTGGGTATATGTTGTTATAATGATTATTTTTGAAGTATATATCATAAAAGGATTTATTAAAAAGAGATAATATTGTCTCTTTTTTCTTGAAACAAAAACAAATGTTTGCTATAATTATGATGGTGATAATGATATGTATGCTTATATAGAAGGTATAATAAAAGAAATAGAAAGTAATTATGTTGTGTTAGATAATAATGGAATAGGGTATCAAATTTATACTCCTAATCCTTATGCTTTTAACATAGATGAAAAATATAAAATCTATTTATATCAATTAATTAGAGAAGATGAAAATAGTTTATATGGATTTAAAAATAAAGAAGAAAAAGATTTATTTTTAAAACTAATAGAAGTAAAAGGATTAGGATGTAAGATGGCACTTCCGATGTTGGCAACTGGTTCTATAAACGGAATTGTTGATGCTATTGAAAGAGAAAATATTTTATATTTAAAGAAATTTCCAAAGATAGGTGATAAAGTTGCTCGTCAAATTATTTTAGATTTGAAAGGTAAATTAGTTAGTGGTGAAAAAGTAGTTAATAATAAAGATTTTAGTGAACTTACAGAAGCTTTAAAATCATTAGGATATAAAGCTAGTGATATAAACAAAATACTTCCTAATATTAAGTCTGAAGAAAATGTAGAAGAACAAATAAAAGAAGCTTTACGTTTATTATTAAAATAGGAGGATTCATGAGAATAGGAATAGATATAGACGATACAATTTGTGATACTTTTGATTTCGTTTTACCTTATTGTTGTAAGTATTATGGTGTAGATTATGAAAAAGCAATATCTCAAAAATTATCTTTACAATATTTTATAGATAATTATGGTTATTTTGATTTTGCTAAAAAATATTATGGAAAGATTATTCCTTATGTACCTTTAAAAAAAGATGTTGTTAAATATATAAATAAAATGAAAAAAAGAGGTCATCAAATAATATTTATAACATCACGTTCTAATAGAGGTTATGATAATCCTTATCAATTAACTTATGATTATTTAATAAAACATAATATTCCTTTTGATACTTTAATTACTGATGCTAAAGAAAAAGGAACAGTATGTCGTGATGAAGAAATTGATATATATATTGATGATAATATTAAAGAATGTATGGCTATTAATAAAGAAGGGGTAAAAGTTGTCCTTTTTGATACTAGATTCAATCACGATAATAAAGATTTTAAAAGAATTAAAAATTTTAAACAGTTTTATAAATTTATAAAGAAGGAGGAAAAGAATGGAAGACGAAAGAGTAATAACAAATCATGAATTAGCAGAAGATACATTTGAAGAGAATATTCGTCCTGATAGTATTGATGAATATATAGGGCAAAAAGAAGTAAAAGAAAATTTAGATGTATTTATTAAAGCGGCTAAAATGCGTAATGAATCATTAGATCATGTTTTACTTTATGGTCCCCCAGGACTTGGTAAAACAACACTTGCTTTTATTATTGCTAATGAGATGGGAACAAATATAAAAACTTCTTCAGGCCCAGCTATTGAAAAAAGTGGTGATTTAGCAGCTCTCCTATCAAGTTTAGAACCTGGTGATGTTCTATTTATCGATGAAATCCATCGTATACCAAGATATATAGAAGAAATTCTTTATTCGGCTATGGAAGATTTCACATTAGATATTATTGTAGGAACAGATTCGTCTAGTCGTAACATAAAAATAAATTTACCACCATTTACTTTAGTTGGCGCAACAACTAGAGCAGGTGATTTAACTGGTCCTTTAAGAGATCGTTTTGGAATAATATCAAAACTTAATTATTATACAGAAGAAGAATTAACACAAATAGTAAAAAGAACTAGTCGTGTACTTAATTGTCCAATTGAAGATGATGCTGCAATAGAACTTGCTAGACGAAGTAGAGGAACACCGAGAATTGCCAATAGATTATTTAAAAGGGTAAGAGATTATGCTTTAGTATTAGGTAGTGGTGTTATTGATTTAAAAATAACCAAAATAGCTTTGGATAAATTAAAAGTAGATAGTTTAGGTTTAGATGAAACTGACTATAATTTATTAAGATCTATTATTGAAAAATTTAATGGAGGTCCTGTCGGAATAGACGCAATCGCATCTTCCATAGGTGAAGAACAGAGTACTATTGAAGATGTATATGAACCATATTTATTACAACAAGGATTTTTAAAAAGAACAAATAGAGGACGTATTGTAACAGAAAAAGCTTATGAACATTTAAAGATAGAAAGGTGATAAAATAATGAAAGTATTAGTAACAGGAGGAGCTGGATATATAGGAAGCCATACTATGGTTGAACTTTTAAATGGAGGGTATGAAGTTGTTTGTATAGATGATTTTTCTAATTCTAAACCAATAACTTTAGATAATGTAAAAAAAATTACCAACAAAGATTTTTCTTTCTATGAAGGTAATGTATGTGATAAAAGTATTTTAAAAAAGATATTTGAAGAGAATAAAATTGACATGGTTATTCATTTTGCAGGATTTAAAGCTGTAGGTGAATCAGTAAAAATGCCACTTAAATATTATCGTAACAATTTAGATTCCACATTTTCATTATTAGAAATAATGAATGAATATAATTGTAAAAAACTTGTTTTTTCTTCAAGTGCTACAGTTTATGGTAAACCTGATACTTTACCAATTAAAGAAGATTCTAAACTTTATACAACTAATCCATATGGAACAACTAAATTAATGATTGAAAATATTTTAAAGGATTTATATCATTCTGATAATAATTGGAGTATTGCTATATTACGTTACTTTAATCCTGTTGGTGCTAGTAAAACGGGATTAATAGGTGAGGATCCTAATGGTATTCCTAATAATTTAATGCCTTACATCGTAAAGGTTGCAACTAAAGAATATCCACAATTAAATGTATTTGGTAATGATTATGATACTAAAGATGGTACAGGCGTAAGAGATTATATTCATGTTGTAGATCTTGCTAAAGGTCATGTTAAAGCCTTAGAAAAAATAAATAAAGATACTGGAATAGATTGTTATAATTTGGGAACTGGTTGTGGTTATAGCGTATTAGATTTAGTTGAAACATTTAAAAAAGTAAATAAAGTTGATGTTCCATATAAAATTGTTGAAAGAAGACCTGGCGATATTGATGCATGTTATGCTGACCCTAGTTATGCAAAAGAAAAATTAAACTGGCAAGCAGAAATGAGTATTGAAGATATGTGTCAAGATTCATATAACTTTGCCATAAAACAAAAGAAAGAGATTAATTAAAATCTCTTTTATTGTGCTTCTAAATATAAGCTTTTATTATAGTGATGTTGTGAAGTTTTTTTATTAGCAAGCGTATCACTATCTATTAAGAAGAAATCATAAATAAGAACATCTTCACCAGTATTAGTAACAGGGTCATCCCATGTTAAATCAAGATGATACCAATTATTATCTAAATAAACATAATTCCAAATATGTTCATTACTAGCAATACGATAATTATTAATTCCTAATTTATCTAAATAAATAGACATTACATCACTATATCCACCACATATACCTTTTCCTTCAGCTAATACACCAAAAGCATTATAAGGATGACCGGTGTAAGTATTTTTATCAGTATTTATTTTAAAGTCATTGTCATATTTTGTATTATTAATAATATAATCATGGAATAATTTAATTTTTTCTCTATCACTCATTGTATCTTCAATATTGTTTTGAATAAACTCATCAATTTTTTTGTTAATAAAATTAATTTCTATATTTGAATAGTTTTTTGTTACATTGATAGTTATACGATTAAAACTATCAGTAGTAACGGATATATTTTTAAATGAATTAAAAGGGTCAACATAGTTATTAATAACTTCTATTTCTTCAGAATTTTTAGTATAATCATTGAAATCACTGATACAATTTTCATAAGATGATGAACAATAAAGAGATACTTTATCCATACCACTGTTTAAAATAGTATAGATAATATTATTAAAGTCATCTTTACTTTTAGGCGTAATGTCATCAACGTTTTCAACAAGCAAATAATCTTCATCTTTATGATATTCATTATTTACTATTTCTTTTGTTCCTTGAAATAAAATATCATTTGCAATATAATGGACAATTGTATTTTGCTTAAAATAAACTAGACCTAATAAAATTAATAATAAGAATAACTCTAACTTTTTCATTGTATCACCTAGTTTAATTATATCAGAACGATACAAAAAAAAGAAGTATAATTACTTCATTTCATTTACTTTTTTAGTTAAACGAGATTTATTACGAGCACTAGTGTTCTTTGCAGTAACACCTTTAGAAACGGCTTTATCAATTCTCTTAATAGCTACTTTTAAAGCATCACTTGCTTTATCTTTATCTTTACTAGCTACAGCTCTTTCTACATTTTTCATAGCTGTTTTCATACTAGCTTTGTATGTATTATTTTGTTCATTTTTCTTACTAATTACTTTTACTGCTTTTTTAGCATTTTTCATATTTGGCATAATCTCACCTCCAAGTCATTCAATATATACATATTTTAGCAGACATTTTATTAAATTGCAATGATTTTATTAAATAATCATAATATTTAAGCTTTTGTTTATAATAAAAATGGTGATTATAGTGAATAAAGAAGTAGATTTATCAAAGTACGAACTACGTACAGATTTAGCAATTGAATCAATAAATAGTGTTTCTGATAAAAATGGAATTAAAACAAGTATTAAAAATATAGATGAAATTAAAGTTACACAAGTAGAAGTAGACGAGGAAGGTAGTAAAAAAATAAATAAAAAAGTAGGACTTTATACAACAATAGAATTTATAGATGTAACTGATTCTAATAATAGAAAAAAGGTTTTAAATGTATTTGCACACGAGTTAAAAAATTTACTTTCTAAAATTAATATTAAAGAAGATGATAGTTGTTTAGTAATTGGGCTTGGTAATGCATCATCAACTCCTGATTCTCTAGGGCCCCTGTCTGTTGATAATGTGCTTGTGACTAATCACTTATTTGAACTTAAGGAATTAAGTGATGGCTTTAGAAGAGTGTGTGCGATTAACCCAGGGGTTATGGGCACTACTGGTATTGAAACTAGTGATATTATCTTAAGCATAGTTGAAAAAATAAAACCTGACTTTATTTTAGTTATTGACGCTCTTGCTAGTGGTTCCATAGATAGAGTTAATAAAACAATTCAACTTACTGATACTGGTATTCATCCTGGAAGTGGAGTTGGTAATAGTCGTAAAGAAATTAGTAAAGATATATTAGGTATACCGGTAATAGCTATAGGTGTACCAACCACTGTAGATGCGGTAACAATCGTAAGTGATACAATAAATTATATGTATAAACACTTTTCTTATACAAAAGAAAACGTAGATAATCCTCGTAATAAATTGATGGTATCAACACCTAATTATCTAAAAAAGAATATCCAAGTAAATGAACAGGATAAAAATAATTTACTTGGCTTAGTAGGACTTTTAAGTGAAGAGGAAGTAAGACAACTAATTTTTGAAGTATTAACACCGATAGGTTATAATTTGATGGTAACACCTAAAGAGATAGATTTTATTGTGGATAAATTAGCAAATGTAATAGGAAATGGTATTAATAAAGCTTTACATCATATTACTATTGACAACTAAATTAAATAATTATAAAATTATCATAGTAAAGGAAAGTGGTAGTATGGTTAAAGTAGTATCTAAAAATATTATAAACTCC
>OGOZ01000300.1_pt1 | contig 35500 bp, 43 predicted proteins | sample 1552801 | NCBI WGS metagenome assembly OGOZ01 (sample SAMEA2580196, study PRJEB22360) | human gut metagenome | biome: human gut; feature: human-associated habitat; material: faeces | place: Denmark | collected 2008/2010 | reverse complement strand
TATTGTAAAATATATAAATATAATAGTAATTTTTATGTTATTCCTAAAAGAACTGTGAGTGATATAAATATAGGTTTTATTTTAGAAAATAGTAAAATTATATATGGAGAAGATGCTTATAAGATTATAAATAAAGCTAAATTAATTAATAATAAAAAATTGTTTGTATAAAGGTTATGATGTGTTATAATAATGTAGAAAAAGAGGTGGTAGTATGAAAAAACCAGTAGTTGCGCTTGTTGGTAGACCAAATGTAGGTAAATCAACTATTTTTAATAGATTAGTTGGTAAAAAAATATCAATTATAGAAGATACTCCAGGTATAACTAGAGATAGAGTTTATGGTAATGTTAAGTTTGAGGATTATTCTTTTCATTTAATTGATACAGGTGGTATTGATATAAGTGATGCATCTTTTAATGAAGAAATAAAGATTCAAGCAACTCTAGCAATTGATGAAGCAGATGTTATTCTTTTTGTTGTTGATGGTAAAGAGGGAATAACAACTAATGATTTAGTGGTAAGAGATATGTTATTAAAATCTGGTAAAAATGTTATTGTTGTTATAAATAAAATTGATAGTAGTTTATCTCGTGATAATATATATGATTTTTATGAACTTGGTTTTTCAGAGTATTTAACAGTCAGTGGAGAGCAAAATATTGGGATATATGAACTTTTAACGACAATTGTAAAAGATTTTCCTAAGGTAGAGGAAGAATACAAAGAGGGAATTATAAAATTCTCCGTAATAGGAAGACCAAATGTAGGTAAAAGTAGTTTAGTTAATGCGATATTGAATGAGGAAAGAGCAATTGTATCTAATGTTGCTGGTACAACTAGAGATGCAGTGGATACACCATTTACTTACCATGGAGAAGAATACGTAGTTATTGATACGGCAGGAATGAGAAAACGTGGTAAAGTCTATGAAAATGTAGAAAAATATAGTTTACTTAGATCTTTAAAAGCAATAGATAGATCTGATGTTTGTTTACTTGTTATAAATGCTGAAGAAGGAATAATTGAACATGATAAACATATTGCAGGATATGCGATAGAAGCAGGAAAGCCTGTTGTTATCGTAGTAAACAAGTGGGATACAATTGATAATAAAGATGGTGCAATAAAAGAATTTACGACTAAAATTAGAAATAATTTTCAATTTATGCCATATGCACCAATTGTTTTCTTGTCAGCACTTACTAAAAAAAGACTTCATACATTGATGCCTGAAGTTTTAAAATGTTATCAAAATACAAACAAAGAAATAGGAACAAGTTTACTTAATGATGTTATAACTGATGCTTATGCATTAAATTTACCACCAACTTATAAAGGTAAACGCTTAAAGATATATTTTAGTAAACAAGTTTCGACTAAACCACCAACATTTAATATTCAAGTTAATAGTAAAGGTTTAATACATTTTTCATATGAGCGCTATTTAGAAAACAAAATAAGAGAAGCTTTTGATTTTGAAGGGACTCCAATTATTTTACAATTCAAAAATAAAGGAGAAGAAGAAATCTAGCTTCTTTTTTTAACGAAAAAAAAGAAATACCATATAATAAGTTAGAGGTGTTTATATGGTAAATTTTTCAGATAGCTTTTTTAATAGAGTAGAAAAGAAGACTAAGGTTGGAAAAGATAAAATTTTAAATTTGGCGGCTAAACTACAACAAAGTGATTTAAAAAATGAAGCAACTTTAAGAGAAGTTATACAGGAACTTGGTAAAATGACAGGTAAAGAAGTTTCAAAAGATAAAGAAGATAAAATAGTAAAAGCTGTTGTCAATGATAAAGTTCCAAAAGACATAAATGGAATGTTTTAGTGACAAATTGATGTAAACTTAGATAATTTCATTTCCGTAAAGTTTAATTTGTGTTAAAATAATAATAGGTGGTAATATGGATAGGGAAATGAAGATTAATGAATTTGTTACAGCTCTTGAAATGATGTCTTCAGAGTTATTAAAAATGATATATAATACTCAAACTCCATGTTTGGATACTTTGGTAAAAAAAATAACAAAGTATATGAATGAAAATTATCCGCATGTTAGTTTTTCTAAAGAAGAATTATTAAATGCCGTATATAAAGTGTATCAAAAGAAAGATATGAATTTAAAAAAATCTATTGATACTAATATAGGAGCTTTAAAATATAAATTAGAAGATGAAAAAATAGATGTTGATCTTGCAATAACTGAAGAAATTAATAAATATAAGACTATGTTTATGAGTGTAAATGCAGGAACAAATATAAATTATTTAGGTCTTGTTGATGAAATAACAGAAAATGTTATGGCTCTTTTAATAAGAAATAATCATTCAATATATTTTGCTAAAGATACAAATAAAGTAAGAGAGTATATTTATGATTTAGTAAATAAAAATTTCTTTAGTACAATGATTAAAGTTGGAGATACATTACTAGATGATGGTATTATAGCTTTAGAGCAAGATTTTGAATTAAAAAATAATCCAAAAATGAAAGAATTGAAATAATTCTTTTTTTTGAATACTTTTATCTTTTTTTTCATATAGTTTAATGAATTAGATGAAAGTAGGGATTATATGGAAAAGATAGATATTATAAAAAGTATTACTGAAAGAACTGGTGGAGATTTATATTTAGGTGTAGTAGGGGCAGTAAGAACTGGTAAATCAACATTTATAAAAAAGTTTATTGAGAATTTAGTTGTACCTAATATTGAGGATGAATACGAGAAAAAAAGAGCTTTAGACGAAATACCTCAAAGTGCACAGGGAAGAACAATAATGACAACTGAACCAAAATTTGTTCCTAGTAATGCAGCAACTATTAAAGTAGATGATTTTACAGCTAGTGTACGTTTGGTTGATTGTGTTGGATACATTATCCCTGGAGCAAAAGGGTATGAAGATGAAAATGGTCCTCGAATGGTAAAAACACCGTGGTATGATGAAGAGATTCCTTTTGTAGAAGCTGCTGAAATAGGAACAGAAAAAGTAATAAAGGACCATTCAAGTATAGGGATTGTTGTTACAACAGATGGTTCTATTGGTGAAATAGAGCGTAGTGATTATGTTGAAGCAGAGGAAAGAATAGTAGGAGAATTAAAAGAAATAGGTAAACCTTTTATTGTAATTTTAAATTCAACCCATCCAATGTTACCAGAAACAGAGCGTATGGCCGATAGTTTAAAAGAGTCATATGGTGTTCCAGTTCTTCCAATCAGTATTGAAAATATGTCAGAACGTGATATATATTCAATCTTAAAAGAAGCTTTATATGAATTTCCAGTTTTAGAAGTTAATGTTGATATGCCAGAATGGATAGCAACATTAGATTCAGAAAACTGGCTTAAGAAAATATATATTGAGAAAATAAGAGAAAGTGTTATTGAAATTGATAAACTTCGTGATATAGAACACATAACTAATCATTTTAATGATTGTGAGTATATAAGCAAGTCATATCTTTCTAATGTTGATACATCTTCAGGAGTAGTAACTGTTACTTTAGATGCACCAGATAACTTATATAACCAAGTTCTTAAAGATATTATTGGTGTAGAAGTAACATCTAAATCTCAACTGTTAAAATTATTCCAAGATTATAATGAAGCCAAAGTTGAGTATGATCAAATAAAAACAGCATTAAAAATGGTTAAAACAACAGGATATGGTGTTGCAAGTCCAACTCTTTCTGACATGAAATTAGATACACCAGAGATATTAAAACAGGGTAGTAGATATGGTATTAAATTAAAAGCAGTCGCACCTTCTATACATATGATTAGAGTGGATGTTGAAAGTACATTTGAACCAATAATTGGTTCAGAAATGCAAAGTAAAGAGTTAATAAATTATATCATGAAAGATTATGACAATGATGCTGATAGTATATGGAAAAGTGAAATATTTGGTCGTAGTTTAGATGTTATTGTAAAAGAGGGTATTCAAGCTAAGCTTTCAATGTTGCCAGAAAATGCTAGATTTAAATTACAACAAACATTATCAAAACTAGTAAATAAAGGTAATGGTAATTTATTTGCTATCGTGTTATAGGATTTCCTATAACTTTTTTGTTAAAATAAGAAAAATATATTGCTTTTACTTAAAAAAAATGGTATTCTTTAATTGTAAGCAAGATAGAGCTTATAATATAGGAGGTCAAGAATATGTCAAAAACAGATTTAGTTAGCTTCATTGCTGAAGAAACTGGATTATCAAAAGCTGATTCATCTCGTGCTTTAGAAGCTATGATGAATGGAGTTATCAAAGGATTAAAATCAGAAGGGAAAGTAACTTTAACAGGTTTCTGTACTTTTACTGCTAAGAAAAAAGCAGCTAAAGAAGGACGTAACCCTAGAACTGGTGAAACAGTTAAAATCCCAGCTAGAGTTGTAGCTACTATTAAAGCAGGATCTAAGTTAAAAGACGCTTTAAACTAAAAGGCTCATGCCTTTTTTTTATGGAAATTTCATGTATAATGCAAGTTTAGAAATATTAAAAAAAATAAATGATAATGGTTTTAAAGCATATGTGGTTGGTGGATATGTCAGAAATTTATATTTGAATAAAAGAAGTATGGATGTTGATATATGTACTAATGCTACTCCTAAACAATTAAAAGAAATATTTGGTAATTTAATGTTACCTAAAGAAAGCTATGGCTCAGTAACAATAAGATATAAAAAAATTAGATTTGAGGTTACTACTTTTAGAAAAGATATTAAGTATGAAAATCATAGGGCTCCAATTAAAATTAAGTATATAGATAGTTTAATTGATGATCTTAAAAGAAGAGATTTTACGATTAACACGTTGTGTATGGATGAATATGGCGAAATTATCGATTTATTAGGGGCTAGAGAGGATTTAGATAATAAGTTAATAAAAGTGGTTGGTTCGCCTAAAAAGAAGCTTAAAGAGGATGTTTTACGTATTTTAAGGGCTATTAGGTTTGCAACTACTTTAAATTTTACATTAGATGATAGTGTTAAAAAATATATTAAAAAGTATGGATATCTTTTAGAGAGTCTTTCTTACGAAAGAAAAAAGGAAGAGTTAGAAAAAATATTTACTAGCAAGAATGCTTCTTATGGTGTCAATTTAATGATGGAATTAGGAATTGATAAATATTTGGAATTACATAATTTAGATAAACTAGTTATAGTTCCATCTTTAATTGGAATATGGTCACAACTAGGTGTTATAGATACATATCCTTTTTCTAATGATGATAAAGTAACAATAAAGAAATTAAATGAATTACAAAATTTAGATTTATATGATTCCATGGTTTTATATAAATACGGTTTATATAATTGTTCAATTGCTGGTCAAATTAGAAATATCCCTAAAAAACTAATTACAAAAAAATATAATGATTTAGTAATTCACAATATTAGTGATTTAGATATTAATGGAAAAGATATACAAGAAGTACTAAATATAAAGGGAAAAGAAATAGGTAATATTTTACATGATATAGAAGTTTTAGTATTAAAAAAAGAGTTAGAAAACGATAAAGAAGTTATAAAAAAATATATGGTGGAAAAATATTCTAATATACAAAATAATAAAAATGATATATAATTAAATCAGGTGATTATATGGTGGAAAAAATAAAAAAGATTTTACAAAATAGAGATGTTATAATACCTGGATTGTTATTTTATAATTATCGTAAATTAAATATGACTGCAGATGAATTAATAGTTGTATCATATTTACTTAGTGTTGATTCTTCTTTCAATCCTAAAAAAATAAGTTCCGAGTTAAATCTTCCTTTAGGAGACTTAATGGATATGTTGGAGCATTTAAAAGAATTAGATCTTGTAAAGATAGAGTTAAAAAAAGTTGATAATGTACGTAAAGAAGTAATTGATACTGAGGGTTTATATAATAAATTAGTTGGTTTACTTATTGACGATTCTCCTAAGAAAAATAAGAGTCAAATATATGATATATTTGAAAAAGAATTTGGACGTACCTTATCTCCAATTGAGTATGAAATAATTAATGCATGGCAAGATAGTAATATAAATGAAGAAACTATTGTTTTAGCTTTAAAAGAAGCTGTTTATAATGGAGTTACTAATTTAAGATATATTGATAAAATATTAAATGAGTGGGGTAAAAAAGGAATAAAGACACAAGCTGATTTAGATAATAGTAGAAAAGTTTCTAGACCTAAACAAGAAGAAATACCAGATATTGATTATGATTGGTTGACAGATGAAGAATAAAGAGATAATAGCTTATTTAGATACTATTATTCCTAACCCTAGATGTGAATTAGAATATAGTAAAGATTATGAATTATTGATTGCAACAATGTTGAGTGCTCAAACAACTGATAAAAGAGTTAATGAAGTAACTAGAGCTTTATTTAAAAAATATCCTTCATTGAAAGATTTAGTTGACGCTGATATAGAAGATATAAAACAAATTATAAGAAGTATAGGTACTTATAATAAAAAGGCTAGCAACATTAAAAGTATAGCAAAAAATTTATTAGAAAAAAGTAATGGCATAGTTCCTAATGATCGAAAATTTTTAGAGAGTTTAGATGGAGTAGGAAGAAAAACGACTAATGTTGTTCTTAGTAATATTTACAATGTTCCTTGTATTGCTGTTGATACGCATGTAAGTAGAGTTTCAAAAAGACTTGGTATTGCTAAGGAAGCAGATGATGTAGTTGTAGTAGAAAAGAAATTAAATAAGTTTTTTAAAGACGATGATTTATGTCGTTTACATCATCAATTGGTATTGTTTGGTAGATATTATTGCAAAGCAATAAAGCCTGAATGTGAAAATTGTGGACTTAAAAAATATTGTAAAAAAAACAGTTAGGAATTCCTAACTGTTTTTTATTTGAATTGTTTTAGATAAAGTGTCTTTAAAACCATTGTAAGATACTTTATATTTTATAACATATGTGCCTTCTACTGAAGTATCAATTTCATTACTAGGACCTTCAATAGTCTTGGTAATAGTTGCTTTATCAGTAACATCTACAGAGTTTTCTAAAACGATAACTGGTTTAGTTAAATCTTTAAAAGGTGTACCTACTGATAAAATTATTGTAGAGTCACCATTTAATGAAGCTGAAATTATTGATTCAGTGTTAGTTGTTGTAACTGTTGTTTCAGCTCCATCGCTAGCATTATTTTTAAATATTGTATAAGATGTTCTAACAACATAAGTAGTAGATGAATCTGTTGTTGTATCTTCAAATGTTGTATCAACTGTGTTGCCTAATAATTTTAGACTACCATCACTTTGCTTTTTATAAACATCATAACTTATTTTGCCAATATAACTATTATTATAACTTATTCTAGAACTTACAAATGCATTTAAGAATTTTTCACTAGTAAAGATTTTTGAGAAATCGTTTCTAATAGCTGTTTCATCAATAGCATCAGATTTTACTGCATTCCAAGTTAATGTAACTTTATTACCATTAGTTGTAGCTTTTAAATTTGTTACATTATTTAATTTTGAGAATCTAGTTGAAACATCAGTAGGTTCTGTTCCAGATTTAAATAATTCTTTTTTTCTAAGATTTTCTGGTGTATATTCACTAGCAAGTAAAGGAGTAGATGTTTCAGTTTCAATTTCTACTTCTACAACACTACTTGGCATTGTAAATGAACTAGTTCCAGATAAAACACCTTTGCTAATAGCTTTAAATAATCTAATATTTTGATAAGATGATAATCTATTAACATAATCTTTATTAATTTTATCATATCCATACCACATAGCAATAGCATAGTCTCTAGAGTATCCAGCAACCCAAAGGTCATTAACAGCATTAGCAGGTAAGCTGTGAGCTCTTTTAGTTTCAGCACTAAAGTTAGATGTACCAGTTTTAATAGCGTATGATATACCATTTACTTTACTACTACCCATGTTAGCTACTGCTGTATCCATTAAAATACTTGTAATCATATAAGCAGTTGAATCTGACATAGCTTTTTGTGTTTTTGGAGTAACATTAAATACTTTATCACTATCTTTATATGTTATTTTAGTAAATGTATAAGGTTCGATGTAAGTTCCTCCATTAGCAAATGCAGCATAAGCAGCAGCAAGGGTTAGAGGAGATTCTCCATTATATCCACCAATAGAGTGGGCTTCATGAATAATACCACCACTACCTTCAGGACTTAATCCTAGGTTGGTAACAAATTCTTTTATTTTATTATTATTGACAGCTTTAAATGTTTTTAAGGCAGGAACGTTTCTTGAAAGACTTAGAGCTTTTCTAACGTCCATATAACCATTATATTTTCCATCCCAGTTATTAAGATTTCCACCTGTAGAATAAGAATATTCTTCATCAGGAACAGGTTGAGCAGGTGACCAATTATTATATTCAAATGCAGGACCATAATCATATAAAGGTTTAGCTGTAGAACCAATTTGATTTTTTATCATTGTAGCATAGTTATATGTACCAACAGCATTTTTGTCACGTCCAGCACCAACAGCAACGATTGCTCCAGTGTTAGTGTCAGTAACAACAATACCAGCTTCTACAACATCATTCTCCCATTTGTAACTAGAAATTTCTCCGTTCATAAGATCATCAAGATATTGTTGCTTAGAGCGATCCATAGTAGTATATATTTCCATTGGTATTTCATATGGATTTTGTTCAGTACCAGTTTCAGCTTTTGTTTTTTTCTTTACTTCTTCAACAACAGTATCAATAAAACTTTGATATGCATAATTTTTTGTTGATGAAGATTTATCAATTTTCTTAACAATATCTTCTACGGTTAATTCTTTTGCAGCATTATATTCTTCCTCGTTAATATATCCATGTCTTAACATTAGAGATAAAACGACTTTTCTTCTAGCTTCTGTATTATCAGGATATAAATAAGGATCGTAGGCGTTACCACCTTTAAATAAACCAGCTATCATAGCAGCTTCTGATAAGTTTAATTCAGATACGCTTTTTCCAAAATAGTTACGTGATGCTTGTTCAACACCATAAGCACCACCACCCATATAATAAGAGTTAACGTAAAATTCTAAAATTTCTTCTTTAGTATATGTTTTTTCAATTTTGAAAATTGCTAGATAGATATCGGTAAACTTTCTTTTAATTCCTTCCCAACCATTGGATACAGGAGATGTATAAGCATTTTTAGCAACTTGCATTGTTATGGTAGAAGCACCACCGCCTCCACGACCAAGAAGTTGTGTTGCAGATGCTTTTAGGAAACGTGGTAAGTCCACACCATTATGTGAATAAAATCTTGAATCCTCAGTAGCAACAATAGCATCTACTAATACTTGAGGTATTTGCTCATATGTTATTTTTATTCTTTGTTCAGCACCTAGTTTAGCGTATACTTCTCCATCTTTATCATATAAAACACTAGATTCTTTAGTATAAAGATTTTCGGGATTAAAATCAGGAGCTTCTTTTACAATTAGTATAGCAAAACCAACAATACCAACAAGTCCAACAATACATAGTATTAAAAAGATAATTAGCGCTACCTTTTTCTTTTTTCTTACTTGGACAGCTGTACCTTTATTTAAAAACCAGTGAATTCCAAATACTATAATATCAAGTATAGCAAATAGAATAAGGCTAAAGATAAAACCAAATAAGTAAGTTCCTAGTAGAATACCAACAATAGTTAAAATACTTACTATTAGATTGAATTTACTTTTAAATAACCATTTTTTTATTGTATTAAAATTTATTTTTTTATTATTTCTTTTCTTTGTCATATATTTTCTCCTTCTAAATATTTATCTATTACTTTTAAATAATCAACACGAGGATTGTATTTATCTTCAATAAAGTGACCAAGCTCTTTGAATTTGCTTAATGAGACAGATTTTTTTCCTTCTAAACTTTTTTCAAAATTTTTATAGGTAATAAAATAAGTTAAATTTAATTTTGTAAATCTTACAATTAAAAAAGCAATACCACCATGTTCATCAATTCTTTTTAAATGTTCAAGTTGGTGTTTATGGATATTACTAATAGGAAAGCTTGTTGTATTTTTAGTTTCTTTAGCTTCAAAATCGATATACTTTCCTTTATATATACCATTATAATCAGTAGTTGATGGTGTTTTAAAATAAGCTTTTGTAATAACGGCATCAGTTCTAGAGTGATATTCAACATTAGAAATAGTAATTGGTGTTGGTTTTTTATAAATAACCGCAATATTATTATTTAAATAATAATTATTTGTTTCGTTTAAATCACTTTCTAAGGTCATACCACGATTGCCGTAGTTTATGTTTCTCTTTATTTGCTTTTTAGTACCACCTGGATAATTCATTTTATCACCATAATAATTATACTATAAAATAAAAAATATAGCTATATAAATTTTAAGGTCTAATTTGTTCTAGTTTTGTCGAAATACACCAAAGATTTAATTAATTGTGCTAAATTAAAGGCGAGGTGAGATAATGAGACATCATATAGATAATATTTTTAATGAAATGATTGAAGATGTAAAATACGTAAAAATTTATTCAGCCTTTTCTACAGTAGCAGATACAAAAAGTGTTAATAATATTGCTAAAAAATAGTTTTTTTGCTATACTTAAATTAGTTTTATAGGAGGATTTTATGGATAAGAAAAAACTAATTTATATAATGAGTGGCATTTTTGGAGGAATAATTTTATTAGTAGTTATAATTTTTATTGTTATAGGGGTTAGTAATAAAAAAGTTTCTTTTGAAAATATTGAAAAAAGATTAAAGAGTGCCGCTGAAAACTATTTTAGTAGTAATACGTCTTTACTTCCAAAAGAAGAATCAGGAAGTGTTACAGTTGAAGTTGAAACTTTAGAAAATGGTAAGTATATTAAATCACTTAGTAAAATGTTAGATAAAACAGTTAGTTGTGATGCTAAAGTAATTGTTACAAAAAATGGTGATAATTATTTATATTCTCCAATACTAAATTGTGGAGAGAATTATAAGACTGAAAAATTTACAACTAAAGTTTTAAGTGATAATGGAACAACAACTAGTGGTGAGGGACTTTATCTTGAAGGAGATAGTTATCGTTTTAGAGGAGAATACGTTAACAATTATGTTTCTTTAAATGGTAAGTTATGGAGAATACTTGGTATTGATAAAGATGGTTATGCGAGAATTATTTATGCTGATAAAGCTTTAGAAGGAACTTATACTTGGGATGATAGATATAACGTTGATGTTGCTGATTATTCAGGTATTAATAACTACAGTGTTAGTAGATTAAAAGAAAGTTTATTAGAATTAGAAGCAAATAATAAATTTTTAGGTTCATCTAAAGAATATTTAGCTTATCGTCCATTTTGTATAGGAAAGAGAAGTTATAGTAATCTTGAAATAAACAATAATGAAGAATGTGAAACAATTGCTAGTGATCAATTATATAGCTTGCCTTATGCAAATGATTATGTGGCAGCAAGTATTGATGTTAATTGTCAAAATATTAGATCTGAATCATGTACTAATTATAATTACTTAATGTCTATGCAACTAGCTAGTTATACAATGACTGGTGTAAAAGAGAAAAGTGAAAAAGTATATTATGTTACAAGTAATGGAGTAGCAACAATTGATGCTTATAATGATAAAACAATAAGACCGACAGCTTTTATAAGTAATAATGCTCTTTATGCTTCTGGAAATGGTTCAAAAACACAACCTTATATTTTAAAATAATATTGGCATTAATTGTTATGTGGTACACATTGACAATTAATGTTTTTTTTGAGATAATTATTTCGGATAAAAAGTGAGGTGTTATTATGTATCAAGAAAGAATTTTATTAACTGTTCAAGATATATTAGATAAAGAATTTAAAATTGACACAAGAGGGTATAGACCTCAAGAAGTAGATAAGTTTTTAGATGTTATTATTAGAGATTATGAAGAGATGTCTTCTGTTATTAAAGAATTAGAAACAGAAAAAAAATCATTAATTGAAGATAATATAAGGCTAAAACAAGAAATAAGAAATATGTCTACGAAATTAGATGTATTAAAAGATAGTGATTTAAATGAATCTAGCAGTACTAATAACGCTGACGTATTAAGAAGATTATCTAATTTAGAAAAAATAATTTATGGAAGAGAATAAATCTTGACAAACGCTGCTTATTTTTATAAGTAGAGGAAAGTCCATGCTCACACTATCTGTGATGATAGTAGTGTTCGCGCATTGGGAAAAAATAACCAATGGTAGTTTTTACTAACGGCGTTGAAGTAACCTAAGTTTTTAATATGGTTATTGTAAACATAAAGTGCCAAAGAGACGATTAATCCAGAAATGGAGGAAGTGGAACGTGGTAAACCCCGCGAGTGAGAAACCCAAATTATGGTAGGGGAACCCGATTGAGAAGAAACGAATTCTCTAGGGATCGATATTCGATAGATAAATGTTTGTCGCTTCAATGAAGTACAGAACATGGCTTATAAGATTTATTTTTTTTATTTATTAAGAAAGTAGGATAACATGAAAGAAATTGGAGAAAAACTAAAAGAAGCCCGTGAATCGATGGGAATCTCTGTTTCCGAAGCGGCAGAGGATTTAAAGTTAGAAGTTTCCCAAATAGAAAATTTAGAGAATGGTGATATGGAAACATTTAAAGATGTTTACTATCTAAAATATTTAATTAGAGATTATTCTAAATATTTAGGTTTAGATAAAGAAGATTTAATTAATGAATTTAATGAATATCTTTTTGATTATACTTCTAAAATATCTTTAGAGGATATAAAAAAAGCTAAAGAACTAGCTAAACCCGAAGAAAATAAAATTAAATCTCCATATACAATTGAACATAAGAAAAGACCACCAATATTTACTTTTACAATGTATGGTATTGCGGTTATATTTTTAATATTAGTTTTAGTTTTTGTTATTAAAGAAATAACTAAAAATGATGATGAAAATGGAACAGAATCTATTGTTACTAGTTATATAGTTAGGTAGGAGGAATTTATGAATTTACCAAATAGAATAAGCTTAATTAGAATTTTTTTAGCAATTATTATTGTTGGAATTTTGATTTTTCCTTTTGATGCTACTGGAATTATTACATATAAAATATTTATTAATGAATCAATTGTTATAGATATTAAATATATTATAGCTGGTGTTTTATTTATAATTGCTTCTTTAACTGATACTTTGGATGGTCATTTAGCTAGAAAATATAACATGGTTACTGATTTAGGAAAAATGTTGGATGCAATAGCAGATAAAATTTTAGTTAATTCTGTTTTAATTATTTTAGCAACAAGCGGTTTTATACATCCTATTATTCCTGTAATTATTGTATCAAGAGATACAATTGTGGATATTATAAAAATGATATCAGGTAGTAAAGGTAAAGTTGTTGGGGCAATTAAATTAGGAAAGGTTAAAACTGTTTTTATGATGATAGGAATTGTTTTAACATTATTTTATAATTTACCATTCGAATTATTTAATATTAGAATAGCTGAAATATTCTTGATAGTAGCTTGTATATTATCAATTATATCAGCAGCAGAATATTATAAATTAAATAAAAAATTAATTTTAAAAGATTAGAAAGCATCCAAAAATGCTTTTTTTCTTAGCAAAAATTTAATATTATAAAATTAAATATGTATAATTTTTAAAATTATCAAACAAATGTTCGATTTAGGTATTGACAAATTAAATTTAATATTATAAAATGAAAATGTAGTTGATAGGAGGAATAAAGATGGCTAAAACATCAGGAGACAAAACTTTAGATCAAGTCCTACTGGATATTGAAAAACAATTTGGTAAAGGTGCTGTCATGAAGCTTGGAGATAATGAACATCGTGAAATAGATGTTGTTTCAAGTGGTTCAATAAGTTTAGATGTTGCTTTAGGTATTGGTGGATATCCTAAAGGAAGAATTATAGAAATTTTTGGTCCAGAATCAAGTGGTAAGACAACTTTTGCTTTACATGCAATAGCTGAAATACAAAAGAAAGGTGGAAGAGCTGCTTTTATTGATGCAGAGCATGCTTTGGATCCACAATATGCTGCTAAAATAGGTGTTAATATTAATGATTTATTACTTTCTCAACCAGATAATGGAGAACAAGCTTTAGAAATATGTGAAGCTTTAGTACGAAGTGGTGCTATTGGAATTATTGTTATAGATTCTGTTGCTGCTTTAGTACCTCAAGCTGAAATTGAAGGAGAGATGGGTGATTCTCATGTTGGTCTTCAAGCTCGTTTAATGAGCCAGGCTTTACGTAAATTATCAGGAATAATTAATAAGACTAACACAGTATGTATTTTTATTAACCAATTACGTGAGAAAGTTGGGGTTATGTTTGGTAATCCTGAAGTTACACCTGGAGGACGTGCTCTTAAGTTTTATTCATCTATTCGTTTAGAAATTAGAAAAGGTGAACAAATTAAATTAGGAAATGACATTGTTGGTAATAAAACAAACGTTAAAGTTGTAAAGAATAAAATGGCGCCACCATTTAAAACTTGTACTTTAGAGATTGCTTATGGTGAAGGAATATCTAAAACTGGAGAAGTAGTAGACCTTGCAACGGATGCTGGTATTATTGAAAAAAGTGGAGCTTGGTATTCATACAATGGTGAAAAAATTGGACAAGGTAGAGAAAATGTAAAAGAACTTTTGAAAAATAATACAAAATTATATAATGAATTAGAAAAGAAAGTTCGTGATTACTACGACTTGAATGTAAAAAAAGTTCAAGAAGAAATAATAGAAAAAAAATAAGTTTACTAAAACTTATTTTTTTGTTATACTTTAATCGGTGATAGTATGAAAAAAGTAAGAATATTGTTAATAATGTTTATATCATTATTAATGCCATTTGGAGTAAAGGCAATAACTTGTGAATATACACATAGACCATTAGATGTTACTTCATTTTATTTAAAAGCAGAAGTTTCAAAAATGAAAAATGGTAGTTACATGTTTGTAATAGATCAAAACAAGAGTTTTATTTTTGTTAATGGTAAATCTCAGACTTTTAAGACTTTAATAAATGGAAAATTTTTAACCTTTGCTAATCTAAATGCATATAATTCTTATAATTGGCAAGTGATGAAAGATGAGAGTTGTCCTGAAGGATTAGTATATGTTGAGACTTCTAAAAAATTATATTATAAAATTTATTTTGGAAATGAAGCAACTCTTGATACAAATATAAATACATTATTAGTAGATAATACAGGCAAGTTTATAAAAGATTTACCTTATCAAAAGGTTTTAGAAAATAGTTATAAATCAAATAAAAATGATACAGAAGAGGCAAAAGCAAAATTAAAACAAAGTATGGATGAAAGAGTATCATCTATTGAAAGCGCTAAAAAAGATTTTTTGGATTATGGTTGTTATGATGAAAATACTTACAAAAGCACTTCTAAAACAGTTGATGGTAAAAAAGCAAAAGTATGGGAAAATTATGATAAAGTTAAAGAGTGTGAAAATAAATTATCAAAATTAAATGCTGTAATAAATGGATTAAATTCTGATATAGAAGGTAATAAGGTATATAATGCTTATTTTGATAATACTGAATATTCTAATAAACTTACTTCTTATCAAAAAGATTATGAATCTTATAAGAACCTTATAGAAAATGGTAAAAAAACAACTACAGAAAATACTGATGATAGTAAATATAATGAAGGACAAGAAGTAAGTGGATGTGAAGTAGTACCAGAAGTAGTAAGAAAATGGATAAAGATATCATTAAATTTTGTAAAGTATGCAGCACTAATATTAGTAATAGTACTAGGAACAATAGATTTTATAAAAGCAGCAGCATCAGGAGAACCAGATTCAATGAAAAAAGCAGGGCAGTCTTTTATAAAAAGAGTAGTAGCTGTCGTAATATTATTTTTACTACCAATGTTAGTGGAATTAATATTAAATTTAATTAATTTATATGGTACTAAGAATGATTGCTTTGGAATGTTAAAGTAACTTAGGTTACTTTTTTCTTTAAAAAATTAGTGCATTACAAAAAACAATTATGTATAATTAGTATAGTAAAGGAAAGTGATAGTATGGTTAACATAGCTTTAAATATTATAAACTCCCTAGCTGAAATACCAACTTGGGATGGGGTTATTCAATCATACTATAATAATAAAAGATAAAGAAAACACAAAGAAAGGATCAGCAGAAAGAACGGCAGATAATTACATAAAATAAGTAGAAACAACAATCGCTGAGAAAATAGTCCACTATCAAACGGAACATATACCATAGATAAAGATGGAAATCTAACAGGAAATGTGCCAGAAGGTAATTTTGCCTATGGAGATGAATACACATGCGAATTAGGGGATAATGATATAAAAACATTTTTCGTACTAGAAACGAATGGCGATGATGTATCACTCATAATGAATACAAATGTAGATTCAAATGGAAAAGCAATAACATCTTCAGATTCTACAGATAAGGGATTAGTTGCTTGGATAACAGATGAAGATTGGGCTAAATTAAATCTATCACAAATTAAATTACCAACAGCAAATCAAATATTAACTGCATCAGGGAAGACATTTAATAGTTCAGAAATATCAACATGGTTGATTGATTATCTAAGTGGTACAGCAAAAGCATTATCTGGTATATTTGGATATTGGACATCTACTCCTAGTACTTTTTATAATTATAATGCTTGGAATGTAATGGATGAGGGATGGATTACCTGCTACTATGATGCGAGGGTTAGCTATTCAGATGGAAATGGCGTACGCCCAGTTATAACTGTCTCAAAATCTAACTTAAGTTAAATGTTATAAAACTGATAGAAAATTAAAGTATTTTTAATAGTTTATCAGTTTTTTTGAATGCTTGCCCCTACAAAATTTTTCCTTGACATATTTTCAAATAAACATTACAATGGTAGTAGGGTGAATAATATTCGCTTAGTAGGAAATGGAGGAATAAAATGAATGATATCGCATTCTCCATTTTGCTAGTTTTAATTGGTCTTTTTGTAGGCGTTGTTGTATCGCTTATAATTAATTATATTAGGGGAAACTTGGTTGCTAAAAAAGTTGAAAAAATGCTTGAAAAAGCAAAAAAAGATGCTGATAAAATTAAAAGAGATTATATTTTAGAAGCTAAAGAAGAATCTCATAAAATTAAAATTGAAACGGATAAAGAAGTAAAAGAGAAAAAGGCTGAAGTAAAAGAGGCTGAAGAACGTTTGTTAACACGTGAAAATAATATGGATAGACGTGATCAAACTTTACAAAATCGTGAACAAATGTTAGAAGAAAAAGAAAATAATATAATTAACAAACAAAAAGAACTTCAAAAAGAACAAGTAGAAGTGGAAGATATAAAGAAACAACAAATTGATTTATTAGATAAAATTGCTGGTTATTCTAAAAATCAAGCAAGAGAAATGGTGCTAAAAAAAGTAGAAGAAATGATGAATTTAGAGATAGCCGCATATATTAAAGATCGTGAAGCTCAAGCTAAATTGGAAGTTGATAAAAAAGCTAAAAATTTACTTGTTTCTAGTATGCAAAAATATGCGAGTGATGTGGCAAGTGAACAAACTGTTACAGTTGTAAATTTACCAAGTGACGATATGAAAGGTCGTATTATTGGTAGAGAAGGTAGAAATATACGTACAATAGAAGCAGTTACTGGTGTAGATTTAATTATAGATGATACACCTGAAGCTATTGTTCTTTCTAGCTTTGATCCACTAAGAAGAGAAATAGCGCGTGTAACTATTGAAAGCTTAATTAAAGATGGAAGAATTCATCCAACAAGAATTGAAGAGTTATATGATAAAGTTAGTCAAGATATGAAAGCTAAAATTTTAGAATATGGTGAAGAAGCTTTATTTGAACTTGGAATAACTAAAATGGATCCTGAACTTGTAGAAATTTTAGGTAAACTTCATTTTAGAACAAGTTTTGGGCAAAATGCCTTAAGACACTCTATTGAAGTTGCTAATTTAGCTGGTATTATGGCTTCAGAATTAGGTGAAAATGTTACTTTAGCAAAACGTGCTGGATTACTTCATGATATTGGTAAAGCTATAGATCATGAAGTAGAAGGTAGCCATGTTATTATTGGTTCTGAGATAGCAAAAAGATTTAAAGAAAATGAAGTTGTAATTAATGCTATTGAGTCTCATCATGGTGATACAGCACCAACTCATATTATTTCAGAATTGGTTGCTATTGCGGATGCTCTTTCAGCATCACGTCCTGGTGCTCGTAATGATTCTTTAGAAAATTATGTAAAAAGACTACAAGATTTAGAAGCTATTGCTAAAGATATTGATGGTGTTGAAAAGACATTTGCTGTCCAAGCTGGACGTGAACTTAGAGTAGTAGTAGAACCTAAGAAAGTTGATGATTTAGAAAGTTATAAAATTGCACGTGATATAAAAAATAAAATTGAAGAAACTTTACAATACCCTGGTACTATTAAGGTAACAGTAATAAGGGAAACAAGAGCAATAGAAGAAGCAAAATAATGCTTCTTTTTTATAAAAAGAAAAAACGATAAAAATCGTTTTTAGTATCTATAATATGGTGAGTAATAGTATGGTGGATAATAATAGTTGTTATAATAAGGTCTGTTATTATAACCTCCAAAGAAAGCAGGAGCTATAGCGGCTCCAGTTACACCACCAAGTAAAAATGGAAAAGCAAATCCGCCAACAAATCTATCATCATTTTTGTTTAGTCCAAAGTTGGAATTAAAATTTGGTCGATAATTGACATTTGGAAAATATGAATTTTGTGTATACATTAAAATTCTCCTTTCATAATATAATATGACACTAAAAGAAATGGGTGATAAAGATGGGAAAAATTGAAGAATTAAGTAAGAGAATTGTAAATTATTCATTAGAAATAAATAAAGATGATAAAGTATTAATAACTTATCAAAGTCAACTTTGTAATGATTTAGTTATAGGAATAATAAAGGAAATAAAAAATATAGGGGCAGTTGTAAATACTAAACTTATTGATCCTGTAATAAATAAGGAATTGATGCTTACAACAAACGAAAAAAGAGCGGAATTAATGGGTGATTATAGTAAGTTTGAAGTTGAACATTATACTGCTTTTGTTCAGATTAGATATGCACTTAATGATTATGAAGATAGTGATGTTTCAAGTGAACTTAGAAACTTAATAAGTAAATATACACGCAAATATGGTGAAATTAGAATAAATGAAAGAAAGTGGGTACTTTTAAATTATCCAAGTCCACTTGATGCTTATAAAGCTCATCAAAGTATAGATAAGTTTAAAGAATATGCTTTAGATGCGATGATTACAAATTATGATGATTTAAATGAAAGAATGAAACCACTAAAAGAATTAATGGAAAAAACTGATAAAGTAAGGATTGTAGGACCTAATACAGATATAAACTTTTCTATAAAAAATATGCCTATAATTCCTTGCTGTGGTAAGTCTAATTTACCTGATGGAGAAATATTTACAGCGCCTATAAAGATTTCTGTAAATGGTAAAATAACATATAATACACCATCTCCTTATCATGGTTCCATTTTTAATAATGTATCATTAGAATTTAAAGATGGTAAAATTATTAATGCTACATGTGATGGTGACGATGAACTTTTAAATGAAATATTTAATACTGATGATGGAAGCAAATATATAGGTGAGTTTTCATTAGGTTTAAACCCTAACATTTTATATCCGATAGGTGACATATTATTTGATGAAAAAATAAAGGGTAGTATCCATTTTACCCCAGGGCAGGCATATTATGAAGCTGATAATGGTAATCGTTCTGATATTCATTGGGATTTAGTTTTAATACAAAGGCCTGAATATGGTGGTGGAGAAATTTATTTTGATGATGTATTAATAAGAAAAGATGGGGAATTTGTCGTTCGTCAACTACAACATTTAAATTATAATTAATAATCTAATTCATATACTTAATTAGGTGATTAGATGAAAAAGTATTTTCAAATAATAGGTATTATTAGTTTAGTTTGCTTTAGTTTTATGTTTACAGAGAAAACAGCTTTAATGGTTAGAAATAGTGATTCATTAATGCAGACAATAAAAGAAAATGAAGCACAGTATGAAGTTAAAAGTATTAATGCTAGTATAGAAGGAAATACTATTATCCCAGGTATTGGTGGAAAAAAAGTAAATGGTAGTAAAAGTTATACTAATATGAAAAGATTAGGGCAATTTAATGCTAATTTACTTTTGTATGATTATATTTTGCCAGAAGTTAGTCTAACTAAAAATTATGATAAATATGTTATAGGTGGAAATCCTAGAAAAAACATGGTTAGTCTTATTATAAAAATTAATAGTAATGATAAAATAGATGAAATTCTAAAAGTAATAGAAGATACAAAAATAAATTTATTTATTGATGGTAATTGGCTTGAAAAAAATGAGAAGGAATTAACAAAATTAGTTAACTATAATATAGGTAATTTAAGTTATGATGGTGATTATAGTAAAAGTGGTTTTATATGGATGAATACTATTATTTCTAAGTATTCTAGACAAGAAAATAAATATTGTTATCAAGAAGAACAAAATAATGAATATTTGAAAATTTGTGCACTTCAAAAAAATTATACAATTTTACCATCGATAATTTTAAAAAATAATCCTTTAATAGAAGTAAAAAATAATCTTAAGCCAGGTAGTGTAATAGCAATGAATATAGACGATAAGACAATAAAAGAACTACCACTAATTATTAATTATATTAATAATAAAGGTTATAAAATAGTTGTTTTAGATGAATTATTAAGTGAAGATTTTTAAATATAATTTACTTTAACAAATAATTTTAGTATACTAAAATAGGTGACTAATATGAATGATACTTATATTCCTAAACATAATGGAAAGAAAAAAACAATAAAAAGAAGAAGATTTAAAAAGCAAGCGGTGATGTGGGGATTAATTTTTCTTTTAAGTGTATCTGCCTTAATTATTAGTTTAACAAAAGTATTTGGATGGTTTAAAGATAATGATAAAACAGAGGCTATTGCAAAAGAAATAATACAAGAAATTCCTGTTGAAGAAGTTTTAGATGATAAAGAAACAGAGATTATTAACAAAGAAAAAAATCCTGATAAAGAAAGTGATTATTGGTCATATATAAAACAATCTCTTATTAATGTTGATATTGATTCTTTAAAAGAAAAGAATGGTGATACAATTGGCTGGATAAAGGTTAATAATACAAATATTAATTATCCTTTTGTTCAAACTAAAGACAATGATTATTATTTAAGTCATGCATTTGATAAGAGTAATAATAATGCTGGGTGGGTATTTTTAGATTATCGAAACAATAGTGATTTTTCTGATAAAAATAATATTATATACGCACATGCAAGAAGAGATAATAGTATGTTTGGTTCACTTCGTAATGTGTTAAAAAAAGAATGGTATTCTAATAAGGATAATCATATAATAAAATTATCGACAGCAAATGAAAATACAATGTGGCAAATATTTTCAGTTTATAAAATCCCTGTAGAAACTTATTATATAACAACACAATTTACAACTAGTAGTCAATATAAAGCTTTTTTAGAAACGATAACTAAAAGAAGTGTTCATCAATTTAATACAACAGTTGATTCAAGTGATAAAATTTTAACGCTTAGTACTTGTAGTGGCGAAGATGATCGCATTGTTGTTCATGCTAAATTAATTAAAAGAAGTTCTAAAAACACATAATCTGTGTTTTTTTTCATATATTTAATTGGGTGATTTTATGGATTTTGATATCGGAAATTTGGTTACTAGAAAATCATACAATAATGACCTAGTGTTTATTATAACGGATATAGTTGATGATATATGTTATTTAAAGGGAACAAATATTAGATTATGTGCAGATAGTCCGAAAGAAGATTTAGTAAAATACGAGGAGCACGGTAATGATAAAGAGGAACAAGAATTTATAGAAAGATCAAAACCAAAAAATGATTTAGATCGCACAGATTATTTTTATTTACCGGGTAAAATACTTCACATTGATGGAGATAAAGATTATTTAGATAGATGTTTAAAATATTATAGTGATGCCAATATATGGGCGATGGGAATTAATGAAGTTGAAGAGAATGTTCCTCTTTATATTAAGGAATGGTTAGAAGAATATCGACCTAATATTGTTATAATTACAGGGCATGATGCCTATTATAAGCACGATGGTAAAAAAAATAATATTGAGGCATATAAAAATAGTGGGAATTTTATTAAAGCAGTTAAAGAAGCTAGAATATATGAATCTAGTCATGATAAATTAATCATTATAGCAGGTGCCTGTCAATCAGATTATGAAGATTTAATAAAAGCTGGAGCTAATTTTGCTTCTAGTCCTAAAAGAGTAAATATTCATGCTTTAGACCCTGCTATAATTGCAACACGTATGAGCTTATCAGATATAAGTAAAGATATAGATTTAAAAAATATATTAGAGCAAACAAAATATGGAAGTGATGGAATAGGAGGAATAATTACTAAAGGTACTATGTATATTGGTTTTCCAAGATAGGAGGAAGAATGACTAAAACAGAGGTTAAAAATCGTTTAAATGATTATATTGGGTGTGATGTAACTATAAAATATAATTTAGGAAGAAATAAGTATGAGAGTTACAGAGTTAAAATAAAGGAACTTTACAGTAACATATTTCTTGTAGAGTTAAATGATCATAGTTTAGTGAAGTCATTTTCTTATAATGATGTTATTACAAAAATAATTAAGATAGAATATTAAATTTTTGTTGCAAATTTTTTTTAAATAATATATACTTAAAGTGTAGGATGATACACTGAAGGGAGAGATTTTCATGAAAATAACATCTATAAATGTAAGAAAGGTAGAAAAAGAAGATTCTAATTTAAGAGCTTTTGTAAATATTACTGTTGATGATGCTTTAGCTGTTAAAGATTTAAGAATTATTGATGGTAATAATGGACTATTTGTTGCTATGCCTAGCCGTAAGAATAAAGACGGTGAATATAGAGATATAGTTCATCCAATTAATCAAGAAGTTCGTGATATGATGGAAGAAGCTATTATCAAAGCATACAATGAAGCTGAATAATAGTAACTAAAAAGATATATAGTAATATATCTTTTTTTTTAGCATATACTTAATTGGGTGATCTTATGGACAAGGATATAATAGCTAATTATAATCATACTATTTCAATTACAGAACGTAAAAATATTAATATAAGTGGAGTTAAAAAAATAGAAAGTTTTGATAATGAAGAGTTTTTATTAGAAACAACAATGGGATTTATTATCATAAAAGGAGAAGGATTGGAAATAATAAAATTAGATACTTACCAAGGAAATGTAGCAATCAAAGGTAAAATTAATAGTTTAATATATATGGAGAATCTAGGAAAAAAAGAAAAAGAAGAAAGCTTATTTAGCAAGCTATTTAAATAATGAACATAAAGTTACAAATAACAACATTATTATTTTCTTTTTTATATGGTATTTTCTTTTCTTTTTTTCTTAGTTTAAATTATAAATTTATATACAGTGATAAAAAAATATTAAAAACAATAATTAGTTTTCTTTTTATAATTGTTTGTGTTTTATTATATTTCATAATCCTAAAAAAAATTAATTATGGAGTATTTCATGTTTATGAAATATTAATGATTATTTTAGGTTTTGTTTTAGAAAACTTGATAGTTAGATTTATTGCTAATAAAAAGAAACCATGATATAATTAACAATAGGAGAGTGGTTAAAATGGCAAAAAGAGTACCTAAGCAAACAAAAAGACGTCTTGCTATTTTGGGACCAATTTCGCTAGTAATTATTGTTTATTTTTTAATAAATTTAGCAACATACTCTTATAAATTAATAACACTATCTAGAGAAGAAAAAAAATTAAAAGATAAACTTGTTTCACTTCAAGCTGAAGAAAGTAATTTAAAAGTAGAAATTCAGAAATTAAAAGATCCTGATTATCTAGCTAGATATGCTAGAGAAAACTATCTTTATTCTAAAGATGGAGAATATATAATAAAAATAGAAGAAAAAGATAAAGAAACTTCTAATGAAAATAATTTAGATAAGTATTATGATTATATTGTATATGGTGCTGGAGGAGTGATAATTCTTATATTTGGATATGTGATAATTAGAAGCATAAAAAAATGATATTGAGTAATCAATATTTTTTTGTTATTGAGTTCTGTTCGAGTAAAAATTAATACATGATAAAGTTTAATAACAAAAGAATTAAGTAAATATATATGTTTAGTAAAATAAGCACTTATATTATGTATTATTTGTACAATAAAGTTTGATAAAATATAATAAATATGGTAAAATAAAAATTAGTTTAGAGGGTTAATTAATGTATTAACAGATGGACAAAAATGTTATTATAATTAAATTTAAATGAGAAAGAATTGGAAAAAACATAAAAATATTTGGATTTTTATTGTAGGTTAAGGAATGAAAATGCAGAAAAGGAAATTAAAATATATAACATAGATAAAGAAAGGAGATTTATGATGGTAGAAAATTTTAATGTAGGAAATTTGACAAAAGAAAATGTTGACTATGCTTTTAAAAACTTAGTATTCTACGTTAATGCATCACTTCAATTAGATATTTATAAAGCACAAAAAGAAAGTTTTGAAAAAGTGCTAGTTAAAGTTAATGATATTTTAGCAACTTATGTAAATGAAAAAAGTTTAACATCTATAAGCGAAGAAAAACTACAAGATATAAGATTTGATTTGATTGATTTAGACGTTGAAACGAAGTCTTTAGAATCTTATTTTACAGAATGGTCGCTATTATGGTTGGATGCAATTATATCATTAAGAAATTTAGAAATTAAATTAGGAGGTGCTAATGATGGCAGATAGAGATAAATTCGGAAATTATGTAAATGATAAAGGGGTTACCATAAAAATTACCACTGATAAAAATGGTAATGACCATTTAGGTTTTTATGGTGGTCCAGTTGATGAGCCACATGACGCTGCACACGTTAATATAAAATATGACAAAAATACTTGGGATTCTACAACACATGGGCCAGATAAAAGTGATACAAAATCAGAGTCTGGGAATTGTTATTTAACATCTGCTTGTATGAAATTTTTTCAAAATCAGTTTGATGATAATTGTTATGAGTTAACAGTTTTAAGATGGTTTAGAGATAATTTTGTTTCAAAGGAAGATATAAAGCGTTATTATGAAGTTGCACCAATAATTGTCGAAAACATTAATAAAGAAGAAAAGTCTGATGTTATTTATGATTATATATATGATAATATAGTTGATTATTGTGTTGAACAGATTGAGCATGGAAATTATAATGAAGCATATAGTAGATATAAAAATAGTGTTTTAGCTTTAGAAGAACAATTTGTTGGATATAAATTAAAAAGTGGAAGCGTAAAAACTTTAAAATTAGTATAATAAGTAATAATAGAAAGAAGACATCTTGAAATAAATTAATTGAGAAAGAAAAGTAATATGCTTTTCTTTTCTTTATAAAAAAATAAATAGATTATCTCTATTTATTCTATAATTTAAAATCATTAGTTATTTCATCTTCAGTATTTTTACCATCGTAGTATGTTCTTATTTTATAGCCACAAACTTTAGCTACAAAATTAGTTGGAAAAGATCTAACCATTTTGTTGTAATCAGTAATAATGTCATTATAATATTTTCTAAAAGCTTCTATTTCAGCTTCAGATTCGTGAAGTGAAATTTCAATTTTTAAATATTTGTCACATTTTTTTAAACTTTCAAATTCTTCTTTATATTGTTCAAATTCATTTATTGCTTCATATAATTGTCTATCTAAGTCAAAATTAGTTAATTTACGCGAACGTAACTTAGTAATAATTTCTAAAACTTCATTTTTTGTTTTTGTGTTTGTTTTTATAATATTTCTTGATTTATTTAATAAGTCAAAACGTTTCCTTAAAGTTGAATCAATATTAGCTTCACATTCGTTGATTCTTATAATATAATCTTGATATCTATTATAAGTACTAACACAACAAATAAGAAGCAAACATATAGCAATAAATGTAATTAAAGTAAACATGAATATCGTCATACTACCACCCTAGTACAATTATAACAAACTAAGATTTAAAAATCAATTATTTGGGTAAAATTCAGGACTATAATTTATTTTTTCATCAAATGATATATAATCGACATAAATCATTAAAAGTAGTTGCCATTTTCCTGTAGATGGATCACTTAAAATAATGTGATCTCTACCGGACTGTTCAATAATACCATTAAATTCTAAATCACGCCATTCAGTTGAGTCAGGAAAAGTCATATGGACTCTTACTTTCTTCCCCTTATTAAGTCTTAAAATATTTTCAATATAAGATTGTTCAAGGGGGAGGTCGGTACTATAATTGGGTGCGGTTTGTTGATTAGGTGTTGGTGTGTTACCATTATAAATGGGAGTACCTGGAAATGCTTGCTTATTAAAGTAAGTATTATTATTCATAAAATCAATCCTTTCTATAAAAATATATTATAATGTTTTTTTTTTATGACATGTGATATAATGTTTAAGGTGATAAGTATGAATATAGATATGAATGTTGGTATTTCTAATCGTCATGTACATTTAACAGAAGACGATTTTAAAAAATTATTTAATAATAAAGAGTTAGAAGCAGTAAAATATTTGAATCAACCTGGACAGTTTGCGTCTAATTTAAAAGTGACTATAAAGACAGGGAAAAGTGAAATTAGTGGTGTTAGAGTTTTAGGACCATTAAGAGATTATACGCAAGTAGAAATATCAAAAACTGATGCCTATAAATTGGGATTAAATCCTCCTGTTAGAGAATCTGGCAATTTAAAAGGTAGTGAAGATATTACTATTATTGGCGATAATGAAATAACATTAAAAGAATGTACTATAATAGCAACACGTCATATCCATGCGTCTAAAGAAGATTTAGTAAAATATAATTTAGATGCTAGTAAAAAATACAAAGTAAAAATTAATGGTGAAAAAGGTGGTATTATTAATAACGTTTCAATAAAAGTTAGTGATAAAGCTTTCTTTGAGATGCATTTGGATACTGATGATGGAAATGGCCATTTATTAAAGTGTGGCGATACAGCAACTATTATAGGAGAAGATAATGAATAAATTTGGTGTTTGTGATAAGTGTAAAGCTACTAATATAAAATCACTTATTTCAAAATTAAAAAATATTGATGATAATGCTATTATAAATATTGGATGTCAAAGTGTTTGTGGGATTGGGAGAAACAAACCATTTGTAATATGTAATGACAAACTAATTGTTGCTGATAATGAAGATGAATTGATTACAAAAGTAAAACAAGCTATAAATTCTTAGCTTGTTTTATTTTCTTTAATAGTAGGAATAACGTCATCTAGAGGTGTTTTAGAAATAGTTGGTTCAGTTCCTTTAATATAGTAAACTATTTTTTTATGTTTGGAATCATTAGTTGCTAATTCACCAGAAACAGGATCAACAAGTACTCCTACAACATTGTTAGGTGTTTCGTACCAATTATCTTCTTTATTTTGTAAACATCCTTCTATAGTCTCTAGCCATATATTTTGTGAAATAGCACGGTCTGTACTAGGGGTAGGAGAGTTATCATCATATCCTGTCCATACCCCTACAATTAAATCTTTATTATATCCAAATATTAATCTATCAGTATCAGTTGTTCCTGTTTTAATTGCGTATTTTTTAGTCATTCTACTAGCATAATTTATCATTGTTGGATAACTATAATCAATTAATTCTTTATCATATGTATTAGTTAAAAGTTCATTTAAGACATAAGTAATACTCTTGTTTAAAACATTTTCTTTAACTTCATCAGCTTGGTATAAAATATTTCCATGCTCATCTTCTACTTTGCTAATAAGATGTGGTTCTACTTTGTATCCTTCATTAGCAAATGCCGCATAACCTTGCATCATATTAATCAAAGTTATTTCATTAGAACCTAAAGCTAGTGATGGAATGGGAGATAAGTTTTCAATGCCAACTCTTTTAGCAATATCAACTAAAGTTTCTTCGCCTAAAAAAAGATGAGTTTTAACGGCGTATATATTATCTGAATAAGCAACAGCAGCTGCCATGGTAATTGGTTTATTAGCATATACATCACCATAATTACTAGGACTATATGTTTTATTTTCTGAAAAAGTAAACACCGTTTTTTCACTAGTAAATGTTGTTGTAGGGGTAAATCCATTTTCAAGAGCAGAATAATATAAAAATGGTTTCATAGTAGATCCAACCTGTCTTTTAGCTGATATAGCTCGATTGAATTGACTTTTTGAGTAATCTCTACCACCAGAGAGTGCGATTATTTCACCATTATTTGGATTCATAACAATACTAGCAACTTGTATTTCTTCATTTTTACTTGTGTTTTTTTTGATACTTTCGTCTAATATACTTTGAGCATTTTTATCAAGATAAGTATATATTTTTAAACCACCTGTTTCTAAGAATGTTGCTGGTATTGTTTTAATATTTTTTAGTTCACTTAAAACAGCATCTTTATAATACATTACTGAAGTTATGCCTTCGTTGGGAATAGATCCTACATAAGTAAGTTCAGTATTATAGGCATCATCGGCTTCTTCTTTACTGATATATTTATTTTTAACCATTGAATTAAGGATTAATCTTTGTCTTTTTTTGGCTGCATCTAAGTTAGAAAGAGGAGAGTAATTAGATGGACTTTTCGGAATTCCGGCTAGAATAGTTGCCTCTGCTAGTGTTAAATCTTTAGCGTCTTTATTAAAGTAATAAAGACTAGCATTTTCTATTCCGAATATTCCCCCATAATTAATAGTATTTAAGTATCCTTCAAAGATTTCATCTTTAGTATAATGCGATTCTAAACGTACTGTAAGCCAGGCTTCATTTATTTTTCTAGTCCATGTTTTATCAAAATTTAAAAATAAGTTTTTAGCGTATTGTTGGGTTATGGTAGAAGCGCCTTGTAAAGTTTTACCGTTGATAACATTTACATATAAAGCTTTTAAAATACGTAGTGGATCAAATCCTTGATGTGAATAAAAATGTTTATCTTCAATTGATAGAGTAGCGTTTTTTAAATAATCAGATATATCATTTAGTTTAACCCAGTTATCATCATTTGTATAAAGTTCATTATTAATATCATAAAAAACATATTTATTAGCTGATTTAATAGATAGTTTAGGTGTAAATTTAGCAATTATGTAAATACCAAAGTAAGTTATACTAAAAACTATAGTCATTATAATTAATACTTTTTTAAAAGTTTTAAACCATTTCATAGTATCACGCTTCCTAAAGTTATTATTTATAATTTTAAAAAAAATATTAGTTAATTATAAAAAAAGTATGAAATTTATGAAAGATGTGCTATAATTTGGCTATTAAATGGGGAATGCAAATGAAAATAAAAGGAAAAACTAATTTAAAAACTAGTAATGAAATTGTTATTAATAACAAAGAATTTAATGGTTTAAAAAATGATAATACGATTACTTTTTATGATGATGGTATTAAAGTCAATATTACTTTAGGTGATAAAATAGTGTTAAAAAGAAGTAATGATGATTATGAGATAATACTAATTTTTAATGAAAAAAATAGTGGAGAAGGTAAATATCTTTCAAAAAAGGATAATTTGTTCTTGCCATTATATATAATTACTGATAAAATCATAGTTGGTAATAATTTATTAATAATTAATTACCGTTTAAATGATGAAATTTACGAGTTTAAATTGGAATTTGAGGTGATATGATGAATATTTTAGAAAATATAATAACTGATGTTACAAATAGTTTAGGATATACAGTTGATAGCATGACAGTTATTAAATCTAATCGTCCAGATTTATGTGATTATCAATGTGATCAAGTTTTTAAATTAGCTAAACAGTATCACAAAAATCCTATGGAAATAGGGGAAGAAATCACACATAAGATAAATGAGTTAGAAAATTTTAGTGATTACTTTGAAAAAGTTGAATTTGTACGTCCTGGGTTTATTAACATTACCTTAAGTAATAACTTTATTAATAATAAATTAAAGAATATGTATAATAATCCTAAGTTTGATATAAAATTACCTAGCGTTAAAGAAACATATTTCATGGATTATGGTGGACCTAATGTTGCTAAACCGCTTCATGTTGGACATATGAGAACAGCAATTGTTGGAGAAGCTATAAAAAGAATAATCAATTATTTTGGACATAAAACTATAAGTGATGTTCATTTAGGTGATTATGGACTTCAAATTGGTGAAGTTATATATGGCATTAAGGAAAAGAATATGGATATCAAAGATTTAACAATTAAAGATTTAGATTATATATATCCAGAAATGAGTAAAAGATGTAAAGAAGATGAAACTTTAAAAGAAAAGTGTGCTAGTATAACTAAAGATTTACAAGATGGAAATAAAGAATATTATGAATACTTTAAAAAAATTTGTGAAGTATCGGTAAGTGATATAAAAAATATTTATAATTATTTAGATGTTCATTTTGATTTGTGGCTAGGAGAAAGTGATTCTTATCCCTATATACCTAAAGTTGAACAATTACTTGATAGCAAACATTTATTAGAGGCTAGTGAAGGTGCTAGAGTAGTATATGTTAATAGAGATGACGATAAAGTTGAAATACCACCACTTTTATTTAAGAAAGCAAATGGTGCTTATATGTACCCAGCTACAGATTTAGGATCAATATATCAAAGAGTAGAAGATTATAATCCAGATCATATTTTATACGTTGTTGATAATAGACAAGCACTTCATTTTGAACAAGTATTTAGAACTTGTCAATTATCTGGATTAATAGATGAATCTAAGTTAGAACACTTAGGTTATGGTACTGTAAATGGTCTTGATGGTAAACCTTATAAGACAAGAAGTGGCGATACACCTAAGTTACAAAATTTATTTGAACAAGTTAAAGAAATATTTGAAAGTGCTAAAGAAGAAAATAAAAATAAAAGTGAAAGTGATAAAAACATTATTGTTAATTCCATTTTAAAATTTGCAGATTTACAAAACAGTCGTGAAAGAGATTATATTTTTGATATTGAAAAATTTAGTGGTTTAGTTGGTAAAACTGGACCATACATTTTATACACATATGTAAGAATAAATAAAATAATTGAAAAATTTACAAATGATGTTAATAATTTAACAGATAATATATATAATAATTATGATCGTGATTTAAGAGTTAAGTTGTTAGATTTAGAATATGAACTTAATTTAGCTTTTGAAAATCGTAAACCTAATTATTTAGTTGATTATATTTATGATTTATGCGTTTTAGTAAATGCATTTTATCAAAATAATCATATAATTAATTTAGATGATGAAATAAAAAGAAATGATTGGATTTCAGTATTAAAACTATCTAATAAAATTATAAAAGAAATGCTAAATTTATTAGCAATAGAAATTCCTACAGAAATGTAGTAAGTGGAGGTTATTTATGAAATTAAAAAATATGAGTCAAGAAGAATTACAATTATTATCTTATACAGATTTAACTTATAAAATTTTAAAGGAAGAAAAGAAAACTTTAAATACACCTACTATTTTTAGAAAAATATGTGATTTACTTGGATATTCTGATGAAGAATATGCAGAAAAAATAGGCGATTATTATACATCTCTTACTATTGATAAAAGATTTGTTATGTTAGAAAATGGTGAATGGGATATTAGAGATAATCATGTATTAAATATTTCTTTAGAGGAAGATGATGAAGAAGAATTAGAATCTGAAGAGGAAGAAGAAACAGAAGATGATGAAAATCCTGAAGAAGAGGAAGATGGTATCGATAGTGCGATTGATGATGAAGAGTTAGATGACGATGTTGATGATGATATTGATGATCTTGCTGTTTTAGATGAAGATGAAATGGGAGAAGAAGAATAGCTTCTCTTTTTTTGTTAAATATGTCTTTTTGTTTGCTTTCATAAATAAAATATAGTATAATCTTTGTAGTCGAGAGGATGATTATTGTGATAGAAAGATTAGAAGCAATAGAAAAAAGATATAATGAACTAAGTGAACTTTTGATGAGTCAAGAAGTAATTTCTGATATTAAAAAGACTTTAGAGTTAACGAAAGAACAAGCTTCTTTAAAGGAAGGATACGAAATATATAACAAATATAAACAAATATTATCTGATATTGAAGCAGCAAAAGAAATGACCAAAGATCCTGATATGGCAGAATTTGCTCGTGAAGAATTAGAAAATTTAAATAGAGAAAAAGAACAAACTGAAAAAGATATAGAAATAATATTACTTCCAAAAGATCCTAATGATGGGAAAAATGTTATTGTTGAAATTCGTGGTGCAGCTGGTGGGGATGAAGCTAATATTTTTGCAGGAGATTTATATAGAATGTACTGCCGTTATGCAGAAAAGCAAGGTTGGAAAACAGAAGTGTTGGATAGTGAAGATTGCGCTGCTGGTGGTTTTTCACAAATAGAATTTATGATTAAAGGTGACAATGTTTATTCTAAATTGAAATATGAAAGTGGTGCACACCGTGTTCAACGTGTTCCAGTAACGGAAGCTAATGGTAGAATTCAAACTTCTACCGCAACAGTTTTGGTTATGCCAGAAGCCGAAGAATTAGATTTTGATCTTGATATGTCAGAAGTAAGAATAGATATTACAAGATCTTCTGGATGTGGAGGACAAGGCGTTAATACTACAGATTCTGCCGTTCGTTTAACTCACATACCTACAGGTATAATTGTTTATTCACAAACAGAAAGAAGTCAAATTAAAAATAAAGAAAAAGCTATTCAAATCTTAAAGACTCGTTTGTATGATTTAAAATTAAGAGAAAAAGAAGAAGCTGAAGGTGCTGAAAGAAGAAGTAAAATTGGTACTGGTGATAGATCAGAAAAAATTAGAACATATAACTATCCACAAAATCGTGTAACAGATCATAGAATTGGTTTTACGACAAAACAATTAGATCGTGTTATGGATGGGGCATTAGATGAGATAATTGAAGCTTTAATTACAGAAGATCAAAACCGTAAGTTAAGAGGAGAATAATTTTTTTAATGACTGATATTGAATATTTAAAGAAGTATTTAGCAGAAGATAAATTAGAAGCCGGATTAAAAAGATTAGAAAAAGGAGAGCCAGTTCAATATATAGTTGGTAATGTTGATTTTTATGGCCTAATATTTAATGTTAATCCATGTGTTTTAATACCTCGTTTTGAAACAGAAGAGTTAGTATCTAAAACAATTGATTATATAAAAAAATTTTTTGATTACCCAATCAATTGTGTAGATTTAGGTACAGGTAGTGGTTGTATTGCTGTTACTTTAAAAAGTAAAATAGGTGATAATATTACTATGGATGCTGTAGATATATCTAGCGATGCTTTAAGAGTCGCAAAAGAAAATGCATCTAATAATAATGTAGATATTACTTTTTATCATGGAGATATGTTAGAACCTCTAGATAAAAAATATGATGTTATTATAAGTAATCCACCATATATTCGTAAAGATGAAGAAATTATGAATATTGTTAAAAATAATGAACCTAGTATTGCTTTATATGCAGATAATGAAGGTCTTGCTAATTATGAAAAAATATTATCTAATGCTAGTAATTATTTAAAAGAAAGAAGTATGATAGCTTTTGAAATTGGTTGGTGGCAAGCAGATAGAATTACTGAAATAGCTAAAAATTATTTTCCTAACAGTATGATTAGTGTAGAAAAAGATATGCAAGAAAGAGATAGATTCATATTTATATTTAATAATGAAGAATAATAAAAATTCTTCTTTTTTCATCAAATAATCATTGACACTATAAATAAAAATATTGTATACTTAAAACAGTAGAGGGTAGTGATAGTATGGTGAAAATGCATTGGTCAAGTAAAAGTAGACAATTATTTAACATAATTAATATTCTTAAATTGAATAGGTGTTAAATAGTTAAGAGCACACTGAGGCCTTTCATTATTAAAATAATAAATGTAATCTTCAATAGATTTAAAAATATCATTAGAATCATTAATTTTAAAATCAATGAATAATTCTTCTTTAATCCAGCCATTAATGGCTTCCATAGCACCATTTTCGGTAGGAGAGCCTGGCTTAGAAGTAGAATGTATGATATTATATAGATGTAAAGATTCATTGAATCTTTTAGAACAGTACACCGAACCTTGATCGGAATGAAGAATCATTTCAAGGTCGGTGTATTTTTTGTTTTTTTGTTCAATAACATTGGATAAGCCAATAATATAAGAAGAAGAATCACCCTTTCTATTAGATAAATAATAGGCAATAATTTCGTTGTTAAATAAATCCATATATAAAGTTAATTCATAGTAATTCTTGTTAGCCCAAAAAGCGGTCATATCAGTAACAATAAGTTGGAAAGGACGTAAAGGATTTAATTCGGCGAGAATATAATTGGGAAAGCTTTTAAGTTCACGGTTTACATTTTTGCCATATCTTTTGAAATGTTTAGAATTAGATTTAATGTTAAGAAACTTGCATATTTTGTGAGCATAGTTGTTAGAATAAACAATACCTAAATCTAATCTAATTTTAGCATTTAACCAACGATAACCATGAGAAGGGAATTTTTTATGATAAGAATCAAATAATTCACAAGCATGATTTCTGTTAATTTCCCTTTGAGAAGGTTTAGTACGCCTGTTTAGCCACTTATAAAAACCAGAACGATTAATATTCATTACATTGCATAAAGAATAAATAGAATATTTGTTGGATAATTCAAGAATCACTTCATATTCTTTTTGGAGAAAGAAACGAAGACCTTCTTTTCCGTACCACCTCCTTCCACCGTGTAGGCTTTTTTTAATCGAGCAATCTCAATATCTTTCTTCATAATTATATATTTAAGTTCATCATTAGTAAGATCAGAGTAGTCTTTGTTTTCAATATTATTAATAATTTTAAAATCATTACTAACAAGAATAATAGGATCAAAGCAATGATTGTCTTTGTTGAAAGCAGTAACCCATTTTTCTAAAGTTTTAATAGGAATACCATATTCATTAGCAGTTTTTAATGTTGAGTAATGATCAATACAAATTTTTTCACATAATTTCTTTTTTAAATCACGATTATATAGTATAAATATCCCTCCTAATTGTCTATATAATAATATAATTGTATACTTAAAATAAGTTGTTGTCTACTTAACCCCCTAAGTTGTCTACTTTAAGTTTACCACTACAAAATAACCAAAATAACTGTTAAAAAATTAACTGAAAACCCAATCTGGGGGGGGGTTATTTAATCATACTATAATAATAAATAATAAAGAAAACACAAAGTTTCTAGACTTTTAAGTAGTCTAGATTTCTTTGTGTTTTTTTGTTGTACCTTTACTAAATAAAGTAAATC
>OGOZ01000299.1_pt1 | contig 35646 bp, 48 predicted proteins | sample 1552801 | NCBI WGS metagenome assembly OGOZ01 (sample SAMEA2580196, study PRJEB22360) | human gut metagenome | biome: human gut; feature: human-associated habitat; material: faeces | place: Denmark | collected 2008/2010 | reverse complement strand
TGAGAACTTACATTATCTCGATGTGAGTATATTTAATCACATTTTGAGTGGCAGGCATATTTTATGCGTATTAAAGAACTACCATTAAGTGACATTCACTTTATCCCATCAGAATATACAGATCATCTCTATCATTCTATTATTAGAATAGGCTTTTCTTTTCCTATTAAGGTAAAAGAAACAGGCCGTGGCTATTTATGTGTAGATGGCAATAAGAGATTAACTGCTTTACGTGATATTTTAGAAAAAGATCCTTCATATAAAAGAGGAGATAAAGTCAAGGTGATTATAGTCAATAGTACTGATAATCGTTCTAATGACTGTTCTCGTGGAAGGAATACTCATTAATGAGACTGATAGACATATTTGTATTAAATAAATGTGGAAGTAAGAAACAGGCAAAGAAGGCTATTAAAAAGGGACTGATACAAGTCAACAATAAAATAGTTGATGAAGATATAGATATAACTGATGAAACAGTTATTTATGATTCTAAGATTCTTGATCTTCATCCCTTGAAATACTATATCATTCATAAACCATCAGGCTATGTATGTGCCAATAAGGATCCTCATGATCCCTGTCTTATCACTTTACTTCCAGATGACAACCTTCATTACGTAGGAAGATTAGACCGTGATACAACGGGTCTAGTCATTTTGACTAATGATTTGAAATTAAGAAAAAGACTCACTCTTCCTGAATTTCATATACCTAGAACTTATGCATTTACTTGTTTAAATCCTTTAAAGGATATTACACCTTTTAAAGAAGGTATTACTATTGATGGAAATGTAAAATGTTTACCTGCAATAGTAGAAATGACAAGTGAATATGAAGGAATCATCACTTTAGAAGAAGGACGTTATCATGAAATAAAGAAGATGTTCCTTTCTCTTAATAATAGGATTACATCACTTCATCGCATTATGTATGGAGATATTTCGTTAGGTGATTTAGAAAGTGGTACATATAGAATACTCACTCAAGAAGAAATCAATCATTTAAAAGATATCACAAGGAGGAGTTTATGCAATATATCAAAGAAATAGATATACATGGCTATACCCAGCAGGAAGCACGTAAGATGATAGATGCGGCTTTAAAGAAACCTGATGCATTGACTTTAAGAATTATCCATGGATATAATCAAGGACAGATTTTAGCTCAGATGGTGAGAAAAAGATATCGCAGTCATCCTCACGTACAAAGAATAGAATTATCTATGAATCCAGGTATTACAAATATTATTACAAAATAAAGGAGTTCACTATGACAAAAGATGTATTAGACTATTTTAAAACTATTTGTAGTATTCCTCATCCTTCAGGACATGAAGAATTACTAGGCAATTATATAGAGGAATTTGCACAAAATCATGAACTTGATTATGCTAGAAATGAAATAGGGGACATTATTATTTATAAGGAAGCAAGTCCTGGATATGAAGATCATGCACCTATTTTACTACAGGGTCATATGGATATGGTGGCTGAAAAAGATGCAGATAGTAACCATGACTTCCTCACTGATCCCTTAGAAATCTATGAAGAAGATGGTTATTTACATGCAACAAAAACAACTTTAGGAGCAGATGATGGTGTGGCAGTGGCTATCATGCTCGCTTTATTAAGTGATAATAGCTTTAAACATCCTCGTTTAGAATGCTTATTTACTGTTCAAGAAGAAACAACTATGGATGGTATTACTCATGTAGATAAAGATTGGATTCATGCTCGCAAGATGATTTCTTTAGATGGTGATGTAGTAGGAGAAACAAATGTTTCTTCAGCCGGTGGCGTTCAGTTAACTATCAGAAAGAATGCGAAATTTGTAGAATCTCATGATCAGGGATATAAGTTCTATGTAACAGGTTTATTAGGTGGTCATTCTGGTGATGCGATTAAAGAAGGTAGAGGGAATGCGATTAAGATTGCAGGACTTGTATTAAAAGCATGTTTAGATAATGGCTTTGATATTCGTTTCTCTTCACTTAATGCAGGACAGAAGACCAATGCAATCTGTAGAGATGGTTTATTTACTTTCCAGTCTACAAGCAATAAAGAAGAATTGAAGGCTTTTATTCATGAAAGAATGGAAGAACAGAAAGCTCTTTATCCATTAGAACCTTTAGATTATACATTAGAAGAAGAACAGAGTGGTCATGTAATCTTAGATAGTGATGCACTTATTCATTTCCTTGCGTTATGTCCATATGGTGTAGAAAAGTATTCTTATTACTTCAATCATTTCCCAGTTCTTTCTTTAAATCTAGGTATTATGGAAACAACAGAAAAGGCTGTAGAGCTTATTCTATTATTACGTAGTGAGAATGAAATCAATCTTAAACTACTTGTAAATGAAGTAGAAACATTGGCTTCTTTATTTGGCTTAAGTGTGACACCATCAGATGAATATTATGGTTGGAGCTATGATCCTGATTCTCAGTTACGTAAGTCTTACAAGGAAGCTTATAAAAAAGCATATGATAAAGAACTCAAAGAAGTACCAACTCATGGTGGATTAGAAACAGGTCATATGAGTCGAATATTTCCAGATATGGACATTGTGACTATGGGACCAAACTGTATTGATATTCATACACCAAAGGAAAGATTAGAAATCAAAACACTTTATGAAGTCCACGACTTCCTAAAGAACTGGCTAGGAGAATTATAATGAAATGTGATATAGCGAAAAAATGTGGAAGCTGTCAGTTTATTAATCAAGGATATGTTAAGTCTTTAGAATATAAGAATGAAGAATGTAAGAAGATCTTTAAGGATTTAAAGGTCAATGTACACCCCGTCTCTGGTATGGAAGATCCTTATTACTATCGTAATAAGACTATTGTTGCTTTTGATAAAACATATAACTATGGTTTATATGAAGAGAATTCTCATCGTATTATTCCCTATAAATCTTGTCTCATTCATGACCAGGAAACAGATGCAATCATTAGTAAAATAGCTGTATTATTTAGAAAGTATAGAGTTTCTATCTATGATCCACAAAGAAGAAGAGGGGAAATTAGACATATTCTTATTAGACGTGCAGTTAAGACAAATCAGACATTGGTAGTCATTGTATCTAATGAAGCTATCTTTAAAGGTTCTAAGAACTTCTGTAATCAGCTTGTAAAAGCTTTTCCTTCTATTAAGAGTATTGTCTTAAATACAAATAAAAGACAGACAAGTATTGTATTAGGTGAACAGGAAAAGGTTCTTTTTGGGAAAGGTTTTATTGTAGATGAACTATGTGGAATGACTTTTAAGATTTCACCACGTTCTTTTTATCAGATCAACCATGATCAATGTGAAGCATTATATAGTAAAGCTTTATCTCTTATTACAGTTAAAGATCCTAAAATCATGGATACATATTGTGGTATTGGGACAATAGGTCTTATTGCGAGCAAGAATGCGAAACAGGTTATTGGGGTAGAACTTAATAAGGATGCCGTGAAGGATGCAAAACTGAATAAAACTTTTAATAAGGTTGAAAATATCAAGTTTATTCAGGGGGATGCGACTGAATTCATGGTAGAAGCCGCAAAGCAGAAAGTAGATGTAGATGTGATTATTATGGATCCACCAAGAAGTGGTTCTACTGAAACATTTATTAAAGCAGCTGTTTCTTTAAAGCCAAAAGAAATAGTTTATGTTTCTTGCGATCCTCATACACAGGTAAGAGATTTAAAGTTATTTAGAAAACTAGGATATGATTTCAAGGATGTATATCCTTATGATATGTTCCCATTTACAAGCCATATTGAGACAATAGCACTGCTGTCAAGAGTGAACCCTAGCAAGAAAAAATAATATTGGTATAAAAAAGCTTATTTAAGGATTAACGTGAAAATGTTCCTGAATAAGCTCTTTATTTTACTTTTAAAACTTTTTTGTGGGAACATATCATAATATTTACCCAACCTTTCCCCTTTTCTTTTGTATACTGCCCACAAACATCAAAGTATTCAATGTCAGCTTCCGTTAAATTTTCTGGTTTATTCATTTCTATAATTTCAGGTCTTAATTGTATTGGCATTTGTCTTATTTTTTCTTCCTTTTTTTCCTTATTGCATATACAAATCTGAACTACTGACCATCCAATTAAAACTGGCAACCCAAATAAGAATAAAAATGGTGCGAACATTAACCATACTAAAAATCTGTTTTTCTCAATATATTTCATCTTAAATTTCCCTTTCCCTACAGAACAATATTCTAAACACATTTTTTTGAATAAGTTCATTATACTTAAAAAAACTTATTCATTACATCTACAAATCGATTATTTTAGAAAATGTAATTGGCATCAAAATAAATACATAAGATACGCTTACAATTAATTATACAGATATGCTAGTGATTTTCAATATGCTCAAATAAGTGATTATCATTATTGGAGATCTATATTTGATTTTCGTGAATCTGTATATTTATTAATTAATCTTTCTGATGCATAAATATAAAAACCTCCATCTGATTTATGTATTTATTATACAACAAATAGAAAATTTCTGCGTTTAGTTTCTTTCTAAGAACGCCTATAATAAGGAGGCTTTAAATTTTTTATCTAATGTTTTGCTTGTATTTAAAAAATTATTGCTTAATTGATTTAATTTCGAAGTCTTAATAGTAGACAAGGTCAAATCAATTAAGCAATTTGTATTTAGTCTTTCTTATAAAATTCTGTAATATATCCATCGGCACGAAGTAGAATATCTGGCATCCAAGATGGATTATGTGCCATTGTTTTACATACCTCATCTAGGGATACGTCTTCTTTACATTCAATAATAAGCTCATCGTGAACATGGCCACAAATGAAGAAATCAGGTAAATTTTTCATGGCATTCATTAATAGATCTCTACTAATGGCTTGTACTATATTTTCCACAAACTTTGGACCGTAGCTTTCTAATCGTTCCCATTTTTTTGTAGCTCCTATTCCTTCGTAGGTTACTGATTCTCCACCAAATTTATTCTTTCCAATGCGAGGTTTAATATAAGTAAGCTTACGACCTGATGGAAGTGTGATGAAAATCATACCACTACGCCATGTAAATATAAGTCCATGAGATTTAATACAGCTGTGTGTTTTAATAACGCATTTTATAGCATCATCAATATTCCACCATAGAGACACAATGTTTGGATTAGATTGTCGCAAAGCATCTACTAATGGTTGAAGTTCATCTTCTGTTAAACCAATCTCTAATGCTCCCATAGCTTTAAGCGCTCCCACACTACCACCATAGCCTAATGCTAATTCTACGATTTTACCTTTTTGCGAAGATGGCCATTAATACCATGCTTAACTACAGGTACATGAAACATCTGAGAAACAGAAGCACAATAGATATCTCCACCATTTACAAAAACATCCGTACGCCAAGACTCATTTGCTATAAAGGCAATAACACATGCTTCAATTGCACTAAAGTCTGCAACAAAGAACTTATATCCAGGTTTTGCAATAAAAGCATTACGGATTAGTTAAAAGAGTGTATCTGGTATATCATCATATAACATTTCTAATGATTCATAATCACCAAGGCGTACTAGTTCCCTTGATTCGGATAAATCACTTATGTGATTTTGCGACAGGTTCTGTAATTGTATTAATATACCAGCCCATCTACCAGTACGGTTTGCTCCATAAAATTGGAACATACCTCTCGCACGATGATCAGAACATGCTGCATTTTCTATAGCTTGATATTTCTTAACGGAGCTTTTTGCTAGCTGTAAGCATAAGGACAATACTTGAGATAAATCTTCAGGTGCATTTTTTAATAATCCTATGATAGCTTTTTTCCTAGTGTATCCGTTTCAAGGCCATGAGCTAATAACCACTGTTTCATTTGTATAACACTGTTAGGATTTTCTAAATGAGTGAGATCCTTTAACCTAGATGAGATTATCTCTTTAGACTTTTCATCAATCCTGATGGCGTTTTCTACTAGCTGTGTATCTACTAGTATATCTCTATCATTTATTTGTTGATTTAGATGGTATTCTGCCCATAAAAAATCAGGAACAGGGAATCTCTTTAGCTTCTTCTGTACTTCCATTTCTGTTACAACATCTCGTTTATTATAGCTCTTAAATATAGCCCACTTATCAGGCGCATGTTGGGGAAGGTTGCGTGTTCTTCCACCATTAGTTTTCGTTGGTTTACTAGGAATACAGAAATATCTAATGAGGTCTTTACCTTCTTTCAACTTTTGTTTTTCTAAACCTGCACATTGCCAACGCCTTCTAGTGATAGGGGGAGTCCCATATATGCACTCCATATCATAGTACAATGCCATGATATGGGATTTAAATAATTGCCTGTTGAGTCATCTGGTGAACCATAACCTTTAAACTTTTCTGGGTAGTTTCTTTTAAGCCAGTATGATATACAAATACGTTCAAATACAGCATTAAAAGCCCATTTGATAACAGTGTTATCGATGAGAGCATCGATGATTTTTTCTGGTAGTTTTTCGCCACTAGCTAAATCATAGACAGTTACAGTTTGTTCATTAATAGAAACTCCAAATAGTAGTATTTCAAAGTGAGTGGATTCAGCGTATTTGTATACACCACTCTTTTTTATATCAATATCACTATATGTTTTCAAATCAATAGACACTGTTTTAATTTTCATAATTTCCTCCTAATTAAAGAGGCGGGAGCAAGAAAGCTTCCGCCAATTATTTTTGATTATTTATCTTTCTTGTTTTGCAGTTTTTTAGCCCAATTTGGAAAGAAAACAAGAAGTACTCTTTTAGCTGTATTGATTAACCATTTCCAAATGGAGATAAGACCAAATCCCCAGAGGAATAACACAACTGCGAATAGAGTTCCCCTGATAGAATCTGTGATGATGCTGTTTAAAATTTCATTTGTCATAAGTTTTACTATACCTTTAATAATGTTCTTTCGTGTTGAGTTGAGTTTCCAATAATTTAAGAAATCATCATCCTCTGATGAGAAGTCATCCTTTGCCCTAGATTTACCACCTAATGGTTCACTATCGCAAATCTTCTGCAAGTTATTAAGATCACATGCAATACTGCGATTACTCTTTGAGTCAAATGCATAGAAATTGATTGATGCTCTACAATAAACACTGCTATATGCTTCAGAGCGTTCAATAATCTGCTGACAGTTTGCATCTACAATGCCAGGAGTAGAAGGGGAGTTGGCATTGATGAAGTAGCAGTTACGATAAGTTTCATCTTCAGATCTTTCTCTATCACCATCACGTAATGGATTTTTGATAACATCAAGCGGAGGACATGCTCTTGCATTATCTTTAAGCTTAGATTCACTTTCTTCGTAGACAGCTTGAATAGCTGCTTTTACTTTATTGATAGTGACAGTGTCAGTTTTAGGAATGAGAAGGGAAACGTTATATTTTGGAGTTCTTCCATTAATTGATTTTGGATCCCATACATTTGCACAAGACCATCTTTTATCTACACCTGTAATGATCTTAGTTAAATTCTTAAATTTTTTCATATTTCTAATCTCCTTTTATCAATATTTAAAATATTCTGCTGCAATGTTCATTTCAGGTCTATTATCAGACTCAGGAACGAGTGCAGGTTTTCCTGGTGGTTTCTAAATAAGATCACCTAATAATTCTTCAAACTTCTTTTTTTCTTAGCAAGGAATTCATAGTAGTAATACTAAGAAGTTTCTTCTCATAAGGATCAAAACCTGCATCTTCTACAATTCTAGCAACTGCTTCGTTATCCATATTTTCTATTGCTTCTACCTTCAACAATTTTGAATCCATCAAAGTGTGTACCAGATGAAGCTTTTGAAAGGGCATAGTCTTTAATATCATTTCCCCATTTAATGAGTTCATCGATGCGTGGAAGGATTGCACTGATTTCAAAATCATCTAGTATATTTGGCATTTTGAAATCGTACTTAGCTAATTCCAGATTCATTTCAACACGTTTTCTACAGGTAGTTTTTACCTTACAGAACTTAAAATGATTACCAGCCTTAAATTCACCTTTGCCTTCATAGGCTAGTTGAGCTATTGGTTTTAATACATTTTCAGCCCAATCAAGTAAATCATCTTTAGTGACATAGCTTGTAGAGATGTTTTCACGACGTGTCTGGAAGATTGTCATTTCAATCTGCTTGATATCATATAAATCATCAAAGGCTTCTAATGCACCTAAAGCGTAGCACAACACCTGTGTGTTCTCTTTGCTGTTAACTAGAACTCCAAGAGCATGTTTATAGTCAATAATATGAAGTATTTGATTGGCGACGATGACACAGTCACCAGCACCAAATCCATCTTTTACCCACTTTGAGAAGTCTAAGCGCTGTTCAATGAATATCAGAGCATCATCATAATACTCTTTAGCTTTTTCGTATTGCTCTAAGACATAGTTGCAATATTCCTTAGCACAGTTTTGCATTTCTCCATTGTAATAGCTAAGTGTACTTGTAGGGTCTTTCACATTTCTACCTAATCCTTTTTCTACTAAATAAGCACAGAGTTCGTGGCAATCTGTACCTTCTTGTGCAAAGGAGGAAGGTTCATCTACTATCCCTTCACATAGTTTTGCTGAAGATGGACAATTAATCCTACGATCAGAGGAAGAGGCTGAAAGAAATGCATGTTTAGCCATTGATAAGCGCCTCAGCTTTAGTGATTAAATTATTGTAGCCAGCTTCATTGACCTCGCTTAAACGAGAGGCCCCAAGGTCACTAAGTAATTGTTTGGCTTCCATCTTTTTGCCACTTGCAGCAAGTGTTGCCATAATGCCACGGACTTCTTGGAAGCTATATGGTTTAACAGTAAGAGGGACTTCCTTTACAACTGGTTCTTTAATTTCTTTATTAGAGTTAGAAGCAGATGTTTCTTTCTTTAAAATCAAATCTTTTAATTTATTCGCTGCATTAAGCATATTCTGAGTTGCAGCAACTAAATTGTTAAGAGTGCATTCTAATTCTGACATATTACTCATGTCTGTTTTCCTCACTTTCATTTATATTTTCAGTATTTTGTCTTAGTTTATTTGCCAGTCTTTTTGCTACAACGCTGATGGCTATAAGTGTATCGATTAACTCTTCATCAACATGATCAATAGGACTGGCACAATCTCTTGTTTTAGTCATTTTCATAACCTCGCTTTCTGATTGGCTTTTGCCTTTCTAACTTTCTAAGGGGTTTAGAAAGATGAGATTCCGATTTTTTTTGAACTTTTTTTAATTCTTTTCGATGGTGGATTTTCATCTTTCTCCTTACTAAGGGGAAGCGAGATGTAAAATTCCGGCTTTTCGCAAAAAAAAATAAACCTGCTTTATTCCTATATGTATATAAGGATAGGAAATAAAGCAGGTTTTTAAATTTTTTGAATTTAACCCGGAATTTGTGTCGTAGAAACACCTTAGTAAGTTAGGGAAGGTATAACTTCTACTTTTTAACGAAAGGAGGTTCATAAAATGGATTCACATAAAATACCTATAATACAAGATTTAGATTCTAATACTGTTAATAAAGATAGGACAGCTCAACTCGTAGTTTATATCTGTTCCAAATATTCAGGTGACATTACTACTAATTCTAATGATGCTAAGCGATACAGTAAATTTGCTGTAGAGCAAGGCGTGATACCAATAGCACCTCATTTATTATTTCCTTTATTTATGGATGAAAAGACAGAGCGAGATATCGCGATGTATATGAATGAAGTGCTCATTAGTAGAGTTGATGAACTATGGGTGTTTGGTAATGAATTGTCAACTGGTATGAAGGTGGAAGTTGAAACTGCTAAGAAGTTAAAGAAGCCAGTTCAATATTTTGACAAATAATGCAAGAAACAAATATCAAGATTTAAGGAGTGAGCTTAAATGAAATTTACTATTTATACAGCAAACTGCACAGGTAATACTTCAAACAACGATTATCCAAATAAAGTAGATATCAAGTCACCTGAATCATTACAGAAGGCAGTCAAAAAAGATCATGCGTGCGCAGCTTATAAGAATAACCGTAGAAATAATGATAAATACATTTCTTCTGGTGTGCTTGTAATGGATTTTGATAACGATAAAATCAATAATCCTGATGCTTTCATAACAGAAAAAAAGATGGATGAATTATTTCCTGATATTAGTTATTGCTTAGTGCCAAGCCACCATCACATAAAAAATAAAGGAAATTACCCTTAGTACCAAGATATCATGTGATGTTTCCTATTGAAACAATCACAGGTGCAAGCCTCTATGTTAAAATGAAAGCCTCATTATTTAACAATTATCCTTTATTTGATGATAAGTTTATCTTTGAATTCAAATCTGGCATGACTATTGAACTTAAGAGATAAATGAACAGGAACAATGATACGGACATCTTGTAGCAATGCAGGGTATTTTTGTCATTCATAGAAAATTTACAGAGTGGAATTGTGGCAGAAAATTTACAGAGTGGAATTGTGGCAGAATTGAATTTGTCAACCAAATGGTTTATAATTCAACAAGTTGAGGTAAGTTTTAGACATGGAGGAAAGCGATGAAGACCTCCGATATGATTAAAGAATTATGTAATAAAAAGAATATAAGCATTTCAGAACTTGCCAGACGGATAGGTCAGACTCCACAGAACTTTGGTAAGAAACTGAAACGAGATACTGTGACTCGAAAAAGATAGCTGATGTCATGGGTGTTACCTTTGAGCAATCATTTATCTTCCCGGATGGAGAACAGATAAAAACAAGTAACGAATAGGCGGTGAGTAGCATGGATACTGTGGATCTGATTATTAAATCATCAACAGAATTTTATAATGATTTGAAGGTTGATGAGAATGGTCGATATCATTCTTGGGAACACTGCTATTCACATTTCATAAAAGCACGAGGGAGCCAAGAGATTGATTATGATTATCTGAGTTTACAACTAGCTTTCTATTTAGCAAGTTGGGGAATGTATCGTGGCTCATCATTTTTGCTACAAAAGGATTATAAAGTACATATTCCAGTAGTAAAAGAACTGTTAAATGAAAAATATGATGTTTTAGCTGGAATTGACTGTATCGGTTTCAAAGACGATAGCAACCAAAAGTTACTGCAGGATATAAATTCATTTTTAGAGCAGTATTACGATAAAATAAGGCACAAAGTAAAAGGACAAGAACTGAAAAATCAGTTATCTTTTACACTAATCACGAAAATACTTATGGGAACACTTGGCTGTGTTCCAGCATATGATAGATATTTTATTGCAGGAATAAAGAATCAGAAGGTCGCAACCGGTAATTACAATTTGAAATCCATTATGCAGCTTGTCGATTTTTACGAAAAAAATTCTGCCCGATTTGAACCAGTTAGAGAGAAAATGGAAGTTGAAGGTATGCCATATCCACAGATGAAGATGATTGATATGGGATTTTGGCAGGTTGGTTTGAAGTTGGATACAAATAAGAGAATACAGACAGCTCACCAGGAGGTAGAAACATGGAATATACACCAATGGAAAAGGATGTTCTTGCTATGATGCAGAGAACTGATTTTAAGAATATATCAAAAGGTGATGTGATTAGTTTTGCATCAAAGATAGGCGAACTTCGTCCTGAAGTGGCTAAAGAAGTGCTTGCACAGTTTCCTGAATTTGTTGGATTAATGAAATCTTCATTAACTGAATACAAGGGGATGCTTGATACAATTGTAAGTAGTGATGATGCAAGTATTAAGGAGTATTACGGTGTAGCAAACAAAGAAATGGATCAGGCTGCAGATAGTAGAAATCAGTTTTATGCTTTTGTAAAACAAGTGCAAGCTGATTGCAGTAAACTTCTTGATAATCCCAACCTTCCTCCTGAGATGATGATTGAGATATTAAACAGAGAGGCTGAACTTGTAAAAATGGCGAATGAAAAAGATACAGAGATTCGTCAGCAAGAAAAAGAAATCGAAGACAAGGTAAATAAAAAGGACTCTGAAAAGAGAGAGTTCAACTGGAAACTTGTCGGAGGTATCAGCTTTGCTTTGATGACTGTCGCTGGAATTAGTGCAGGGGTTCTTGGCGGAAAATTCGATCTTAAATTTCCTAAAAAAAGCTAATCGTGAACTAAAAGGTGATTGAATATTGAAACTTGGAGGTATTGACATGAGAGTATTGGATTTGGATATGGATTATTTCATGACAGAAATAGCTAACACACCATTTTCTTGTAAGGAAAGACTTGCTGAAGAGGATTATGGAAATTCAGTATGGTCTGAAGAAGAAGTTCGGCAATTCTTAGAGCAAAATTTAGGATTGTCAAAAACACACAAAATACCGGGAAGAATTGTAAGTGGGCATAATGAATCACTATTCTTTTGGGAAGAACTTATTGATAGCAAAAAGCTTTCAGATTCCTTTGATGTTGTTCATGTTGATTCTCATGCTGATTTAGGTTTGGGAGATGCATCATGTAGTTTTTTGCAAAGTGAGTTTCTTACACTTTCGATTGATTCAAGAAGAAAAATAAGCGAGTATGAATTTTACGATAAAATAAAAAGAATTAGTATAGGTGACTATTTGCTTTGGGCAGTTGCCTATAGAATGGTTTCATCTATTACATATTGTGCAAATCCTCATGGTGACAAGAACGATTATGTACTAGACACGTTAAAGGATTTTCATGAAGAGTACATTTGGGATAAACCTGTAAAAAATTATATACAGTTAAAGTATAATAAAAAGATGAAAATGCCTGATTATGATTCGTCTGACGCATATAAGAAAAAATATCTCGAGGGTGCAATAAAAGATCCAGAAGTGGAACTGTTAATAATTCCAACGATTGAGGACGTGGAATTTGACGGAAACTTTGATTATGCAGTTATGGCACAATCGCCCAACTACACCCCAGCAAGTGCAGATTTCATACTGGATATTTTCAGAGAATATATCGAAGAAATATAATTAGCTGCTAATTTGCCTATACAAATTATAGGGCAATTCAAGGTTATCACAGGCTCGAAACCCTAGATTTTAAGGGAAAAGGTGCATTCCACCATTCCCTTGTACAATAGGGGTTGAGTATGTTTTTCGTCGAACAACCGAGCCATATTGAGAGCGTGGTTTTGTTGACTAGAGCACATAAGTAAAAATGTGAAAAAGACTTGAAATAATGGGGTCATTGTTTCTGAATTATAAACAGGATGGATACCATCAAGGTTAGCATTAATCTCCTCTCCGATTATGTATTTTGCAATTTCAATCGGTGCTGTTTTCATTTTATCAGAGAACTCCCCGGAACTGTTTCCATTCATTTCATAAAGAAAATGAAAGAGGAAGTCGTAGATTTTCTTGGTCATATCTCGTTTTTTATAATTAACAAACATCGAAGAGATATTTTGATAGAATCTATTCTGATATCCCGGGACAGAAGCATATCTCACAATAATATTATTGTAATCCTGGATGTTAAGAGCATAAGAACCGTATATGCAATCGTTGATGCTATAGGTGTCTCCTTCAAATACTTCATAGGTATCTGCACAAACTGGAAATAGGAAACTATTGTCTCTCATAAATGATACGAGTTCCTTGGTGGGCTTATTTGTAAGAGACATCAGATAATAGGCCGAATGCTTTCTTTACATATAAAGTGGAGATTATATATCAAATAGAGTGAAGAATAAAATTATGGTGGAAGATTACGATTCAAATAATTTAAAGAATCAATTTACATTTAAAGTGACGTACAACACGATGGCAGAAAGTATATTCAAGAGATAAAGATTTATGAGGATAGGTTCAAAGTTTGTTTCAAAGCAGGGATTGAATTTGGGTATTCCGAGATAACAAGAATTTGCATGGGCAGCAGGCTTAGGCTTGGCTGCCTTTATTAGATTGATTTTATTCGTGGTTTGGAATATAATATCGTTAAATTGTATTGTGTGTTATTTGTATTATAAGAGAGGACTAAATGAAATATTTATCAATACGACAAACATCTGAAAAATGGGGTATCTCCATCAGAAGAATTCAGGTTTTATGTGCAGAAAATAGAATTCCAGGTGCAACAAAGATTGGTTCCTATTGGGCTATTCCGGCTGATGCAGAAAAACCCAATGATGAGCGTATCAAGAGTGGAAAATACATAAAGGAAAAATAAGATGCAGAGCGTGATAAAACTATTTATGTGTAGGTGGATATAGATATGGCTGAGATAAAAAGTATAAATGAATTACTAAAGATGGAGATTGATATTCCTGACTATCAAAGGCCATACAAGTGGACGATTCAAAATATTGAGGAGCTTCTTGGTGATATTAGTACAGCAATCAATGAAGCAGGACTGTATAGAACTCCCTTTAAGTACAGGGTAGGAACCATTATTCTTCATGAGAATGAACATGGAATATTTGATGTTGTGGATGGACAACAGAGGATAATATCACTTCTTCTTATAAAACAATGCATAGAGACAGGGGTTAAGTGTCCTATTTCCAAGAAGAAATTTTCCAATAAAATAACTCAAACTAATATTCATGATAATTATATGTTCATTCGCGAATGGTTTTCACTAAAGAATAAAGATGATAAGAAGAATTTTATTCGTGCATTTGATGAGATATTAGAGGTTGTTGTAATCAGTGTCGAAAAGGTATCTGAGGCTTTTCAGCTATTTGATTCACAGAATACCAGAGGAAAGTCTCTTGATCCGCATGACCTATTGAAAGCATATCATCTGCGAGAAATGAAAAAGTATCCATATGAGATGGAACATGCGGTTACTAAGTGGGAATCAAAAGACACAAATCAAATTAGAGAGCTTTTCGATTTGTTTCTGTTCCCTGTTTGGAACTGGTCACGCGGATTAAAGAGCAAGCCTTTTACGGCAAAGGAAATTGATACTTATAAAGGTATACCGGAATCATCAACGTATTCATATGCAAGACGTGCAAGTAAAGCAATGCCATGTTTCCAAATTACGGAGACATTTATTTCAGGAAATGATTTTTTTGAAATGGTAGATCATTACCTATACTTGATACACGATATTAAGACAGAAATATTTAATAATCAAGATTTTGCGGAAATTAAGTCTATTATCTGCAATGGCAAAGAAGTATCTAGTATTAAAGAAATGGATTCTGTAAAATATGGATCTGCAGGTTTTGTCTATGCTCGCAACCTGTTTTATTGCGCGTTGCTTTGCTATTATGATAAGTTCCACAACTTTGATGAAATGGCGGTAAAGAAGTTATTCACCTGGGCTTTTATGATTCGAGTAGATATGGAAAACTTAGGGTTCGATAGCATCAATAAATATGCCATTGGCGATGATGACAACTCTAGATATACAAATGCAGTTGCGATGTTCTCAAAGATCAGTTTTGCTCGATTGCATAATGAGATTTCCAGTCTGCAGATAAAGGTAAAGCGAGATCCGGACAGAGCTAATCATGATAAGTGGAACGATCTTTATAAGAAACTAAAGATTATGAATGGATTGATGGAGGTGTCAAATGAGTGATTTAGTTACTGAACTTCATATTGTCGGTGATGACAACAATATCTTTGATACCGATATGGAGTATATTATTCCCCTTTATCAGCGTGCGTATGCCTGGGAGGATAAGCAGCTTGTCCAGTTGATTGAGGACATCAACGATGTTGCTGATGATGCGAGTTATTACATTGGTGCATTGATTGTTTCAAGACAGGGAAATAAGTTCGAGGTCGTAGATGGGCAGCAGCGCTTGACGTCACTGTATCTTTTGCTGAATTGCCTTGGCTATGAAGTGCAGAATACTTTGACATTTGCCTGTAGAGATAAATCGAATTATACCCTTCAGAACATTCAGGAACTGATTCAGATGAACCTCAGTAAATTGGATATGGATCGAATTGAGTCTGGTATTCAGAGTGGTATAAAAATCCTTATGCAGGAAATGCAGAGGGAAGGATTTGATAAAGACGAATTTTGTGAAAAACTTTCACATGTAGTTGTTTATCGGATAGAAGTGCCAGAAAACACGGATCTGAATCGCTATTTTGAGATTATGAATACTCGTGGCGAGCAGCTTGAGCAGCACGATATTTTGAAGGCGACACTGATGAGCTATCTCAAAGATGAAAAAGACAAAGCAATATTTGCTAAGATCTGGGATGCCTGCAGTGACATGACCGGTTATATTCAGATGCATTTTATCAGTAAGGGAAACGAAGTACGTGAGGCTATTTTCGGAGGGTATTGGAATGATATGCCTCCGAAGAGTTGGACTAACTATAAGAAAGAAATCAAAGAAAATTCCCTGAATGGTGTTGGCCACACTATAGAGGAAATCATAAATGTTGATTTCCAGGTGGATACGGACGATGGGTATTTGGATGATGATATCCGAGTAAGATTTGAAAGTGTTATTGAGTTCCCGTATTTTCTCATCCACACATTGAAGGTTTATATTGCGATTAAAGGCATTTCACATGAAAATGCTGGATCAAAGATCATAGATGAATTGCTCGACGATAAAAAGCTCATCGAAAGCTTTAATCGTGTTACGACATATGGAGTGAATGATAAGGGCAGAATTGCAGATAACAAAGAGAACTTTTCAAGAGAGTTTATTATTTGCCTTTTGCGGACAAGGTTCTTGTTCGATAAGTACATTGTAAAAAGAGAGTATGCGAACGAGAATGCCGACGGAGAATGGAGTCTCAAATCACTTTATATTTCCGGCCAGCAATCCAAAAAGAAACCATATTATCGAAATACCTTGTTTACTCGAAAAGGAGAGCATAACAAGGAAAAGAGAAGTAACGATCGCAACAAGCGAAACATAATGCTTCAGTCAGCGCTGCGTGTTTCTTATACTTCTCCAAAAGTAATGCACTGGATAACACAGCTATTGATTTGGCTTTCTGAAGATAACTATTCAAATGCTCTGGGCAATGATTTGTCTGTGTTCAGTGATGCTATTGAGGAGATTGCAAAGAATGCAATGCGTGAACAGTTCTTTGATGTTTGCGAAGATGGTGTATACGCAATGGGAGTAAATACTCCTCATATTGTATTTAATTATTTGGATTACCTTCTGTGGATGTCCGAGCCTAAAAAGTACGATGACTTTACATTTGAATTTAGAAATTCAGTGGAACATTGGTATCCACAGAATCCATCAGAAGGAACTTTCGAATTGTGGACGGATGGAGTGGATCAATTTGGAAACCTTTGTATTATTCAGAGAAACGTAAATTCGAAGTTTTCTAACATGTCACCGGAAGCAAAGAAGAGCACGTTTAAGGAAATGATTTCGAAGGGCAGTATAAAACTTCGATTAATGAGTGAACTTACTGAAAAGGGTGACGGCAAGGCTGCTAGTCTGTACTGGAAAGATACCCTATGTAAGAAGCACGAGGCGGATATGATTGACATGCTTTGTAGAGCGTGCTATCCGGAAGAAGAATGAATTTCTAGAAAGTTTATTAAATTTGGAGGCGCATTATAGCATTTAATCATGGATTAAAAATAGGGCAAATACTAAAAAAGGGCAGATATTATTGATATATTCAAATGCGGGAATATGGTGAGACGTTCAAAGACTACGAATACTTTGGTTATTGTCTCAGACTACACAAAAGGAATTTATCACGATAAGTGGATTGTTGGAGTTCTTCATTACAATGGTATGGGTAAAAATGGAGACCAGAATATTAATTGGACTCAGAATGTTACGCTTGCAGCATGCGGTTACAATGACGTCGATGTCCACCTTTTCGAAGTAATGGATGCAGGCGAGTATGTGTACTGCGGAAGTATAGAGCTTTTTGATAAACCTTATATCGAAACTCAGTCTAGCGCGGATGGAGTTCCCCGTAAAGTTTGGATGTTTCCTATCCGTACGATGCCTGATAATGATGTAAAGAAATCGGCCATGTTTGTATTTAAGGATATGGAAGAATTCAATGCGCGAGGTAAGGACGTGGATGAACAGTATATGAAGATGATTGCTGCTAAGAAAAGTCGGCAGCAATCATCTGCGTATGTTCCACCAGTTATTACAAAGCCAGAACCAAAGCCACCAGTTGTTATTCCTGTTGATATTATAGGTAAGCAAGTAAAACATAAGGCATTTGGAATTGGAGCTAATACTGCAATCGAAGGAATCTCTATTGTGGTAGACTTTGACGAAGTTGGATTAAAGAAGATAGGATATGAATTCTACATAGAAAAGCAGATGCTTGAATTCATTTAGGATTGATATGAAAACAGTAAAAGTTATAGCTGCAGTTATTTGTGATTCTATAAAAGAAAAGAAACTGATATTTGCGACAGCTAGAGGTTATGGAGAATCCAAGGGTTAGTGGGAATTCCCTGGTGGAAAAATTGAACCTGGAGAGACTCCTCAAGAGGCCCGTGTTAGAGAAATAAAGAAAGAACTAGATACTCTTATAGGGGTCGGAGATTTAATCGATACGGTTGAATATGATTATCCTTCATTTCATTTATCGATGGATTGCTTTTGGTGTGAAGTGATAGAAGGAGAGCTTAAGTTGTTGGAAGCAGAAGATGCAAAGTGGCTTAACAGGGGTGAACACGATAGTGTGCAGTGGCTTCTGGCGGACATCACATTGATATCCAAAGTTAAAGTGGTTATGAAATAGGAGGTGCAGCATGGCAGAAATAACACGAATTGTAATAAAAGGCTCGTCAGGCTATTGCTGCTATGATGAAGCCTTCAATGATAAAGTAACCGTTACGCAAGATTCAATAACCTATGAATATGTTCCTTATCAGGAAACGGATATTAATCCAAAGAGAAAGTGGAGTTACAAAACGAACAGTCCAATTTTCAAAATGAAATATGATGAGGTTGCGGGTATGCTTCCAGGAATTATTGAAAGAGGCGTTGAAGAGTTCCGCACTGATATAGGTAGTATTGAATTTAATATTACATATTCAGATAAAATGAAGTTTAAAGAAACATACTGGGTACCTGGTGATTATTTCGAAGAATTATTCGTTGCGATTAAGAGCCTTGTACCAGAATGCGAATATCCTCCAGCAGTCTTGCTCACATCAGAAGATTATGAGGAAGAAGATGATTAATAGATGCCTAAAACAGTTAACATACGAGTTGTCGGTAATGTTATTGAGCTAAGTAGAGATCAGTGGAAAGGGCATGTTGCAAAAATAACAAATGATCCGTCATTACTAGAAGAAGTTAAAAAGTACACTTGGACATATAAAGATGGTGAGCACCCTTATTTGCATAACAGTAAGTTAAACATATATTTCCATGAGTTTGTTTTGGGATTAATTTATGGGCGAGAAAATAATGACCGAATGCAAGCAGAGGGTAACATAATAGAACATCTGGATAATGATGGATTGAACTGTACCTATGAGAATCTTCACATTCTATCTGAAGATTTGAATAAAGCTAAAGCTTTTACGATTGATAAGAAAGCTGCTGAATTAGAAATGTGTATGGAATCTCCGGCGTTCATAATGGATGTGTATTATCTCCATAGATCAAAAATATTTCAACTGCAGCTTTTTATGAATGATGATATTTATTTTAATAAAGATTCAGGAAATGCTGTAGAGATGTTTATTTGCATGTATGATAAATTTGAAAATTTGTACATTGATTGGTTCTATCTACTGAATAGTAGAACCGATAGAAAATTCGAATTGGGAACATTGCATGCCCAAAGCATTTATGCGAAGGAACGCCCATACATAGAGTTGCAACCAGGAGAAGAGAATAGTCCTATTATTATTAGGGATGGAGTAACATATTTGAACCTCGATGCAAAAGTCAATGGGAAGCCAATGTCATCATTACGGCATACTTCTATGCGAAGTGTTGTAGAAGATAGTAAATAATATAAGGCAGGGTTCAAAAATGGAGTTATCGTTAAAGGGTTCGTAGATATGTTCCATTGAACAGATAAGTGGATATGACGTACTTACTTACTAACGTATCGTTCCACGTTGAGATGGTCTGTTTGATGTCTAGGAAAGAGAAATAAATAGCGGAAAGTAGCGTATTTACGGGATTTTTTGAGATTAGGCAATAGTTCATGAAAGTCCGTATTTCTTATATTGAAACATATCTACTGTAAAAACGGTCGGAGGGTTTAGGCTGTGGATTAGATGTCGTGGGTTGTAGCACTAGGATAGATGTTATCTAGGGTGCAAACTCAATTTGAGTAAGTGATTTAGATATTGTCTCATCCGGTAACTTGACTGTTGGCTATATAGCAGGCAGTTGATTAGATGTTATGGATGGAGTGAAGTGTAATGTCCGAAATAAAGTTTTTATTGAAGTTTGGAAAGCGTGAGCATTTAGAGAGTCTTGTGGAAGGTAATATATACTGCTCAAATGCCATCACGTTCTGGAGAATTGAAGATAGATTAAAAATCAAAGGGCAAGAAGATATTCTTGAAGCTAGAACAAGAATGTTTGCTGAAAAGATGATAATGCAGCATCTAGATACCAAAGAGGGCATTGCTGAATTTGGAAAAGCAATTGGTTTAATGAGAGTAGAGCCAGCAGAAAAAATTCCAGTGTTTTGTATGTTTGCTGTTTATGAAGAAGACTGTAAATTTGATGAACACGGAAATACAATTGTTAATCTTTCCAGAGATAAAAAACAGACCATTAGAGAACATTTTCCGAATGCCGATGCTGTTGCAGTTATCCCTAATCCAGAGGCATTTATTGAAGATATTAGTAAAAGCATAGGTACTGACATTAAAGCTGGAAAAGTTAATTATTTTCATATAGATAAGGGCTATGAAACCAAAGATGGTAGAACGGCAATGGATATGGAATATATGAAATACTTGGTGCAAGATGCTGCTCCTGAAAAAGCAGAAGGTGGAACAAGATATGTTTTTTATGCAGACTATGCTTTTAGAGTGTTATTCTGCAAGGACGTATTTTTTGAGCAGGAACAGGAATATAGAATCGTATTGCCAAAAGAAAAAATAGAGGTTGGAAAGAGTTATCCAGTACAACTTTCTGCAGATTATGAAATATATGATTTGAATACATTTTTTGAAAATTAGAGAAGGAGGAGCCATACATGATTTACGAAGAATTAAAATTGATTGTGGACAAATTTAATGAACAAGGGAAAATGAATTTCCTTGAAGAAACCACAGAAGAAAAGATATCGGAATTTGAGAAGGTGCATAGTGTAAAGCTTCCTACAAAATTCAAGGAATGGTTGTTGTTTTCTGATGGTGGGGAGTTTTTCTTACCAGCAGGCATTCAGTTATATGGTATTGAGCACAAACCATTAATTGATGTGGATAACAATGACAGACCTAGTGAAGATTATATCGTCATCGGTGCACTCGCATCAGGAGATCCAATTCTCTGTGAAAAAGCTGGTGAAAAAATCGCTATTTATAATCAGGAAACTGGAAGAATTGAAGATGATGAAATCTATGATAACTTCATAGATTTTTTGAATGACCTGTATGATTTGCTTGGCATAGGAGGTTGATTCCATGTCGAGACGAACAGCAGAATCCAATAAAGCGATACTTGCTGCATGGAATAAGGAACAAGAACTTGTTCAGGAAGGTAAAGGAACAAGAGAGTGGACTCCAAAACAGCAGCAAGATATTCTTGAAAAAGGCAAAGCTTATGATGACGATGGCGTTGCATTTCAAGGCCAACATATGAAGAGCGCTGAAATGTATCCGGAATATCAAGGAGACCCCGGAAACATTCAGTTCCTTACAAGAGCTGAGCATTTAGAGGCTCATAACGGAAACTGGAGAAATCCAACAAACTGGTATTTCAATCCTGTTACTAAAGAAAAATTTAACTTTGGTGATGGTCCATTTATTCCATGTGAAGTAATCAAGTTACCTGAACCGGTAGTTATTGTTTCTAAGGAGGATAGCAGCTTTAAAGAGCAAAAATCAAAAGAGAAAATTAAATCTGATAAATCTGAAGATGTATTAAATCAAAATAAAGAACTAGATAAAATTACGGATAAAAAGCAAAATACGGTCGTACCTCCTAAAATTCAAACTCCGAAGAAAAACAATATGTTTGTTAGAGGTTTGCAGTCAGTTGGTAGATTTATCGTTGAGCATCCGGTTGAATCTCTTGAAATAGCAAGTGTTGTAATTGGCGGAGCGGCGAAAGCAATTTCCTCTTTTAGGGGAAGTAGCTCTAGCAGTAGTTCTCACAATACAATGTCTAAAAACGATTCAAATTCAACAGGTACCGGCATTGCTGAAAAAGTTGCGGATATAGTAGAAAAGGCTAATAAGTCTATGCCTAGTGAGAATGATGTTTCGGGGCATAGACAACGATATCATACGAAGGATGGTGTTATTTGGAAGGATAAAGCACCGTACCATCGTGGTGGAAATAAAGACTGATGACAAAACAACCCTCCAAGCCATCTAAAATGGCTTGGAGGGTTTCGTGCAGTTATGCAGTATTTTTAATAAATGACAGCATCATCAACTGTGAATCCATCAAGTGAGTTTTCTTTCACCTGAATGCAAATATAAGTGATACTTGAATCACTTGCAGCAAAGAATTGACGCTTTGCTGCAGGGCTGATTTTTAACCAGTCACCTGCAGTAATTTCAACAGTATCTCCATCAATGATAGCAGTTCCTTTACCGGCAATAATTCCATAGATTTCTTCATTATTTCTATGAGAATGAACGAAAGGAACACCTGCACCAGCAAGAAGAGAATTAATACTTACTTCAGCACCAGTTAAAGAAAGTACTTCATGAAGTTCTGTACGACTTTCATTACCAACATTGGTTTTTGTATAGTTTAACATTTGAATTACCTCCATTTTTATTTGCAACCTTGTTGCTTGAGTATAGTATAATCATTTATATACTCTAAAAAAAGTACGCACTTTTTTGTAACTATACATAATAAAATGAATATACTATAATATTTTTGAAATGAGGTGATTGCATACGAAGACAAAAAAGGAACTTCCAGAATGTCCTGTTGCAACATCAGTGTCTTTAATTGGTGGTAAATGGAAGTTATTGATCATAAGAAATTTAAAAAGTCGTCCATGGAGATTCAATGAACTTCAAAGAGATTTAGATGGAATTTCTCAAAAAGTACTTACTGATAGTCTGAGGCAGATGATAGATGATGGCCTTGTGTATAGAAATGATTATCATGAGAATCCACCAAGAGTTGATTATGGACTGACAGACCTTGGAAAAGAGATGATGCCGATTATTGATGCATTGGCAGATTTCGGAATTTATTATAAGACGGTTGTTGATTAAAACTAATACTCCTCATCACTGAATTTAGTTCTGGTGGTGAGGAGCTTTTTTTACATATAATAGCATAAAAAGATCTTACAAATAATATGAATCACTTCTCAAGTCAGTGAACCAAAAAGAACAGATCAACAAAAAGCTTATTATGAAAAAGACTGTGAATGGTAGTCGGATTGACTGGGTATGAGAAGCAAATCAAAAAAGAGACTATCATTTGCGATAAGTCTCTTTTTTTTCTTTCTTCAAAAAATGAAAATTACTTAGGGCTATATACCTTTTTTAGGAAAAATCACAGAATTATTTTCATATTTTGCTTCAAAAGTTGCCTGGATAGAAAGCTTCATAAATAGTTTTCTGTCTACATCGCTGACCATAACCGATGTATGAGCCTGACATCCTTTTAGATTAGGAAGCTGTTCCAATGCTTTCTGAGCATTTGGATCAGAAGCTGCGCTGACAGATAATGCAATCAACACTTCGTCCATATGTAAACGTGGGTTTTTGCTTCCAAGATACTGTGTTTTTAAAGTTTGGATTGGTTCAATTGCTGCAGGTGAGATGACTGGCTGACTGTGTGGAATACCAGCAAGCTCTTTGAGTGCATTTAAAAGGAGTGCTGCGCAAGGACCAAGGAGGTCTGTAGTCTTACCTGTGATCATGCGGCCATCTGCAAGCTCTAATGCAGCAGCAGGAGCTTCTGTTTCTTCTGCACGAGAAAGAGCAGCGTCAACAACTGGACGATCATGAACCGTAATACCAGCCTGGTTCATAAGCATCTCGATTTTATATACTTCTTCCTCGGAACATTTGCCAGCAAGAGCGCGTCTTCTTGCATCGTAGTAGCGACGGATGATTTCCTGACAAGAAGCATCCCTACATGCGGCATCATCACAGATACAATTTCCAGCCATGTTAACTCCCATGTCTGTAGGAGACTTATAAGGGCTCTGTCCATAAATACGCTGGAACATTGCATTGAGTACTGGGAAGATTTCTACATCGCGGTTATAGTTGACTGTAGTCTTTCCATAAGCTTCTAGATGGAAAGGATCAATCATATTAACATCATTCAGATCTGCAGTTGCAGCTTCATATGCAAGGTTAACTGGGTGTTTCACTGGGATATTCCAAATTGGGAATGTTTCGAATTTAGCATAGCCGGCACAGATGCCTCTTTTATGCTCATGGTAGAGCTGGGAAAGACAGACTGCCATTTTACCACTTCCAGGTCCAGGTGCAGTAACAACAATAAGTGGACGAGACGTTTCGATAAACTCATTCTTTCCATAACCTTCATCACTGACAATATGTGGAATATTAGAAGGGTAGCCTTCAATCGGATAATGAAGATATACCTTAATTCCAAGCTTCTCTAATTTGTTTTTAAATAAGGAAGCGCTCTGCTGTCCGCTGTACTTTGTAATAACGACACTTCCTACAAACAGACCATGTTCTTCAAAAATAGACATCAAACGAAGGACATCTACATCATAAGTGATGCCAAGATCTCCACGTACTTTATTCTTTTCGATATCTTCTGCGCTGATAACAATCACAATCTCGGCCTGGTCGCTAAGCTGCATTAACATACGCATCTTAGAATCCGGCTGGAATCCTGGGAGTACACGAGATGCATGGAAGTCATCAAATAGTTTTCCACCAAACTCTAGGTAGAGCTTGTTGTCAAATTGAGCAATGCGTTCGCGAATATGAGCAGACTGCATCTGTAAATATTTTTCATTATCAAATCCTATGTTCATCATTCTATCCTCTTTCCTATAATTATATTTTAAACAGTTCATTCTATATTGAATCAACATTTAAAACTACTGTTTAACAATATACTACGGAATATGGGAAGTTTACAATCTTTTTATAATCTTTTTTATGCTTCCTTTTTTATGTTGTTTCTAATACAGATTGAACTCCATATTAACAGATGATATAATTTAATTAATAATTTTTGTGGCATTGTAACAAAAATTATTCTCCAACCTTGAACTTGATTAAATGCAGGGATAATCCATTACGAATCTTAATGGGTTCAGCTAAGAAGGTGACTGAGAGTCCGCTATCTTGTGCGTAATCATCGATATCATAGATATGGAGTCAAGGAGAAAGGAGAAAAGTTCATGATAAGAATGAAGTCGGTGTCATCAAAGACGCACACTCAACAACAGCTTAATGATTACGCAAACCAGCACAATCCTAATAACAAAGCTTATAAGGCCAGAGTGTCAAATGATCAGAAGACAAAGAAGGCATCACGAAAGAAACAAGCAAAACGTCAGGCTAAGCGAAATGCACGCTTAGAACATGATATTGGTGATGTACACTCACTTGATTGGTTTTGTTACAGCAATCCGTATGATTTTGACTAATCATTAAACATGAGCGAAAAGATCATCAATCAGTTAAATGGTTGGTGATTTTTTATTAGAAATTTGATTCTTATATTCTTGTATTTATCATTATGATATAATTAAGTCGTCAAAGAAAGTGAGGATCTAATATGAATAATAAAGGTGTTGGTGTAATTTTCTGTCTGATATCCGCAATTCTTGTTTCTGCAAAATACATATCAGCTGCTATGTTTATGAGTAATTTCGCTACAAAAGATGCTTCTCTATTTAAAAAGGGACTAGAATATGTAGGACCATTTCTATCAATAGAAGCCATCATAGCAATGATCATTGGTATTTTGTTTTTAGGATATGGATTGTATGCAGATTCAAAGAAATAATAACACAACATTAGACGAGCACCTATCGTTCCTGATAGGTGTTTTTACACTTTATCTTTAATTTCCATGACATGACTAACTTATCTACTATATAATACTCATTGAGGTGAAAAAGTATGAAACTAATTAAAAACATTCAAGTCTATGCACCAGAAAACTTAAGTGTCAAAGACGTATTGATTTCAGATTCTAAAATAGAAAAGATAGATGATCATATCGCATATCCTTATTCTATTGAAACAATTGATGGTACAGGTTGTATCCTTACACCAGGTCTTATTGATCGTCATGTACATATTACTGGTGGTGGGGGAGAAGCAGGCTTTATTTCTCGTGCTAGACCTATTGAAGTCAATGAAATACTAGATGCAGGTATTACTACAGTTATTGGATTATTAGGTACAGATGGCTATACAAGAAACACAAAAGAATTATTTGCCAAAGCAAAAGAACTCACTCAAAAAGGTGTCCATACCTATATTCTAACAGGAAGTTATACATATCCTACGTATACTCTCACTGATTCAGTAGAAGATGATATTGTATTTATTGATAGTATTCTAGGTGTTAAGCTTGCATTAAGTGATCATAGATCAAGCCATATCACTGATGACGAACTTGTTCGTTTAGCTTCTCAAATCCGTACAGCAAGTCTTATTGCTGGAAAACAGGCGAATTTAACACTTCATATGGGTGATGAAAAACAAGGATTAACTCCTGTATTTCATGCATTAGAAAGAGCTGATATTCCAGTTTCTTTATTCCAGCCTACACACTGTAGTCGTAATCCACACTTATTTAAAGATGCACTTAAGTTTGCTGAAATGGGTGGTACAGTTGACTTAACATGTGAAGGTGATGGAAAGACTCTAGAATTCATTAAACAGTTTAAGGATACTTCTAAAGTCACCATTTCTAGTGATGCACAAGGCTCATGGTCTACATATAATGAAGATGGATCTATCAAAGAAATTGGTATTACACCAGTATCAAACTTAAAGAAAGAATTTATTTCTTTAAAGAATGCATTAGGATATGAAAAAGCTTTACCATTCTTTACTCAAAATGTTGCTCATGTATTAGGTTTAAAAAATACAGGAGTTATTAAAGAAGGTTTTGATTGTGATTTAGTTATCTGGAAAGATGATGAAATCAAGCATATCATCACAAAGAAAGATTAATTTCTTTCTTTTTTTTATACCTGCAAACTCATTAAGCAGAGATTTAAGATTGAAAGTAAGAGTCGATAAACATGAATAATTAGATTTGAATATCAACTTCAATACATTCATTAATCGTAATAGTGGGATAGACTTTAGTCCTTATATAAGAGAAAGAGTAAAATACTAGCATACAGGTGCTGATTCCTTTGTGAATCAGCCTTTTATGGTATAATAGATTTGAAAGGATGAGACATATGAATAATATAAAAGAGAGAATCAAGATATTCTCAGGTGCTAAATTAAAATATATCGCATTTGCCTCAATGCTGATTGATCATTTCAATAAAGCTATTATCTATCCTAATCTAGATGGTGGATTGTTTAATAGAATAAGTGATTTATTTGATATTTTAGGAAGAATCGCTTTCCCTATATTTATCTTTCTTCTCATAGAAGGGTACTTCCATACAAGAAACAAATGGAAATACTTAGGAACTCTTTTACTCTTTGGAATCATCTCTGAAGTCCCATTTGATATGTGTACATCGGCTGTGTTTTTTGAACCCAACTGGAACAATATCATGTTTACACTGTCATTTGTACTTGCCATTATATGGGTGATAGATGTATTAAAAAAGAAACTGAATAAACCATTATGGTATGTTGTATCCATCCTCATTGTCACAGTTATGTGTTTTGTAGCTATGAATCTAGGATTAGATTATGAACATCATGCTGTACTTATTGGCTATTTCATGTATCTATTTCATGATAAATATATCTATTCTATACCATTTTGTTATGTGTCAATGTTTAAGGAACCTTGGGCATTACTTGGATTTGGTTTGAATCTCACTTATAACGGAGAAAGAGGGAGACAAAACAAGCTCTTCAACTATTTCTTCTATCCAGTACATTTGCTTATTTTAGGAATAATAAGAATGACTCTTCATATTTAGATACATCATATAAAGTTCATAATGATTCTGTAGTATTAAATTGTACAAAAAATATACTTGAAACGAGGTAAATACATATGATTATTGAAACACTCTTATCAAAAAGAGATCAATTACCCCTAGAACTCGCTATTATTGAACCAGAAGGAGAGGCTATCGGTATTATTCAGTTAATACATGGTATGTCTGAACATAAAGAACGCTATTATGACTTTATGAACTATTTATCACAACAAGGCTATATTTGTGCCATTCATGATCATAGAGGACATGGTGCAAGTATAAATGACACATCACATTTAGGATATTTCTATACAAACGATATAACATATATTGTAGATGATGCTTATTTAGTTACAGAATATTTGAAAAACAGATATCCTACATTAAATATTTCTATATTTAGTCATAGTATGGGTACATTGGTTTCTAGAAACTATCTAAAGAAATATGAAAAGCATATTGAAAAGATTGTATTGTGTGGTCCACCTACAGAAAATAAACTTGTTGATCTAGCATTGTTTGCAGGAAGACTAACTGGATTATTTTATAAAGACTATAAACCTAATAAGATTCTGAATAGATTATCTGTAGGATACTACAACAAAGGCTATACAACTGAAAATGAATGGATCTGTTCTAACTTACAGACTGTGTATGAATATAACACCGATCCTCTATGTGGGTTTACTTTTACTACAAGCGGCTTTATGAATCTTTTCCAGTTATTAAAATCAGCTTTCATCAAAGAAGATTGGAATCCCCAAAACAGTTCTTTGCCTATATTCTTAATTGCAGGTGTTGATGATCCAGTCATTCAAGGAAAACAGAAATTTAATGAATTAGAAGAGTTTTTGAAAGAAGTAGGCTATGTAAATATCAAGAGTAAACTGTACAAAGATAAAAGACATGAACTACTCAATGAAACAAATAAAGAAATAGTATATAAAGATGTCCTAGACTTTTTCTATGCTAATTAATACAGGAGGTAATATATGGCTTTTGATTTTAAGAAAGAATATAAAGAATTCTACATGCCTAAAAATAAACCTATGATAGTCACTATCCCTCGTGCTAACTATATTGCGGTAAGAGGACAAGGAGATCCAAATGAGGAAGGTGGGGCTTATCAGAAGGCTATTAGTGTACTATATGCAGTCGCTTATACACTTAAGATGAGCTATAAAACAAATTATAAGATAGAAGGATTCTTTGAATATGTGGTTCCTCCACTAGAAGGTTTCTGGTGGCAGGATGGTATTGAAGGTATAGATTATGACAATAAATCTACTTTTAACTGGATTTCTGTCATTCGTTTACCAGATTTTATTACTAAAAAAGATTTTGAATGGGCAGTAGAAACTGCTTCTATTAAGAAAAAGATGGATTGTTCTTGTGCAGAATTTCTTACTATAGAGGAGGGATTATGTGTACAGATGATGCATATTGGTCCTTTTGATGATGAAAAAGTTTCTGTTGCACTTATGGATAAATATCTAGAAGAAAATGGATATATCAATGATCTTTCAAAAGAAAGATTACATCATGAAATATATCTTTCTGATGCAAGAAGAGTCGCACCAGAAAAATGGAAAACAGTTATTAGACATCCAATCAAAAAAAGGAGTTAAGTATGAATGAAAAAATAGGAGAAGTCTTCTCTATCACAAAGGATAATCAGTCAATACCAGGCTGTACGACTTCTAAAGCAGTAAATGATACATTGACTTATTTCTCACTTGCAAGAAATACAGACATAAGTGCTGAAATATATTCTTATTATAAGATGATTTATGTCTTGAAAGGTCAGTTGGAAGTCTATGGAAATAATGGCTATACTAAAGTAGTTAAAGAAAAGGAAAGTTTTATTACATTCACTGATACCCCAATAGGTATAAGAACTAAAGATGGTGTCATATATACAGAAACATTAATAAGGAGGATAGATTATATGAACGAAATGATTAAACCAGGAGAAGTATTTAAACTTGCAGAACTATTACCTTATTCAGAAGGTAAGATTATCAATATGGATATTGTACATAATGAGAAGATGAAATTTGTAGTGATGGCATTTGATGAAGGAACTGGACTTACTGAACATGCAGCACCAGGAGAAGCTATCATCTTCGCATTAGATGGTGAAGGTATCATCAGTTATGAGGGTAAAGACCATGTCATTAAAGCAGGAGAGAACTTCTGTTTTGCGAAGGGTGGCATGCATGCAGTCAAAGCATCTAAACGTTTCAAGATGGCATTACTTCTTACATTAGAATAATGAATATATTACCTAGAACGAGATTCAATGTAGTCTCGTTTTTTTACGTCTTCATACTTCTTGAAATAGCTCAAATTAAGAGTAATAATAATACTGTTCATTAATGGGGGGATTTAATGATATGACGAAAGACTTAACTCAAGGCAAGATTATGCCTCTTCTTTTTTCTTTTACCGTCCCACTCGTTCTAGGTAATTTATTTCAGATGACCTATAATGCAGTAGATAGTATTATAGTAGGACAGTTCGTAGGAAAAGAAGCACTTGCCGCAGTAGGAATATGTAACCCAATCAGTACACTAATGATTCTATTCTTAAATGGATTATGTATGGGTGCCAGTATTCTTATGGGGATTCAATATGGTGCTAAGAATTATAAAGCATTAGAAAGACAAATCAGTACAACTATGATATCAGGTGTTGTATTCTCTTTTGTACTTACTATCATATGTTTATTATTCGCCAAACCAATATTAATGTTGTTGCAGGTTGATCAATCAATATTTACGATGACTACAGAATATATGCGTATTATATTCTTAGGTCTTATGTTTACATTTCTTTATAACTTTTTCTCTAGTACACTAAGAGCTCTAGGTGATAGTGCATCACCACTTTATTTCTTAATTATCAGTGCTATATTAAATATATTTGGAGATTTATTCTTTGTAATTGTATTAAAGGCAGGATGTAATGGCTGTGCTATTTCTACAGTACTTAGTGAAGCATTATGCTGTTTATTCTGTGTGATCTATATTCAAAAGAAAGTACCTATATTAAGACTTGGGAAAAAATGGCTTGTCTTTGATTCAAGTTATTTAAAGAAAACAGTAGCTTATGGATGGGCATCTGCCATGCAGCAGGCTACAGTACAGATGGGTAAGATTGCGATACAGGCATTAGTCAATACGATGGGTGTTTCTGTCGCTGCTGCTTTTGCGGTTGTCAATAGAATAGATGACTTTGCAATATCACCAGAACAAAATATAGCCCATGCAATGACTGCACTCATGGCTCAAAACAAAGGAGCAGGTAAAGACAATCGTATGAAGGAAGGCTTTCGTTGTGGTCTTATACTTGAAATAACCTATGCTTTGATAGTTATGTTAATATGTCTATTATTCGCAAAAGAACTTATGAGTTTATTTGTAAAAGATACAGAAGTTATAGGTCATGGTGTCACTTATCTTCATCTCATTGCAGTCATGTATATTCTTCCCGCATTTACTAACGCTATTCAAGGATTCTTTAGAGGGATAGGGGATTTAAAGGTTACACTACTTTCTAGCTTTACTAATATGGGAGGAAGAGTTATTGCCGCAATACCTATGATTTTATTATGGAACTTTGGAATAGAAGCATTACCTTATTCTTACTTGATAGGATGGATTGCGATGTTATTAGTGGAAGCACCTCTCATGATTCGTATATATAAGAAAAAATAGAAATGATTAGGGCGATAGGGTAATTCTGTCGCTTTTACTATATAATGAAATAAAGGAGGATCATCTAATGACTATACAAGAAAAAGCTGAACGAATACTTAAGGGCATTAAGAAAGAAAAAGGAAACAATCCTATACAAATATTTAAAAATATTGCGAAGAATGATTACATTAATATGCATGGACCAGAACATCATATTTTAGATGGAGCATGTTTACTCGTCGCATTTAAAAATGCGGGTGGTAAAATTAATTTAGATGATGCATTAAATAAAATCATGATAGAAGGATTAAGAATGCCAGGTGCCATGTGTGGTTTTTGGGGTGTATGTGGTGCAGTCACATCTCTTGGTGCTGCATTATCTATTATTGATCATACAGGACCATTATCAGTGGATGGTACATGGGGAGACCATATGGAATTTACTTCAAATGCATTAAAAAACTTAGGTGAAATCAACGGGCCTAGATGTTGTAAAAGAGACGCAATGATTTCATTTAAGAATGCGATTGATTATATCAATGCGCATTATGATGTTACTTTAGAATATGAACATCCATCTTGTCATTATTCAAAACTGAATAAACAATGTATAAAGGAGAGATGTCCTTTTCATGAGTAAAGAGAAAGTCGCATTCATTTGTGTTCATAATTCCTGTAGAAGTCAGATAGCTGAAGCATTAGGACATTATCTCGCATCTGATGTTTTTGAAAGTTACTCCGCAGGAACGGAAACAAAACCATTCATTAATCAGGATGCTGTTCGTATAATGAAACAGATGTATGGCATAGATATGGAAGATGCGCAGTATTCTAAACTTATAAATGATATTCCAAAACCAGATATTGCGATTTCTATGGGATGTAATGTCGGATGTCCATTCATAGGTAGACCTTTTGATGATAACTGGGGTTTAGAAGATCCTACAGGTAAAAGCGATGAAGAATTCGTGTATATTATCAAAGAAATTGAAAGTAAAATATTAGATTTAAAGGATAATTTAAAGAACTAGTAGGATTCATTATGAAAACTATTTCTCGCTTATTCTTATTGATTGCAGTTATTCTCTCTCATATTATGTGTGCTGTTGTTGCTTATAACTATTGTAATATGGAATGGCACATTAAAGTGGGAGGAACGAGTGCTCCAGTTGAAATTGCCTATCTCTATTCGATTCCTTTTTTGATTGGAATTGTCTTGTGTCTGATTGGTGTATTCTACTTTAAGAAAAAATCACGTTAATTTATATAATGTATAATCATAAGGAGATGTAATTATGGATAAAATTAAAAAGAACTGGATCTATTATCTCATTATTTTCATTACTTTCTATCTTATTCCAATATTAATTAAAGATACAGGAAGTGGTATATTTATTCTACTCATTGTCATTCCTCTTATAACACTGTTCACTTCCATTATTTATGGATTAAGCAATAAATTTGATTTCATTTACCCTCTTATTGTTGCAATTCTGTTTATTCCTACATTATTCATATATTACAACACTTCAGCATGGGTCTATGTTATTGCCTATTCTATGATTGCTCTCATAGGAGAACTATTAGGTAAAACACTTCAAAGAAAATAATAATTCTCTTGCCTTGAAGTTCACTTTAGCCTTTAAGCTATTCTTATAGGAAAGGAAGGATGTTATGAGTAAAAAAGTCGTTGTATTATCAACAAGTTTGAGAAGTAATAGTAATTCAGAATTACTTGCGAAAAGTTTTGTAGAAGGGGCAAAAGAATCTGGAAATGAGGTAGAATATATCTCACTTAAAAATAAAGATATTCGTTTCTGTATTGGATGTCTTGCATGTCAAAAACTAGGACATTGTGTCATTAAGGATGATGTTACGGATATTATGGATAGTGTACTTAATGCTGATGTGGTTGTATGGGCTACACCTATTTATTATTATGAAATGAGTGGTCAGATGAAAACTCTTATTGATCGTCTCAATCCAATGTATTCTAAAGATTATAAGTTCAGAGATGTATATCTTCTTGCGACAGCCGCAGAAGAAGGAGACGAAGTCTTTGAAAAAGCTATTACTGGACTAAATGGATGGATTGACTGCTTTGAAAAGACATCTATTAAAGGTACTGTACTTTGTGGTGGTGTATCTAATGGTGGAGATATATCTAGTAATACTAAACTCAAAGAAGCCTACAATCTAGGCTCTCATGTATAAGGCAGACATTGTGATATTTGATTATGCAATTGCTGCACCATTTATCCTACCTGCAGGAACTGATACAATTATTAAATGCACACTTGCGAACTAGACAGGTCTTGTCTTTATATTTCCGCGTACCTCATAAAAAGAATGTAAGAGTAGAGATGAACTAAAATAAACAGGCATCTATTTCTTATTTGGGAGAGATGAAGCAACCAATAAAGGTATTGTCTATATTGGTAAGGCAGGAGTGCGTAAGAATGGTAAAGGTATAAGACAATTGGATGAAGAATCATAAGCATGAACACATGATGTTCATGCTTTTTTGTTAGTTATAACTAATATATTAATTGTGATATCTATTTCATAGTGATATACTGAATCTGTAAGTTAGTTCAAACTAACAAAGAGATAATATCATGAGAATACTTATATATGGTGCAGGGGTTATTGGTTCTTTATATGCAGTTTTGTTGAAAGAAGCAGGGTATGATACAACTGTTATGAAATGACGATTGTCAAGTGGAAATATCACATTTCTTTGATTTTCGTATTTCCATATTTCGTCTTTTGTGTAATTTTAATCAAGGACATAGGGCAAGAAACTTCTATACAGATTTATCGGCGGTTGGCCACTCTGTTATGCGTGGATTGGTTACCTCAGGTCAATGGTTTCGCCGCAAGTTTCTTTGTCTTTTTTCGTGAATCAAATCTTTGGAATAAGAAGTGTCTACATAGTTGTATCTTGAATAACTTAAACCATCTTCTTATAGAGATTTCCTGTCCAATATCCTTGATTCTTTTTTTGGTAATACATATTAATTGTATTAATAATAATCAAAAGTTCTGTCTAATAATTTTAATTCTTTATGTAATCAACTACATAAATCCATATGATCTGTCATAATACCCCATACAAAGCATGCAAGTTCTCTTGCAACAGCTGTTTTAGCTACGTTATATCTTTTACCTCTCAAGGTCATTCGATAATATTTTCTTCTTAATCTTTCATTGGCTCTATCCGCATATGCTACTACTTCACTGCTACATTTTTCTTGTCTTGATTTCAAATCTTTTGATTTAAATCCTACTCTTCCTCGTGTATAACCTTGTGCTGCTTCAACCAACAATTTTCTTAAGTGACTATTCCCTGCTTTGGTGATTCCAAGCTTATTTTCATGACCTCCTGATGAATCATCTCCAGGAATCAAGCCTAAATATGCCGAATACATGTTTCCTTTTTTAAAACGATTGAAATCACTTGTTTCCACGATTAAAGATAGTGCAGTATGCGTTTTAATCCCGATTAAACATTGTAGCTGTTGCACTTTTTCTACATATTCTTCTTTTAATGATACTTCTTCAATTTGTTTATCCAAAGTCTCTACACGATCGCATAGATGATTATATTCAATCATATATTCTTTCAAGGTATCTTGAAGTAATGGTTCACTAAAAGAGATTGTGTTTATCCAATCAATATGTTTTTGTGTCCAGTAACTTTTTCCATCGAATTGCTTACCATTGCGTGTCAAAAATGCAATTATTTGTTGTTTGATACTTTTCAAGTTTTCTTTTATATCATCTCTCATACGAATGAATTCTTTTA
>OGOZ01000298.1_pt1 | contig 35662 bp, 39 predicted proteins | sample 1552801 | NCBI WGS metagenome assembly OGOZ01 (sample SAMEA2580196, study PRJEB22360) | human gut metagenome | biome: human gut; feature: human-associated habitat; material: faeces | place: Denmark | collected 2008/2010 | reverse complement strand
TTATGGAACCCGCTGAGCGGCAGCGGCTCTTCATCGGCGGCGTGACCCATGAATTTAAGACGCCGCTAACGGCGCTGCTGCTACATACCCGTATGCTGCGGCGGGCCAATATGACGGAGGAGGAAAAGGACGGTTCCCTTGCGCATATTGAGAGCCAATGCGAATGGCTGGAACGGCTGGTGCAAACGCTGCTCAGGATCATCACCCTGGATCGTGAGATCGAGCGCAAGCCCTGCGCCGTTGACGTGCTATTTGACAGGGTACGGCAGAACACGCAAAAAAGCCTTGCCGACCGGGGCGTGACGCTGAACACCCTGTCGGACGGAGGAACGCTGTTGGTCAACGCGGACCTGATCCAGTCCCTGCTCATCAATCTTGTGGACAATGCTGCAAAGGCCTACGATACTGGCATGGAAAACCGAAAGGTCTGCCTCACCGTTTCTGGCAGCACGATAGAGGTATCGGATAATGGGCGCGGCATTCCGAAGGAGGCACTCCCCCGCATATTCGAGCCCTTTTACATGGTTGACAAATCCCGCAGCAAAAAAAGCGGCGGTAGCGGTCTGGGTCTCACGCTGGTCAGGAAGATCGCGGACGCCCACGGGGCGGAGATAACGGTGGAGAGCAGCGTTGGAAAGGGCACGACCGTGCGTCTGCGCTTTCAATAATTACAATTTCATTACAGTTTGATGATGGATTTTGCATCGGCGCTTCCCGTATCATGAAGGCAACAACAGCAAAGCGAGGTTATACGATATGAAAAAGGTAATTACTATATTATTGCTTATCGCAGTTATGGTATTTGGCGCTGTCGCTTGCCAGAAAACGCCGGACAGTCCGATTGTAGTTGGTAAGGATAATGAGAAACTGATTGAAAAAGCCGTTGCATCCAGCGATACTCCTTTTTCAGCGCCCAGCCGATATTCTGCTGATGAGCCATTAACGAACCCACAAGGTAGTCTTACCGTCAATGTTGATGCCGCAGTTATTGTGCCTAATTCTGACGAGCTTTCTACTGCGCGTGTCGAAAAGCATCTTTTTACAGAGGCAGAATGCCAGACATATATTACAGCATTGTTTGACAGTCAGGCCACCTATTCCGGCGATGTGTTCGAGACAAAAGCATATTATCAGCAAACAATTTTAGAGTGGCAAAGACAGCTTGCTTTGGAAACAGATGAACAGATAAGGCAAGAAATACAAGGAAGCATTGCAAAATTTCAAATGGCAATGGAGAGCCTGCCTGAAGGAGAAGGGCTGGTGGAGGCCCCTGCCGAGTTTTCTGCCACTTTAAGCGGGGTGCCGACCATATTTCTTGTGTCGGACGGCAGCGATGGCAAATACAGAAAAATATTTATTGAAAACAACTCAAGCACGAACCAATATCGGCTCATCTATTCAATAGGTCAAAATAGTTATGCTGATATTGGGAACCTTTGGAATACTGCCGTAAAAAACGATGTTAAATATGGAACTGACGAATATGGCAGCCCCGACCTTTTACCTGCACCTATGATTACACAAAGTCAGGCAGTTGATGCTGCAAACACATTGTTATCTTTGATGGGAGTATCAGATTACTCGTATAAAACATCGACACTTGTATTTGGTAAAATTAACGGAACATTACAAAAAGCGTATAAGTTGAGTTATTCAAGGGTATTGGGGGACAACTCTTTTACACTGACATCCGGCTCTGCTGGTGGTAGCGGAGCTATTGACGATGGCAAAGGCAGTTTTATAGAGGGATGGGAATATGAAAGCCTAACATTTCTCGTGAATAATGATGGTATTGTCAGCATGGAGTGGATCAACCCCTATGATGTGAGCGAAGTTATAACAAACAACACAACGATGATGGACTTTAACAAAATTATGGATATATTCAATAAAATGATCGTCGTAACAAATGCTTACCTAAGCGATAATATGTCCAAAACGATCAATGTTGATCGAATTGAACTCGGCCTTATGCGAATCACAGATCCCGCTACAAGAAGCGCAGGGCTTGTCATTCCGGTATGGGATTTCTTTGGTAACGTAACAAATGCATTGGAAGGCGGAGAACAATCCTATTCCGAATCAGATGATGATCCGCTCAATTCCGTTTTAACAATTAATGCAATCGACGGAAGTATTGTTGACAGAGGTTTGGGTTATTAACAATTTGGATTTCAACTAAAGCATAGCAGGCATGACAACATGGAAATAACGCCATGCCTGCTTTCCTATTGCCCAAAAAACTGTAGAAAGGAGAGAAGCGCATGAAAAAAGCCCTGTGTGCCAGCCTCCGTCAGGCCATGCTGAGCCGTGGCTTTCTTATCGGCGCTTCAGGCACGGCTTTGGTGCTGCTCCTTTCCTCCGTGCAGGGCATACTCTCCGGCTTCCGCTCGGCGGAGCTCCTTTCCCCCGGCTTCCACAGCGACCTTATCATGGGCGTCCTGTCCTCCGAGGCCATGGCGCTGGCGCTGCCTATACTCTGCACATTGCCGTATACCGCCTCCTTCATCGACGACGTAAAAAGCGGCTTCATAAAGGAATACCTGCCCCGCACCACCGTGCCGCGGTATATCGCGGGGAAGGCCGTGGGCTGCGCCGTTTCCGGCGGGCTGACGCTGGCATTGGGGATATTCATAGCCTACGGCTTCGCCGCGCTCATGTTCCTGCCCATGGAAGCCTACCCAAAGGCAGGAGAAACCGTACCGAATTACTTTGGCAACCTAATGGAGACTGCGCTCATGTTCTTTGCCTCGGGGGCCTTCTGGTCGCTGACGGGCATGACCTTTGCCGCGCTTACCGACAGCAAATACATGGCATACGCCTCGCCCTTCGTGCTGTTCTATCTGCTCATAATCCTGTATGAGCGGTACTTCGATAAGCTCTTCGTGCTGTACCCCCGGGAATGGCTGAACCCGTCCCCAAGATGGGTGTTCGGCAAAATAGGCGTGGCGGTGCTGCTCATAGAGTTCAGCCTGCTGATGGCCCTTGCCTTTGCATACGCCGCGAAAAGGAGGCTGGAGAGGATATGAAGCCAAAGCAGATCTTCGCCGTGACCAAGTATAACTTCCGCCGCTGGCACAAAAACCCGCGCATCGTCATCACCTTCTGCCTTGCCTTTGTGCTTTGCTTTCTGCTTTCCGACAAGGCGGTGAAGTTCGCCAAGGAATACGATACCACAATGCAGCTCGTGGAAGCCTTCGTTTGGACGTTTGGGGACAGCAACTCAATACTTCTTTCCTCGCTGCTATTGCTTCTGCTCTTTGCGGATATGCCCTTTATCAGCCCCGCCACGCCCTTTTACCTTATGCGCATAGACCGCAAGACCTGGCTCACGGGGCAGGCGGCGTATATCGCCTTGGCAACGCTTATATACCTTGCGTTCATACTGATCTCCACCTCCCTGGTCTGTATGCGGCAGAGCTTTGTGGGGGATATGTGGTCGGAGACCGCCGCAATCCTCGGCTACTCCGGCGCGGGGCAAAAGGTGGCCCTGCCCGCGCTTGTTAAAACGCTGGAGATGAGCCGCCCGTATGAGTGCATGGCGACCATATTCCTGCTGATGCTGCTTTACACCCTGCTCATGGTGTTCGTAATGCTGCTGTTCAATTTGCGGCGCGGGCAGCTTGCGGGGATAGCCGCCGTGTTCGCGTTCAGCCTGTTCGGCTTTTTACTCAACCCCCAGACCATAAAGGCCATATTCAAACTTCCGGATGCGCTCATGTACAAGGCAAATGTGGCGGTGGGCTGGCTTTCGCCGCTGAATCAGGCCACATACCACATGCACAACTTCGGCTACGATCTTTTGCCAAGGCTATGGCAGACGTATCTTATATTCGCAATGCTCATCGCCCTGTGCTTTTTCCTTTCCCTTCGGGCGGTGCGGAATTACAACTTTAACTTTGGCGGTACTGAAGCATGAACATTATTTCGGTCAAAAACCTATCCAAGGACTTCGGGCAGGAGCGGGTATTAAAGAACGTCTCCCGCGATTTTGAAAAGGGGAAGATACACGGCATAGTGGGCAACAACGGCAGCGGCAAAACCGTGCTTATGAAGTGTATATGCGGCTTTCTCATCCCCACCGAGGGCGAAGTTATAGTCAACGGCAAGCGGGTGGGCAAAGACGTGGACTTCCCGCCCGGCCTCGGCCTGATAATCGAAACGCCGGGGTTTCTGCCCAATATGACCGGCGTGAAGAACCTTGAGATATTGGCTTCGCTGAATAAAAAGATCGGGCTTGAGGAGATAGCCGCCGCAATACGCCGCGTGGGGCTCGACCCGCTTATGAAAAAGCCCGTCGGCAAGTATTCCCTCGGTATGCGGCAAAGGTTGGGCATAGCCCAGGCCATAATGGAAAACCCAAGCCTGCTTATACTGGACGAGCCGCTGAACGGCTTGGACAAGCATGGCGTTCGGGAGATGCGGCAGCTCATAAAGGGGCTCAAGGAGCAGGGCAAGACAATACTGCTTGCCAGCCACAATCAGGGGGATATAGACGAGCTTTGCGACACCGTGTGCGAGATGGACGCGGGAGTTATGACCATGATACGGGAGGAAAGTATATGAACCGATTATTTGCGGCGCTGATGGCTATATTGCTGCTCGCGCTGCCCATCGCCGCTTTTGCTGAGGGAACGGAAACGCCGCCCGCGGAGACCCAAGCGCCTGTAACTACGCCGGAGCCCACGCCGGAGCCTACCCCGGTGGCGGACAAGCTGATAATAGACAGTTGGAGCCTGTACAACGGCATGGATAGAACATACCAGCAGGGCTATGTGCCACGCATAGTGAACGGCTGCTGCTACATTATATTCCCGCTTATGGGCGAGACGTATGACGGCAAGGTAACGGTAACCGCCGACCTCGGCGCGACGGCGGACAGCCCCTTCGTTTTCGGCAACTATTCCCAGACCGCAGCCGGCTGGGGACGGTATGTGTTCATGCTCGAAATACCGCTTGTTAAGGGGCGGATAAACGGCTCATATCCCGTCACGCTGAAGGCGGACTACCTCGACGTACTGGGCCAGCAGAAGCAGCAGAGCTTTACCGTGTTCGTGACGGTTTCAGACGGCAAAAAGCCCAAGGACCCCGACGCCAAGGAGGCAGCCGAAAAGCCGGAGCTGTTCATATCCGCCTGCGAGATAACGCCCGATACCGTCGGCGGGGACGGGGAGTTTTCCGTGAATGTCAAAATAGACAACATAGGCAGCATACGCGCACGAAGCGTCAGGCTTACATACGGCAGCGAAGCCGATGGCATACTGCCCTACGACACCAACAACGCCATACTGCTCGATAACATAGCCTCCGGCGAAGGCGCCGAGGCCGCGTTTAAAATGCGCACCACAAAGGACGTAATAGCGGGGAGCAGGGCGTTTTTCATAACATTGGATTATGTCGATCTTTACGGCGGCGTTTACACTGCCACGCGGCAGTTCCTCGTGAACGTCACCCAGCCCGCGGAAATGACATACGACTCCATATCCCTGCCCAAGAGCGTCACCGCGGGCGAGACCTTCACCCTGCCCGCCAACGTGTTCAACATAGGCAAAAGCCCGCTCAGAAACGTCACCGTGAACCTGACCGGCGCGGGGCTTTTTCCCACCTCCAGCGTGTTCTTAGGGGATATTCAGCCCGGGCAGGCGGGCTACGGTGAGATGAAGGTATTCGTGGGTATGCTCTCCATGACGGAGGGCTACACCGAAAGCTACGGCAAGACCACAGGCGTATACACCATATCCTACAAGGACGACGCGGGGGAGGAATACGCGGTGAGCGTGGACTTTGCCACCGAGATACAAAAGCCCGTGATAGAGGGCGAAAAGACCGACGCCGAGAAAAAGGCCGAGGAAGAGCAGAAGCGCGCCATGAGCCAGTGGTGGATAAGCGCCCTTGCGGCCTTCGCGGCTATCGCGATAATCGTCGCGGTAATTGTGGTGAGTAAGTTTGCAAGGATGATGAGGATGAAATAGCCGTATGGCGGTATCGGTTATTAGTATATAAAAAATACGCTTACGGCGACAGATTTTCCCGCGTCAGCGTGTCTTATATATAGCGAAAAAGGAGGTGGTTCCATTGAAGGAATAAAAAAGCCCTTGCAAATCATAATTGAGCAAGCTCATTGCCATTTGGCAATGCAGAGTTGCAAGGGCTGAACATGAATATACCTGTTCTTGCTCAAAACTCAAAGATTTAGAAAGGAGAAGGATATGAAAAAAATAATTGCAATAGCTCTTGCGCTGGTAATGGTCTTTGCAATGGCCAACGTTGCACTTGCATTTGAGGCATCTGATTATACTCTTGGCGCGAATAGCACAACGCCAGCGAGGGCACTCAAGAACATATCGCGCGGGTTTTCTGCTTGGTACGCATCTGGAACGTTTGGTGGTAACAGCAGTAAACGGCTTACCGTAAGGCCCTACAAAGCAGGATCTACCACGGCGATAGCAAGCCATGCCTATACATTTACAATAAGCCAAGTATCCGGCGGGCATGACTACACAACGCTTTATAGTAGTTTGGATGTGTATGCGAATACCAATAGTGGAGGCGCAAGCCTTACGGGATACTGGAGTTTCTAGTTAGATAAGCGTCGGCTAATCGTCAATATAATATGGCGATTAGCCACACTATACAATCACGGAGGATAGATTTATGCCAAATAAACCCAATAAGCATCGATTGCCCGTAGGAACCTTAGCTTTAGTTGTTTTATTGTTAATCCTGTCTGCCTGCCAGCCCACGCCTGAAAAAGAACCTGTTGTTGTTAAGACGGAGGACTACGTAGCAGAGGCTATACAGCCGAAAGATGGAACTCAATATAAATACGATGCACCGAATAACGTGGAGTTCCATAATGAAATAAGCGGATTAGATTTGACTATAAATGCGCCTGTAGTTATACCTCAAACAGATGTATATCCGGTTGCGGAAATTGAAAAAGCGGCGTTTGATGAAACATATTACCGGAATGTGATGCGATTCTTTTATCCGGACGAGCAGTGGGTAGAAACTCCCCAAGAAACGAAACGGGATATTCTTGAAAGAATGTCTTATTTAACGTCTTTAGCGGAAGAGAGCGATACTGATATAGCCAATGAACTTATAGAATTGCAACAACGGTTAGCAACAGCTCCCGATGACAGTGCAGCTATTCCCTTCTCTTTCAATGATTTGCCGGGAAAGACTTTTTTTGAAGCATATCACTACAATGAAAATACGGCGACATACGCTGTTTTAGTTGCACAGATGAATGGCAATACCTATCAATATAGACGTGATAGTGATTCATACTGGGTGCGAGAAAGCAATGCGGAGACTTTAGAACAGAAAAATGATTTTACATCCACCAACCCCAAATTGGAAAGCGAATCTGCGATGGAAATTGCCCAAGATGCTATGAAAAATTTAGGCGCGGACTCAAACATGAAGTTTTCTTTTATGGAAAAGGCGATTGCATATAACGACAAAGGCCTGCAAGGGATCGGATGGATTATTTTCTTTATTCGTGATTGCGGAGGATTACAGGCTACCTACATGGATGAATGGCGAATATGGAAAGGCAGCCCGCCGCCAAGCAATGCTGCGCCTTGGGAAAGCGAGTATATGTATATTATTGTAGATGAGAATGGTAAGATCGCACAGTATGATGTTCGTGGAGCTGGCAAGCAAGTAGCTATTATTGCTGAAAACACCCAGCTTATGCCTTTTGATGATATTTTGGATCGGATTAAGCAGCAGCTTGTCTATAATCATGCTTATCAAGAGAATCACGTGGAAGAGTATTCGGTTATGGTCAACGAAATCCGGTTGGCGAGTGCGTTGATAAATGTTAAGGATCGTCGAGACATAGGTCACCTCGTTCCAACGTGGGAAGTGATGTATGAGTTTCACGAACGCCTTAAAGGAGAGAATGAGCCCACTGTTTACCACTGCCGTGTTTGTTTGAACGCAATAGATGGTAGTTATATTGAACCCAAGGCATATATCGGCAGGATAGCACAATGACTGCTTGGATTCAAATGCATTGATCTGATCTGGCGGAGCAAAAAGTGGCAGGCAACCGAAAAAAGGCAAACGCGCGCCATGAGCCAGTGGTGGATAAGCGCCCTTGCGGCCTTCGCAGCTATCGCGATAATCGTCGCGGTAATTGTGGTGAGCAGGTTTGCAAGAATGATGAAGATGAAATAACGTTTTTGCCGCTGTGGAGGCCGGTTCCTCTATGGCGGCTTTTCTTTTTCAACGTTTCCCGAACGAAATATGCGTTGTTTGCTGCTGCGGTGTATGCCGCATTATACTCCTCTCCTTTTGCAAATCAAATCAGAGTTTATGACAGCTTACCGTCTGAATTTCCATAAAGAAATAAATGCTCAACCAATATGGATGAGTGAATTCCATTACCCTTAAAAGAACGCATGACGGAGTATGAAACCCGTCTGCCAAGCGCTGTGAAAGCCGTATGGCTTCACGGCGCTTTTTGTTTGCATCCGGTTCCACGGCGCGCCCGCTCACCTCCGTTTTCTCTTGATTTCCCGCATGAAAATCAAGATTTTGCGGAGGTATCTATGAAAACAGTAAATCTCAGGGATTTCTATCAATCCATTTATGACCACGATTGCCTATACGAAGTGCCGGACGAGGTAGCAGAACTGCTTATCCTGTATAAGCGGCGAGAAGAAGCTCATCGCAGGCTGACATATAAGTACAGGGCATATTTTTCTCTCGACTGCTGTGACGGCATTGAGAATGAAGCTGTACATAATTCACCATCTGCCGAGAAGATCTTTTTTCGATATGCAGACAATGTTGAATTGTGTGCAGCGCTGCAAAGGCTTACGGATAAGCAGCTTAGAAGGCTGTATGCGAGATACTTTCTCAATATGAAATACACCGACATAGCCAAACGGGAAAATGTGAATGAAAGCACAATCAGATGCTCTATTCAATCGGCATTATCCAGGCTTGAAAAATCAATTAAAAAAGGTTAGGAACAGAGGGCCGATTTTCCCGGTTTTTGTTCACGGTTATTGAGAGGGATGTTTTTTCTCTCGATTGAACGTTGACAACTTCATATCCGACAGTTTAGATACCGAGCTTTCCATGCAGCGAGCAGTGCGGCGCATACGCGAAGACTGCCTGCGGGGCAACCCGTAAAAAGGATGACATCCAAGGCAGGAGCGAGAATATTCCCGCCGTAATCCCTTTGTAGCGTGAGGAGAATGCCAAGACCTGCATAGAAAATAATGAGACTTCCGCACAGTCGAGGTTAAGTCCCAGAGTGCGGCTCTGTCGTTGGCAGGGTGGTGAAAATCCAATGCGTCCCAACGCGTGGGACGGTCTAAGCTCTCGCCCAAAACACATCGGGGAGCAACGGCGAATAGATGTGTGATTGTATGGAAGAAAAACGGAGGTGGGCGGCGGTCAATTCCGCGTGTCCGGGAGCAAAAGTGACCGCCGCCCTTCTATTTTTGACATAACATTCTTTATGGAATCATTTAAATTCGTACATTTGCGTCATAGGCGAATTGCCTGTATGCTGAACACAACAGATGCGTCGCCTGGCGATTTTCATACGGAAAGGAGGAATAAGATGGAGCAGCCGTCAAGGAGCATCTGTGAAAAGCGAACTTACACCGTTGAGGAGGTCGCCATGCTGTTAGGAATCAGCCGTACCTCCGCTTATGAGTTTGTCAAGAAGGGCGAGGTAAAGTTCGTAAAAATCGGTGCTTCAATACGAATATCGAAGAAGTCCTTTGATGAATGGCTGGATCAGCAAAACATTTAGCAAAGGAGAAAAACAATGGCATCTATTAAAAAAAGAAGAGGGACTTTCTCCGTCGTATATACCTACGAAAATGAGAACGGAGAAAAAAAGCAGCGTTGGGAAACCTTCAAGACCTATGCGGAGGCGCATAAGCGCCGTGCTGAAATCGAGTACAAGCAGAACGAGGGTACATTCCTGCCTCCGAATAAGCAGACTGTAGAGGAGATCATGAAGGATTATGTGGCGCTGTATGGTGAGAAAACATGGTCGTATTCTACCTTCAATTCCAACTGCGCCCTGATCGCGAACTATATCGTTCCCATCATCGGTGATAGGGAGATGAAGGAAATTACGCCGCGAGAAGCAGACAAATACATCAAGACGCTGCAAAGGACACAGCCCGTTGAGGTTGGCGGCAGGCGAAGAAAGACGGAATACATGACTCTGGCAAATATTGAAAAGGTGATAAAGTTGCTCAGATCCGCTTTCAAACAGGCGGTGCGTTGGGAGGTTATCGCGCGCAATCCGTTTGACTTTGTAACGCTCCCAAAGGTCGAAAGGAAACCGAGAGAAATCTGGACGGCGGAAATCATTCGCAAGGCGCTGGACAGCTGCAAGGACGCAAAGCTGTTTGTCGCTATGAATCTCGCGTTTGCCTGCTCCTTGCGAGTGGGCGAAATCCTGGGTCTGACATGGGATAATGTCAATATAAGCGATGAGGATATCGCAAAGGATAACGCCTCCGTATATGTCGATAGAGAGCTTTTCAGAGCGTCAAAGGAAGTGATGGACACGCTTGGAAATCGGGATATCCTTTTTGTGTTTCCGCCCGTGATGAGCTGCCCAAAGACAAGGCTGATACTTAAAACGCCTAAGACCGCTACCAGCGTCAGGCGCGTATGGCTTCCGAAAACCCTTGCCTATATTCTGCGGGAATGGCGGTATACACAGCAAATCCTTGTGTTCTATGTTATTATCGTTGGCGGTACGGTATCCCTGCACATCCGTAGTAAAAGCAAGAAAAATTAAATCTGCTGGAGGGCAAGTAGCCCTCCTTTTACATACCGATAGAAAGGAGACAAAACATCAGCAAAGAAAAAATGCCAGATATGAAATCGTTGAACGATTTCATATCTGGCATTGAGCTGGGGACAATAACAATGCTACAGCCAAATATGTTACTTGGAATTACCGTAAAGAATCTTCGGTACATTTTTTCTAGGGGCGCTATTTCGCTCACGAAGAACAATTCATTAACGACTATGAAAAGCGAACTGAAGACGAAATCGCTATTATGAGGAACATAAGTACAAGAAACTTTTTAATTCCCGAAATGTGTCTTGCTATTGAACCTTCCAGCGGCGATTTAATCAATATCAATCGGTCTCTTTATCCCGACCTCACTTAACAAGCAAGTCGTACCCGATATTGTTCAGTTCGCAATAGGAAACGAGTTCCTCGACATAATCCCCCTCAACACATAACAGATGGTTGGAACTCAGCCGGTTTTTAATAACCTGATTGTCAACTTCTAGCTCCATCACCGAAGTCGGTCGATACCACGAATACTTAGATATATCTTCTCTCGTACGTTCAAGCACTTTACCACGTGTAATCAGCATCCGATATTCCAAATTACTGCGAGTCAAACGTGCCAATGTGTTAGTGCCCGGAGCGTAATTAAACTGCACCGATGCGCCGCCCGCCGCACCAAACCCATGCGGTTGGAGGTATACTTTTTGCAGATTATCTCGCATATTATGGGAATAACATGCGTAGTAGGATGCGCCCGCACCACAGTTAGCAAGCACCAGGGTGCGTTGGTTCTCAAAGCAAAACACATCCTGCAACGTGGTCGGTTTGCCAGAAAGATGCTTCAGGATCTGCATGGTCAACGCTCCATCTGCATCCGCTTCACAGCTGCATACCACTGGTTCCTTTTCACCCTCAGCATCGTATGGATCATTCAGCAATTGTACTGTAAAGCACTGTTGTACATACCCGTTGCTCAAATCAGGCTGGCATTTGATACCCACAAAATCCAATGTGTAGTCATGAACAATATCTTTTACTGCAAGGTAGCTGCAAATCATCTTTTCCAGATGCTCCTCCATAAAACGGCCTTTCTGATAATTCACCTTGCCATAGTTTTCAAACACCCAATCTTTATACTTACTAATTCTGCTACTGTCAATAAGTTTTGCCCGCTCTACAATTTCCATCTGATCGATATGCTCAATATCCACGCCAAACAGTTTAAGCCACTGGGCTGCATCCGCCGAACCGGTGGAAATGCCGAGTGAGCGGCCACCGATCATGCCAAAGGTCTCTCCGCGCAGTCTGTTTTTCGCCTTTGCAGCCGAAAAGAAAACTAGCATTTCTCGCCGTGTGGCTTCATCGCGAATATCACCGTCGAGCCGTTTATACGGCAGACCGACCTGCTGCAAGGCACCTGCAGCCGCCAAAAAACCGATGATAGAAACCGTATTCCTATTGTGATTACCCAACAGTGCACAGGGCATGTTCAGAAGGCTGGCCGCCATAGCAATATCGGAGGCATTGACAAACGTTCCGACGTACAGGATACAGCCGCAGATATCTATCTGCTGTTTTACCTCGACAACCGCTGAACGTAGATCCCTCTTATTTCTAATGTAGCGGTGAGATGGAACAAAAAGGTCGAATGAAGCCGATACTATCTGTTTCAACACCGTCAACTCTTCCTCCATCGGACCAACGCGGCTTTGAAATGCGTCCTCCCGATTGCTACTTTCCGTAAAAATCAATAGTGCAACTCTATCCATTTCTTTCTTCATGTTGCTCACTTATCTCCGTTTGTTCTGTTTCCTCTATTTCCTTCTTAGCACGTTTATGACTCTTCTGCAGACATTCTCAACATCAAATCACAGTTTTGGTGGAATAATCAGTATTGTCTATTACCCCCACTCGCCATGGCAATCCGGAGTACCAAAAGTCTAACGACACACCGCACAACGTCCGCGCAAGCACCTCTGCAACCGCGTTGCAAAGACCGCCAATGACGTCGTACTCTTCCGCTGAAATAATTGCTCCTATTCCCTTCGCACATTGTACCATGAGTTCTCTGTCGCTTGGCTTGATACTAAACGAACGCAGATACCCTTCTATTCCAGAATTTCAACAGTCTTGAGTGCATTGCTTACCATCAGTTCACAGGCAATTACAGTTACTTCAGACTTGTCGAGCATTATTTTCCCCTTGCCTCATGAAAAAACCTATCCATTCGGATAGACGTCTGGAAGCACGTCGCGTGATATACGCGAATACATGTGCTCCAGCAACCTTACCGCTATTAAGCTCATCTGCTAGATTCTGCTCTACAATCAAAGGCCCTTTGGAAAGGGAAAGCGTACTATGTAGCACGCGATACCGAAAGGAAAATATTGGCCGGATCGCATATGAAGATCGCCTTATGCTGGATGCCCTTTTTTGACCACAGCGTTGCCACAATGCAGATACGTGATATACTGACGGAGCATCCGAATCACAAACTGTGATATCTCATAGGTGGTCGGAAAATGCGAGAGATCCACGAGCAAACCGAAATTGCTGTGCGTGGTACGCATATCAGCCGCAAAACAAGCTGCAAGAGGCGCCGGCACTATTAGCCCAGCCTTATCCATATCATAATCAAATACATCCGGTTCGACCGTCATTCCCTTTTTATCTGCATAACCACAAGCATTACGGGGCGTTTTTAACAACTTCTGATACGCTTGTTTCTTTGTTTCTGAAATCCATTTCCCAGCAACAAAAGCAATCCCCCCTTGCGCCGAGGTACTCATCCTCGTCGATACACCTTTTGATCGTTTCTTTGGCTTGTATTCGACCTTTCTCGTTGAAATCGTTCGAATTAAGCATTGGGCCAAGCAGTCTTGGCTATAACCTTAAAATGCAATCCGGCCCACATTTTCCTTGTGGTGTCACGCGTTGCATCGTCCGTAAATCGACATACTTATATCGCGTCGAAATAGTCGTCACTGCAAATAGCATGGATAAACTCCACTACATCATTGCGGAGATGGCTAATTCTTCGAATCGTCCCGGCCTGAAAATACTTGTGAACTGCCTCTTTGATGATCTTCTCCTCCAAATACGCATTGGTTTTCAACCATTGACCGTGGATTGCCATCAATCAAATCGCTGCCCTTTTTCCAATTTTTTGTATCAAGAACAGATTGGCAACCGAAAGCACCAAGGCGATAGTAATAGATAACATCGGAAGCCGATATCCCACTGTCTCAATCATTCTGCCAATTACTGCGGGTGCAACGCAGGTAGAGATCGAAATACCGAGCACAATCAATGCTGATGCGGAGGCCGTGCGTTGCGGAAATATATTGCCACAAAGGATGAACAGTCCAGGAAAGGAACAGCCCTGCAGTATTCCCATCATTACAATCAGTGCACAGCGCGCTAGCGAAGAAAGCTCGATAAACAGGAATATCAGAAAAACTGCTGATGACAGCAAATTGCTGATGATATAGAACGCAAGTACACTTAATTTGCGATACATGAGCGGCGACAACAATCTCATCATTAATGCCCCAGCAAAGTACAACGATAGCATCGTGTTAGACAGAACATAGGATGCCCCCTGCATCTGCTGTACATATTGTGGCAGCCATGCTCCCAGCCCAATTTGGAAACAGGAATAAAGCAAGCTGCAAAGTAGGAAAAGCCACGCGCGAATATCGCTAAAAATTTCTGCAGGATTCCTCGCAGCACTCGCATGCATGGAAGCACTATCCTCATATGGTGTCAGCGGTCTGGCACGCGTCATGACCACTGCGCATACAATGCATAATCCAAGCGATAGAATTCCATGCAAAAGATACGGTTTAGAGAACGTTTGCGGTAACGCTGGATTTGTCATCGCTGTTACAAACAGCGGTGACAGCATCGAACCAGTGCCATAAAAAGCGTGCGTAAGTGGCAGTAGAGTAGTCTTCTCTTTCGGATAAATGTCCGCAATCGCGCCATTCATCAACAAATCAATGCTGACATATCCAACCCCACCTATCAGTGAAAAAAGAAGCATCAATATGTATCCGGTTCCGACTGACAGATACATTGACATCGTTCCTATCAAAACACTCGCCAGCCCCATAAAAAACAAGCCGAAGAGCAAACCTTTCAGTTTGTTAATCCGTTCGCCGAACAAACCAAGGAATATCGTCATCATAATACAGCCGATCGACTGCACCGTCATGATGACGCCCTGCTGTGACTCCGTAATCCGGAAAAAAGTCATCACGTTTTCTGCGTTAGCACCGAAACTGCCGAAGTATATGCCGTAGAGAAAATATATCAAAAAGCATAGGACAATTAAGGCCAACAGCAGTGGTGGTAGCTTCCGCATCATTTTAACACTATCACTTTCGTGCGTTATAAGCGCACCGCGTCTCACTATACTGTTTTCTACAGGTATGGCTGCAGCCGTCTAAATCAGATTAGCTACAGCCATACCGTGAGTTAGTTACTAATACGACTTAATTCAGACCAGCCGCTTCAAGATAAGGCTCAACATTCTCAACAGAAACGACAATGGGATCAACATTGTAAAGAGAATCAGGGGTCTCGCCATTAATCATAGCAATACACACATCGACCGCCTTGGCGGAAATTGCGCTTGGATTTTGATCAAGATCGCATAATTGTTTACCTTCCTTGATATAGACCAGATTTGCCGGGTCACAGTCGAAACCAGCGATAGTTATTTGATCGGCAAGTCCCGCTTCCTGAGCGGCTTGGATAACGCCTAGTGCCATCAGGTCGCCGGAGCAGAACACCGCAGTGATCTCCGGATGTGCCTGGAAGACATTTGCAAACGCAGCATAAGCGGTATCTGTTACGAAGTCACCAGGCTGCGAGGCGACAATTTCAATTCCTGCGTACTCTTCAAACGCACGGATAGCACCATTGGAACGAAGAGTAGCATTATCAGCGCCACGGGTGCCTTCACAGATGGCAACCTTTCCCTCACCGTTGAGGTATTCACACAAATACTTGACAACCATATATGCAGCCTGCTCGTTATCAATACCTACGAACGGAATGTAATCAATGCCGGAAGCCTGAACGGTCTCAGGGTCAAACTTGTTATCGAAGTTGACAACACTGATGCCCTGCTCGATAGCCTTTACAGCAACTGGAACGAGCGCTTTGGAATCGATTGGTACGATAATCAAGCCATCAACGCCCTGCACAATCATGTCTTCGATGATGTTAATCTGCTCTTCAATCGCTGTGGAGTTGGATGCTGCACCGTAGATGACCTTAATTCCAAGCTCTTCGCCACGGGCTATACATCCGTCAATCAATTTCTGGAAGAAGGGGTCAATGATTTTCGTGACGACACCGATGACGATTTCGTCTTTCGCTCCGTCCTCTTTGTCAGTTTCAGGAGTTTTGTCCTGCGTAGTAGCATTAGCAGATGGAGTGCTTGTCTTGTCTGCATCTTTTGCCGTGCATCCTACAACAAATGTGAGCATCATTGTCAGTGCTAAAAGTGTTGCGAGAATTTTTTTCATGTTTTCCTCCTTGATATTGTTTTATTGAGTTAAGCCTGTTCGGCCAACTTCCGTTTGTTGATCATGTCAAACAGCACAGCGATAACCATGATGCAACCAATGATCAGAGGTTGTGTACTAGCGTCGATATTTAAAAGGTTCAAACTGTTGCGGATTGTACCGATAAACAACGCACCAATCAACGTTCCAGTAATTGTACCGCTGCCACCGTTGATGCTAGTGCCACCAACGATAACTGCTGCAATTGCGTCCATCTCATATCCATCGCCGGTCACAGCAGATAACACGTTGAAGCGTCCTACAGTGATAATTGCCATAAAGCCACAGATAACGCCGTTGATGATGTAACACAGATGTTCCACTTTTCTTGCGTTGACACCAGACAGACTCAGTGCTTCCTTGTTACTACCAAATGCCAGTACATAGCGGCCAAAGCTAGTATACTTGAGTACCACCGTAAATCCTGCAACCATCAGTAGTGCAATGATAATCGGTAGCGGAACGATACCACCAATTTTCGTATCGCCAAGAAACCGGATGGCAGGCGAATACATAGAAATGGACTGGCTGTTTGTGATTAAATAGGCAGCACCCCGACACATAAGCTGCATACCGAATGTCATAATAAACGGTGGTAATCCCCACCTCGATACCAAGTATCCGTTCAAAGTACCAACCGCAGTTCCTGCTAACATCGCTGTCAGTAGCGGAAGAACAGAAACCAGTAGGACTGCAACAAATGCACTGCTGTATTCAAACTGAACAAAATGCTTGTATAATACTGCCAACAACGCACCAGACATGGCGACAACCGAACCAACCGAGAGATCGATTCCACCAGTCATAATAACCAGCGTCATTCCCACGCCCAGAATTGCAGGAGTTGTAATCTGTAACATCAGATTCAAAAAGTTCTGCATCGTCAAAAAGTGTGGAGAAGCAAATGCCATCACTATCCACAGAGCCAGCAGCGCAAGCAGAACGCCATTTTTGAAAATAAACAGATAAATCGATTTGCTGTTGAGCTTCTTCATTAATCAGAGTCCTCCAAGCATTAGTTTCATTACATCGTCTTGTGTAACGTCAGCATTATTGTCAAGTACACCAGTGACTTTGCCTTCATTCATAATAATTATGCGGTTACTCATACTGAGCACTTCCGTTAAATCAGAAGACACCATGATGATACTCTTGCCGCTGTCAGCCAATCTGTTCATGATGTTATAGATTTCAGAACGGGCTGCGACATCAATTCCACGGGTAGGTTCATCAAAAATCAGGATATCGCCCTCTGCATACAGCCATTTCGCTACAACGACCTTTTGTTGATTACCGCCGCTCAAATACATGGCATATTTTTCAATCGAAGTTGTAACAATGTTCAGCTCCTTAACTTTTTCTTTTGCATCCGATTTTTCTTTTCGCAGACTCAGAATGGGGTTCTTTCCCTTACGCAATCGTTTTAGACTGGCCAATGTAATATTCTGACGAATCGGTTCCGTTAGGATCAAGCCCTCACGCTTGCGATCTTCCGTTAGGTAGGAAATTCCAAGTCCAACCGCCTTGGTCGTTGTCATTTTAGGAATCTCCCGCCCATTAACAAATATCTGGCCGCTCGCCTTCTCGTTCTTACCAAAAATTACCTTCATCAACTCCGTGCGACCTGCACCAACCAATCCTGCAAAACCGAGAATGATACCCTTCTGCAATGAAAAAGAAACATCCTTTACTTTGCCGTCTTTACTAACGATGCTCTTTACCTCGAGAACCGTTTCCCCATCAAATGTGCGTGGAATACATCTGCGGTTGGCATCAAACTCGCGGCCGACCATCATATTGACGACCTTCTCAATGGACATTTCCGATGTGCGGATCGTAGCGATGTATTTTCCGTCTCGGAGCACCGTAATTCGGTCGCTAATCTCTTCAATTTCATCAAGCTTATGCGAAATGAAGATGATGGAAATACCTTTTTCCTTTAATTGACCGATGATGCGGAACAGCTCGCGAACATCCTTTCCGGAAAGTGACGACGTCGGTTCGTCCATGATTATAATCTTGTTATCAAACGTAATTGCACGCGCAATTTCAACAAGCTGTTGCTGCGCTGCCGACAGGTACGCAACCGGTACATGGACATCTAACTTCACGCCCATCCAATCCAGAGTTTCCAGCGTACGACGTTCCATCTCCGCATGATCCAAGAGAATCTTTTTACCCTTTGCTACGACTTTGATTTCTTCTCCCAAAAAGATGTTCGTTACTGTATCAAGAGAAGGAACGAGACTCGTCTCTTGGTAAACTGTGCCTATACCATTATCACGCGCAACCTTAGCATCCTTGAGATCTAATTTCTTCCCATTAAGGATAACACTACCCTCATCGGCCTTATATGCACCACTGATGATTTTAATCAGCGTGGATTTACCAGCACCGTTTTCGCCTAGAATGCAATGAACTTCTCCCTCCAGAATATCAAACGATACGTGATCCAGAACGCATACGCCACCGAATGACTTAGTCAACGACTCAAGTTGCAGGGTAACGGGTCTGTCTTGATTCATAATTTGCAACCTCTCATACTAATTCGATTCCCTGTACAGCGACCATCAGCGTGGAGACTTGCCCTTACTCCTTGAACAAGAACTTCAGAGCGTTCTTTGCAAGCAGCTTTTCAAGGTCATCATCCGTATAGAACGGACACTGTTTAGTCACAACATCCAAAGACTGGTTGTAGGTGCAATGGATTAGCACTCCCGGTGCGTCGCTGCCCCACATGATACGGTCAGTACCACAGAACGACTTTACATAGCGCAAAATGTCCTGCCCGCGATAGAAAGGATATTCATCCGCAACATTGGCTTCCGGAACCATGGCCATATCCAGATATAGATTGTCTTTGTTGATATCCAGCAGTGATAGTGTCTTTGTCAGGTACGGATAGGGGTATTTCTGTTTCAGATCCCACAGACGCGATACACCAAGATGGCAAAGCATAAGTTTCATTCTTGGAAAACGCTTGACCAGGTTGGTTAGACGATCAATGTTGAAGTCGTATACGCCGGTACCCCAACCGAGATCCATTGCAACAATTCCGTCCTTGTCCATAACATGCTTCCACATGAAATCGTATTTCGGATCATCCATCACAAACGGTACATCTGGGATTTCCAACTTGATGCCGATATTACTGTAATCATCCATCAGCGTATCAATCTCGGAGATGACGATATCGATATTGCGCGGATCAATCAATCCGAAACTAACATACTTCTTCGGGTTGGCCTTCACGATGGGCGCAATATATTCGCGCTGGTCGCCATAACACGGGTTTTGGAGGATGCACGCACGGTCAACGCCAGCCATACGCATATAACCCTCAAGCACTCCAACCTTTACTGAGTAATCCTCAAACTCAGGCGGAAGAAACTGCATTTCATTTTCGCCGACACGAATCATGCCGCTACCAATCTTCTCAACAGCAGTGTCGCCAAAACGCATTCCATGGTAGTTATCCCAAATGTGAACGTGTGCATCAATAACTTCAAATCTTCTACCCCTGATTGTAACCATAGTTTTTTCCTCCGATTGTTTTTGTGGTATTGATTGCATTTATGCTAATAGTAAACGGCGTCATTTCGCACACGTGTGCAAAATATGTTATATTGATAAAATACCTCCTTTCTTGATATTTGTCAATATCCAATTTGAAACCATTTAATCCTTACTTTAGCTTCGCGGATAATATCTACTATTCTATTTCTTGCAATTGTATGGAAAATGTCGTAATATTCAGGATATAGTTTAAGCAAACATATTATGTATTAGTTTGTTTTTACAAGCAAAGCAAACACTGATAATTTAGATTAGTTGGGAGTTTAGACGTGGTTATGAAAAACCATATTGCAGTAACAATCAAAGATATCGCAAAATCAGCCGGCGTTTCACATACAACTGTTTCGCGCGCTTTAGCTGACAGTCCTTTAATTAACGCTGAAACAAAGACTCGTATTCAAGCTATCAGCAACGAAATGGGTTACTCTACAAATTATACTGCCCGTTCTCTAGTACGTGGAAAGAGCAACCTTTTCGGGCTCATTCTGCCTTCGCTCAGAAATCCGTTTATGGCAGAGTTGTCACACCAAATTGAAAAGTTTGCCCGTTCCGAGCAGTATGATATTCTTATCTGTAATTCAAATGAACTCCCCGACCAGGAGGAGCAGATGCTACGGCTTCTTCTCGGCAGACAGGTAGATGGTATTATTGTTTTTCCGGTTGCTTCTGAAACCGATGAACGTCTAAGCAGACTGGCGCCACCGAATGTCCCTATTTTGTTTTTAAATGAACCAACAGATAATGCTCCCGGAAACCATATTGCCACAAACAACTTCAATGGTGGAGTCCTTGGAACTGAATATTTATACTCATTGGGGCATAGAAATATTCTATACTTTGGCCCAAAACCACGCAGAACTTCACAAGTTCGCAGACAGGATGGCTTCATTACATCGTGTAGTCAACTAGGCATTATACCGAATTTGTATTATGAAATCGTGGAGCAACAGCAGAGAACTTCCTTATTCGATTCTGCAATGGGAGACTTAAATCTTGGGTGCGAAATGGCAACAAATCTATTTAGGCAGAATAAGCACAAAGATTTTTCGGCTTTTTTTGCCCGGACAGATATGATGGCCCTCGGAATAATTAAAGCAGCCAACGAATGCGGTATTGATATCCCGGGTGACATCTCCTTAATTGGATATGATGACATCAGCTATGCTTCTCTCCCAGGAATCAACCTTACCACCATCAGACAGTCTTCTTGCGAAATGGCCAAACAGGGTGTAGAAGGCTTAGTATCGATTATTTCCGGCAAGTGTGATACAGAATTTCGTAGATATCTTAACCCCGAATTAATAGTGCGAAATACATGTAAGTCGTTGAAAGAGTAATACAGTTGGCGTGTTCTTTTCCAATACAAAAAGGAGCTTTGTTTGGCTTCTATTATGTAGTCAATCCATCCATAAGAGCTCCTCTCCTCAGACCGCACGCCATCCCTTAATCAACAGCACAGAAAAATCTTTAATATTGGTACCGGTTTGCCCTGCCAAACACTGTTTGAGCACATCGTAGACATCATCATCGGTCAAAACTGAATAAATGTCAAGTCTTTGTTCAGCCAAGTGTGCCGCCATATGCCCGTCACAATAGCCGTCGGCATCCGTTGGACCATCTGTGCCATCCAAACCGACCGAGACAGTCGCATTGTTGAAAAAACCAGCGATGCCTGACGCTGCCGACAGTGCAATCTATTGGTTGCGTCCGTACCTCCCTTTTCTGGTAAGATGCACAACAGTTTTACCCCCGCAATGAATGCAATCGACTTGGTACTATCTTGATAGTAATTGACGATCGACGCGATCATGCTTCCTGCTTAACTTGCTTCGCAGCAGAGATTTACTGTGAGTATGATGTGACGAAAGTCAATCTGCCTGCATTCGGTTTCCGCCGCTACACAGGGTTGCCAAACACCACTAGTCACGTGTATTTCCGCATTGTCCAGTTCCTTTGGAATCTCCTTATTGATTATCTCCAGTCATTTCTGCCGAAAGGCTGAGGTAGGACTTCTCTGCAATCGCTAAAGCCTGCGTACAAGTGAAACTGTCTGAATAGACTGGACTAGCAACGATCATTTCAAGCAGATCACCCATGATGTCGGACAATACGATTGAAAATACCCGCGCTGGAGCGCACAGTTCTGCAAACCATCCGCCCTTCACCGATGAGAATCACTTTCTCACCGTATTTATATCTATAATATCGGCACCGGAACCCGGCAGCCGCCCAATCAGCCCTGCAAGTTAATTACTTGGCATCAGTGGTTTTTCAAATAGCGCGGCATCGCCGCCCGAGATAAAAAAGATCAGAAAATCATCTTTGTCAATCGGAGTAACCAAATCAATCACCATTTGCGTAGCAAGATGAAAATTCTCATCAGGAACCGGATTTTCAACTGTATAGATAATAAAATCTGGCAGCAGACCGCCAGCGTGCCAATACTTATTAATGGCAACACCTTTGTTTATACGCTCTCCTAAAGCATTAACCGCCACTGTAGCCATCTACCATAAATTGCGTTCCGGAACGAGCAAGAGAAATGATGATGCAGACCAAAGAGCAGTATCAAAAAACGGGCGGCATTCTTGCGTGGCATGGGTATCAGAGCTTTGCCGATGGTGAAGTGAATGCGTCTACAGCACATGAGATTGGCATCAAACTCGCAGAGGAATTGTGGCCCGATTTTGAGGTGATCGTTGCAACGTATCTGTAAGCCTTCTGTAAAAACGGTTTCGGAACTATTGTATGACTTTATGAACCTGTATGGCGTAAATGCATGGGCGCTTTCCACCTACGACAGCAAAAAAGGATTGATCGACAACTATATCAATCCCATTATCGGCAAGGCGAAAATTAAGGATATTACACCAAGGTTCATGGATGAGTTTTACCGAAAGCTGCTGAAAGTACAAAGAGTCGTGAAAAACAATCAAAGCTTTGAGGGAAAAACTGTTTCTCCCCGTAATGTCCGGGAGATTCACAAAATCCTGAATTGTGTCTTCAATCAGGCTGTGAGATGGGAGCTTCTCGAGGCAAATCCTGTTTCAAAGGCAACACTTCCCAAATGCGAAAAGAAAGTCCGGGATATTTGGACGATGGAGGATCCGATCAAAGCTTTGGAAGTCTGCGAAGATGACCGCCTGGCTCTTGCAATCCATCTGGCCTTCTCCTGTTCTCTGCGGCTTGGAGAGATTATGGGGCTTACATGGGATTGCCTCACAATTGATGAAGAAAGTATTCGGGAACATAACGCTTCGCTCTATGTTGAAAAGGAGCTTCAGCGGGTATCAAAAAGTGCTATGGACGTTCTGGAGAATAAGGATGTGCTGACGGTGTTCCCTGCGGTCTTGGTAAGTGACAGCACAACGCTCGTGCTGAAAAAACCGAAAACACAGTCAAGTATTCGCAGGGTATGGCTTCCCGAAACGCTTGCCCGTATGCTTGCAGATTGGAAAAAACAGCAGGAAGAACATATGCCCTTTGTCGAAGCCGTAAGGCATTTATGCGGATGTACCACGTACGGCCCATTTCCGAGAGCAATGCCTCAGCCGAAAGAACCCAGACCCTTTGTTCTTCCCAAATGCCATTCCGATAATAGGCGCGTAATCCAATACCTTATGCAGCGCGGCCTCTCTGAGGAAACCATTCAAATGTGCATCGGTAAAGGGATTCTGTATGAGGATTATCGGCATAACTGCTGTTTTGTGGGCCTTGACCCGCAGGGCGTTCCCCGCTACGCTATGCTCCGCAGCAGCGACTCCGCCTCCACGTTTTTGCGGGAAGTTGAGGGCAGCGATAAGCGATATTCCTTCCGCTTGCCACTACAGGAGCGTTCCCACAGGCTGTTCCTGTTTGAGAGCGCCATCGACTGCCTTTCCTTTGCGGAATTGCAGCGCATGGCAAGCGACGATTGGAAGCCCGACAATTACCTTTCTTTATCGGGTGTCTACCAACCGAGGAAGGAGCTTTCGAAAACGCCGCTCCCCATCGCACTTATACATTTTTTGCAGGATAACCCGCACATCAACCACATTTCCATGACCGGACTATTTTCCACTTCGTCGCATACCTCCATTGTATTTGCAAGGTACTTTTCTGTTCCGCGATTTGTAGCGGTAGCAATCAGAGCGGCGCTCAGATCAGCGGCGGAGATGCTGTGGCCGTGGAGCTGATTCAGAATGTGCAGATCGTAAAAATCCCTCATACGGGTATTGGCAGTAGCGCGGGAAACAACAGTTTCCAGCTTCTCCGCCAGAACTGTTTCCAGATTGTACGTCCATATTTCAATCATGCGATCTTCCAGCATCAGCTTGAAACTGTACCGGACTTCTCGCGGAGTAATGGCATCGCCGGTGGAAATGTCGATCTTCAGCGGTGTAATCACATGGTCAAACTCTGTTTCCATGCTGACCCTGATACCGGGATATTCCGCTTCATCCATGATCTCGGAAATGCGCTTTACCCGGAAATCCACGCCATCATCAATCGGCACAGAAACGATGGCGGCAATCATATTCTCCACTTCCTCAATGCCGACAGTTGCGCCTTTGACGGTTGCATCCATGTCCATGGTGGAACGGGCATCCAGGCCCACCATGGCAGCTACCAGCATACCGCCTTTTAAGATAAATTTGTCCCTGTACTCCGAAAGGGATATGCGTTCCAGAAAACGCTCCATCATATAGTTCCTCATTAAAATCTGTGCATCCGCAGATTTGGTCTTTGACAGATTGTGGATCAGATCTTTAAGCTGTCTTGCTGTCTTTATCATAGAAGTACCTCCATATACTGTCGTAGCATTTTTTCTACATGGAACATCTGCGCATATTGCATCAGCTTCCGTAAATCCTTTTCTCTCCGGGCTGCATACTGTTTGAGTGCATCCTGAAAAGTCTGCATCTCAATACCGCTTCGGCTGCGGATAATATCGCAGATGGTGCGCTCCGCATCATATACCGGAACCGCATGGCCAAAAGGCGTGTTCATTTCAATCACACCAACACCGTGCAATTCCTTTTTGATGGTGTAGACCTTAATACCATCTGCTTTCAGACTGGCAGGATTGTATCCGGTTTTTACGGTGATGGAATACTCGCTCGGTTCCCGGTCTGTCAAGTCGTGAAGAAACAGAGCGGATTCATGGGAGAATACACCCTGAGCGCAGCGGAGATGAAGGATATACATGGCATCCGTCCAGGCATCGGGAGCAATGTAAATCCCATGCGCGGCCTGCTCAATGCCGTTCTTTTTTGCGTAAGCATAAAGCGTATGCTTGGCAATGCCATGTTCCAAAACCTGTGCGGTTTTGACAATGCCGTGATTTTGCTCAAAGAGCAAGTCAAGCTGTTCAAAGGTTGTCATGCGTTCACTCCTTTTTTGCTAATATTATAATTGAAATTAGCAAGAAAGTAAACAGCGATTTTGAAACAAGCCGGAGCAATTTTGCCCCGAACAGCCCGTTTATCCATATAAAATGGTTCATTGCTGCTTTTCCAACAGCCTGACAGCTGGCATAGGCAATCCAAGTGAGCTTATGAGAAATGCAATTACCAAGAGGATGATACCGATATTGATAGACCGTCTGAGAAAGGAGGAAACCATGAAGAATAAGAAGTAGTTGAGCCATCGATCCCACCAAGGGAGAAGTCTGTCCATTTTTATGGATGAAGTACTATATTTATATTACCATCTGGGAAGTAACTAACCGACAAAAAGAAATACCTACCGAGAAAAGGAATACTTGACGCTATAAGCCCTCTTACTTCAAGAGAGCTTTTTTGTTTGCACTCAGCCAGACTTGCTTGGTGCAATCCGATTACCCAATAACGCCTTTCTTACCAATGCCGGCACGGGCGTTGTTGCGGATATTCTGTTTTTGCAGAAGCGTGACAGACCTATCGAAGTTGAACCTGATTGGGTTCATCTCGGCAAGACCGAAAGCGGTTACACAATCAACCAATACTTTGTAGACAATCCTGATATGATACTTGGCGAACTGACCGAGGCAAGTACACAGTACGGAAAGCAGGAAGTTACCGTTAAACCCATTGCAAACGCCGACCTTTCCGAACAGCTTGCCGATGCAGTTGCAAATATCCATGCTGAGATTTCCGAATATGAGCGCGATGAAAACGAAGAATCAACGGTTGAAAGCATCCCTGCTGCCCCCGGTGTACGAAACTTCTCGTTTACTCTTGTTGATGGTGAGATCTACTTTAGAGAGAACTCCGTTATGAACAAGGTTGAATTGTCCGTCACGGCTCAGAACCGAATCAAAGGCATGATCGGTTTGCGGGATTGCACTCGTAGGTTGATTCAGTATCAGCTTGAAGGTTATCCCGATGAAACGATTGAGCAAGAACAGAAAACGCTAAATGAACTCTATGATGGCTTCACCTCAAAATACGGGCTCATCAACAGCCGAGGAAATAATATGGCATTCTCGGACGATGCTTCATATTGGTTGTAGGCGCTAAAAGATATGGGATAAGATACATTGTCTGGTAGGTTTTAAACCCTACCCGATAGCGGGCCATCAACACTGCGGCCAGCATTGCTATCATTACAGGTATCGTCAGAAAGAGTATTGTCCAGAGGAAATTGTTGGAGACAGCTTTCCAAAAAACCCAGTCATCTGCCAACTCAGTAAAGTTTCTAAGACCAACCCACGTCTTCTCGGGAGATATGCCATTCCACTCGGTAAAGGCGGAGTAGATGGTTTGTACGGCGGGTATAAGTACCACTATGCCGCTGAGCAACAAGGCCGGCAGCGAGAGCAAATGATACATCAGGGTGTGTTCTCTCTTGGATTTTGCTTTTAGCACCGGCTTTCCCTCCAATTCATTCTATTTATCCAGGCGCAAAGCATCTTGCTCTGCGCCCGGACATTCAGCACATGTTTTATACAGCGGGTTCAGCGAGAGGGGGTACGAGGTTTTTATTGATATCGCTCTCCAGTTCCTTTGCAACATCCGCGCAGAACTGCTCAGCCGTTTGAACACCCTGCCATACGACGTCGATATTCTCAAAGGCAGTCACAGTTGCGGCGGGGTAGAATATAGACGGATGATAGTAGAAGTAGCCGGCATCGATCTCGGGAATAGCAGCCTGCACTGCATCGAAGCAGGTCTTTGCAAGGCCGGACAGGCTGGATCCATCCATGGAGGGCAGTTCCTTGATGGGCAGGTTCCAGTAGGCGGGCCACTCCGCATTCATCGCCAGCACGAATTCACCGGTCATCATATAATCCAGGATCTTTGCACACTCATCGGGCGCCTTGCTGTTGGCGTTGATGGCATAGTTGGAGGTCATGGATACATTGTATACGCTGTGGTCGGTATAGGCGTTGGGCATGGTAGTGAAGCCGATGCTGCCTTCAAAAGTGGGGTCGATCCACTGGAAGTAGAGAAAAGGCGCAGCCACCATTGCAGACTTTTTGTTGGTGATGGTCTGCATGACCTCAGAAGAGTCCAGATTTACATAATCCGCACCGGCAAAGTATCCGGCCTGATACCATTCAGCGGACTTCTGTACCGCTTCCACGATGGCAGGATCGCTGAAGCTGATCTCACCGGTCATAGCTTTGTAAATGTAGCTGGCGGGCAGGTAGGAACCCATAGCCATGGAGCTGAAGTGATCGTTGCAGGGCTTCCAGCCCTTGTTGCCGGCACCCAGAGGATAGTAACCGGCAGCCTTGGCCGCATCCATGGTGGCGATGAGCTCGTCCATGGTGGCAGGAACTTCCCAGTTCTGCTCGGTAAAGATTTCTTTGTTGTAGAACAGACCGCCTACCAGCAGGCCGCCGGGGAGGGAATAGAGTTTGCCATCCAGCGTGCAGGCGTCGTACATAACGCCGAGGAGCCTGTCCTTCCAGCCGTACTGCTCTGCGTAAGGGGTCAAATCCAGAACCAGATCGGACTGGGCATAGGTAGCCGTGTAGCTGAGGCCGGAAGCATATACGATATCCGGGCCCTGACCGGCAGCCAGCGCTACGGGAATATCCGCGTCTACAGAACCGCGGAACTCAAGAATCAGTTCATACTTGTCCTGAGACTCATTATACCATTTGCAAAGCACGCTTTTGAAGTGCTCCTGCTGATTGGTAGCTGTACCCCAGAACCAGAAATACAGGGGGTCGCGATCGGGATACGCGGAAGCCGGCGCTTCAGCGGGAACATCCTGTGCCGGCTTATCGGCGGGAGCAGGGTTGGCATCGGGCGCCTGCTGTGCGCAGCAAACAGGGACAGGGTCATAACCATGACCAGCAGCAGGCAAATCAGGGACTGATTAAGCTTTTTCATTGTCTTCCTCCATTGATTTCATTATCGTTTTTCAGCTGAGCTGAAACTTGTTAAATAGCCTTAAAGCAGAGCCTTTTCCGTTTCTGGGTCGAAAATATGTACAACATTGCCGCCAAATATATAATTGACCCTGTCTCCATAGCTAAATCCAGACTGATGCTCTTGTGGCAAATCCACCGTTGCGAGCACCAACACAACGTTCTGCGTATCATTCCTAACATGCAGATGGATTGAACCGCCCAACATCTCAGAAACATCCACGGATGCCGGTATCCCGACACCATCCGCACAAAGCATGATGTGCTCAGGCCGCACACCTACTACGACTTTGCGACCAACTTCCACGCCCTTCGCTCTCAGGGCTTGCTGTTTCTCTTCCGGGAGTGCCACAAAGACTCCCGATACTTCTATGCCAAGTCCCCCATTCTTCTCGGCAATCATGGAATCCTTGAAGAAGTTCATCTGCGGCGTGCCGATAAATCCTGCCACAAACAAGTTTTCCGGGTGGTCAAATACCTGCTGAGGCGTTCCGATTTGCTGGATGTATCCGTCCCTCATGATGACGATACGATCCCCCAGAGTCATGGCCTCGGTCTGGTCATGGGTTACATAAATGAACGTCGTATCAATGCGTTGGCGCAGTTTAATAATCTCCGCACGCATCTGGTTCCTGAGTTTTGCGTCCAGATTGGAGAGGGGCTCATCGAAAAGGAACACTTCCGGTTCGCGCACAATAGCACGGCCGATGGCAACGCGTTGACGCTGGCCGCCAGATAAAGCCTTTGGTTTCCGGTTCAGCAACTGCGTGATGCCCAGTATTTCCGCTGCCAGCCGGACCTGCCGATCAATTTCTTCTTTTCTTACCTTGCGCAGTTTCAGGGCAAAGGCCATGTTTTCATATACCGTCATATGGGGATAGAGCGCATAGTTCTGGAACACCATGGCAATGTTCCTGTCTTTGGGCGGTACATCGTTCATCAGCTTGCCGCCAATATACAATTCACCTTCTGTGATTTCTTCGAGGCCTGCCACCATTCTGAGCGTTGTGGATTTTCCGCAGCCGGAAGGTCCAACAAGAACGATAAATTCCTTGTCAGCAATTTCCAGATTAAACTCCTGCACGGCTACAACGCCCTTCCCTGTGCGTTCCAGATTGCTCTTCTTCTCCTCTGCGCCTTTCTTCCCTCTCGTTTTTTTCTCGGCTACAGCAGGATAGATTTTCTTCAGGCCTTTAAGCGTTACTGTTGCCATGTTTTGAACCCCTTTCTAGAGATAGATTTATTCAGATATCAGTTTGACAAAGTATTCGCGCTTTCTCGGGCCGTCAAATTCCAGAAAATATATACCCTGAGAATGCCCCAACAGCAGCTTCCCTTCATGGATGATCAGGCTCATATTCACTCCAATCAAGGATGATTTTACGTGTCCCGCTGCATCCTGAGGCGTATCATGCTGGTGTTTGAAATCAATGCGTGTTGGGATCAACCTGCAAATCTCATCCTGCAAATCCTCAAAACCCTTTGGATCCCAGAAGGAGGTGATGGTCAGCCCTGCGGTTGTATGAGGGGTATGCAGTACGCAGAGCCCTTCCTGTATCCCGCTTTCCTCAACAAGCATCTTGATGTCTTTTGTAAGATCAACAACATCCCTCTCTTTAGTCGAGATTTTAAAATTTTTGAGCATGGTTTTCCTCCTATACGATCTCGATCTTGCTGTTGTGGATCGCCCGGCCCCCCTCACAGAAAGCCCAGGCACCTTTGCATCCACGACCGTCCTCTTCACCCAACAACTCTGCGAGATATCCCATCAGAAGGCAGATCGGCGCAAAATTTACAAGGGGCGCCAGCATGGGGAATTTGGGTTTTGGAAGGGCTATGCAGTTCATGCCATCCGCATTCAATTCTTCCGCTTCGTCTGTGATAACAACGGCAGGGCGGCCCATCTCTTTTATATAGCCTATCAATTCCTTCGTGCGGCTGAGTGCCTTGTTCCCATGGCTATGAACCACAATGGCCGTGGGATATGTGATAGATCCCTCTCTGGTAAAGACTTTCTGCGGACGGGTAGGCATTGAAACAAAAGGGCAGCTTACGCTGGGTATGACCGTGCTGGACAGCCGCCACCACCATGTGTGAGAAGACCTGCCCATGGTGGATATCGGCAGGGAAGCGGATCATGGGCGCTTCCTGAACCTTCTGCTCAAACTGGTATTGCAATAATCAAAACAGGAGGTCTCACATGAGTAAAAAAGAATGTATCTATATCGCCGGCCCTGAGTGCTTTTATCTGGATGGTAACGACAGGCTGAATGCCATGCGCCGCCGTTCTGAAAGTTTGGGATTTGATGTTTCTCTCCCCAACGACAAGCCCTTAAAGCTGGATCATGAAGATCTGCGGCGCAATGCTGACACCATATTCAAAAACTGTGCCGACAGCATGAACATCTCCACCGCGATTATCGTAGACCTGGAATTCTATCGCGGGCCCGAAGCGGATGGTGGCAGCATTTATGAGATCGGTATGGCCTATGCGCGCGGTATCCGCTGTTTCGGCTACACCCGGGATAAGCGTACCATGGCGTGGAAATACCAATTCCCCGTTTTGAAGGACGGCAAAGTTTATCACAGCCTGCAATATCCCAAAGAATCGCAGTTCTTGAAAAAAGAATAAAAAAATTATTTTAAACCTTATATTTTAGGCCTTTTCGTTGGCTAGTAAGTGAGGGGGGTCTTCCCGGGGGTGGCAACAGAAACACAAATCCCCGTCGTGGAGAAGCAATCCCCCTCCTTGGACATTGACAACCAAATAAAACGACCATCAAATACGTTTCCCATTCTGCCGGCAACGGAAAGCCGAAGCAGCGGATGCGCCATGACCACCGAACGGTGCGAGCGAGAACCATCCGTTGTGAGCACGGAGCAGCACTCCGTGTGGCGATGACACAGAATGGAGAGAGATACTTCTGTCCAGCCACAGCTCGAGCGTGAATAAACCGTCGCAAGCAACGGGGGCAGCTCCAAGAGATCCTTGGATGGGATAGCATCCCATGAGGCTGATACGCTGTCAGCCGTTTGATGGTCGCCCTGCGTGTCGGGGAGATGAAAGACACGCACTGATGGTCGAGGGTGCAAGCCATCGCTTCACCCTCTCATACATATCTTAATTTAAGGAGGACACCTAATGGAAAATGTATTTCGTGGAGAAATCTATCTCGCAAAGTTTGGCAAGAGGGTAAAAACCGAGGATGGCAAGGATACTTCAGTACAGTATGGATTCAGACCCGTGCTGATCGATCAGAACAACAAAGGCAATGCAAGCAGCACTACTGTCATTGTTGCACCTATGACAAGCAAGTTGGATAAGCCTTCGCTGCCCACTCATGTTTTTGCCAAGACTGATTGTGGCTTACGTAGGAATTCTATCATCCTTATGGAGCAACTCTCCACTATTGACCAATTCAGGCTTACTCAGCGAATTGGCGTTCTTGATGAAAATACCATGAAGGAGGTAAACAATGCACTTGCTGTAAGTGTAGGTATTGCATGATGAAGAAGAATAATAAACAAGATATAAGAACACTTTGCCCTAAATGTGCAGCACTCTATGAAGAAAGTGGATATAAGCTGAAACAAGTAAACCCTGAACAAAACTACGAACGCTGCATGATCTGCAATCATCCAAAAGGTAAGGACTATGTTGTAAGTGAGTCCCGATAAATAGAAAACTGCCTGCACCTTGCAGGCAATACATATTCCACACCTTTGCTTAATTCACAAAATAGCTTTAGACTTTAGATACTGCTTTGTGCAACAGGCAAAGAGGTAATTGAGAAAGGAGATCTCTATGGAAACAGCAAACATGAAGCAGCCGGAAAGTCATCGCCGCGTTTATACGGTCAAAGAAATCGCTGAGATACTTGGGATCAGCAAAAACGCTGCCTACGACTTAGTAAAATCGAATGGTTTTGTCACTGTGCGTATTGGGAAAACCATTAGAGTATCTATCGAATCCTTTGATGAATGGCTCAATAATTGTTAAATATCAAAGGAGATAAGAAAATGGCATATCTGCTGCCTGCAAACATCGACTTTTTCGGAATCCCACTTGGGCTATGCGAGGCAGATGGAAAAGGCAACAAAAGTAGCCTCTGTTTTCGGGTGGATGATTCTTTGTCGCGACATGATTTATAATGAATACCAACCGTTGGAGGTATGTGACGACGAGAACGGCGACCTGGAGTATGCAATATCTGCTTTGCAAGATGTTGGAGGGCCGCTCACTGACGACTCCGGCGATTCAACACAGAATGTTTTTTACATCCACGAAATAGAAATGGATGAACACAATGATGAAATGGAAGCTCGAATTATCAACGAGCTGCCTTATTTGTTAAGAAATTTTCTTCATGTTGAGCCGGAAATCCCGGCATATTATCCATCTCCGATGGAATCGGACTGGGAAGCGGAAAATGCAGAGCGTGATTTTGCACTGAGAGCATACGCAATGAATCAAGTGGCCCGCCATTTAGACGCCATCGGGTTAAATACAAATGTTGCTGATAACCATGGTAAAAAGGTTGTGCAATTTACGGGAGATTATCATTTTTCTGAAGATGAGATAAAGATGGTCATGGGACGCAGAAACAGCGGCTCCGGTTATCCTGAAAATTTGAAGAACAGGGATGAATGGGACTTATTCGAACGTGCAGGGTTTGAGGAAGCTGACAATAGTCGATTACTATACAAACTTTTATGGCGTTCTGAATGACAAAAGTTAACCAACAATTCAGTTTGAAATGTATTTAATTCACTATCAAGAATTCTAAATACGGAAACCTTCCCAAATCCGACACGGACAGGCAAGGTTTCTTTTTTTTGCGCATAAAAATGAATTGAGGTAGGTGATGCGCCTGACAACACCCGATATTTATTCCGTTGCAACAGAAACCGTATCAGATAAGCCGCTCGCCAAACTTTTGGAGGAGCTTTTGATCGAAACGATAGAAGCAGAGCCGCCGCACCTTTGCGCGGAGCGCACGTCTTCGCTATGATGATGGTGTAATCCCCACAGGTTGATTTGGCTTCAGGAAAGGAGGATCATGAAAGCAAGGTCAACCTACAAAGCGGCGCTGTATATGCGCCTTTCAAGAGACGACGGCACAGCGGAAAGTGCGAGCATCACGACGCAGCGCAAAATGCTCAAAAGCTACGCGGCGGACAACGGGTATTTGGTTTTTGATGAATATGTGGACGATGGCTGGAGCGGCACGAACTTCGACAGACCCGACTTTAAGCGGATGATAGCCGACATCGAGGCAAAGAAGATCAACCTCGTTATCACGAAGGATTATTGTGCGATAATAGGACTAAATCAGAAAGACCTTGAAAACCAAGGCATTCTGGCTTAGTCCCTTCTTTTTTTGACCGAAAACAAAGGACTTTCACAATAATCAAGCAAGCCGGAGGGTGCTGCTGCACACTTCCGGCAGAAGGAGGATATAGTGGGTGCTATCAAAGTCTTCTTGAAGGAGGTTGTGCTTCCAATCGCGCTTGCGTTCTGCCTCGCGTCATTTCTCAAGCCGATCTATATGCCTGACGGCGTATGCGACTACTTCCTTATGTGGATCTGCGTTGGATTACCGTTCGGCATCCGGAGGATGTGCCTCTGGCTCGTTCCCAGCGGCTACGGTATCTCCGGCTCAGTCGGCATCTTCGCATTGAACTTAATCATAGGCGGTCTTATCGGAGGACTTGCCTTCTTCATCGGGCTGCTGCTCGGTGTCATTCATACCATCCGAGAAATCATCTGAACTACATCGTAAACGAAGAGGGTTTGTTTCTTCTCCAATTTGGAGTAAGAAGCAAACCCTCTTTTTTTGTTGCCCAAAAGCCGGAATATTTGCTGGCGATGCGGCGAAGGAAAGGAGTTTTTAAGCATGAAACGCATGACAGCCGGTGATCTGCAAGCACTGGAATTGCTGATGCAGACCACACCCGGCTTTGAGCATTTTGACAGCGGCGCGGATGGCATTCTCCCTGAGTGCCGAAGCTGTCGCTTTCATCGTCCCTTCTGGAAATATCAGTCCTGCGTGTTTGCAGAGTGTCCCTACTGCTGCAATCCCGTTTCAACCCTCAAAAATCAAAGTGGCACATCTGCTGCCGGAAAGGAAGTCAGTCATGGATAACAAAATCGAAGTCTTCAAGAATGAACAGTTCGGTGAGGTGCGAACGATCCTCGAAGGGGAAACACTCCTGTTCTGCGGTTCAGATATTGCGAAAGCACTTGGATATGCCCGACCCGGAAAGGCAATTATTGATCACTGCAAGGGTGTCCTAAAACGGGACACCCTTACAAGCGGTGGTATGCAGTCCCTTTCCTATATACCGGAGGGCGATGTTTACCGACTGATTGTTCACAGCAAACTCCCTGCTGCTGAGAAGTTTGAACACTGGCTGTTCGATGAAGTTGTCCCCACCATCCGCAAGACAGGCGGCTACATGACGGATTCCCTTCTGGAACGCATTCAGAAGGAACCGGCGGTCATCGTGGAGTTTGCTCAGGCGTTGATTCTGGAAAAGAATCGCGTGAAGGCTCTTGAGTGTGAGCTGAACACGGCAAAGCCCAAAGCCGATTACTACGACGCCTTCATCAATCCGGATGACTGCACCAATATCCGAACGACGGCGAAGGAACTGAAAATCCCGGAGCGCAAGTTCGTCCAGTTCCTTCTCAGAGAGAAGTACCTGTTCCGATCTCCCTCCGGTCAGCTTCTTCCCTACAACAAGGACAGCAATGCCGGACTGTTCATCGTCCGCGATTTTGTGACGTACTGCTACACCGGTTCTCAGACCTACTTCACGCCGAAGGGCAAGGAGGTCATCCGAATGAAGTTCCAGAAGAAGTGTGGTGAAGAACTGCTTCCCAAGATGGCAAGGTGATTTTCGTGGCAGTCTATCGCGTAAACAAGAATCGTGGCTATACCGTCATGGCGAACTTCCACCTTCGAGACAAGAGCCTGTCACTCAAGGCAGTCGGTCTTCTCTCAAAGATGCTCTCGTTCAATGATGGCTGGAAGTTCTCAACCAAGGGACTTTCTGCAATCTGCAAGGAAGGTCCGGATGCCATTCTCTCCGCGCTCCGTGAGCTTGAAAAGCACGGCTACCTTGTCCGGCACCGGCAGAGAGACGGTAAAGGCAGGATGAGCAGCACAATCTTTGAGATATACGAAGAGCCGCAGGAGTCCACGCCAGAACGGGAAATGCCACACACGGAAAATCCATGTGTGGAGAAGCCAGATGTGGATAATCCACGCGGGGATAAGTCCGCACAAATAAATACTGATCAAGTAATTACCCAAGAAAGAAATACTCTCTCAAAGAACTATCAATCCATCAATCTTGATGGGATGG
>OGOZ01000297.1_pt1 | contig 35665 bp, 34 predicted proteins | sample 1552801 | NCBI WGS metagenome assembly OGOZ01 (sample SAMEA2580196, study PRJEB22360) | human gut metagenome | biome: human gut; feature: human-associated habitat; material: faeces | place: Denmark | collected 2008/2010 | reverse complement strand
TTTTCAATGCCAATTTTATATGTTATTATTTTTATCCCACAAAAAAGCGTGAAGAACCTTTATTCTTTCCTGCCGTTGCCCTGTTTCCCTCCACCCACCAAAATTCCCACTCAAAAAGCCGCTCGGGGAAGAGCGGCTTTTTGGTGAAGGACTTCGTATCCTTCAGGGAAGGTATTAATTTGTAAGGGAGTACCTCATTCTTCGGGGGATTCCGGCTCAACAGGGAGGAAGAAACCGGAACTGAAGGATAAGGCTTGGCAGGATCCGATTTTGGGAAGGAGGGATCCTGCCGGAGGCCGGGGGAAAGGTTCTTTTTATAGGGAAGGAAGATAACGTTCCTTGTCCGGCCCCTTGGAGGGAACCAAAGCATGGGATTGCTCTGGCAGCCGGACGCCGGTTTTGGGAAGGTTGGCGTCCGGGATTTGTGAATTTTTTATACTCGCTCTCCGAAATCGGGAAGGTGGAGAGATGAGTTGTGAAGGCCAGGTTTATTTGGGAAGTCCGCCTGGTCATGATTCACGTCAAGCAGTCTTTATTCTTCAGGCTGCATCTGTCCGTCCGGACGCGGCTGGAAACCTGCGTCCGGAGGAGGGGTGGGCTGGCCGTCTCTCGGACCGAATTTGTGGTCCTTCTTATGCTGGCCCTGCTCATTACCTTTTTGCTGATCAAAGCGCGGGTTCTTATGGTGTTTGAAACGCTTGTCTTTCGGACCTTCGCGGTGCTGTCCGTCACGGTCCTGTCTGTCGAAGCGGTGCTCTCCATCACGTTTTTCGCCTTTGAAATGCTGCTCGCCCTTCTGGCCGTCAGCTTTCCATTCGTCCTTCTGTCCATCCTTGCGGTGGAAGCGGTGCTGTGGCTGCTGCTGGCCTTCAGGCATGCGGCGGTCACCTCTTCTGACTCTCGGGCCATTGGCCTTGTCGGAAGGTGCAGGCTGTCCGTCTTTCTGCATCATGGCATTCTCGTCGCTTCTTGGAGCGCGGCCTTCTTCTGCATTGAGGAGAGCGATACGGTAATCGCGGCCGGTATTGGTGACTTCATCCGGAGTGACGGCTTTCGGAGCCATTCTAGCAGTTCTTTCTGCCTGCTGGGTTTCCTTTTCGCGGTACTGCGGATTGTCCTTGGCCCAATCAGCCTTCTGCTGCTCGGTCATCTGCGGAGGGAGCACGAAATTGTCAGTCGTCGGTTCAGCGGCGAAAACGGAATTTCCTGCAAATCCGGCTGCGGCAAACATAGCTGCGGCAGATACCATGATGATGTGTTTCTTCAGGTTTCTCATAATGAATCCATCCTTTCTGAAGCAAATTTATATATGCATTCCGTTCGCGTTTTGGGAGGTGCGGAGCGGAAGGGCTTCCATGACATAGGGATTATTGTATCCACTAAATCAAATAATGGCAAGCGGTTACTTTTGGGTAACCAGGATTAGATGCGGTGCCATTCCTCATCGTCTGGACCCATAGCTTTCGGCGGGTCCTGTTTTTCTTCTTTCTTGACCTTCGGGGCTTTCTTTTCGTGCTTTTGGCCGTAGTGGATGCCCTGGTCTTCGTATCTCTTGTTTCTGTCCTGTTCGAAATTGTCCTGCTTCTGATCTTTCTTTACATGCTTCTTCACTTTCTTGGCATGTTCTTTCTGGTCCTTCTGTTCAGCTTTCTTCATGTTCTGAATCTGCTGACTGGAGTACTGGTCATTGTTCTTTGTCCAGGCATCACCCTTCTGGGAATATTCCGGAGGAACCATCGGACGTTCGTCAGCGGCGGAAACCGTCGTGCCGAATGCGAGAGCGCCTGTCAGCGCAAGTCCTGCGATAGCTGCTGCGATAATTTTCTTGTTCATAATGTACCTCTTTTCCAAAATAGGCCTTTGCCTGTCCTTCCAATATGTACCGGTCAGGAAACCCTGCCGGGGAAATCACGATTAGTTCTGCGGTGCTGCTTCAGGAGCATTTTCTGCGGCCGGCTTCTGATCCTGTGCAGGTTTCTGATCCTGCGCCGGTGCATTCTTGGCTGCCTTGTCAGCATCCTTCACATCCCTGCGGTCATCACGGCCGTGGAGATCCGGAGGCGGACCCTTGAAGTCCTTGTCATGACGTTCATCCATCATCCTGCGTTCTTCATCAGGACGGATGTGCCTGTCCTTGTGGTCAAAGTTTTCCATGATCGCCGGTTTATTTTCAGCGATCCAGTGACGGTAGGAGCCGATGTCGTTTGCCACGAAGGAAACGGCGGCTGTCACCATGGAGAGGATAGCGAGTACGATGAAAACAATGATTTTTTTCATTTGCCTTCACCGCCTTCCTCTTTATGATCATCTTTCTTGACGGTGCTCTGGAGAGCTTTGCTGCCTTCGATTCCCGTGAAGAGAACAGCGAGGGCGGAGAAGATGCCAGCGCCGCCGATCGAGAAGAGCGTCAGCGGGTGGAGACCCGGAAGCGGGGGAATACCCTGGAACGGTGCGAACCGTACCTGCAGGAGACCCAGAATCAGGATTGTTGCTGCTGCGATGAATACGGCAAGGACGATGCCTGCGCCGTAGAGGAGACGTGCTGTCAGGAGAGCTGTGCTTTCCACAGCCTGCGGAAGCTTCGGGCTGACCTCATCCCAGGTTTCGCCCAGTTTCTTCTGTGCTGCATCGGCTGCCTTGCCAGCGGCATTGGCTGCCTTTTCAGCGCCATCCATCAGCGTGGAAGTCTTCGTCTTTTCATCGACGACGCCTTCGGACTGGTAGGAATCATATATATCTTTCGGACTGCCGAGCTCCTTGGAGATTTCCTCCTCAGTAAGTCCTTCCTTTTTGCCTTCTTCGAAATGAGCCTCGTAGTCAGCGAGGATTTCCTTCACTTCGCTCGGCTTCGCGTTGCGGAAATAGTACCTTAGAAGGTCTAAAAATTCACTTTCACGCATAAGATTCGCCTCCTTCGGCAAGTAGTCGTCGCACAGCTTTGTTGAATTCCGTCCATTCCTTCACGGACTCCTGGAATTCAGCCCGGCCTGCGTCTGTGATGCGGTAATATTTCCGCGGGGGGCCATTATGTGATTCAGCCAGGTACGTGTCGACCAGGCCATCTTTCTTGAAACGGTTCAGCAGCGGATAAATAGTACCTTCGGACATTTCGATGTACTTGGAGATTTCCGTGACCAGCTCGTAGCCATAGAAATCTTTCCGCTGGAGCATGGAGAGAACCACGATCTCCATGACACCTTTCTTCAATTGTACATTCATAGCCGCTCCTTTCTTGGGTGACTAAGATCTTCCGAAGAAAACACCTCCCTGGATTATTGACTGGTGGTCTGTTTTCTTCGTTGAACATACTTTATCACAAAGTACTTTGTAATGCAAGGTACTAAATATTAAATAATTCTTTACATTTTCTTATACTATAAATTTCATTGATACTGGAAGAGGAAATCTCCGCATTCCATCGGCTTTTCTACTGACGATAGGGAAATAGCGTGATACAATGACAGTATGAATAGACAGTAAAAAAGACCGGGGAAAATCCGGCCGGGGGAAGTGATCTATATGGCAAATATCGTTTTAGGGATTTTCGCAGCCATTTTTTTATCTGCATCCTGACAGGATCAGAGCTCCTCTATGCGCTTGGCGCAGGCTTCTTTCTTTTCGTCGGGTACGGACTCTATAAGAAGTACAGCTTGTCCGATGTCCTCTCCATGGCATGGAAGGGCGTCATGTCCGTCCGCACCATCTTCATCGTCTTCATGCTGATCGGCATGCTGACAGGTGTGTGGCGCGCTTCGGGAACGATTGCCTACATCATTACGCTCGCTTCCGATTTCATAGAGCCGTCCATTTTCATCCTGATTGCCTTCCTTCTGAACTGCGCGGTTTCCTTTCTCCTCGGAACATCCTTCGGCACGTCCGCCACGATGGGGGTCATCACCATGTCGATCGGAATGACCATCGGTATGCCGCCGGCCATGGTGGGAGGCGCCATCCTTGCCGGCGTCTACTTCGGCGACCGCATGTCGCCCGTCTCGACCTCTGCGCTCCTCGTCAGCGTCCTAACGGAAGTCGACCTCTATACGAATATAAGAAATATGGCAAAATCCGCAGCCCTGCCATTCCTCATTTCCTGCGTGATTTACTTTGCTCTTGGAGAAATGCTTCCAGATGCCGCCGCGTCAGCCGCAGCTTCTGCAGACTTTGAAGAGCTCTATATCTTTTCGCCCATCCTTGCGCTGCCTGCCGTTTCCATTCTCCTCCTCAGCTTCTTCCGCGTACCCGTCAAAACGAATATGGCCGTCAGCATCGCTCTGGCGGCGCTTCTTTCCTACACCGAGCAGGCGCAGGATCCATGGAATATCCTTTTCATCATGATCTTCGGCTACGTTTCGCCCGTCCCGGAACTTGCGCCCATGGTCAATGGGGGAGGCATCGTATCCATGCTCCATGTCGCCGCCATCGTCTGCCTCTCCGCTTCCTTCTCCGGCATTTTCCAGGGGACGGGACTTCTGGACGGCATCCATGGGAAACTTGAAACCTTTGCACGCCGCTTCGGGAATTATCCGGCGACGCTGCTCTCTGCCATCATCACGAGCCTCATTTCCTGCAGCCAGACGCTCGCAGTCATCCTTACATCCCAGCTCTGCGGGACACTCAATAAGGACAAGGAGCAGTTTGCGGAAGACCTGGAAGACACAGCTATCGTCATCCCTGCCGTCATTCCATGGTCCATCGCCTGCGCCATCGTCCTCGCCGCGACCAGCGCGCCCCTCGCATCCATTCCCTATGCCTTCTACCTGTACCTGCTGCCGCTCTGGAAGCTGATTCATACGACCTTTTCGCGCCGCAGCAAAAGCAAGTGAAGAATATCCGAAATTTCCTGCACCATAGGATTTCCTTAGTGCTACAATAGAGGAAAAGCCGGATAACAATAATAATACCGGCATGGGATTTGGGAAACCCAAGGAGGATATAATGACTGAACAAGATTTACAGGACCTGATCAAAGAGGCCAAAGGAGCAGGCGCATCCGATGCGAAAAAAGTCGACATCGCCAGCGTCAAACTCGCCGCCTGGCCGAGAATGAAGTGCCAGTTCGGCTGCCCGAACTACGGAAAGACGCTCTGCTGCCCGCCGTACACACCAGAGCTTCCTTTCATGAAACAATTCATCGGTGAATACAAAAATGGCATCATCATCCAGTACACCGTCACACTCACCGAAGAAGACTGCAAAGACTGGACCAAAGTCGACACAGGCGTCACAAACGGCCTTCTCGAAGTACTGCTGAAAGTAGAAAGAAGCGCTATGCTGAAGAACTACTACAAAGCCTTCGCACTGAAAGCCGGCCGCTGCCGTCTCTGTGAGACCTGCAATCTCAAGCACTGCGTCCATCCGCTCGAAGCAAGACCGTCGCTCGAAGCCTGCGGCATCGACGTCTTCGCTCTTATCAAAGACAACGGCTACCGCTCCGAAATGCTCACCGGCCCCGTCAAGAAACTTCCCGTCTACGGCATGGTACTCATAGACTGAGAAATAGATGAAAAATAGAAAAGAGGCTGTGCCAAAATCCGCTAAAACGCTGCTTTTTCCTTTTCTCGAGCGAAGCGAGGTTTAAGGGTGTTAACCTTGCTCCGAAGGAGAAGGTCCTGGCGAAGCCAGGGAATACAGTAGTTATCGAGCAAAGCGAGGTTTTGAGGTTTTCAGACAGAACCAATAAATACATTTGTTAGATAATCCGTTAATGAAATATCCCAATAAAAAAAGGAGCTGTGACGAGATGATTGTACATTTTGTCATAGCTCCTTGATTTTTTTTTTCAGTCCCATTTTTTCTCAGGCATGTGCTGGAGGATGTTTTCTGCTTCCTGTTCTGAGATTTCATTGATGGGTTTGTGGATGAGGAGGGCGAGGAGTTTTCTTTTTTCTTCGGCTCCGCTGTGTTTCTGGAATATGTTTTCTTTGTATCTGTGGATGAGGATATCTCTGGCTTCTTCGTATTCGCTGTAGCCGCAGCCGATGATGGAGCGGACTTGCTGGAAGGTGTAGTGGGGGTATTTCTTGAGGAGGAGGACGGCTCTGTGTTTGATATTCCTGTCGAAGATTCTCTGACAGTTGGGGCAGAGTTTCTGGTTCTTGTCCTTCTGGTCGAAGAGAGCTCCGCACCAGGCGCAGGGTTTGTAGCCGGCGGCGGCTTCGCCTTTCCTGATTTTGAGGACTTCTGTCATGAGGTCCTGGAAGGGCTGCTTCAGTTTGTCGTTTCCGACGTGGCCTTCGACCCAGTTTTTAATCCATTTTTCCTCGCCTTCGTTGAGGTCCTGGCTGTACATCTTCTGCTCTTCTTCGATTTTATGGTTGACGGGATCCAAAGTCGAGTAGGCTTTTTCCTTTTTCTGCCTGGGGCCTGCGATGAAGCGGATGTCTTTGAATCGTTTCCCGAATTCGTCTTCGGAGAGACGTTTCAAAAGGTCGCCTTTCATCATGAAGAGGTGCTGGAGGAAGACGGAGTTCGTGACGGCGATGACCAGGGTGTCGTCTTTCCAGCTTTTGATGTAGGATTCCTTGGCGAGCATGTCGCCGACGATGTTCTTCCACCGTTTCTGGAAGAGGAAGAACTGGAAGCCGTCATTTCCGAAAATTTTCTTGCTGGTGAAGGAGTCGGAGAAGACCTGGTCGATGCCGGCCATGACTTTATATCGTTTGCCTTTGTCTTTATGGTTTTCTTCCATGATGCCCTCCTTCGATGATTTCTTTCTTCCATTATACTATAAATTTCCCGGATTATGACTTTCCGCATTTGGCACAAGGTTTACCGAAAGGTATGGAAAACAATTGTCTTATTCTAATTTATTATAATTCGTTTAGATTCTATTAACTCTTTCTATGTTATGAATTATAATATATATATGCATTTGTTGGAATGAATTCCGAAAGGGGGGATTTCCTTTGGCTGATGAAATCAAGGACGGCAAGGTAGACGTTACCCGTTACATGGTCAAGGAAGGCGAAAAGGTCAATCTGAAGAAATACAGCACGAAGTGCGATGTTTCTATAGACAAGTCTCAGGTGAAGAATCTGTATTTCCCGCAGGTGATCGAAAAGCTCAAGGATCTGCAGGAGAAATTGTACGCGCAGCATACGTACGGGCTCGTGGTCGTGCTCCAGGCGATGGATGCGGCCGGCAAGGACGGTACGATCAATCATGTCTTTGCAAGTTTGAATCCTGGCGGTGTGAAGGTGGTTTCCTTCAAGCAGCCGACTACGGAGGAAAAAGACCACGATTACATGTGGCGTATCAATAAGGCGCTGCCGGAACGCGGGGATATCGGGATTTTCAACCGTTCGCAGTATGAGGATGTCATCGTGACGCGCATCCATGACCTGGTCCATCAGGGCCAGCTGCCACAGAATCTGGTGAATAAGAATATCTGGGAAGAACGCTACGAGCAGATCAATAACTGGGAGAAGTACCTTCGTCAGAACGGGTTCATGATGATCAAGATTTTCCTCCATGTATCGAAGGAAGAGCAGCAGAAGCGCCTGATCGACCGTATCGTGAACCAGCAGAAAAACTGGAAATTCTCGATGTCGGATATCAATGAAAGGCAGTACTGGGACCGCTATCAGGAGCTGTATGAGGAAATGATTTCGAAGACGTCGAAAGACATTTCGCCATGGTTCATCATACCGGCAGACCAGAAGTGGTACACCCGCTACATCGTCGCCCTCATCACGCTGCAGGCGCTGAAGAAAATCGATCCGCAGTTCCCGAAGCTGGATCCGGAAGTACAGAAGCAGCTGGAAACGTTCAAGAAGCTCATCGCCCAGGTGGACGTGAAGGAACTGGCAGAAATCCAGACGACGCTTTCCGAGAAGGCATCGAAGGAAAACAAGGAAAACTAAAACAACAAAATAAAATGTAAAGGGGAAACCTGTCATGGAGAACGAGACAAAAGGAAAGACCGAAGTAAATGATGTCAAAGAAATCAAAGACGTAAAAGACTACAAGGATGCGAAAATAAAAATTGACATCGATAGATACCGCGTCAAGGAAGGCGATACGATCAACCTTAAGAAGTTCGCCACGTACTGCGATCAGGATGTGGACAAGAGTGCCGTGAAGAACTATGCATTCCCGCAGGCACTTGATGAAATCAGCCTGTTGCAGGCGAAGCTTTTCGCGCAGAGCACTTACGGGCTCATCATCGTCCTGCAGGCGATGGACGCTGCCGGCAAGGACAGCACAATCAAGCACGTATTCTCTCATCTCGATCCGAACGGGGTCCACGTCGTTTCCTTCAAGCAGCCGACCGAAGAGGAAAAGGACCACGATTACATGTGGCGCATTAACAAAGCCCTTCCACGCCGCGGGGATATCGGCGTATTCAACCGTTCCCACTATGAAGACGTCATCGTTTCCCGCGTCCATAATCTGATCGAGCAGGGCAAGATGCCGAAGAACCTCATCAGCAAGGATATCTGGGATATACGCTACCGTCAGATCCGCGACTGGGAAACGTACCTGAATGAAAACGGCTTCCCAATCGTCAAGATTTTCCTGCACGTATCGAAGGATGAACAGCGCGACCGCCTGGCCGAACGAATCCTCAACAAGCAGAAGAACTGGAAATTTTCCATGGCAGATATCAACGAACGCCGCTACTGGGACCGTTACCAGGAACTGTACAGCGAAATGATTTCCGAAACCTCCCTGAAAGAGGCGCCATGGTACATCGTCCCGGCTGACCAGAAATGGTACACTCGCTACGTCGTCGCCCAGATCGTCATCAAGGCACTGAAGGACATCGCGCCGAAGTTCCCTGAAATGTCGAAGGAAATCAAGGATCAGCTCGAAGAATTCAGGAAGCTGATCGAAAGCGGCTCCGTCGGCATGATCGAGGAAATGCAGGACATGATGCTCCCCTCTGACAAGTAATAAAAGAAACGCATAAAATAGCAGCGTATTTCTAATTTCCTTGATAAGAAGGAAGCAGAAACGCCCATTTTACTGCAGGTACAAATTAAGGCAGGCCATAAAAAAGAAGCGGAAGGAGGATAGGAAGAATCACGTCCTTAACCGCTTCTTTTCATTATGGTATAATGGAATAGATATTAGGAATAGAAACTTTGAAATTATTGAAATGATTGATTGCGAGAGGTGAAACTTATGAAGAAAATTATTGCGGCTATGATCGCACTGGCAGCAGTTTCCAGCGCAGCATACGCATCTCCTCTGACGACGTACCAGAAGGGACAGACTGAAATCAACGTAGGCATGTGGGACGCATCCGCGAAATCCAATGGTTATAAATCCGACGGCGAATGGAACTTCACCGGCGGCCTGACATACGGCATCAATGACAAATGGGCTGCTCAGTACCAGTACACCGGCCTTTCCACCGATCACACCGGCGGAAATATGAACGAACTGAATGCTCTCTACTCCATCAATCCGGAAGTGGCAGCCTTCGGCGGCTGGAACCGCATACATATGTCCGACTTCCCGGACCGCGTATTCGGCTCTTCCGACCGTACAAACAACGTAGCCCAGTTAGGCCTCATTGCCCGTCATCCGCTGACCGACGGCCTTGACGTCTATGCCAAAGGCGCCCTCGGCACCGAGCAGACCACCATGTGGGAAGCAGGCGTCGACCTCGCTATCGATGAAGACCTTGACCTGAACGCAGGCTACCATTACCTGAATACCAAAGGAAATGACGACAACAACGTCTCCTATAAAGGCTTCATGGCAGGCGTATCCTACCGCTTCGGCGGCTCCAATGAATATGGCACCGGAACAAATGGCATGATCGACGACTCCGCTTATGCAAGAGCCAACCAGGAAGAAAGAGTATCCACAGTCTCCACTGTCCAGAAATCCGAAACCCCGGCAGCCGTAGTCACCACTACAAACAATGCCGGCGCAGAAACGACCGTCCAGGTCCCGGCTGATACACCAGTCGCAGCACCGGAAAACGACTACTATTTCAATAGCGTCCTCTTCAACGAAGACTCCTCCGACATCATCCCGGCACAGAAAATCAACCTCGATGCATTCGTCAAAGAAGCCAAGGAAACAGGCCACGTCTTCAAACTCGTAGGCCGCACCGATGCCACAGGCTCCGCTGACTACAACGAAAACCTCGCATCCAGACGCATCAAAGCTGTCAGAGACTATGCCGTCTCCAAAGGCGTTGACGCTTCCAAACTCGTAGAAATGGTCAAAGGCTCCGAAGGCTCCACAGGCAAGAACGAAGGCGACAGAAGAGTCGATATCTTTGAACATAAGTAAGATTTGGAAATTGATAAAAGAGAAAAGATACGAAGATACGAAAAAAGGGCTCATCGAGAGTCCTTTTTTCGTTGTGAGCGTTACTCACAAAACCGCACAACCGGACTTCGTCCGTGGAAATGCAACTCATCCGTCTCATACACTAATTTATGCGCCATTTATAGCATTACCATTACCGACAACTGGTATATGAGACACCTTCCCTTCCAGGGCAAGGTTAAGACCGGCCTACGGCCCTTCTTCCCAAATCCTCCCAAATCAAAATACCCCGCAGCATCGCTTATGCTGCGGAGTTCCTTTTTTTATTCTTTTTCCACGAAATCCAGTATTTCCAAGGGATGGTTCACGAAGTGTTTTCCTCCTCTGGCTCTGAGGAAGGTTTCGGGGCGGAAGCCCCAGGTGACGGAGAGGCAGGGGAGGTGGGAGTTTCTGGCTGTTTCTATGTCCACTTCTGTATCTCCGACGTAGATGGCATCCTCGGGTGTGAGGGAAAGATCGCTCAGGATTGCATTGATCATGTCTGGAGCGGGTTTTCGGTGGATATCCGGTTTGTTTCCTTTGACGACGTCAAAAAGGCCTTTAAGATACATTTCCGTGAGTTTTTTGACAGGGGCTTCGTCTTTGTTGGAGGCTACGGCTGTTTTGATTCCTTTTTCTCTCAGTTTTTTGAGGAGCTCGGGGATGCCTTCGTAGGGGCTGGTTTTTCTGTGGTTTCTTGGATAGAGGTCGGAGAAGATGGCGCGGCATTTCTGGATTTCTTCTTCGGTGACGGCATAGCGGGAAGCGGGGATGGTTTCGCAGAGGTCGATGAGGTCCTGACCCTGGCAGCCTCTGGCAAGAGCGATGATTTTTGCGATGTCGTCGTGGATGCCGCTTCCAAAGCAGAGTTTGACTTCGTCTCTGGTGAAGTGGTGGGGAAGGCCCATGGCTTCGAGGGCGTTGTTGGAGGCGGTGGTGATGTCGGTGATGGTATCGAGGATGGTTCCATCCATATCAAAAATGACGGCTTTGATCATAGTTGTTCCTTTCTTTTTGCATTTTCTTTTGTTTTATTATACCTGTCTCATTCCTTCATTTCCATTTTCCTTAGGCGTTGCAGATTTCTCAAGAAATGCTGTCTCTTTTTTTGCTATAATGGGAATAATTATTTTCTTAAGGGGGAATGACCATGCATATGACGTGGCCTTTGATGGCCGTGATGCTTTTGACGGTGGCTTTTGTCATCGGTGTGGGAATTTTTCAGTCGCGCAAGGTCAGGTCGGCTGAGGGATACAGTGTCGGCGGAAGGAGTGCCGGGGTGCCCATGGTGGCCGGCGGGATTGCCGGGACGGTGGTCGGCGGCGGTGCGACGGTGGGTACGGCGCAGCTGGCGTACAGTGTGGGGCTTTCGGCATGGTGGTTCACTCTGGGAAGCGGGATTGCTTTCATCCTGATGGGGATTTTCTATGCACAGAAAATGCGCTCGACGGGGCTTTCTACGATTCCGCAGTTTCTGGGGATGCATTACGGGAGGCGGGCGGAGCGTCTGTGTTCGGTGATTTCTTCGATAGGGATTCTTCTTTCGGCGGTGGCGAGCTGCCTGCCCGGGATGGAAATCATTTCCTCGATCTTCGGCGTGGGCGAGCTTCCAGCGGCAATCATCCTGATGACGCTTGTCGCGGCGTATACGTTTTTTGGCGGGATGAAGAGTGCGGCCATCGGGGGCATCCTCAAGATGGCTGTCATCTGGCTTTCCCTTTTCGTCTGCGGTTTCGAAGCATATGAGGTGCTGGCTTCTTCGTCCGTGGCAATTCCTCCGTCTCATCTGGATCTTTTCGGACGCGGGTTCGAGGTGTCGATGTCGAATCTGTTCTCGATGATTGTCGGCGTCCTTTGCACGCAGACGTATATCCAGTGTATTTTCTCGGCAGATACGCCGATTACGGCCGCGGCCGGCTGCATCACGGCGGCGCTGATTGTCATTCCTGTCGGGCTTCCGTCTGTGGCTGTCGGTATGTACATGAGCGCTTTTGATCCGAATGTGGTGCCTATTTTGACGCTTCCTACGTACTTTACGAATCATGCGTCCTTCTTGGTCGGCGGTCTTGCGATGGGCGGCATCGTGCTGTCTCTCATCAGCTCGATCGGCGGGCTGTCTTTGGGAATCGGGACGATGCTTGTGACGGATATCCTGATGCCGATCCTGCATCTCCAGGATGACAAGGCGCTTCTCCGTCTGACAAAAATTTCTGTCCTCTCTGTCATGGCAGCGGCTTGTGTGATTGCGGCGATGAACAGGGGAACGCAGGTCCTTTTCTGGAATTACCTCTCCATGGGCCTTAGAGGCGGCGGCATTTTCCTTCCGCTGACGCTTTCGGTCTTCTTCCCTGGGCATTTGAAGAGGGGATGGGCGGTGCTCTCCATGGCAGGGAGCACTGTGGCGGCCATCCTCGCCGTCGTTCTTCATCTTCCGATTGATTCCCTCTTCGCGGGTCTCATCGTGAGCGTCCTCCTGATCCTTCCCGGACTCAGGCTGAAGAGAGTGGATGGGGAATAGAAATGGTCTGAGAAAATAAATGATAAATAAAAGGCTGTGACGAAATGTGCAATCATTTCTTCACAGCCTTTTTTGCGTGGGTATTCGATTAGAGGATTAACTAACATGTTTATATATTTGCATTAACTGAAAACCATAAAACCTCGCTTCGCTCGCAGAAATGAACCTCCTCAGGCGCATCCGCGCCAGCTCCCCCTACGGGGCGAGCTCTGACACCCTTAAACCAAGGCTGAGGCCTTGAGGAAAACCGTAAAACCTCGCTGCGCGAGAGGAACTACATCTCATCCGTCGCCTTCGGCGACACCTTCTCCTTTCGGAGCAAGGTTAACACCCTTAAACCTCACTTCGTTCGAAGAAACACCATAAAGCCGGACTTCGTCCGTGGGTAATTAACTTCATTACCGGCCTCCGGCCGTACCTTCCTCTACGAGGTAAGGTCAAACACCCTTAAACCAAGGCTTTGCCTTATGGAAAACCATACGACCTCGCTTTGCTCGTGGTAATCAACCCTATCCGCCCTTCGGGCACCTTCCCCGTCTGGGAAGGCGAGTATTCTTCGGAAATGGAATTCATTCATCCCACGCAAAAAGGATGTGCACTTTCGCACACATCCTTCTTTTTGTTGAGGATTATTCGATATCAACGGTGTCGGGGTTGCCGAAATCGTCGAGTCCGAGATAAGCGACTTCTCTGACGTGTCCATCGTACGTCAGTGTAACGTGATAGTGGAAGGTCTGTCCTTCGCAAATTTCATCGCCGAGTTCTACAGCGGTGGTGTAGCTGTCCGGGCGGTATTCTCTTACGGTGTCGCCTACGATCGGGAACTGGAGGAATACGTATTCTGCGCCCTGGTATTCAACGGAACCGTATACACGTTTCAGTTCGGATACGAGACATTTGTCTACGCCATTTACAATGATGCTTTTTTCAGTTACTTCTGCCATGTTTATCACCTCTACGACCAATATACAGCAAAATGCTTGCCATTACTTATATATAGTACCACTTTTGAAGGATAATCAGAAGATTACTAGTTAAAATAATCCGTTTATACGTATTATAAAAGAATTATTACGGAACACCGTGGTTTTATTCAGCGATTTCGCGCACGTCGTTCTTTGCTTCCGGGTTTTCCATCATGCCCTGTTCTTCGTGTCTTCCGTGTTCACAGATGCAGTGCATTCTCTTCTGGCAGATTTCTCCCATGATGGCGCAGAGTTCTTCCATGGCTGCGGGGTTCAGGGAATAGAAAATGTTCTTGCCGTCTCTTCTGTCGATGATGAGTCCGGATTCGACGAGGACTTTCATATCGTGGGAGAGTGTCGGCTGCGTGATGGCGAATGCCTGCTGCAGTTTGTTGGCGCACTGTTCCTTGCAGGATAACATGTCTACGATTTTGAGACGTTTCGGATCGGAAATAGCTTTCAGAATTCTTGCGGTATCTAAATAAATTTGTTCCATTTTGACTCCATGAATTAAAGAATAGAATTATTTCTATAAAGCGTAGCAAAGATGAATGAAAATGTCAATATTTAACATGCATTAGAAAAGCAAAAATTATGTATAAATTCGGATAAAGTTTTTTGGAATGTTTTGCAGGAAATAGGGAAAGATGTGATTCCATCGCAAGTTTCACGGATTTTTTCAGAAATGTTTCACGTGAAACATTTCTTATATTGACAGTGAAATATGGTATAATAATAGCGACTATCTGTGAAAGGAAGGAAAATATGGGCAAGATCATCAGCATCATCAACCAGAAGGGCGGGGTCGGAAAAACAACGACGGCTGTGAATCTGGCGGCGGAACTGGCCGACAAAGGACATAAGACTCTTCTCATCGACGAGGACGCGCAGGGCAATTCCACCAGCGGGCTCAGCAAGGACGTGAAGTTCGGCAAGGATCTCTATGATGTGCTGCTGGATGATGCGGATGCGAAGGAGGCCGCTGTGAAGACAGCGGTGAAGAAGCTGTGGCTGCTTCCTTCTTCTATCGATCTTGCCGGGGCGGAAATCGAGATCGCAGGGCTCCCTGAGAGGGAATTCCTTCTGAGAAAGAAGCTTGCCGCAATCAAGGATTCCTACGATTACATCCTGATCGACTGCCCGCCTTCCCTGGGTCTTCTGACATTGAATGCCCTTGTGGCTTCCGATTCCATCATCATCCCGATCCAGGCGGAGTTCTACGCGCTGGAAGGTCTTTCCCAGCTGGTAAAGACGGTGCAGGTGGTGTCCAGGAAGCTGAATCCATCGCTTCATATCCTCGGTATTCTTCTGACGATGTTCGACGGAAGAACGAACCTGTCGCTGCAGGTGGCTGAGGAAGTGAAGAAGTATTTCGGATCCAAAGTATTCAGGACGGTGATCCCGAGGACCGTAAAGCTTTCCGAGGCGCCGAGCTTCGGCGAACCGATCCTGACGTACGCGCCCAAGTCTAAGGGGGCTGAGGCATATAAGAAACTGAGCCGGGAGGTAGTAAGACGTGACTAAGAGACAGAAACTGGGACGTGGACTGGGTTCTCTTCTGGGGGAAACTCTGGACGAGAAGGGCAAGGTCATCGATCTCGAACTTGCTAAAATCCATCCGAATCCCTGGCAGCCGCGCCGTGATTTCGACGATGAAGCTCTGAAGGGTCTTGCTGATTCCATCAAGGAAAAGGGTCTGATCCAGCCGGTCACGGTCCGCTACAAAGATACGGACGGCGAATTCGAGTATGAGCTGGTCGCCGGCGAAAGACGTTTCCGCGCGGCAAAGATGGCAGGGCTCTCTGTCATCCCGGCAATCATTACGCAGTATGACGACAAGATGATGGCGGAAGCCGCACTGATCGAAAACCTCCAGCGTGAGGACCTGAATCCTGTGGAAGAAGCCTCGGCCTATGAGACAATCATGAAATCGTACGAGCTGACGCAGGAAGAGCTCGCCGAAAGCGTGGGCAAGAGCCGTTCGCATGTAGCCAATACGCTGCGTCTCATGGACCTTCCAGACGAAGTGAAAGATATGCTTTCCGAAAGGAAACTGACAGCCGGTCAGGCAAGGCCGCTCCTTTCGCTGAAAACCCCTGCCGAGCAGATCAGCCTGGCAAGGCGCATCGTGAAGGACGGACTGTCCGCCCGCGAGGTCGAAAAGCTCACCAGTGAAACGAAACCGGGAAAAGTGAAGCCGAAGAAGGATGAGCAGGTCTCTGCTTACCTCAAGAGCCTCGAGGAATCGCTGACGCTCTCTGTGGGCACCCATGTTTCCATCAAGACAGGGAAAGGCAGAAAAGCCCACAGCGGAACCATCATGATTTCCTTCAAAAATGATGATGAATTCGCTATGATAACGAATATTCTCAAACAAAAATCCGAAAATACGAGTGGAGAAGAGTAGTAAATGATAAACCAGACAATAGTAATGTATGTGGTCGCCGGCGTGCTGGCAGTCCTCCTGATTGTGCTCGTCCTCGAGTTCTTCCTTCTGAGGAACAAGCTGAACCGCCTGTACCGCAAGTACATGTATTTCATGAAGAGCGCTGAAGGCGGCTCGATCGAAGTGAAGCTTTCCACAGAAGTGAGAGAGCTTCGTGAAATGATCGCGTCCTCCGAGAACATGCTGCACCAGCAGGAACTCCTTGCGAATATGCAGCTCCAGTCTTTCCAGAAGACAGGCCTTGTGCGCTACGACGCTTTCGATGACACAGGAGACAAGCTTTCCTTCTCCCTGACAATCCTTGACGGGAAGAACAACGGCTTCATCCTTTCCTCTCTGGCAGGCCACGATGCATCCCGTATCTACGCTAAGAAAGTCACGAACGGCCAGTGCCGCGAAGCACTTTCCGCCGAAGAAGCAGAAAGCATCAACCTCGCTCTGAATACGCTGATGCCTGATATGGCACAGCAGGCCCAGCAGGCAGCCGAAGCAGCCGCCGAGTCCGGATACACCGAATACACAGCAGCTCCTTCGCAGACCATGCAGGACTTCAGAGAACCAGCTGACGACTACAACCAGCCGGCACAGAATCCAGGCCAGCCGGCACCGCATGATCACAAAATCGATATGGCAAAAAAGAACTAAGAAAGACAGAAAGACCGCGGGCATATGTCCGCTATCCGGGGAATGGAAGAGACGGCGCGGGGAAGCGCCGGGAAATCAGGAAGTGACCGGACGTTCGGTTTTCTGTGGGGGCAGGAAACTTAGGACGCATTCAGACGCATTCAATAGACAGCAGGCAAACATGAAAAAAACCGAAAATAAAGAAACCGGCGAAGTTTCATTCAGCTTCACCGGGCAGGAAATCAAAAAACTGAAAATCGGCGCCATTGCGGCGGCTGTCGTATTCGCGGCAAGCATCTGCATTGGCGGTTATTCCGCGTATTCTATGACGTCCCTCCGCCAGGAGAATACACTCTATAGAAACCAGCTGAAAATGGCAGAAGAAAAGATGGAAGCCCTGAATGACAAGACAAAAGCCATCGAAAAAATCTCCAGCCAGCTTCAGGACATGATCAAAGCCAATAATAACGGCGCCGGCGCCAACGTGCAGAATGGCGGCCAGGGAGGCCAGGGCGGTGCATCCACCGTACCGGATAAGGCAAGAGACGTATCCGCCTCCGACCATCAATCATCCGGGACCGCACAGGAAACTGACGATGGCAGCGCATCCGTTGCCACACCGGGCGACCTTCTCCGTGAAATGAGGAAACTTGACTCCCGTCTCGATTCCCAGATTAGGACCATGATCACCCTAAGAGAAGAACTCATGAACCAGACCTACGGCATGCAGGTCCAGCTCCTCAATACTAATGCCACCACACCGGATATCTGGCCCGTCAAAGGCGAGATCTCCAGCTACTTTGGCTACCGTTCCAGCCCCGGAGGCGGCATAGGCTCTACCTACCATGAAGGCATCGACATCGCAGGCGACTACGGCCTCCCAATCGAAGCTACAGCATCCGGCACCGTCACCCAGGCAGGCTGGGTAGGCGGCTACGGCAACCTCGTCGAAATCAAGCACCCCGGCGGCCTCGTCACAAGATATGGCCATAACTCCGGCATTCTCGTCACCGTAGGCCAGCACGTCGACCAGGGCAGCGTCATCGCCATCATGGGCAGCACCGGAAACAGCACCGGCCCGCACTGCCACTACGAAGTCAGAGTCAACGGCACAGCCGTCGATCCCCTCTACTTCCTCCCAGGCAACTACGCGGGAAATAAACAGTAACCAAAAAGGATGTACACCAAAAGGCGTACATTCTCTTTTTTGGCAATGGGGAGTATGAAAAGAGAGGGAAAAAATGGAAAAAGAAAAGAAAACCAGACAACCAGCTCCGGGCTGAAGGAAAACCAGACAACCTCGCGCTGCTCGGCATTCCTGAGTCCTGATTTTTCCGAGCGCCGCTAACACTCGCCTTCCCAGACGGGGAAGGTGCCTATATAAGTTCAAAACAAAACCATTGATTTTTTCATTTCACATCGCGAGCTGCCCGCAACGGAGGGAAGAATTGCCTTTGACCTTGCCCTGGAAGGGAAGGTGGCGGCGGAGCCGACGGATGAGTTGCATTTCCTCAGCCGTTAGGCTGGTTTTGTGGTTTTCAAAGGTGCAGTTTCTAAAAAGGCTGGCGGATAGGGTTGATTACTACGAGCGCAGCGAGGTTTGCATGTTTTCCTTTGCGAAGCAGGGAAATGGTTTCAGAGCTCGCCCCGTAGGGGGAGCTGGCGACGGAGTCGACTGAGGAGGTTCATTTCCAACAGCCTTCAGACTGGTTGTGAAGGTTTTCCTTTTTACTCTCGCGCAGCTTGGTTGTAAAGGTTTTCATCTCCCTCAGCCGCAGGCGGGTTGTTCGGTTTTAAAATCCTTTTCCCCTCGCATCGCGAGGCTGTCCGGTTTTCAATCCTCGCTCGCGTCAATCTTACGTCCACCATATTGTTACTTTTTTCTATGGTATGTCTCTTTTCTCTAAAGTTTTACATATATCTCTATAACTAAAACAGTAAAAATAGTCCCATTTTTTCAGACTATTTTCTATAATATAGAAAAATTATAATATTTATTATTATTTTTCGACAAAATTCAATGTATGATAAAGGTGAAGAAGTTTCGATCCGTGGAAGAGCGGAGCGGGCTTGAAATGAGGGGCCTTATGGATAATGAAACGAAACGCGCGGAATCGTTGTTCCTCGCAGGAGAGTTTGCAGAGAGTCTTTCGCTTTTGAAAGAGCTGGCGAAGGACCCGGCAAATGGCAGGGATCAGTACTTGCTCGGGCTCTTCTATTTCTATGCGGTGGAAGTACGCTGGAATGGAGACCGTTTCCTAGAGCTGGTGGACAGCGGATGGAGAGCAGGTGATGTGCTCTCCGGATTCTTCATCCTCTACCGGGACGGAGAAGGAAACAAGAAGGAAATGACGGAGAAGTATGTAGAACATATGAAGAAACTTCTTCCGATGGCAAAGGCCGGCGATCCTTTTGCGATGCGCCAGATTGCGATTCTTTATGAACGCGGCCTGGGACGCAAGATCAATATGGATCAGGCCTATGACTGGTATGTTCGTTCAGCCGAGAAGGGGCTGTGCCTTTCTATGGCGGACGCAGGGCGTATCGCGATGGACGAAAGTTTCTCGCGGTATGATCCGAAGCTTGCTTTCACCTGGTTCCTGAAGGGGGCTGCGCTTGGGTATCACGAAGCGGAGCTGCGCCTCGGGGACTGCTTCTACGGCGCTATCGGCGTCGAGGAGGACAAGGAGAAGGCAGCGACCTGTTTTGAACGCGCTTCGAACCATGGAAACGGGGAAGCGTCGGATGCGCTGGGCACGATGTACGTCCTTGGCGACGGCATTTCCCAGGACATGGACAAAGCGTATGAATTCTTCACGAAGGGCGCAGAGCAGGGCTCTCCGAGCTGCATGTACAAGCTCGGCGACTGCTACCTCTACGGCCGCGGGACAGAAATCAATTACGAAAAAGCGATGGATCTCTACCTGGCCGCCTGGGATAAGGGAAATGTCCCTGCCGGGCGATCCATCGGACGCATGCACCTTCTGGGGCTTGCGAAGAACAGTGATGCCAGCGAAGGCTTCCGTTGGATCGAGAAAGCTGCTGATACCGGCGATATCGATGCCATCGCCTCTCTGGGCGACTGCTATGTGAACGGGGCAGGCACAGAAGTCGACGAAGAAAAAGGAAGGACGCTCCTTGAAGAAGCCGCTGAGCAGGGACAGGCGGAAGCCATCTGCGAGCTCGGCGAGCTGGCACTCCGTGACCAGGACGGGGACGGCGCCGTCAGGCGTTTCAAGGAAGCAGCGGCGCAGGGCTATCCAAGGGCTGAAAATTTCCTTGGCCTCTGCTATGCGACCGGCATCGGCGGGACGAGAAATCTCCGCGCCGCTGAAGAATGTTTCAGAAGAAGTGACGCGCAGGGTGATCCTGACGCGAAGTTGTTGATGCAGCAATATTTGAATGCCTGATTGTATGGAGGGACAATGAATCAGTCACAGGGTGAGTCTTTATTTATGCAGGGAAAAATCGACGAAGCGGTCGTAGAACTTCAGAAAGAAGCGAAGATGGGGGCGCCAAGAGCCATGTACCTCATCGGCTGCTGTCTTCGCGAAGGCTACGGCCACGTCGAAGCCGACGAAAGGAAAGCGGTCAAATGGTTCCAGAAAGGTTACGAGGAAGGCAGCGCACTCTGCGGCATTTCCCTCGTGAACGGGACCGATGATCAGGAAATGTGGGATATCGTGAATGAATGCTTCCCGCGTGTCCTCAAGGCTGCCGTTTCCGGCGACGTCCTTGCGATGGATGAAGCAGGGCGTTTCTATCTGGGCGCTCTCATCGTCAATTTCGAAGAAGGCATAAAGTGGCTGACGAAAGCAGCGCTCGCTGAATACTGGCGTGCGCTCTACGATCTGGGCTCCGCCTACGAAGAAGGGTACGCCGTTCCAAGAAACGAAGAACGCGCCATGCTCTGCTTCAAGAAAGCGGCAGAATTCCATGACCAGTACAGTGAATACAAAGTGGGCGAGATGCTCCTGAACTCCTGGAAAAAGGAAAAAGACACGAAGAAAGCAGCTGAATGGCTGAAAAAGTCGTGGAAACACGGCAACGGTGAAGCAGCCATGCTCCTCGCGTCCGTCTATGAAAACAGCGACGACAAGGAAGACCAGGAGAAAGCCTTCCGCTGGTACGAAAGAGCGGCCGAAGCCGGCATCCCCGAAGCACTCGCTGAACTTGCCTACGATTACGATCAGGGCTTTGTCGTAGAAAAAGACAGAAAGAAAGCTGTCTCTCTATATAAGAAAGCCATTGCCATGGGCCACGAAGAAAGCCTCATGTCCCTCGCGCTCCTGTGCCTCGAAGAAAAAGACGAGAAAAACGGCTTCCTCTACATGAAAGAAGCCGCCGAAGCCGGCATCCCCCGCGCCCAGTACGCAGCAGGCATGATGTACCTTGAAGGCCACGGCACCGAAGAAAACCGAGACGAAGCCTTCCGCTGGATCGAAGCAGCCGCAGAAAACGGCGTAGACGAAGCAGAAGCCGTCCTCGAACATAACGGGTATATGATTTAAGAAATCCAAAGAAAAAGCATTGAAAACTCGAAACGAGCTTTCAATGCTTTTTTTGATGCGGAAATGGAGGAAAACCGGAGAAGCTCGCTGCGTAAGAGGGGTGCATTTCCATCGAGCGAAGCGAGGTTTAAGGGTGTTAACCTTGTTCCAAAGGAGAAGGTCCCGGCGAAGCCGGGGAATACAGTAGTTCTCGAGCAAAGCGAGGTTTTGAGGTTTTCAGATAGAACCAATAAATACATTTGTTAGTATCCTTTAATGGAATATTCCAATAGAAAAGGGGACTGTGGCAAAATGATTAACCATTTTGTTACAGCCCTTTTTTTGATGGGGAAATGGAGGGAAAACTGTAGAAGCTCGATGGAATCGGGCGAAAAACCGGACGACCTCACGATGCTCGTGGAACATTTTTATAGTTTTAGGTGCGATGAATCATGCACACCTTCAGTCGAACATCAGTGTTAAAAGTTCGACAGCTTCCCCTAACGGGGACTCCCAAAAGCGCTGAAATTGTTTCCTCTCACATCTTCAAAATCGAAAGTGATAAAAAGGCGAACAGCACCAGCGGTAAAAGCTGTCCCCGTTAGGGGAAAGTGGCGCGGATGCGCCGAAAGGGGTTCATTTTCTAAAAAGGCCGGCGGATAGGTTTGATTACCACGCAGCAGAGCTGCGGTCGTAAGGTTTTCCTTCTTTTACTAAAAATGTTTCACGTGAAACATTTTTGTTTTCTGTTTTTTTTTTTTCCATTTTCCCTTCTGTTTTAAGGGTTTTCCTGTTGTATGGTTTTCTTTCTTTTTCCCCTTTTTATGGTTTTCCTCCATATTTCCCCTTTTTAAATTCCATTCTCCCTCGCGAGTTCTTCCTTCAGGAGCTGTATGAATTCATCGCGGATGGACCAGGGGGCGGCTTTTGTCCTTACGCCTACGGACATGGCATACTTGGTCTCCGGCAGGGGGATGACGTACATTTCCCTGAGGTCTTCTTTGGAAAGGGAGGAGCGGACGAGGTTCTGGGGGCAGAAGAGGGCGCCCATGCCTTTTCCGGAGAGGCAGAGGAGGGTTTCCATGTTGTTGGACATGCAGCGGATGAAGGGTGTGAAGGGCGCTTCGGCGAGGTAGAGTGTCTCGAAGTAGCCGGAGACGTTTTCGCCCCGGGTATTCAGGAAGGGGCATTTGGCGAAGGGACGCATGCCTTCTTTGACGTCCCTCTGGAGAGCGGCGGAGACTTCCTCGATGGTGCCTTCTACGGTTTCGTCGAAGAGTTTCTTTGTGATGAGGAGGCAGATTTGTTCTTCGTAGATCGGTTCTATTTCAATGCCTGGCGGGACTTCCCTGTAGTGCCCGATGGAGAGGTCGATATCGCCTTCGACGAGGCGGGTCCTGAGCTGTTTATTCGTGGATTCCAGAATGCGGAATGTGACGCCCGGGTGCTTGTCCCCGAATTTCTTCAGGATGGGCGGAAGAAGGGTCCTGCCGCGGACATAGCCGACGCCGATACGCAGTTCTCCTGTTTTTTCTTCTGCGATGTCGAGGAGGGAGCGGCGCATGGATTCCTCTTCGCCTGTGAGAGAGAGGGCGTAATGGAAGAAGGTCCTTCCTCCATACGTAAGCTCGAGGGGGACATGGCGGATGATAAGCTTGCAGTTCAGCTCGCGCTCCAGCGCGGCGATGCTGGCAGAGAGCGTCTGCTGGGAAATATGGAGTTTCTCAGCTGCGCGTGTGAAATTCTTCTCCCTCGCGAGCATGATGAAATAATGCAGCGATTGAAAGTTCATAGTAACTCCTTTCCATGGTTCATTTTCTTCATTATAACAAAAATACCATGTAAAATATATGAATTTAAACAGTTGGATATTGTTACTTGAAAAACCTATACTATGGACAGATCGAAGAGATCAAGAAAATCAAAGAAATGAACACAGAAAGGAAGCATACAAAATGGAAAAAATCATTGATCGTGAAAACAAGGAAGCAGTCAAAGCATTGAAGAAGGATAACCTCTACTTCGGCTACATGGCAGCCAGGAAACTGGAAAGAGCCGATTACGTAGAAACCATCAGCGGCCTCAGAAAACCGGAAGCTAAGAAAATCAAAGCCGCTGTTTAAGAAAATACCGGCAGAAAGGAAGCAGGAATCATGGAAAAAATCATTGATACAGTCAATAAGAAAGCCGTTGAGGACATGAAAGAAGAGAGTCCGTACACAGCCTTCAAGAGTGAGAAGAACCTGGAAAGAGCGGAAGCCATGGAAGAGAAGGCAGCTGCTTCCAAAGGTGAAAAGGAAGAGTCTTCTGAAGACTACGTTTCCTACAAGGAAAAGAAAAACCTCGAGCGTGCCAGCCGCATCATCGAGAATGAAAAGTAACAAAAACAATCAGTAAAAAGTACTATCTAAAACAGTTGGATTTAGTATAGTAGGAAATCTATACTATAGGTGAAAGGAAGGAAAGGCCCGGAATTCCCGAGATTTCCTTCATATCACCGGAAACCCGGTACCAGCAGAAAGGAGGCATACAGCGCGGGATCTCCCGGTCGTTCAAGAGCGGAAGGGAAGGATTTATCATGATGAAAATCTTAGAGTATGAAATCAGAAAAGGCGTCAAGCATTTCAAGAAGGAATACGGTTACTTCGGCTACCTGGCTGAGAGAAAACTCGACCGCGCAGCATACATCAACGATTGTGTCCTTGGCCATCCGAGAAAATCGGCCAGACACATGGCAAAACACCCGGCGTAATTCCCCGAGGATAAAAAATGATCAATCAAAGCACTGTTAAAAAGGAGCCCTGAAGCATTGCTGCAAGGCTCCTTTTTAGCGGGGTCTCTGTTGACAATTTATTTTTTCGCCTATAATTATGGAGTACAAAGAAGAACCGGTTTCGGGACTTTCCCTCGGGGAAGTAGACCCCTTTGGGCCCGCGATGGGTTCTTTTTTATTGTCTGCATACATGTCGCAATAGCGCTATTGGTAATCATTCCTACAAATAAAACTTGTGACTTCCACAAATTGAATTTGTTTGTCTGTATTTCGAAAAACATCTATACTATAAACAGATAGTCAGATACTTCATAGAGATAGTACTCATAATTCAATCGGGGGTTCTATCGTCATGAGGCAGTCATTTTTCGACGCTGCCCGTCACTTGTAATAACCCGGGGGCTTGATGGTACGGCGCTAGTCGTATTTGGGGAGTTTTTTCTTCAAGAAAGGATGACGAATCATGGAAAAGAAAGTAGAAGAAATGACAGAAGAGGCCATTGAGAAAAAGAAAAAGGAGCACGAATTCTCCGGTTTCCGTACAGAGAAAACGATGGAACGTGCTGAGCAGCTCGAAGACGCAATGGGCCAGGCTGACAAAGACGTCAGCGGTGAAACAGAAGTAGAAAAAGTCGATGAGAAAGCAGTCGAAGATCTGAAGAAGAAACATGAATTCTCCGGCTATGTCGCAGAAAAGACAATGGAAAGAGCCGAAGAAATCGTCGATGCTCTGAAAGAAGACAAATAATTTGTTTCCATGGATTGAATCCACCAATCTATGCATATAAATCAGAAAGGCCAGCCGTAAAGCTGGTCTTTTTGATTGGGAAAATGGGGAAGTGGACGAGCACCGCTAAAATGCCAAGACCCGTACCACCTCCTACCCTCCACTCCCTGCATTCCTGCCGCTTTCCCATACGGAAAAGGTATGAAACCAGATTCAAAAAAGGAATAGAAAGATTCGATAATTTCTATATATCCGGCCGTTTTCTCTGTTATAATAATTGTAGAAAGAATGATTGATCTGGCGTATAATGATTGGATGTTTTATACATGGTACGCATGGAAGGAGTCTGTATGACAGAGATAGAGAAAGCGCGGGAGCTTTTCGTTTCCTGCCGCTTGAAGGAGGCAAAGCCTCTCTTGGAGGAACTGGCCGGGGCCGGTGACAGCGATGCGCTGTACATGCTGGCCATGATGACGTATGACGTGGATATCGCTATCGAGCTTCTGGCAAAGAGCGCTGCGAAAGGAAATGCGGGCGCCAAGCTGATGCGCCTTGCGCTCATGGCAGATGCTTCGGAGGAAACGATCGCCGAAGCTGAGAAGTCGATCATCCCGGAAATAGAGAAAGGGGCAGAAGAAGATCCCGTTCTTGCCGATGCGCTGGGAACGTTTTACCTCGTTTATGGAAAGAAGCGCGAAGGATGGACAGAGAAGGGGATGGCCCTCCTCTCCATGGCAGAGCAGAAAGAATACTGGAAAGCATCGATTCACCTCGGAAGCGCGTTCAATGAGCTGCGCGAAAATCCGCTGGGGGATGCAGACCGGTTCAATCCGGGCGAAGCCATCATCCATTTCTCCTTTGCCGCTGTGAAAGGCGCACCGGAAGCGGAGTATTTCATGGGCTTCCTCGTCTACAGGGGCCTTGGAACGAAGCAGGACCAGAAGGCAGCCATCCAGCTCTGGAAGAAAGCGGCGGCCTCGGGCTACATGACCGCGGCGCTGACGCTCGGCTTCGTCCTTTCCTTCTCCAAGAACGAGAAGGAAAAGAAGGATGGCTTCAAGTACACGAAGATGGCAGCCGAATCGGGAGATCCGACGGCAGAAGGAAATCTGGCAAACTGCTACTACTACGGCACAGGCACGAGGAAGGACAGACGTCTGGCCCGCCTCTACTACAAAAAAGCCGCAGAGAAGGGGATGGAGTCGTCTGCCATGCAGCTTGGCGTCATGTACCACGAAGACGGCAAGGACGACAAAGCCTTTGAAATATTCAGGAAATCCGCGGAAAACGGCTATCCGGCATCAATGGGATGGCTGGCCGCTTGTTATGAAAATGGGTATGGAACGGAAAGAAACAGGGAAATGGCGAAATTCTGGCTGACCCGCGCTGCCGATCTGGGCGACGAGGACGCGAAGAAAGCGCTTTCCATCATTTCCGGGAATGGTTAAGGATTCAATGATTAGAAAAGAATGTATTTCAATTCTGGCGGCATGCCTTCTGGGCATTTCTTCGCTGCCAGCTTTCGCGGCGGCACCGGTCATTCCGCAGATGCCTGACCGCATTATCCGGGCGGAAAATGCGAAGGAGGGGCTGAATGCGCCTTCTTCGGAAAAGGATCTCGTGCTCCTCACATGGGCAGAAAACCCGGAATCCGTCCGCTATGAAGTGGAAATTTTCCGCGGTATTCCTTACAACCTGGACCGCAACGAACCTCTGGCGGATCACGTCTATGACAACCAGAGAATCTATACGAATAAAGTCATCATCGACCTGTCGAAGATTCCGGCAGGGGACGGCGTGCTCTACTGGCGCGTGCGCCCGATCGATGCCGACTGGACAGGCCTTGCGCCGTTCTCAGCTCCGATGGAAGTCAGGAGCACGATGAAGCGCCTTGGCCGCGATGCGCCGCTTCCGAACGTCTATCGTCCGGAAAACGGTTCCTCGCTCCTCTATCCCGTCTATTCCTACGCAGGGATCCCGGGCGCGGCGAAGTACGAAGTGGAAGTGACAGACTCCTATCCGGAAACCCTTTCCGGCACAGCGCCTTCTGCCCACCGCGTCTTTTCCCGCGTGACCTCCCTTTCGAACGTCTATGACAGCGATCCCAGAATCGGGACCTACTACTGGCGCGTCAGGGGGATGGACGAGACAGGCGCGCCCGTCGGCGAATGGAGCCTTCCCGAACGCGTGAGAAATGACGTCGAGAGCCGCTACAATGTCGGCATCTTCGGCGACAGCATTACTCAGGGCGGCGGCCATCTCTACCACAGCCCCGCCGATATGGCGTACAGCTACGTTTCCTACCTCGATTTCCCGGCCGTCAATATGGGAAGAAGCGGCGACACCGTGGAAATGATGTACGACCGCTTCGACAGGGACGTCCTTCCCTTCCACGTGAAGTACCTTCTCATCATGGGAGGCATCAATGACCTTCGCATGGGCACGAGCCCGGACAAGGCCATCGAGTACCTGGAAAAAATCCGTCAGAAGTGCATCGACCACGGCATCACGCCGATTCTCATGACCATCGTGCCGCTCAATCCGGAAAACATCCAGAAATACTACGGCGAGACCACCTATGCAGGCTGGAAGGAATCCGTCGCCAAAGTGAACGCCTACATCCGGACGAAACCATATATCGACACCGCCGCACCCTTCGCATCCTTCGACGTCATGCCGTCGGAATTTGCCATGGACGGCATCCACGGCGACTGGAACGCCAAGCAGATGATCGCAGGGGAAATCAACCGCGAAATCGGCCATTTCATACCGACCTATTAATAGAAATCTTATAAGAAAAGCAGGGGGGAGATTTCGATGAGAAAACATTACTGGAAATATAAATGCACAGCAGCACTGCTGATGCTCTGGTGCGCCGCCGGGACGCTCGCGCCGGCAGAAGGGGGAGATCTGATCGGACTTTCCTGGAAACCCGATTACGATGCCGTGCGCTACGAAGTGCAGATGAAAGACGATGACGGCATGTTCTACGACAACCAGTTCGTCTACGCCAATTCCGTCCTCCTGGACAAAAAAGGACGCCTGGAACATCCTGAAAACGTTTCCTACCGCGTCCGCCCAATCGACTTCGACGGAAACCCGATCAGCGCCTTCACGCCATACATGCCGTTTGAAGACGGCGCCTTCAAGGACGACCGCGACGCGCCGTACCAGAAACCGGACAGAAGCGGGGAACAGGGCGGAGCCATGCTCTATCCCGTCTATTCCTTCGTCTGGATGCCCGGCGCCGCTTCCTATGAAGTCGAAGTGACCACCCAGCCTCCGGAAAATCCGACAGGTACCGATCCCTCCCTCTTCCGCCTCTGGAGCGCCAAGACTGAGCTGAGCGACCTCTATGACGCAAGACCGAGGACAGGCACCTACTACTGGCGCGTCCGCGGCATCGATGCCAAAGGAAATCCTGTCGGCGAATGGAGCGAAGCACAGAAACGCACCACCGACCCCGATGCAGGATGGGTCGTCGGCGTCTTTGGAGACAGCATCAGCCACGGCGGAGGACGCATGTCCTACAGCCCCAACGACCTCGAATACTCCTACGAGCACTACCTCGATTTCCCTGTCATCAACCTGTCCCAGAGCGGCGACACCAGCGAATCCATACTCGAAAGATTTGACAGAGACGTCCTACCCTTCCATGTGAAATACCTTCTCATCATGGGAGGCAGCAACAGCTTAAGAGGCGGCGTCCCTGCCGAAGACGTCATCGAGGACCTGAAAGCCATCCAGCAGAAATGCATCGACAACGGCATCACACCCATCCTCATGACCCTTCCGCCGATCAACCCGGCCAGCATCAAGAAAACCTTCGACGAACCCACCGTAGACGACTGGCAGACACCCTTTGCCAAAGTCAACGCCTTCATCCGCACCCAGCCCCACATCGACATTGCCGCTGCCTTCCCCCTTGACCCGGGAATGACACCAGCCCTTGCCCTGGACGGCCTCCACGGAGACGTCGTCGCCAAACAAAGAATGGCCGCTGTCATCAACGAGCACATCCGTGACTTCGTCAAAGAACCCATGGCCCTGCCCGAAAATCAGACGGAAGAAACCAAAGAAAACACCAATGCTGCAAAAACCTCGCTACTGCCAGATTGACAGCACGAAAGAAAAAAGCGAAGAAATTCACCGGGATAAGTTATACACAAACTGTGGAAAACTTTGTGAATAAAAACAAGTAAATAACTACCTGTGAAAATGTGAAAACCTCGATAATATCGGAAAAACAGCAAATAAAAAGATTCACACAGCCTCTTTTCACAGCCTGTGAATATTATGAAAAACTCTTGGGATAAATCACAAACCCCATGCAAAAATCCCTGTGCTGCCCCAAAAACACTGGGAAAACGAGACTTTTCAAACAAACCACTATATATATCCTTCCTGTGAATAAAACCGACTATATATAGTAAAGACGCCAAGGGACAAACCATCCCAAGGCGTCTTTTTTTGACAAAAACCAAGAAAATGTTTCACGTGAAACATTTCCCAAACCGCAGCAGCAGAAAAAACAGCAGAAAACCAAAATGGCAACAGCAAGGATTTTGAAGAGCATACTTTGAACCATTTAAAACGAGCTGCTACGAACTACTATGTACTGAGTCCTGACTTTTCTCGATTATCGTAAAGCTGTCACCGTCAGGGGAAAGGGGTTCATTTTCCCAAGCGCCGCTAACACTTGCCTTCCCAGACGGGGAAGGTGCCCGAAGGGCGGATAGAGTTGATTACCACGAGTGCGCGCGGTTGTATGGTTTTGAACTTGACCTTGCCTCGTAGAGGAAGGTGGTCCCGGAGGGACCGGAAACATCATTTCCCAGCCTGTAAGGCGGTTGTATGGTTTTCACTCTCTATTCTCAAATCCCCATCCCCTCCAAAATTCTCACAAAAAAACCGCCATGAAATTTTCACAGCGGTTTTTTTATTTGTATGTAGTTGTTATCCCAGTGCGACGTCGAGAGCCATCATGACCATGAAGCCTACGGCAAAGGAGAGGACTCCGATATCGGAGTGTTCACCTTCGGACATTTCCGGGATGAGTTCTTCTACAACGACGTAGAGCATAGCACCTGCGGCGAAGGAAAGGAAGTAAGGCATCATCGGGACGACCATGGCGGTGACCAGGATCGTCAGCGTGCCTCCGATCGGTTCTACGATGCCGGAGAGGACGCCTCCTATGAAGGATTTCCAGCTGCCCATGCCGGCGGATTTCAGCGGCATGGAAATAATAGCGCCTTCAGGGAAGTTCTGGATGGCAATCCCAAGCGACAGTGCCATGGCAGCCGCAGCAGTGATTCCTGCGTGTCCGGAAAGGAAGCCTGCATAAACGACACCGACGGCCATGCCTTCAGGGATATTATGAAGCGTCACGGCCAGGACAAGCATCGTCGTCCTTTCCAGGTGGCTCTTCGGGCCTTCTGCTTTCTTCGCATTCATATGAAGATGCGGGATCACATGATCCAGCAGCAGAAGGAAAAGGATGCCGACGCCGAAACCAATCGTCGCCGGAAGGAACGCCATCTTTCCGAGAGGCTCAGACTCTTCGATCGCAGGGATCAGAAGACTCCAGACCGATGCCGCCACCATCACGCCGGCCGCAAAACCCGTCAGCCCGCGCTGTACAGAGCGGTTCATCTCGCCGCGCATAAAGAACACACACGCAGCCCCCAGAGACGTCCCGAGGAAGGGGATAAACAATCCCCAGAATACATCAGACATAAAATTTCTCCTTATTCAGTTAGTCGGTAATCATTTCAATAAAAGGGGAATTTTTATTGAAAACAATTATCACTTATACATTACTCCACGTTTCGATTCCTGTCAATATATTACCATAAAGAGAACGAGAGAGGGGAAAATAGGTAGACAATTGGGGAGCATAGGACAGGGGAAACCGTATGAATAAGAAAACCACACAAATGGGAAAAACGTATGAATGGAAAAACCATACAACCAAGCTGCGCTTGTGGAACCTTTTATAAAAACCAATGAATACTGCACCCCTTTCTCCGGCAACAGTTAAAAGATTGGCCGGATCCTCCCCCGATGGTGGAGGTCAAAACCTTCTGTATCGTCGTGTACCGCTATTATTAACTGCGATGTACTGAGTTCCGATTTTCAGGGCCGTAAGCCGGTCTTGACCTTGCCCTGGAAGGGAAGGTGCCCGACCTCAAATTCTGATGTCGGGTGGATGAGTTGCAGTTACTCGGACAGAGTCCGGTTGTATGGTTTTTAAAGGTGCAGTTTCTAAGAAGGCCGGTGGAAAGAGTGTAGTATTCCTTAATGCTTTCAATATAAAAAGGTTTTTCGAGCGAAGCGAGGTTTGCCTGTTTTCCCTTTGCGAAGTAAGGAAAGGGTTTTAGAGCTCGCCCCGTAGGGGGAGCTGGCGCGCCTGCGCCTGAGGAGATTCATCTCCCTCAGCCGTCAGGCTGGTTGTCTGGTTTTAAACTCTCCCCCTAGTTTTCCCGCTTTTAATCTCTCTCCCCATTATTTCCACTTCTAAAATACTTTTCCAGGAGGGCAGCTCCCTCTATTTTATCCCTCCAAATATTAAACCAATCTTAGCATTTTCTTCTTATATTAGTAAATGATTAGTTAGAAATCTATGCAAAATCCTTGGTTTTATCGATGTTTTCGCACTTTGTGCACAGGAGTGGTTTGAACGTTAATTTTAGTGGTATTTTGGATAAAATGTGCTGAAATTTTCAAGGGGTTATCCATTAGAAAATGATTAAACTCTAAAATAACGCTTGCATATGGGTCCGCTGGGACTTATAATGCAAACATCAAATTCATATTGGTGGATGATGCAAGTGGGAGAAAGCCGTATGGCTTACCGAAGGAGTAACACTCTCAGGTGCCTCGCAAGAGGCGGTACCGGTTGCGGACACACTCTGGAGAGTCTCACAAATGAGCGCCGAAGGTGTAAGGATCGCAAGGTCCCAATCTCTCAGGCAAAAGGACAGAGCATAAAGAAACGTTCTTACGATTTTTTCGTACTCGTTTTAGGATAGACAATGCCGGCTTCCAGAGTTTTATATTTTGGATGCCGGCTTTTTGCATATTTCTATTTCGAGGAGGACGAACATGGATTTGAATTACATGAATTGGCTGAATGCAGCCGACAGTTTTATCTGGGGACCACCGCTTTTGGTTCTTTTGGTGGGAACCGGGATTCTGCTGACACTTCGTTTGAAGATGTTGCAGGTTTTCAAGCTTCCCAAGGCTTTGAAATTAATTTTCAAGGCACAGAACGCAGGCAGCGGAGATATTGATTCTTTCAAGGCTCTCTGCACAGCTCTTTCCGCAACGGTAGGCACCGGCAATATCGTCGGCGTAGCTACTGCAATCGCAGCTGGCGGCCCTGGCGCTATTTTCTGGATGTGGATGGCTGCTTTCTTCGGAATGGCAACCAAGTATGCGGAAGGTCTTCTGGCTGTTAAATACCGCGAAGTCGATTCCAAAGGCGAAATCGCCGGCGGCCCGATGTTCTACATCAAGAACGGCATGGGTGAGAAGTATAAATGGCTTGGAACTCTCTTTGCTCTCTTCGGCGTACTCGTCGCATACTTCGGTATCGGTACATTCGCTCAGGTCAATTCCATCGTTGAAATCACCCAGATGACGGTCGGCGTTTCACCGACATGGACCGCCATCATCCTGACCATCCTGGTCGCAGCTATCACTCTCGGCGGACTCCAGTCCATCGCGAATGCCGCATCCAAGATCGTTCCGGCAATGGCAGTGATTTACTTCGTTTCCACCGTCGGCGTCCTTGCTTACTTCGCTAATCGGATTCCGATGGCTATTGAGATTATCATTTCCAACGCATTCACCGGCACAGCAGCAGCCGGCGGCTTCGCAGGAGCAGGCGTGATGCTTGCCATGAGAAGCGGTATTGCCAGAGGCGTATTCTCCAACGAATCCGGCCTTGGTTCCGCTCCGATCGTAGCCGCAGCCGCTAAGACAAAATGGCCGGCAGAACAGGGTCTCATTTCCATGACAGGTACCTTCATCGATACCATCATCATCTGCACCCTGACCGGACTTACCATCGTCGTATCCGGCGAATGGCTCAAAGGCCTCAACGGCGCAGCACTCACCAATGCAGCTTTCCAGGATGCCTTCCCGGCAGTTGGCGGCTACATGCTGATGGTCGGACTTGTCCTCTTCGCCTTCACCACCATCCTCGGATGGAACTACTACGGCGAACGCTGCATGATCTACCTCTGCGGCACCAAGGGCATCCTTCCTTACCGTATTATATTCATCGCGCTTGTCGCAAGCGGCGCGTTCCTTAAATTAGAAGCCATCTGGGTTCTGGCGGATATCGTCAACGGACTCATGGCTATCCCGAACCTCATCGCTCTTCTGGCCCTTTCCGGAGTCGTCGTCAGAGAAACCGAGAAATACTTCGATCATCTGAAGACCGGCAAGGACTACGAAGAATACGAAGACCTCGATCCATCCCTGGCAAGTGCAAAAGCTCAGCCAGAAGTGGAAGAGTAAGAAGGTTCATATCTGCCAGGCGAGAAGGTTTCCCCATTTTCCCTTCCGCCGGGCAGTATGATACAAGGCCTGGGACAGGGCCTGCGCATCCATCCATCTTCGGAATCGCAGTCCCGGGCCGCCGGGAGAGACACCCAGAACTCTCTCCCGGGTGAGGGCCCTGCCTTTCAAAAAGGGAAATCCATCAATCCTCTTGTATACTTCAGGCCAAGTGCCTTTGTATATGCCGCAAATGCCCGGCAGGCTCATAGAGCCAAAGCGCATACATATCTGTGGATGATGTACACTGAAAAATGACATGAAAATGTCTGCCGAAGGAGTAATACTATCAGGCGTTCAGAAGAACACGAAACTGTGTACGGACACATCTCTGGAGAGCTCCGCTGAAACGATGCGGACGCCGAAGGTGCTAAGGGATCACCGATTCCGAATCTCTCAGGCAAAAGGACAGGGCTGGCAGCAGGGTAACACCCGGCTATGCATGGATGCATACATACATAGGACCGCCAGCCTTTAGATTCCGGTTTTTCCGGAGCCTGAACGCGGCGGTTTTTTGCTTTCCCTGTTGTTGGAAAAAGGAGTAATTACTTTGTAACCAGTAATGAAAAGGTAGGGGGATTTTATCATGGACATGGCTTCTGTAAATTCAATCGTCAGCCAAATTGACAGCATAGTTTGGGGCCCGCTGATGCTCTTGCTTCTCGTCGGGACCGGTGTTTATCTGACCTGTACGGTACACTTCCGTACCTGGAGAAATCTCCCATACGCACTTCACAGCGTGCTTTCCAAAGAAGCCCGCCAGAAGAAAGGGACGGGCGACGTTTCCCCGTTCTCCGCACTTTGCACAGCCCTGGCTGCTACCATCGGCACAGGCAATATCGTAGGCGTTGCGACCGCTATGTTTGCAGGCGGCCCCGGCGCGCTTGTATGGATGTGGATCTCCGCATGCTTCGGCCTCACATCCAAATTCTCTGAATGCATGCTCGCTATCAAGTACCGCGAAGTGAACGCACGGGGCGAAATGAAAGGCGGCCCGATGTTCACCATGAAAAACGGCTTCAAGAATAAGAAACTCGGCAGCATCATGGGATTCCTCTTCGCCCTCTTCGCAGTCATCGCTTCCTTCGGCATCGGCAACATGACCCAGGCGAACTCCATCTCCGGCGCCGTGAACTCCACATTCGGCGTATCCACGGAAATGACCGGCATAGTCTTGACCGTCATGTCCCTTGCCATCATCGTCGGCGGCATCAAGACCATTTCCAGAGTCTCCTCCGTCGTCGTACCGGGCATGGCCGTCTTCTATGTCGTAGCCGGCATGGCATGCATCCTCATCAACATTGAAAACATTCCTCACGGACTTTACCTCATCCTCATGATGGCATTCGACCCGCAGGCAGTCGGCGGCGGCGTCCTGGGTGGCATCACCGTCTCCGTCATGAACGCTATGCGCTACGGCGTAGCCAGAGGCTGCTTCTCCAACGAAGCAGGCATGGGCTCGGCAGCCATCACAGCCGCTGCAGCTACCACCGATGACCCCGTCCGTCAGGCTTACATCAATATGACAGGAACCTTCTGGGATACCATCGTTGTCTGCACCATTACTGGCCTTACCATCGCCTCCTCCGGCGTCCTCGGCACCAACGGAGCCGACGGCACACCCCTTCAGGGAATCGAACTCACCATCGCCGCATTCTCCTCGAACATCGGCGTCGTAGGCGCATACATCGTCTCCATCGGCATCATCCTCTTCGCATTCTCCACCATCCTCGGATGGGAATACCACGGCGAAAAAGCATGGGAATACCTCTTCGGCACCCATAAATACAACATGATCTACCGCGTTGTATTCTCCCTGGTCGTTTACATCGGAGCCACCCAGACCCTCGACCTCGTCTGGAACCTCTCCGACATTGCAAACGCCCTCATGGCCATCCCGAACCTCATCTCCATGCTCATCCTCGCGCCGGTCGTCAAAGAAGAAGTATTCCGCTTCCAGGCCGTCATCGAACGCGAAAAAGCAGAAAAAGCAGCTGCCAAAGAAGCAGCAATCGAAGAAAGAGCCGGTATCTGATCAGGCTCAAAAAGGCAAGATTAAAGAAATCTCCCTTACAGGAAATAAAGGAAATACAGGAAACACAGCAAAACTCCGCCCGATGCATAGGACGGGGTTTTCTGGCGGGGGGGGTAGGGGAAAAGGCCAAGGTGCGCCGCTTGCCGCTGCTGCTAACTGCGATGTACTGAGTCTGGATTTTCAGGGCCGTAGGCCGGTTTTGACCTTGTTCTGGAAGGGAAGGTGTCAGCGGAGCTGACGGATGAGTTGCATT
>OGOZ01000292.1_pt1 | contig 36302 bp, 35 predicted proteins | sample 1552801 | NCBI WGS metagenome assembly OGOZ01 (sample SAMEA2580196, study PRJEB22360) | human gut metagenome | biome: human gut; feature: human-associated habitat; material: faeces | place: Denmark | collected 2008/2010 | reverse complement strand
CCACTTCGGCCTGCCCCTATTTGCCGGAAAGGAGGAAGCTGTGAAGAAATACAGCATTATTTACGCAGACCCGCCTTGGCGGTACAAGGTCTATTCTAAAAAGGGACTTGGGCGCTCCGCCGAATCCCACTACCCGACAATGGAGCTGGAAGATATACGGGCGCTGCCGGTCGGCACACTTGCCGCAGACGACTGCGTATTGTTTCTATGGACAACGATCCCGCTGCTGCACGACTGCTTTTCGGTCATGCGTGCATGGGGCTTTTCGTATAAGACGGTGGCTTTCGTGTGGATCAAGCAGAACCGCAAGTCCGACAGCCTGTTTTGGGGCATGGGGCACTGGACGAGAGCCAATGCGGAGTTCTGTATGCTTGCCACCAAAGGCCACCCGAAGCGCCGCTCGACCGGGGTGCATCAAGTCATTCTCTCCCACATTGAGGAACACAGCAAGAAACCGGAAGAAGCAAGGCGGCGCATCGTCGAGCTGATGGGCAATCTGCCCCGCATTGAGCTGTTCGCCCGTCAGAAAGCGGACGGCTGGGATGTTTGGGGCAACGAGGTCGCCTGCGATATTGCGCTGACGGGAGGTGAGCCGAATGTCGGATAACTGGATCGTGCAGAATTTGGAGAATGCGCTTGAAACATGGAACGAAAAGCTGGCGGAGATATGGCAGCTCATTACGCAGTCGCCGGAACAGTTCAAGGGCGGCACGATCTGGAATGTGATCGTCGGCATCCACGGTGCGGTGCAGGCCATCGGCCTTGCGCTGCTCGTTTTATTCTTTGTGGTGGGCGTGATGAAAACCTGCGGCAGCTTTGCGGAACTGAAGCGGCCGGAACACGCCCTCAAAGTGTTTATCCGTTTTGCCCTTGCCAAAGCCGCCGTCACATACGGCTTGGAGCTGATGATCGCCCTGTTCAACATCGTGCAGGGGCTGATCTCTACCATCATGAACGCCGCAGGCTTCGGCGCGGCGCAGGAAACCGTGCTGCCCGCCGAGATCGTGACCGCCGTGGAGGACTGCGGTTTCTTTGAAAGCATCCCATTGTGGGCAGTGACCTTGATCGGCGGGCTGTTTATCACGGTTTTGTCGTTTATCATGATCATGACCGTGTACGGCAGGGTTTTCAAACTGTATCTTTACACTGCCATTGCGCCGGTTCCGCTCTCGGCCTTTGCGGGCGAGCCGTCACAGAACATCGGTAAGAGTTTTATCAAGAGCTATGCCGCTGTCTGCTTGGAGGGTGCAATTATCGTACTGGCCTGCATCATCTTCTCCCTGTTTGCATCCAGCCCGCCCGTTGTCGATCCCGACGCTGCGGCGGTAACGCAGGTGTGGTCGTATGTGGGCGAGTTGGTTTTTAATATGCTGGTGCTCGTCGGCGCTGTCAAAATGGCAGACCGTGTTGTGCGTGAAATGATGGGACTGTAAAGGAGGAAGAAATTTGGAAGTGAAAATCAATCGGGAAATCCGCAACTATACGGAATCCATGTTTTTCGGACTGTCTATGCGGCAGTTCGTTTTTTCTTTGCTGGCGGTCGTTGTCGCCGTGGGACTGTATTTTCTCTTAAAGCCGTATGTCGGGACGGAAACGGTGTCGTGGATGTGTGTTCTCGGCGCCGCGCCCTTTGCGGCTATGGGATTTATCACCTACCACGGCATGACCGCAGAGAAATTCATCTGGGCGTGGCTGCGCTCGGAACTGTTAGAATCGAAAGAGCTTCGCTTTGAGGCATCAAATCTCTACTATGAAGCGCTGAAAGACACATTGGAGGGAGGAAAATCATGATCAAAACGCTGAAAAACCTGCTGAAACAGGACAAGGAGCGGTACACCGTGCCCCGCAAGGTGCAGGATGTGATCCCTATCCGCCGCATCTGGAAGGACGGCATTTTTCAGGTGGGCAGCCGTTTTTCCAAGACCTATCAGTTTAGCGACATCAACTACCTTGTGGCAAGCCGAGAGGACAAGGAGCAGATGTTCCTTGCCTACTCGGAGCTGCTGAACAGTCTGGATTCCGGGGCGACGACGAAGATCACCATCAACAACCGCAGGCTTAACCGGGCAAATTTCGAGCAATCAATCTTAATGCCCATGCGGGGCGACACCTGCGATGTGTACCGCCGGGAATACAATCAAATGCTGCTGGACAAGGCAACCGGCGCCAACGGCATCATTCAGGAGAAATATATCACGGTGTCGGTCTGCAAAAAGGACATCGAAGAAGCCCGCACCTACTTTGCCCGGATCGGTGCCGACCTGATCGCTCATTTCGCCGCCCTCGGTTCTAAGTGTACCGAGCTGGACGCCGCCGAAAAGCTGCGTGTGCTCCACGACTTCTACCGCCAAGGTGAAGAAGCGGCGTTTCACTTCGACCCGCAGGATATGATGCGCAAGGGGCATGACTTCAAGGACTATATCTGCCCTGACTCGATGGAGAAAAGCAGCGACTGTCTGAAGCTGGGCGAGAAATACTGCCGTGTCTTGTTTTTGAAAGACTACGCTTCGTATATCAAAGACAGCATGGTTACAGAGCTGACCGACTTCAACCGAAATATGATGCTGTCGATCGATGTTGTGCCGATCCCCACCGATGAAGCCGTGCGGGAGGTGGAAAATCGTCTGCTGGGCATCGAAACCAACATCACCAACTGGCAGCGCAGGCAGAACGCCAACAACAATTTCTCCGCCGTCGTCCCCTATGATATGGAGCTCCAGCGCAAGGAGAGCAAGGAATTTCTGGACGACCTGACCACGAGGGATCAGCGGATGATGCTGGCGGTCATTACGATGGTCATTACTGCCGATGACAAAAAGCAGCTCGACAGCGATACCGAAACGGTGCTCGCCGTGGCAAGAAAGCATATGTGCCAGCTTGCCGTTCTGAAATTCCAGCAGTTGGACGGGCTGAACACCGTTCTCCCCATCGGCACACGGAGGATCAATGCGTTCCGCACCCTCACCACCGAAAGCCTTGCAGTATTCATGCCCTTTAAGGTGCAGGAGGTACAGGACAAGGGCGGCATTTACTTCGGAGAGAACGCCATCTCCCACAACCTAATCATGTGCAACAAGGCAAATCTTCTGAACCAGTCGGCGTTTCTGTTGGGCGTGCCCGGTTCTGGCAAATCGTTCAGCGCTAAGGAGCTGATTGCTTTCCTCATTCTGAACACCGCCGATGATGTGCTGATCTGCGATCCCGAAAACGAATTTGGTGCGCTGGCAGCGGCTCTGGGCAAGGAAACGGCGACCGTCATTCATATGGCGGCAGGCGGCAAAGACCGTTTGAACGCCATGTATATGGTGGACGGCTACGGCGAGAACAACCCCATTGTGGAGAAATCGCAGTTCATCATGTCCCTTGTGGAGCAGATCGACAAGGCCGGTGTCGGCCCGCAGCAGAAATCCATCATCGACCGCTGCACGGCGCTGGTGTATCAGGATGCCGAGCGGACGGGAAAACCCGCTACGCTCTGTGACCTGCGAAACAAACTGCTGGAACAGCCCGAAGAAAAGGCCAAGGAGATCGCCTTGTCGCTGGAGTTGTTCACCACTGGCTCACTGGATATTTTCGGACATGAAAGCACCGTCGATCTCGATAAGCGCATCGTCGTATTCGATATTCACGGCCTTGGTGAACAGCTGAAGCCGACGGGACTGCTGGTGATCACAGACACCATCCTCAACCGTGTTACCCTCAACTGGAAGAAGGGCAAGCGCACCCACATCTTCATCGACGAATTTCATGTCGTTTTTGAAAACGAGCAGAGCGGCATTTTCTTCAATTCCGCTTGGAGGCAGTTCAGAAAGAGAAACGGCTACCCGACCGCCATCACGCAGAATGTGGAATATCTGCTGGACTCCGTGCAGGCAAGCACCATGCTTTCCAACTCCGAGTTTGTGGTCATGCTCAATCAGGCGTTTTCCGACCGTGCCAAGCTCTCGAAGCTCCTGAACATCTCCGATGAGCAGATTTGTAATATCTTCATTGGCTATGTTCCTTATTATGTTTCTTACATCGCTATATGGGCTATGGAAAATCAAAAATGGAGATATTATTGCGGATGTCAGAAATGATTTTGTGTGATGATGTAAAAATGATTGTATGAAAAGGCGGTGATGCAATGAGAAATGAGCATTGGATTTTATGCCCAACCTGCGGTAGTAAAACGCGTGACAAAATCAGAGAGGACACAGTATTAAAGAATTTTCCTCTCTACTGTCCGAAATGCAAGCAGGAAAGTTTGATCGAAGTTGAAAATTTGAATATAGTTGTCATCAAAGAGCCGGACGCATAGACGCAGAGCCGATGACCTGTGAGATACCTCGCAGATCATCGGCTCTGTTTTTTGAAAAGCAGCTTTATGATTGTTCTTTTGGTTGACTTTCCAATGTGGCTTTTACGGTTGCTTTGATAATTTCCATTGAACGCTCATTACAGCCGTAAAGCATACGGACAAGATTTTCTATTTCGGAATCTTTGGACGGCTTTTCGGGATAGAAAATCGAATCCGCTGGTATTGTAAGTTCCCGGATGAGTTTATAGAGGACATCAAAACTGGGTTTCTTTCCCTCGTTCTCAATCCGATATAAGTATCGCTCGGTAATATCAACTCTTTCCGCCAGCGTTTCCATTGTAATATCGGCACGCATACGAGCAGTTTTAAGGATTTCTCCAAGCGTTTCAGGTTCTTTATGCACTGTCGGTTCACCTCCACATATAATTGTACCTAATTATGTCATGTTGATAATGGCATGGTAATTCAATTATAAATGAACGGACAGTTCGTAAATTGTTGAACTGAATAGAATAACAGCCCTGACAAATAAAAAAACGAGGTTTTGCCGGGGTGTTTTGCTGTGCCTATCCCTCCAATTCAGCGTTTTGGTTTGGAGGGATTTTTTATGCGCTGGACTGCCGCCAACGCTTCGCTGCTGATTATAAGCAGCGAATATGATTGTATGATTTAGACCGCCTACACCCCGATGGTACACGGTCAAAAAAAGTCTAAATTCTTCATCGGGATATTGTGGCTCGCGCCCTGAACCCACAGACCACCTTTTATCTGACACAGAATACAACGCACTTGTGTTACGGCGATTTTTGCCGTTATGCAGGTGCGTTTTTGTATATAGCAAAGCACCGTTACCACGCTGTCGTTCACCGCCCCGATCAATCTGAATTTCTCAAATTTCAGATTGATCGGAGGAAACGACTATGGACGAGAAGCGTCCAAAACGCAGAAAAGACAAAGACAATCCCTATACACTTTCCAAACGACAGGACAAGCATTATCTTTCCTTTCGGGACGGACAAGGTGTGTTACGGGAATTGCTGATAAACAAAGAATTATTTGAACTTCTGGATTGCTTTGAACTGGACGATCTTTCATTTCTTAATGAAATGGATCGGCATTACGAGCATTCAGAACTTACCGAGGCTACTTTATATGACCGGGCGTTTGTTCTCCCGGAATCGGTTGAGGATGCGGTTCTTCGCAATATGCGGTATGAGGCGTTGCACAACGCTATAAACAAACTGCCCGAAACACAACGGCGCAGGCTCATACTGTATTATTTCAATGGACTTACATACTCCCAAATTGCAGAAATGGAGGGATGCAAATATCAGACGGTGCAGGATTCGATTTATGCCGCTCTGAATAATTTGAAAAAAATTTTGAAATAGTCCCTGTGTTTTAGGCTTTAAGTGAGGAAACAGGTGGAGAGGTACGAAAACTCTCTGCCTGTTTTCCGTTTTGTGCGGTGAATGGGTTTGCTCTTTTACAACTGAATACCCATTCATCAAACACATTCCTATTGCTATTGTGATGAGCATAAGCCACATTAGCGGCTGCGCCACGATTTGCGGAAAACAGAAGCAACGAGATTACACCTATTTTGATTATACGGTCTTTGGCTTTCTGATTTCCGGCAAGGAGCGATAAACAGCCGGCTATAAGTATCGGGAGGCTCCCGGTATGGCGATGATAAGCAATAGGGCTAATGATACTCCTGTTCAGTCACAGTCCGAGCGAGCAGCATTTTTCGTGTGTGAGCCGTCGCAGGCAATGAGAGCAGCCGATAGAGAACCTACCGGGGGTGAGATTCCCGTGGAGCTGGTGAGCCGCCAGCCGTTTGATGACTTCCCATAACGATCCGGGGTGTCGAGGACAAATAGGATTATTTGAAAATAAACGGTCAAGCGGCGGAACGGTTCTATAAAGCAGGGATTTATTTATACCTTTCCGACTTATTCCTGTTCTGCTGCTTGACCTCTTACATAGGCGGGATATACCCGTCTAAATTTATTTGGGAGGTCAAAATCATGAACAAAACATATTTACGGGGCGATATTTTCTATGCTGATCTCGGCAAAGGTGTCGGCTCGGAACAAGAGGGCTATCGCCCGGTCGTTATCATTCAGAACAATGTCGGTAATCGTCACAGCCCTACGGTCATTGTGGCCGCCATATCAAGCCGTACAGCCACGAAAAGCAAATTACCCACTCACTATTACATCGGGACGGAATGTGGCCTTGAACAGCCCTCTATCGTTCTTCTGGAACAACTGCGAACCATTGACAAACGCCGATTGAATAATTTTGTCGGCAGACTATCGGCTGGACAGATTACAGAAATGAATCACGCCCTTGCTATCAGCATTGATCTGATAGATAGTATTCCGAAAAAACTCATACTTTGCCTTTGCAACACCTGTGCCGATAAATTCTGCGGTATGGGTGTTTTTGATTTACGCAAGGTTGAATCCCCGCAGGAGAAACACGGCGCTTGTGCCAACTGCAACCGCAGAGATGGCTTCAATTATGAGGTCATTCCAAAAGGCAGATAGGAGGCGCTTATGAAGTCACAGGACGCCTATAAACTCCTTTTTTGCGATTATCCTGATGTCGTTACAGTTGAGCAGATGTGTGAAATGCTCGGCGGCATAAGTACCAAGACAGCATATCGCCTTTTGAAAGCAGGCACGATTAAAAGTTTTGTTGTCGGCCGCCGTTATCGAATCCCAAAGCTCAACATTTTAGAGTATTTGGAATTGATAGAAAAATCTAATGCGTGAAACCTCATTTGCACATTTGGCCTATGAGATTCGGATTGCTATAATGATAGTGTCAATGGCAGATGAATCTACGCTGCACCACTCAAAGGAGGTTTTATTATGGTAGCAGGACATCTGCGAGAGAAAAACGGGTACTATCATATCGTACTCAACTATGTGGATGAATACGGTAAACGGCACACGCCGTCAAAATCCACGGGGCTCCCTGTAAAGGGCAACAAAAAGCGTGCCGAAAAAATGCTCATAGAAGCCCGTTCAGCCAAAGAAGCAGAGTTGGAGGCAAGAGCATTAGAACGCAGTACAGGCAAGGTTTCCACCGATTCCATACTCTTTACAACATTTCTGCTCGACTGGCTGGAAATGATAAAAAAGAATGTGGAGGAAACGACCTACGGGGCGTATTCTATGGGAATTAAGAGCAAAATTATCCCATACTTTGAGGAACACCACCCCGGTCTGCTCTTACGGGAGATAAAGCCAAAGCACATTCAGGACTATTACACCTATGAACTGACGGTGCGGGGCGTTTCCGCAAACACGGTGATACACCGCCACGCAAATATCCGAAAGGCGTTGCAGCACGCTTTCAAACTCGGTTTGATTGACACGAACCCGGCGGATCGCATTGAACGGCCGAAAAAGGAAAAGTTTGTCGGCAGCGCCTATGAGGAAGATGAGCTAAACCGTCTTTTTGAGGTGGTAAAGGGCGACCCCATAGAGCTTGGCGTTATCCTCGGCGCATTTTACGGACTGCGCCGCAGCGAGGCTGTAGGCTTGAAATGGGATGCGATTGATTTCAAGAAGAAAACAATCACCATACGGCACACAGTAACGCAGGCGACCATTGACGGCAAAAGCAAGATTATCCAAAAGGATCGGACAAAGACCAAAGCAAGCTATCGCAGCCTGCCCCTTGTGCCACCGTTTGAGGAAGTACTGTACCGCCTGAAAGCGGAGCAGGAGCTAAACCGAAAGCTGTGCGGCAGGTCGTATTGCCGGCAATACACCGATTATATCTATGTCAACGAGATCGGAGAGCTTGTAAAACCCGCTATATCACCCAGCATTTCCCGCTGGTGCTTGAAAAGAACGGTATGCGGAAGATTCGTTTCCACGATTTGCGGCATAGCTGCGCAAGCCTTTTGTATGCAAACGGTGTCAGCTTGAAAGAAATTCAGGAGTGGTTAGGACACAGCGACATTTCGACCACTTCAAACATTTATACGCACTTGAATTTCGCCTCAAAGGTTGCGTCTGCCAATGCGATTTTGGGTGTATATCCCTCCAAATAATCGCAATGTCCCTCCAATGTCCCTCCTGAAAATGAGCTGCAAAACGGCGAATTTTCTGTTGTTGGAGGGGCGTTACATAACCGGAGCAGAGCATAAAGAAAAGCCCGCAAACCCCGATAAATCAAGGGTTTACGAGCTGTTAAGGTCTGGTGCCGGTGGTGGGACTCGAACCCACACACCCTTGCGGATAACAGATTTTGAGTCTGTCTCGTCTGCCAATTCCGACACACCGGCATTTATATTTTTAAGTCGTCTCCCGATGTCCTGTCCGAGAAATCGGAGGGACATCGTGGAGGGACATTAAAAGCAAGTTACATATTCAGTTTTCAAAAAACCTTGTAAAATCAAGGGTTTACGGAACGGTGGTATGAAACGGCGAAGTAGATTTTGAGTCCCGTACGTCTGCCAATTCCGTCATTCCGGCATATGAACGGACTTATTTTACCATATCTTTTTTCAAAATGCAAGAGTTTTTGTCTCAAAAATAATTTTGTTTGCAAAATTCTCTATTCAAAAATAATAACATTTTGTAAATTTCCGCACTATTTCCTATTGCCACTTGCATTTTTCCTGCACTTGTGATATCATATATGATGTGATTATATGCACTCTCATAATTACGGAGAAAAAAAGCAATGGAATACAGCAGGAAAGTCGCCGTATCTGCGGCAGATGAATACGATACAGCAAAAATAAAGGAAATCCTCGCATCCCATTTTGCGGTGCTCGGCATAAATATAGCCGGCATGCGCGGCAAAAGAATAGTTATAAAGCCTAACCTCGTTATGAAAAAACCGCCCGAAGCAGCGGCTACCACCCACCCTTCCGTAATCCGCGCGCTTCTTCTTCTCCTGAATGAAGCAGGTATAGAGCCTACCGTGGCGGAAAGCCCCGGCGGCGTCTATTCGGCACAACGCATGGACGGATTTTACCGTGTCTGCGGAATGTACGATGCCGCAAAGGATCTGCGCGTATGCTTCAATACAGATATTTCCGCGCAGACGCTCAATTTCCCCGAGGGGAAATCCGTAAAAAGCTTCAATATCATCTCTCCCATAGCAGATGCCGATGTTATTTTCGATGTCTGCAAGCTGAAAACCCATTCGCTCACGGCGATGAGCGGCGCAGTAAAAAATCTATTCGGTACCATCCCCGGCATAGAAAAATTTGAGATGCATGCGGCTCATCCCGAATATGATGATTTCGAATCCATGATATGCGACCTCTGCGATATGCATTGCCGCAGATGTGATGTTATAGCGATAACCGATGCGATAATAGGCATGGAGGGCGACGGACCTACAGGCGGAAATCCGAAAAAGATGGGCTGTATCCTCACAAGCCGCAGTCCTTTTGCCTCGGATCTCGCCGCAGAAAAAATACTCGGCTTTTCCGGTGTCGGCACGGTTATTCAGTCGCAGAAGCGCGGCTGCATACCGAAAAGTGCCGACCTGCTCGAATATCCGCTCCTGCGCCCCGAGGATGTCGCCATCGGCGATATCGTTCCCGCCACAAGCAAGGGAAACTCATCAATGTCTGCGCTGAAGCTCTTCTCGGGCGGCATTTTCGGAAGGATACTTTCGCCGCGCCCCGAGATAGATACGGCAAAATGCCGCGGTTGCGGCGAATGTAAAAATTCCTGTCCGCAGCATACTATATTCATGGTGCAGGCAGGCGGCAAAACCGTCGCGCATATTGAGCGCGAAAAATGCATACGATGCTACTGCTGTCAGGAGCTTTGCCCCTTCACGGCAATCAGAACAAAACGAAATATTATCTTGAGGGCTGTCTCAAAATTCAGATAAAGCCTTTTTTCGGAGTATAATATATGAAAAAAACCATCAGAATACCCGCTAAGATAAATCTGTACCTCGATGTCACCGACAAATTGCCGAGCGGTTATCACGAGCTGGAAACCGTCATGCAATCTATAGATATATTTGATATAGTCACCCTGCGTGCCGTGAAAGGAAGCGGTAGAATTTCCGTTTTCGCAAAGGAAGGCAAACAGAGAGCGGATTTTGCTCTCCCTCAGCCGAGAAACACGGCATACCGTGCGGCAGAGCTTTTTGCCGCTGCATATCCCGATGCACTCTCAAAAGACGGCGTGCGTATGGCGGATTGCGATTTTGAAATAGAACTGATCAAAAATATTCCCTCTGAAGCCGGACTTGGCGGCGCAAGTGCCGATGCGGCGGCTGTTCTAACTATTCTCTCTGATATGTTTGATGCGGGAACAGATGAAAATGAGCTTATCGCGCTCGGAGCGAAAATCGGCGCGGATGTTCCCTTCTGCATCAGACGCGGCACTGTATTGGCACGCGGCATAGGAGAAAAGATGACTGATACCCTGCAAAATCCCACCCTGCATCTGCTCATAGCGAAGCCATACGGAGAGAATATTTCCACCCCGCTCGCTTTTGCCGAGATAGATGCGCGCGGGCTCTGCAGAAAGAGCGGTGATATCAATGCCTTTGTCTCATCTATGGAGCGCGGGGATTTCAAAGCTGCGGCAAAGCTCAGTCTGAATAAATTCGAATCCACACTGCCTGCCGCAAGCAAGGTTTTCGCCATAAAGGAAGCCATGCTCTCGTGCGGTGCGCATATGGCTCAGATGAGCGGAAGCGGCTCTGCCGTTTTCGGAATATTTGCAGACACGGCGTCTTTTCGCCGCGCGGAAGAAGCCATAAAAAAAATGGCACAGGTATACCCGTGCCATACGCTTGCAAGAGACGCAAGTCTCGACTATGAAGAAATCTGTTTATAATACGCCGATACAGACGAAAAGAAGCGAAAGCGCAAAACCTGAGGCAAGTGCGCCGAGCAGGAAGCATACAGCTCCCCCGAGGGGGGCTTTTTTCTTTGCACGGATGTCGCACCCGCTTATCAGCATATTTGCCTCACGGACAATATCCGTCTCCGTAGCCTCCTCACGAGCCTCTTTTTTGAGTATCAGAAAAGCCTCCTCAATAAGCTGATTTTCAAGATTTTTTACTACGACGATATTTTTTGTATATCCCTTCAGAATCATAATCCTCTCCCCGTGCCGCACGATTTTTATTTATTTTAGGACGGAAAAGGAACGGCTTATTCGCCGGAATACGATTTTTGCGGAATTTATTTTTCTTTTATTATCTTTTTTATCTCGTCAAGACTGTCGGCAAAATATATGCCGGAGAGCTTTTCCTCGGAGGAAAGCCCCGTTTCCTTCATCTTTTCAAGCAGAGTGCGGAGCCCCTCGTAGTAGCCGCCGAGATTATAAAGTATGCATGGTGCATCGAGCCAGCGCAGCGACACGAGCGACATCACCTCGGAAATCTCCTCGAGCGTTCCGGTGCCGCCCGGGAAAGCGATGAAGGCATCTCCCAGCTCTATCATTCCGGTCTTGCGCTCGGTCATGTTTTTCGTCACTATCAGCTCGGAAATCTCATCGTAAACATAGCCCGCATCCACAAAAATCTGCGGCTCTATGCCGATAACCCTTCCTCCCTTTTTGAGCGCGCTCTCGGCAAGCACACCCATAAGCCCGCTCTTTGAGCCTCCGTAAATGAGCGTGTCTCCGCTCTCGGCTATCCATGAACCGAGCTCTGCCGCCGCTCCTGCAAGAGCAGGCATATTTCCGTCGCTTGAAGCGAGATATACAGTTATATTCATTGAAAATTCTCCTTATTTATACAGGTGTATAATAATGCATCAGAGCTGCCCTGCCGTCAAAATATTTCTCCAGCCGATATGCGGATGGTAATTTCCGACCTTGTCGGGGGAATACGGCAGCGGTTCTGTCTCCAGCTCTTCTATCCTGTCTGTCCTTCCTTCGGCATAGTCATCGAGGCGCATTTTTACAGAGCGCATACGCTCGGTAAGCCCGCCGAGACGAATCTCCTGCGCGATGAAGCCGAACGTCTTGTTTTCATGGTACCACTGGCGGCGGTATGCCGAGATGAATTTTTCAAGATAATCGATTATCTTCGGTATATCATCATCTGCCGCCTTTTTCAGAGCTGCCTTGTCGCCCGCCTTGTATGCCTCGCGCAGGCGAAGCCCGAGGTCGCTCTTGAGAGAAAGCACGGAGCAAAGCCAGCCGAGCGTTTCGTAAGCATAGCCGAATCTCGGATTGTCTTTCAGTGAGAAAAGTTTCTCGGCACGCTTTGCATATTCCGTCGATACCGTTTCGCGCACGAGGTGAAGATCCATAAAGCGCTCCAGCGGGTCATTATAGAGCAACGTTTTGCAGGCAGAAGCAGGGAGTTTTACCTTGTCAACGGTACATTCGGGAAGCGAATCCGGCAGGTCAAAGGCAAGCAGATCGTCAAAAGAGGTATTGAAGCAGTCGCGCGAGCGCCTGTCAAGCCACTTTTCATCCGACTGACCGTGATAGCATCTCTCGGCAAAATAAAGCATGGTTGCCGTTGCGGAAACCTGCGAAGCCTCTCCGCCGTTATCTCCCCAGCCCGTGACAAGTATCTCGTTTATTCCGTATTCCTCGCAGATATCAAGCTGAAGCTTGCTTGATTCAAGCGAAAAGGCATTGTGCGCGCCGAAGCCCGACCATTTCCAAGCCCCTCCCGCAAATATCGTCTTGTTCGGGAAATCGTTATGGCAATCGAGCATGTGGCTGAAAAGCGCTCTGTCCCTGCTGTAGTAATCCCAGTAGGCAAGTTCTACATCGGCAGGCACCTTTTCTATGACCTCATGCGGCACCCTTCCCTCTCTTATTCTGTAGGAGCCGTCAAAAGCCATGCGGAAGAACATATCACTCCATATCATCGGCTTCATGCCGTATTTACGGCAGATATCGTTTACTCTCGTGAGATGCTCGAGCATCATATCGGAGGGCTTGCGATGACCGTAACGCTTGACGGATTCTCCCTTGCCGACAGTACTCGCCTCGTCCATGCCGAGGTTTATCCTTCTCGAGCGGAAGCATTCTGAGCAATGCTTTATCGCAGCCTCCGCGAATTTATATGTACGCTCGTCGCCGATGAGCAGTACATCGGGCGACTCCTTGTAGCCTTCGAAATCAGGCCAGCGCAGAGCCGTCGCGAGATGGGCGAGCGTCTGTATGCACGGAATAAGTTCAAGTCCGAGAGAATATGCGTAGTCATCCAGCTCGCGAAGCTCGGCTTCCGTATATCTGCCGCGCATATATCCGAAATACGGATATTCGGTAAGCTCGTATGTATCCTCCATATACAGCATCAAGGAAGTAAATCCCATGCCGGCAAGATTCCGCATCATCCGCTTGGCAAATGAAACATCAGGGACAGCATTGCGTGAACAGTCCGCCATATAGGAGAGCAGCGGATATCTTCCCTTTTCGCATATCGGCTCACCGTTTTCGGCAAAATCGGAAAGATAGCTCAGCGCGCGGAAAAGCTCACAGCGGCGACTGTAGGTTATCCTTATGTCGTCCGCCGTACCTTCAACGCGAAGACAGTCGCCCTCTGAAGCGGTAACCTTTGCGGTTGCCGAGTCCGAAATGCAGATGCCGATATCGGCGCAGTATTCGGAAACGGGAGATATAAGCTCCTCTGGCAGAACGGTAAATTTCACTTTCATCATGATAGCCCCCAATTTTTATTTATTTTTAAATTTCGCTCATATTCATGAAGCCCTTGCCGTATATTTCATGTGTGTTATTCACGATGATGAAGGCATTCGGGTCGACTTTTTTCGCATATGCGCTGACCTTTGCCGCCTGATAGGGCGAAAGTGCCGTCAGTATCACACTGCGGCTGTCATCGGTGAAAACACCGTTTCCTCTCCATTCCGTGGCACCGCGGTGAACATTATCCGTGATAAATTTCGATATTTCATCAGCATGAGTTGTCACTATCATCAGGCTCTTTTTCTTGTTCATCGCGTCGATGACGGTCTGCACTCCGAACGATTTGAGAAGAAGACCCAAGAGCGAATAAAATCCTGTTTTTATATCGAAAACGGCAAACGATGCAAGCACTATCAGCAGATCGGCGCCGAGCAGAGCCGCGCTGATATCGCTCTTGAAATATTTGCGTATGATAAGCGCCACGATATCAGTGCCGCCGGTGCTTCCTCCCTTTTTAAAAACTATCGCCGCTCCCGCAGAGCCGAGGAAAAAGCTGAAGAAAAGCTCGAGCATCCTGTCATCGGTAAAAGGCGTGTTCATAGGCGCGATAATACCGAGCAACTGCACGACCCCCGCATAAATGAGTGTGCAGTATATTGTTTTTATTCCGAGCGACTTGCCGAGAAATAAAAAACCGAAAATAAGCGAACCTATATTAAGTAAGGAAATAACGGTAGATGTATCAATCCCCTGTATAAGCTTGCCGAGGAGCATGCCGAGACCGCTGAATCCGCCTGTGGAGAAATTATTCGGAATCTTGAAAAAATGAACTCCGAGAGCGGTAAGTATTGAGCCGAGAGCAAGAATTACATAATCAAGGGCGACTTTTTTCTTATTCATAATAACCTCTGAAAGCTTTTCTCCGTTAGCATCGGATATATGATTTACTTTTTTGTCAATTTTAACATAAAAAAGAGGAAAAGTAAATAGAATAGTATTTTTTCTTCCGAAAGTTTTTTGCGCGGGAGGCTTTTGCCTTATGTCGAAGAAAGCAATTTCCTTTTACGGCAAAATTTATTTGCGAATAAATTGTAAACAAATAAAATTTTTCGCCTTTCTCTCTTGATTATTGCGCGGCAATATGATATAATTATGATGCGATTTAATATCGCGTGTACGGCACAGTATCCTAGTTGAAGCACGTTTTGCCGAAGACGGGCCTAAAAATCCGTTAAAGGGCACATCGATGAAACTCCTTGTTGCTGCTTTTTACGCCCAGTTTAGGGTGGCTGCTGGGAGGTTAGGACTGTGGGCGGACCGTAATGGCATACGGAGCCCGACCCACTTTCCGTGGAGGCTTCCCTTCGTGGTTAAAATGCCGATTTGTATTCGCGTTGAGACTACGGCCGGAAGATTAAACCTATTACGCGGTGCAGGTTTTAAAAGACGCTGTGGATAGAGTAGCCTGCCTTGAGTGATTATGGCGGATAGTTGGAATTAACCCCCTTTTTCCTTGGCCGAGGAAACTGGGTCATTGCCGCTTGAAACCATCGTTGCAAAAGAGACTAGGCGGACGGTAACTTCATTAAGGAAAACTTCTAGGCTGTTTTATATAGGTGTAAAAAGGATTGCAGTGCGGACTAAACGGCAATCAAGTCGCGGACGCGGAGACGCGCCGACCTTCGCTTTAAAGGGAAACCGCTCTCATCGGTAACGAAGAGTAGCGTCGGGGGAAAGCCTACTTGACCTATGCCGCAAGGTTTACTTTTTACACCGCCGAACTCTTTCTTTTTTTATTATCTCATTTATTTCAATTGTAATTCATTTTTTTAAAGGAGCATTTCTTTGGAAAACGATATCCCTCGAAGTAAGGACTCGAAGCCGAGTCCGAAAAAAGCAAAAAAATCATTCTGGAAGCTGGTAAACTGGAAATGGTCGGTAACGGCTTTTCTCTCCAGTCTTTCTATATCAATGGTTCTCTCCCTTCTCTCGTCGGAAGGGCTTAATTATCTCAATGTATTCTGTTCATGCCTCGTGCTTGTCTTTTTCATAGCACTCGGCGTGATATTTGATATTATAGGGCTTTCCGTGGCGACTGCCGACCCCAAGCCTTTCCTTGCCATGGCGGCAAGAAAGGTGCGCGCAGGCAAGATGGCTGTCAGGCTGATAAAGAATGCGGACAGGGTTTCCAGCTTCTGCAACGATGTCATAGGCGATATATGCGGCGTCGTTTCAGGTTCTACGGCGGCGGCTGTCGCGATAAAGATGGCGACAAGCGAAAACGGCGGTTTCTGGCTCGGTGTTGTCATGGGCGGTCTTGTTTCGGCTTTCACCGTCGGCTCCAAGGCTGTCGGCAAGGCGGCAGGACTCAATTTCAGCAATGAAATAGTAATGGCTGTGGCAAAAATTCTTTCTGTCTTCAGCAAAAACGAAAAAAAAGCAAAATACACAAAAAAACCATCAAAAAACAGCGAGGAATAAGCTATGCGGGCTGATGTTTTTCTTTTCACCCACGGCTTTGCGGAAAGCAGAAGCCAAGCCGCTGTCCTTATAGGAAACGGCGTTTACATTTCGGGAAAGAAAATACCGAAGCCCTCTTTTATTATCCCCGATGACACACCGGCTCATGCGGTAAATATAGAAAAGAAATTGCCCTTCGTCAGTCGCGGAGGTCTCAAGTTGGAATCGGCACTGATAGCTTTTCATCTTGAGGTGGCAGGTTTTTGTGTGCTTGATATCGGCGCTTCAACCGGCGGCTTCACTGATTGCCTGCTCAGGTACGGCGCCGATTTTGTTTATGCGCTCGATGTCGGTCACGGTCAGCTTGCGCCTTCGCTTGCCGCCGACCCGCGCGTGGAAAATATCGAGGGCTGCAACGCGAGATATATGGCACATTCCCTTTTCTCACGCCATATCGATATGGCGGTAACGGATATTTCGTTTATCTCGCAGAAGCTGATATACGGTGCGGTGAGAGGCTTGCTCGATGACGGCGCGCCTTTCGTTTCGCTCATCAAGCCGCAGTTTGAAGCAGGCAGAGAAAATATAGGCAAGGGCGGGATAGTCAAAGACCCGCGCGCTCATGAAAGGGTCATCCGCGACATACGCGAAAGCGCTCTTGCATCGGGACTTGCCATGCGCGGCATATGCCCATCTCCCATAGCGGGAGGCGACGGTAACAGAGAATACACCGCACTTTTTATCGCGGGCGGTGAGGCTTCGATTTCCGACGGCGATATAGAAAACACGGTAAAGAAAGCCTTTGCTAAACAAGACAAAGCGTGAAAGGAGCAACGTATGAAAAAAGACAGACTGCAAAAAATACTCGAAATAATAGACATTTACCGCATAGAAACGCAGGACGAGCTTATAGCAAGACTTCGCGACTGCGGATATGAGGTGACGCAGGCGACGGTATCGCGCGATATCAAGCGCCTGCATCTGATAAAGATACAGACAGACGACGGGCACTCTAAATATTCGCTCCCGAGAGTCAATAAGTTTGATACAAACGAGAAATACAGAAATATACTGCATCAGACGATCTCGGCTGTTCATTGCGCAAACAATCTGGTAGTCGTGCGCACTTATTCCGGTATGGCAAATGCCGCGGGGGCGGCAATAGACGCCATGCAGAGCGAGCTCCTGCTCGGAAGCATTGCGGGTGATGATACGATATTCATAGTAGCCGTCAGCAATCAGGCGGCAAGTCAGTTTGTTGCCATACTGAAAAGCATCGCGGAAATATAAAATGAAAGAAGGGGGCGGCAAAATGCTTTCCGAGCTGTGGATAAACAATATAGCGATAATAAAAACGGAAAACATAGCTTTTTCCGCGCCTTTTACCGTGCTCACAGGCGAAACGGGCGCAGGCAAATCCATCATTCTCGATGCGATAGAGCTGGCACTCGGTGCGAGAGCCGATAAGGAGCTCGTGCGCCACGGCGAGGAAAAAGCCTCTGTCGCGGCAGTCTTTACCGATGTTCCCGAGCGCATTTTCACCGCACTCGAAAAATATGACATCCCTCATGAGGAAAGCCTCATGCTCCGTCGCGATATCAGCGTGCAGGGGCAGTCGACGGCGAAAATAAACGGGCGTCCCGTTCCTGTTTCTGCTCTGCGTGAAGTCGGCAATATGCTCATCAGTATTCACGGTCAGCATATGGGAATGTATCTGCTCGACCCTATGAACCATATAAATATCCTCGATTCCTTTGCCGATACCGAGGATAGTATCGCCGCTTATTCCCTGCTCTATGAACGGATGCGCGATATAAAGGCGGAAATAAACCGCCTGCACCGCGACGAAAAGGAGAAGCTCCGCCGCACGGAAATGCTGAAATTTCAGATAGCGGAGATAAACGCCGTTTCGCCGAAGGCGGGCGAGGAAGAAGCACTCGAGGAAAAGCTGAAAATGCTTGCCAATGCAGAAAAAACGGCAAAATACGCCAAGCTTGTTTACCGCGCACTCTACCGCAGTGAAAAAGGACTTTCCGCCTGCGATCTCATAGAAAAATGCGTCGGCGCGGTCGATGCGCTCTCCGATATCATCGGCAACTGCGCCGAATATACGGATGAGCTGAATGATATCCGCTACCGCCTCGAGGACATAGCGGAAACCATATACAAAAAATGCGATATCGGAGCGGAAAATCCCTCCGAGCTGATAGATAAGACGCAGGAGCGCCTTGAAGAGCTGAAAAAGCTCGGGCGCAAATACGGCTCGAGCGTCGCCGAAATACTGGACTTTCGTGCAAAGGCAGAACTCGAGCTTGCCGAAATAGAAAACTCCGATGATATGATAGCCGACCTCTCCGAGGAGCTGAAGTGCATCAAAAAAGAAGCGCTTGTCGCCGCCTCCGCAATTTCGGATAAGCGAAAAAGTGCCGCGGATATCCTCAGCCGCAAAATAGTCTCCGAGCTTGCTTTTCTCGAGATGGAAAACGTAAGCTTCGAAATATCCGTAAAAAAATCCGATGTCTTTCTGCCAAACGGATGCGATGAGGTGGAATTTCTCGTTTCGGCAAACAAGGGCGAGCCGCTTATGCCGCTCTCCAAAATCGCCTCCGGCGGCGAAATTTCACGCATCATGCTCGCGCTGAAATGCGCGATGGCAGATAAGGAAAAAACGCCGACACTCATCTTTGACGAGATAGATACGGGCATCTCGGGCAAAACCTCGTATAAAATCGGTATAAAAATGCGCCAGAGCTCGCAAACCTCGCAGATAATCTGCATCACGCACTCTCCGCAGATAGCGGCAATAGCGGCGGAGCATCTGCTCGTGTCGAAAAAAGAGGAGGACGGGCGCACATATTCAGGTGCGCATCCGCTCATGCATGACGAAAGAGTAAGCGAAATAGCAAGAATTATCGGCGGTGAAAAGATAACGGAGAAAACCCTCACTGCGGCACGCGAAATGCTTGATGCGGCGCAAGGCTTGGGAAATAATACAGTTGTATAAGTCTTTTTCTTGCATCATGCGCCGTGGTAAATTTTATTATACTCTTGTATAATTTTCTTTCACACGCCGCCATGGCAATAATTTTGCCATTTCCACTTGACAAAATGCGTGCTTTGTGATATACTTCCCTATACAGGCAATGACGGAAAGAGTAATCGCCCTCCCCTTTTGCAGAGAGCTGTCGGTCGGTGCAAGGCAGCAAAGGCAGGCGACGAAATACACTCCCGAGCCGTACACCGAAAGCTTATGCCGTAGGCTGTACCGTGTGCGCCCGTTAAAGCGCGTGGGTTTTGCATGAAACCCGACGAGGCATATCCCGCGAGGTATATGCAAACATGAGGTGGTAACACGATTTTTCGTCCTCTGCTCCGGCAGAGGATTTTTTATTTGCCTGAAAAAAATAAAATCTATATAAAAGGAGAAAAACAAATGCAGATTTATGAAGAATTACAGGCGCGTGGTCTTATCGCGCAGGTAACAGACGAAAAAGAAATCAGAGACCTGATAAACAATGGCGGTGCAAAATTCTATATCGGCTTTGACCCTACGGCAGACAGCCTCCATGTAGGTCACTTCATGGCGCTCTGCCTGATGAAGCGCCTGCAGATGGCGGGCAATCGTCCCGTCGTTCTCATAGGCGGCGGCACAGGATATGTCGGCGATCCCTCGGGACGCACTGATATGCGTTCTATGATGACGCCTGAGACAATCCAGCATAATTGCGACTGCTTCAAGCGTCAGATGGAGCGCTTCATCGAATTCGGCGAAGACAAAGCCATCATGGTAAACAATGCCGATTGGCTTCTCAAGCTCAATTATATCGAGCTTCTCCGTGATGTCGGCGCATGCTTCTCCGTCAACAATATGCTCCGCGCAGAGTGCTATAAGCAGAGAATGGAACGTGGTCTTTCGTTCCTCGAATTCAACTACATGATAATGCAGTCATATGACTTCTACTACCTGCATGAGCACTACGGCTGCAATATGCAGTTCGGCGGCGACGACCAGTGGTCGAATATGCTTTTCGGAACAGACCTTATCCGCAAAAAGACGGGCAAGGACGCATATGCGCTCACAATCAACCTGCTCATGAACAGCGAGGGCAAAAAGATGGGCAAAACGGCAAACGGCGCCGTTTGGCTCGACCCGAAAAAGACGACACCCTACGATTTCTTCCAGTACTGGAGAAATATCGACGATGCCGATGTTGTCAAGTGCATGAAGATGCTCACATTCATGCCGCTCGAAGAGATTGCCGAATATGCAAAGCTTGAGGGCAGCGCGATAAACGGCGCAAAAGAAAAACTCGCATACGAGCTGACAAAGATGATTCACGGCGAAGAAGAAGCCGAAAAGGCACTCGCGGCGGCAAAGGCGCTCTTCATTGCCGGCGGTGCATCTGCCGATATGCCGACAACTGAACTTTCCGATGACAATTTCACAGACGGCAAGGTGGCGCTTCTCGATATGCTCGTGCTTGCAAAACTTGCCCCCTCCAAGGGCGAGGCTCGCCGTCTCGTTCAGCAGGGCGGCATACTTGTAGGCGATGATAAGGTCACCGACCTGTACCTCTCATTTGATAAATCCGCCTTTGAAAACGGACTTATCGTAAAGAAAGGCAAAAAGACATATCACAAATTCACGGTGAAATAAAAAAGAAGCGGGCGGCTTTTGCCGCCCGTGTTTTTCGTCTCGCGGAAAAGAAAAACGATGGTGTACTTTTCTTTAAATAAAAGTACCAAAAATCAAAAAGAGGAAGGATTCCTTTTTTAAACTCTTTCTTTGTCGTCTCGCGCGACTCGTGCGAACCAGTCCGACCACAGACTAAACCGGAAGTATGGTTCAGACCCCCGGTCAACACGGACTTTTACCTGTTCAGACTTTAGCTTCAGCTGCCTCGTTTCGATGTCCGTCAAGTTATGCGCGCTTTGGCGGAGCTTTAGCTAAAACGGGATGCAGCTACGGCTTTGGCGCGGAACCACCCCCCCGTCGAATCTGCTCGTTTTTTGCGGGATACTATGTTCGCACGCGCGGTATGGCTGATGATATGCGGAGAGATATACTTGAGTTTTGGGATTTGCTATCCGTAGCACACGCTTGCCGCGCATTACTTCCTGCGGCTAACTCGACGGGGTGCGAGGTGGTTTGCAAAGGAGGGCGAGGAGCCTTCCTTTGATGACTTTTCCTGCGCTTTTCGTCAGTGAAAAGCGCAATCGTTTCCCCGTAAGGGACAAAAGCAACTTTTTGGTATACCACGTGTTCAGAAGTGGCTCCGCCACCCTGAGCCCTCCTCTTGGTCACGCAAAAATACACCTTCGTTTCCTTCGTAGAGGAAAGTAACTTTCCCGCGGATTTTTATTCCTCCGCAGTTGACATGATATGCGATTTTTGATATAATTTCGGTAAAGCATGATTTATTCGGGAGGGAGAGCAGATGAAAAGGAAACGCAAAGGTAAGACCGGCATAACAAAGATTATGGACTTTTTAATCGACCTCAATTCCCAAAGAACAACAAAGCTGATAGTTGTTCTTCTGCAAGCCGTCGGTGTGTTCACCTTTTGGCGAAATGCCGATATTTTCTTCATGATTATTATGTTTACCGTCTCGTGGGTACTCATTCCCTGCGTGTGCGATGATACCTCATATATCAACCTGCGTTTTGCAAAGCTGAAAAATGATGGCAAGCTGGAAAACGGCTTTCTGCGTCAGATGAAGATCCCGCGCTTTATGCGGAAATTTTACTACGGATGCAGTTACGATGGAGATTTTCTCTGGGTATCGGTTGTCTTTCAGACGGTTTTGTATCTCTATACCGCGGCTTTTCTCGCTCTTTGCGGCGTTCTGATAACAAAACTGATAATCGGAAGCCCCACGGAAACGGTGCGTGCATATTGCCGCTTTATGCTTATTTTCGTTATTATATATATTTTTATATTTCGTCTGAGCCGCTTTGGCATAAACCTGTTTTTCAGGCGCCGCGACGGAAAGGAAATAAAAAGCTATATCTCCGGTAGCAAAATTGATTTCAAGAGCGACAAAGAGATTAAAAAGGCGATTGCAACGGTCAATCGTCAGGTGGACATAATAAACAGCCTGAAAAAATCGGGACTTCGCGAATACAAAAAGGGATACTGCGTAAGAAAAGACAACCTGCCCGACTTTGAAAACACCCTCCGCTCCGAATATCCGAATCTCGAATACAGCATCAGCCGCCGCTCGCGGCAAATCTATATCACAATATGCGAAAAGGGCGAGGACGGCATTCTGCTCCGCGCCGCAGTGAAAAACAGCGTAAAGTGAAATTTTGTGCCGTCGGCGTATACGCTCCGCAAAACACACTAAATATAGAAAAACAGGCGCACGATGTGCACCTGTTTTTTAATTTTACATATACATTTTGCCTATTATCTTATTTTGCAGTCTCTGCGGGAGCAGGCGCGAGAGAAAAACAAAAAGCTTATATTTCCCGCCGACCGTACAGCGCACGGGCATTCTTCTCTTTTCCGCTATGCGGCAGATTTTCCTGCCCACAGCATCGGCGCTCATGCCGCCGCGCTCATCCTTTTCCATAGATGAAACGCTGCGCGATATCATGCCACCGTAAAGCTCATCGCCCGCAAAAGTCTTTTCGCGCGCGTCGGTAAAGCCTGTTCTGACATCGCCGAGCATGGCGGCGCAGACCTGAATTTTGAAAAGCGAAAGCTCATTTGAGAGCGCGAAGGCAAGGGAATTCAGCGCCGCTTTGGAGGCGGAATAAAACGCCTGAAAAGGTATCGCAAAGACAGCCGCCGCAGAGCTTGTGACTATTATCCTGCCGGCTTTCTTTCCGTTCTCGCATGCGCGCAAAAGCGGAAGAGCCGATTTTATACATTTGTATACTCCGAAGAAGTTCACCTCAAAAAGTCGCTCTGCGTCTGCATTATCGGTAAATTCCACCGCGCCCGATATGCCATATCCGGCATTGCAGATGAGCAGGTCTATCCCGCCGCTCTTCTCTGCCACCTTTGCAAAAGCACCTGCAATATCTGCTTCCGAGCAGACATCGCATCGCAGGCTGACTACGCCGTTTTCGGGGCAGCGACTGCGGCTGAGATTATATACCGTGTAGCCGCGCGCGAGCAGTGCCTTTGCCGCAGCGAGTCCGATGCCGCTTGAGGCGCCCGTGATGACGGCAACTTTCTTTTTGTTTTCCATGATTATTTCAGCTTCTCGAGCGTTTCCCAGATACCTGCCATATACATAGCGCCGAGCGCTCTGTCATAGAGACCGTAACCGGGCTTGCCCTGCTCGCCCCATATCATTCTGCCGTGGTCGGGACGCAGATATCCGTCAAAGCCGACATCATGATAAGCCTTCAGTATCCCGACAACATCGAGCGAGCCGCAGGGCGAATAATGTCCGCTTTCTTCAAATCCGCCGTCATCGAGTATTTTTATATTGCGCACATGGGCAAAATGGATTCTTCCCATAGCGCCGTATTTGCGCACCATCGCGGTATAATCGTTTGCCTTTGTGCAACCGAGGCTTCCGCTGCAAAGCGTGAGCCCGTGGTGCTTGTCGTCATAGAGCGAGAGGAAGCGATCGATATTCTTTTCGCAGGTGATTATTCTCGGTATGCCGAAAATAGACCACGGCGGATCATCCGGATGTATCGCCATATTGACATTGTACTCCACGGCAACAGGCATTATTTCCTTAATGAAATATTCGAGATTCTGCCAGAGACCCTCTTCGCCGAGCTCCTTGTATGCGTCGATAAGCTCCTTTATCTCCGAGGGAGAATAAGAAGCGTCCCAGCCGGGCAGGGTAAGCTTCGTAGGGTCCATCTTCGCTACATCTTCGGTGTGATATACAAGCGCAGTTGAGCCGTCGGGAAGCGGCTGGTCAAGGCGCGAACGCGTCCAGTCGAAAACAGGCATGAAATTATAACAGACGCATTTCACTCCCGCCTCGGCAACGCGGCGGATGTTTTCCTTATAATTATCTATATACCCACGATAATTGCCGCGGCGGAGCTTTATATCCTCGTGAACGGGAATGCTCTCTATGACCTCCATTTCAAGTCCATTGTCATTGCAGAGCTTTTTCAGGCGGGCTATGCTCTCGCGCGGCCACACCTTGCCCGGGGCTACATCGTAAACCGCCGTGACTGTGCCCGTCACGCACGGGATCTGTCTGATTTTGTCAAGTGTAACGGGGTCGTCTTCCCCATACCATCTGAATGTTATTTTCAAATTCTGTATACTCCTTTCCGAATAATACATAATAAGATTATTATAAAAGTGTCGATTTGTCAAGTCCTTTGCGCAAAAAATGCGCATGCGGAAACTTTTTTTCGTTTTTTTGAAAAAGCGGTGAGAAAAAACCGTTTCTCCGGCGACTAATTGACGGTGCTCGCGAAAAGCGAAAATAAAAAAGCAAGAAAATGAAGGTCATATGAGACTTTCGGGAGGTTTTAAAAATGAAAAAAATAATATCACTTATTCTTATTGTAGGCATGCTTGCGGCAGTGCTCGTTTCCTGCGGCAACTCAGACCCTAATAACACAACCGGCTCATCCGGAACAACAGAATCAACCGGCAAGCCCGAGGAAGTAAAGAACACGGACTACAGCGTGGAGGACCTGATGAACAAGGTTATCGAAAGCATCGGCGGCAAGGTAACCACTATCGACGAATATGACGGCTCCGAATTTGAGATAATGCTGACAGGTCCCACGCACTTCAGCGTAAGCGATGCAAACGAAGGCAAGTATTACAGCGGCATCTCCGAGAGCGCTTCCCTTGTCGAGGACGACGCAGTATGGAACGAAAGCGTCATGACGGGCGGTGAACCCTTCTCTATGGTTATCGTAAAGCTCAAGGATGCAAAGGACGGCGACAAGGTCAAGGAAGAAATGCTCGGCGGCGTGAATATGAGAAAATGGGTCTGCCGCAATGCGGAATATCTCATCACCGTAAACAACGGCAATTATGTTCTCATGGTTATGTGCTCCAAGGCTACCTGCGAAAAGATTGCAGATGCCTTTGATAACGTTCTCGAAGAAAAATCCGGCACACGCCTCGAAAAAGAATTTGATATGGAATTTTAATCAATAAACTCTGAAAGGTTAAAAACGAAATGGTCTTTTCAAGCATACCTTTTCTCTATTATTTTCTGCCGGCGGTGCTGCTGCTCTACTTCATAGCACCCCGCAAAATAAAGAATTATGTACTTCTCGCTTTCAGCCTGTTCTTCTATTTCTACGGCGAAAAAAAGCTCGTATTTCTTATGGTATTCACGGCGATGTGGGATTACCTCTGCTCGCTCTCCATAGATTTTTTCCGCCGCAGAAATAACAAGGTCATGCCGAAGGTGTCGCTTGTCCTGTCACTGCTTGTCGATTTGGGACTGCTTTGCTACTTCAAGTATACCGACTTCTTCATTTCAAACATAAACGCAATCGTCGGAACAAACATTCCGCTGCTCAAGGTGGCTCTGCCTATCGGTATCAGCTTTTATACCTTCCAGAGTCTGAGCTATACAATAGATGTATACCGCGGAAAGGTTCCCGTTCAGAAAAACCCCTTTACCTATGCCACCTATCTGACACTTTTTCCTCAGCTCGTGGCAGGACCTATCGTCCGTTATTCAACCGTTGTAGACGAGCTTGATAACAGAAAACATTCCTTTGAAAAATTCTCGCAGGGTGCCTTCCGCTTCTGCGTGGGTCTGGCTAAAAAGGTCCTCATCGCAAATGTAATCGGCGAATTCTGCTCCAAATTCTCCGCCATGGGAGAAAAAACCGTCGTGCTCTACTGGTTCTATGCGATAGCTTACAGCCTGCAGATTTATTTCGATTTCTCGGGCTACAGCGATATGGCTATAGGTCTGGGCAAAATATTCGGCTTTGAATTTTGCGAAAACTTCAATTATCCCTATATTTCAAAGACAATCTCCGAATTCTGGCGCCGTTGGCATATGTCGCTGGGCAGCTGGTTCCGCGATTATATCTATATCCCGCTCGGTGGCAACCGCGTGAAATTCGGCAGATGGATTTTCAATATATTCGTAGTATGGTTTATTACAGGCTTCTGGCACGGTGCCGGCTGGAACTTCATATTATGGGGTCTCTTCTTCGGTGTACTGCTCGTGCTTGAAAAGCTCTTCCTTAAAAAATGGCTTGATAAGCTCCCGGCAGTATTCTCACATATATATGTGCTCCTCGCCGTGATGATAAGCTTTGTCATCTTCTCGAGCAAGGATAATCTCGGCGGATTTTCGCAGGGACTCCGGCATATCGGCGCCATGTTCGGCGGTGCGGGCGTGAAATTCTGCTCATCAGAAACGCTCTATTATCTGCGTGACTATGCCGTTGTGCTCCTCGCGGGCATCATCGGTTCAACTCCGCTCATGAAAAATACGGCAAAGAAGCTCTGCGAAAAATGGAAGCCTATCGAATATGCCGCTCCCTTTATCGTAGCAGGCATACTGATAATCTGCACGGGCGAGCTTGTGGATTCCACCTTCAACCCGTTCCTCTATTTTAATTTCTAAGGAGGCAAATATATGAAAAGTGCAAAAGTAAAAAATATAATAACCTCCGCGGTTTTTGTGCTGATAATCGGTTTTCTCTCGATATCGTGCCTTTTCCATGGAGCAAAGGATTATTCCGAATCCGAGAGAAGAAAGCTTGAACAATTTCCCTCTCTGACACTCGGGAATGTGCTCTCAGGTGACTTCTTCAAGAAATTTGAGAAATATGCCGCAGACCAGTTTCCGATGCGCGAGGGCTTCCGCAGCATCAAATCGGTTTCCCGCTTCTATCTGCTCGGCAGACAGGAAAATAACGGCATCTATATCTCAAACGGTATCGCAGTAAAGAAGGAAACGGAAATAAACAGCGACCGCGTCACTTCAAATGTCAAGCTGTGGCAGAGCATATGCAATAAGTATTTCCCCGATGCCAACATCTATTACAGCGTGATACCGGATAAGAACTATTACGCTTCGGGAAACAAATATCCGCATTACGATTACAATGAATTCATGAAAATCGTTTCTTCAAATGCTCCGAAAAACTCGCATTATATAAATATCTTCGATAATCTCGCGATTTCCGATTTCTACTCTACGGATATTCACTGGAAGCAGGAAAATATCTACGGTATCGCTGATAAGATAGCCGGTGCCATGGGTACAAAAATCGATCCCAAGGACAGCTACAGGATTGAAAATCTCGGAGATTTCTACGGCGTTTATTACGGGCAGAGCGCTCTTCCGCTCGCTCCGGATAAGCTCAATGTGCTGAAGAACAATACCACGGACTGCGCAAAGGTTTATCTCTATGGCTATAAGGACGGCAAATTTGCAAAGAATGAAACCGTGGTCTACAATCCCGACGACCTCACATCAAATGACAGATACGATATCTTCCTCTCCGGTCCCGAATCACTTGTTGAAATAGAAAATCCGAACAATAAAAACGGCAAAACACTCTTCGTATTCCGTGATTCATTCGGCTCGTCCGTCTCTCCCCTTCTTATCTCGGGCTATGAGCGCGTAGTCCTTGTAGATACAAGATACATGGCAAGCGGACTCCTCAATCAGATAGGCGTGAATACAGACGCGACAGATGTACTCTTCCTCTACACAACAACAACTCTCAATGATACAATAATGAGATAATTTATACCGACGTATAAAACACTGCAGGGCTTCCGATTTCGGAAGCCCTGTTTCATTCTTATTTAATCTTTTCGAGCAGCTTGTCTGCTATATCAATCTTTTCCCATCTTACACCGAGCTCTTCTCTGCCGAAATGACCGAAAGCGGAAAGCTCACGATAGATAGGCGCACGAAGCCCGAAATAGTCGATTATCGCCGCGGGACGCAGGTCTGCCACCTCGGAAACAGCCGCGGCTATCCTGTCATCCGCACAGATTCCCGTGCCGAATGTATTTATATTCACGCAGAGAGGCTTTGCCACGCCGATGGCATATGCTATCTGCACCTCACATTTCTTTGCGATGCCTGCCGCTACAATATTTTTCGCGATGTATCTCGCGGCATAGCAAGCGCTTCTGTCAACCTTTGTCGGGTCCTTTCCCGAGAAAGCGCCGCCGCCGTGTCTGCCGTAGCCACCGTATGTATCAACAATAATCTTTCGCCCCGTGAGTCCGCTGTCGCCATCGGGACCGCCGATAACAAATCTGCCCGTCGGATTTACAAAAATCTCCGTCTTGTCGTCGATATATTTGGCGGGAACAACAGGCTCTATCACATATTCTATGATATCGCGGCGAATCTGCTCAAGCGAAACATCGGCGCTGTGCTGAGAGGAAACAACGATATTGGCAAGGCGAACAACTTTGTCGCCATCATATTCCACTGTCACCTGCGTCTTGCCGTCAGGACGGAGATAAGGCAGAGTGCCGTTTTTTCTCACCTCGGTGAGCTTTCTCGAAAGCTCGTTTGCCAGCACATAGCCGAAAGGCATATAGCAGGGTGTTTCATCACAGGCAAAGCCGAACATCATGCCCTGATCGCCCGCACCTATCTTCTCATATGCGCTGTCATCGCCTTCCTTTGCCTCGAGCGAATTATCCACTCCGAGCGCAATATCGGGCGACTGCTTGTGAATTTTGTTTATAACCGTGCAGGTGTCGGCGCAAAAGCCGCAATCGGGATAGATATATCCTATCTCGCGCACAGCCTCGCGGACTATTTTCTCTATGTCAATATCCGCCGTCGTCGTAATTTCGCCCATGACCATCACAAGATCGGTCGTGGCGCATGTCTCGCAGGCTACGCGAGCCATCGGGTCAACAGCATAAATAGCGTCAAGAACGCTGTCGGAAATCCTGTCGCAGACCTTATCGGGATGACCCGGGGTCACGGATTCTGTAGCAAAAAATTTTCTCTCCATTTTAAATTCCTCTTCATATTTATTCTCGTCTTAACATTAAAAAGCCCTCGGGTTATCCCCCGAGGGCGAGCATATCATAATTTTTGCTCATCTGTCGGGAATTGGCACCTTGTAAAAACAGGTTGCCGGGCTTCATCGGGCCAGTCCCTCCGCCACTCTTGATAAGACTATATTAGTATACAGCATATATATTGTTTTGTCAATAGTTTTTTAAAAAAGTCCTACTATGAATTTTACGAGCTGCGAACCGAATGTCATGATAAGACCTGCCGTCAGCACGCCTGCACAGATAGAAATTATCGCCTTTTTCTTCGACATACCGAAAACAGAAGCCACGAGTGCGCCTGTCCATGCGCCTGTGCCGGGAAGCGGTATCGCAACGAAGATGTAAAGTCCCCATGTGGCATATTTTTCTATCTTTTCTCTGTTCTTCTCCGCCTTTTCATAGAGCCAATTCGAGATTTTCACGAATAATTTCACCTTGCAGCCGCGCATCCATTTGAGTATGGCGTTTATAAAAAGGAGAATGAACGGAACGGGGACGCAGTTACCTACTATTGAAACTATAAGTGTCCAGTGCCAAGGGAGCCCCATTGCCGTGCCTATCGGAACGGCACCGCGAAGTTCTATTATCGGCACCATCGAGATAAAGAACACATAGAGATATTTTTTTATCAGCATAAAGCCCTCATTTTCTGCCCTTGATTATGGGCGAGAGTTTCTTATATATGGGAAGCGACAGCGCAAATGTCACCATGCCTTTTATAAAGGTGAAAGGCATGGTGAAGATGAAAAGCGCCTGCCAGAGATTTCGTATGTTGGGGTTCACCGCCTGATAGAGACCGAGAACCATTTCGCTCTTCCAGCCTATCAGCGAGAAAAGCGGGTATATTATGAAATAATTTGAGAAAACGCCTGCCACAGCCATAGTCAATGCGCCGATAAGTGCTGCCACGGCAGCGCCCTTTCTTGTTTTGTGATGCTTATATATCGTTCCCGCCGTAACGGCAAAAATACAGCTCAAAATGAAATTTGAAAGCTCGCCGACGCCGCCCGTGGTAGTGAAGATGAGATTTATCAGGTTTTTTATCAGCGCCACAGCGGCACCGCCAAGCGGACCTATGGCAAACGAAGCGATGAGCACGGGAAGCTCGGAAAAATCGAATTTGATAAAGCTCGGCATCAGCGGAACATTGAAACTGAGCATCATGAGTACAGCCGCGACGGCGGAAAAAACAGCCGTTACGGTGATATAGCGCAGGGAATTACCTTTGGTTTTCATTTTTATACACCTCTTTTTTCATCCGGACTTTTACCGTCGGTCAGAGAATCACACTCTGTCAGGCATTTTTTGCCGCGCGGACTATACCGCCGATATGGAATTTCACCATTCCCCAAAGATTGTATGCGGGAAATTTTCCGATATCACATTTTATACAATTGTTTTATCTGATTTGTCGCCGAAAAACGGCGCAAATCCGAAAAAGCGACGAAAAGAAAAGTTTCGGGGCGGATATCCGCCCCGAAACAGACAAAAGTCAATTTACAAAACCGATATTCTGCGATAAATACTTATGCAAGAATCTCAGCAACGACGCCTGAACCAACTGTTCTGCCGCCTTCACGAATAGCGAAACGAAGTCCCTTTTCGCAAGCGATCGGAGAGATGAGTTCAACTGTCATATCAACGTTATCACCGGGGCGGCACATTTCAACGCCTTCGGGAAGCTCGATAACGCCTGTAACGTCTGTTGTTCTGAAGTAGAACTGAGGTCTGTAGCCTGCGAAGAAGGGCTTCTTACGGCCGCCTTCTTTTTCTGTCAGAACGTAAACGTGACCGATGAATTTTGTGTGAGCATTTACAGAGCCGGGCTTGCAGAGAACCTGTCCTCTTTCGATTTCGTCCTTAGCAATACCACGGAGAAGAGCACCTATGTTATCGCCTGCTTCAGCCTGATCAAGAAGCTTCTTGAACATTTCAACACCGGTAACTGTTGTTGTCTTCTTCTCTTCTGTGAGACCGACGATTTCAACTACATCGCCAACCTTAACTGTACCTCTCTCTACTCTACCTGTAGCAACTGTGCCACGGCCGGAGATGGAGAAAACGTCCTCGACAGGCATAAGGAAGGGGAGATCTGCCTTTCTGTCAGGAGTGGGGATATAGGAGTCAACTGCTGCCATGAGCTCAAGGATAGGAGCATATTCGGGAGCGTTGATATCTGTGCTTGTGCTCTCGAGAGCTGCACGAGCGGAACCGCGGATGATAGGAGTATCATCGCCCGGGAAGTCGTACTGATTGAGAAGATCACGAACGTCCATTTCAACGAGTTCGAGAAGCTCTTCGTCATCTACGAGGTCGCACTTGTTAAGGAATACGACGATTGCAGGAACACCAACCTGACGAGCAAGAAGCACATGCTCGCGTGTCTGCTGCAGAGGACCGTCGGAAGCTGCAACAACGAGGATGGCACCATCCATCTGGGCAGCACCTGTGATCATGTTCTTTACATAGTCAGCGTGTCCGGGGCAGTCAACGTGAGCATAGTGACGGTTAGCCGTTTCATACTCAACGTGTCTTGTGTTGATTGTGATACCTCTTGCCTTCTCTTCGGGAGCGTTATCGATCTGGTCATACTTGAGGAACTCGATGTTGGAGTTTGTGAGAGCAAGAGTCTTTGTGATAGCCGCGGTAAGAGTTGTCTTGCCGTGGTCAACGTGTCCGATTGTACCAATGTTAACGTGGGGTTTTGTTCTTTCGAATTTAGCCTTTGCCATTGTAAAATCCTCCTTGGTTTTAAGTTTTTCTTATTTTTGATTTTCAGAAACTAAATTATTTCTTTCTGCCGTTGATTATCTCTTCGGCAATGCTCTTCGGAACCTCGGCGAAGTGGCTGGGTTCCATCGAATATACGCCGCGTCCCTGCGTTCTGGAACGGAGGTCGGTAGCATATCCGAACATTTCTGCAAGCGGAATGAAAGCAGTAATCTGCTGTGCGCCTGCAACAGGCTCCATGGACTGGATAGCACCGCGGCGGGAGCTTATATCTCCCATTACATCGCCCATATAGTCGTCCGGCGTAACGATTGTAACCTTCATTATCGGCTCTGTGAGAACCGGCGAAGCTTTTCTCATGGCGTTCTTGAAAGCCATAGAACCGGCTATCTTAAATGCCATTTCAGACGAGTCAACTTCGTGGTAAGAACCGTCGTTCAGGGTAACCTTTACGTCAACTACATTGTAGCCTGCGAGAACACCTGCCTGCATTGCGCCGCGGATACCTGCATCAACAGCGGGAATATACTCTTTCGGTATAGCACCGCCAACGACCTTGTTGATGAACTCATATCCCTTGCCGGGCTCGTTGGGCTCGATTGTAATCTTGACATGACCATACTGACCTTTACCGCCGGACTGTCTTGCATACTTGCAATCCTCATCCATAGCCTTGGTAATAGTCTCCTTGTAAGAAACCTGGGGCTTGCCTACATTTGCCTCAACCTTAAATTCACGCAGAAGTCTGTCTACGATTATCTCGAGGTGAAGCTCGCCCATGCCGGCGATGATTGTCTGACCTGTTTCCTCGTCCGTATAAACGCGGAATGTCGGGTCTTCCTCGGCAAGCTTGGAAAGTGCGATACCCATTTTTTCCTGACCTGCTTTTGTCTTGGGCTCTATGGCAACCTTGATAACAGGCTCAGGGAATTCCATGGATTCGAGAACGATAGGATGCTTTTCGTCGCAAAGGGTATTACCTGTTGTGGTATTCTTTGTTCCGACTACGGCTGCGATATCGCCGCTGTAGCAGATATCGATATCCTTTCTCTCGTTTGCGTGCATCTGGAGGATACGACCGAAGCGCTCTCTCTGATGCTTGTTTGTGTTATATGCTGTTTCGCCTGCTGCAATCTTGCCCGAGTATACGCGGAAGAAGCAAAGCTTTCCTACATACGGGTCGGTCATGATCTTGAAGGCGAGAGCCGCAAAAGGCTCTTCATCGGAAGAAATTCTTTCCTCTTCCTCACCTGTATCGGGGTTTACACCCTTGATAGCCGGAACATCGATTGGCGCGGGCATATAATCGATAATCGCATCCAGAAGCTTCTGAACACCCTTGTTCTTATATGACGTGCCGCACGTTACGGGAACAATCTTGTTTGCGATAGTAGCCGCACGTATAGCCTTTTTGAGCTCTTCAGTGGTGATTTCCTCACCTGCGCAGTATTTCTCAAAAAGCGCGTCGTCTGTTTCGGCAACAGATTCTATCATCTGTGTTCTGTATTCGTTTGCAAGGTCAACCATATCCTCGGGAATAGGCTCTACGCGAATATCTTTTCCGAGGTCATCATAATAAACATCGGCTTCCATATTCACGAGGTCTATAATACCGCGGAACGTATCTTCTTTTCCTATGGGAAGCTGTATCGGCACAGGATTAGCCTTAAGCCTGTCCTTTATCATCTTCACCACATGGAAGAAGTCCGCACCCGTTATGTCCATCTTGTTGACATAACACATTCTCGGAACGCCATACTTGTCTGCCTGACGCCATACGGTTTCAGACTGAGGCTCAACGCCGCCCTTTGCACAGAGAACGGTAACGGAACCGTCAAGTACGCGGAGCGAACGCTCAACTTCAACAGTAAAGTCGACGTGTCCGGGGGTATCTATAATGTTGATACGGTTACCTTTCCAGTAGCAGGTCGTAGCGGCAGAGGTAATTGTGATACCTCTTTCCTGCTCCTGCTCCATCCAGTCCATCGTCGCGGAACCGTCATGCGTTTCACCGATTTTATGTGTTTTACCGGTATAGAAAAGTATTCTTTCCGTCGTGGTGGTTTTACCCGCATCGATATGAGCCATTATACCAATATTTCTGGTACGCTCAAGTGGATATTCTCTCGACATATATAGCTCCTTAAAATTTATGGGATTTATGGGTTGTTTTTGATTACGCTATGCCGCAGTGCGCTCGGCATGATAATCAATATCTGTAATGTGCAAAAGCTCTGTTTGCTTCTGCCATCTTGTGAGTTTCCTCTTTCTTCTTAACGGCACCGCCCATATTGGAAAGGGCATCAATGATTTCACCGGCGAGTCTTTCAGCCATGGTTCTTTCACTGCGCTTTCTCGAATATGTTACGAGCCAACGAAGACCGAGTGTCTTTTTTCTTTCGGGGCGAACCTCCATAGGAACCTGGTAGGTTGAGCCGCCGACTCTGCGAGCCTTGACTTCCAGTGTAGGCATAATATTCTCTATAGCCTCCTGGAAAGCGTCAAGTGCGGGCTTGCCTGTCTTTTCCTCTACGATTGCAAAAGCATCGTAAACTATCTTCTGAGCAACGCCCTTCTTGCCGTCGTTCATTATGTTGTTGATAAGCTTTGTTACAAACTTAGAACCATAAAGCGGATCCGGCAGAACATCTCTCTTTGAAATTTGACCTCTTCTGGGCACTGTACTTCCCTCCTTCATAGAATGATATCATAGGTACTCGAAAGTTTCCTCCCGCTGTGCTTTGTTTTGAAAAGTCGTGTTCCATTTGGACATATACACATCTATTTATCAAAAGCAATGGCACCTGCGATTAGATTTCTCTATCTACTCTATTGTATAAATTACTTTTTAGCGGCTGTTTTCTTAGCGCGCTTAGCACCGTAGAGCGAACGGCTCTGATTACGGTTTGCAACACCCTGCGTATCGAGCGTACCGCGGATAATGTGGTAACGCACACCGGGCAGGTCACGGACTCTTCCGCCTCGGATGAGGACTACGGAGTGCTCCTGAAGATTATGTCCGATACCGGGAATATAGGTTGTGGCTTCGAGTCCGTTTGTAAGTCTTACTCTGGCAATTTTACGAAGAGCCGAGTTCGGCTTCTTGGGAGTCGTAGTTGTAACCTTTGTGCAGACACCTCTCTTCTGAGGAGAGCTAAGGTCCGTATATTCCTTCTTCAGAGAGTTGAAACCCTGCTGGAGTATAGGAGTCTTTGACTTATAGGTGACCTTTTCGCGACCGTTGCGAACAAGCTGGTTAAAGGTTGGCATATGGCACCTCCTTACTTTTATAATAAATAGATATATATACATCCGTGTCCGCGGAACGCACTTTCCCGCGGAAGCGGCTGTAGGCTTATTTTAAAACGACGCAGACCGCACAGCCCACATCTATTTCGCAGAGCTTTCCGAGCTCTTCCATCGTTTTTGTGCAGTCAAGCTCTATCTCGGCATCTTTGCAGAGATCTCTCAGCACGGAGACAAGCTTTTCTTCTGCATCAGTCGCGGCAAACGCTTTTCTTGCGCTCCCGCCTTTTATAAGTTTTTTTGATTGATTGAGACCTGCAACATAAACCGCAGGCAAAGGTATGTCTGAAGACATTTCCGGAAAATTTCCTTTCAGAATTATTCAAAATCATTCGTATTTATGCCGTCATATGTGTGCCGCAAAACGGCATTATTTCACACATAATTACATATGATATAATATACCATGAAAATCCCGATTTGTCAACGAGTTTTTCAATATTTTTGCCATTTTTTTATCTTTTCAGGCACTTATCGGAAACAGTGCGGCGCAAACGCCGTTTTTTGTGCATTTTGCGCGGCGTGGGGAGGCTGGAAAGAGCTATATCTCTGAATACAGCTCGTCACTATGCCACTTCGTGGGATTTTCCGAAATATATTTTCTGATTTCAATGTAATCTTCATACCCTCTGACAACATGTTCATGGAATGAGGTTTGGAACAGCTTTCCATCAAATCCGATTTTTCCGGATTCCCGCATCGTCAGCGATTTGTAAGCACAAACTATATCGGATATCGTAGGGCGGGGGCTTGCTCCCGCCGCTTTGTTATCAATCATAAAAACTATATGAATATGGTTCGGCATTATCACATATTGGTCAACAGTCAAGCTCGGATATCTCTCATTCAGAAGTAACAATTGTTTTTCCGCAATTTCTCCCAGAGATGTATATCTTACTTTATCGGCGGGGGGCAGCCCCCCCCC